>Ga0326727_10025181_pt1 | contig 11179 bp, 14 predicted proteins | sample MB2enrmetagenome_FD_207643 | JGI IMG/M metagenome (GOLD analysis project Ga0326727, IMG submission 207643) | Lab enriched peat soil microbial communities from McLean, Ithaca, NY, United States - MB29MY | ecosystem: Environmental > Terrestrial > Soil > Wetlands > Peat | place: USA: New York... | reverse complement strand
TCTGCAGTGCCTGCCACATGGTGAACGGCGTGGGCGGCAAGACCGGGCCGCCGCTGAATGGACTGTCTGCGCGCCGCACCGAAGCATGGGCCATCGAGCATTTCCAGAAACCGCAGAAGATGTCGCCGGGCACGCCGATGCCGACTTATAACTTCGGTCAGCAGGACATGCAGAACATTGTTTCTTACCTGTTCACGCTGCCGGATAAGGCCCCAGGGCAGTAGGGGGCGGTTCCACGTTCGCATAGATCTCGGACAGCGTTAAGCGGCATCCGCAGCTCTCGAGGTCGACGACGTCGGTGAGGTTCTCATACCCACGCACGCTCCAGATTTCGTCCGCGGTATGACGGGAGTAGAGTTTGATCGCATGGTGGTGGCTCGAGACGATGAGATACTCGCGGACGGTTCTCATCGCGGTGTAGGCAGCAAACTTGTCCATCTCGTCGAAGCCAGTCGTGCCGGAGGAAAGCACTTCCACCACGACAGTCGGATTCAGCAGGCAGGAGATGCCTCGTTTCGTGACATATTCCGCCTTGCCACAAACCACGATTACGTCCGGGAAGACGTAGCCTTTGGAACCCGCGAGCTTCACTGCCTGATCGCCGACGATCGGACGGCAGTCCCTTCCACGCAGTTGTTGGAATAGCTCGCCGAAAATATTCCCTTCGATGGTGGCGTGCTCCGGCTGGCCCCCCGCCATCGCCACGGCGACGCCGTCCCAATACTCATACTTGTCGATGCTTTTTTCCAGCATCTCGAAGTATGCGTCCTCGCTCATCGCCAGTCTTGTCGGAGCGGTGGACATATAGTTATGCATCCATGATATCTAGTTATGCATCCATGATATCCACTGCCTCGGCCAGGCTTTGCATCGCATCGCGTCCCGGCGCAGGCGTCCACTCATGCGCCACATATCCGGTGAACCCCAGATCGGCTATAGTCTTCGCGATGAACCGATAGTTCAATTCCTGGGTGCCGTCGATCTCATGCCGCCCCGGAATCCCCCCGGCATGGAAATGCGCAATCCACTGAAAGTTGTCCTGGATGTTCCGGCAAATATCGCCATCCATCACCTGCACATGATAGATATCGAAGAGCAGCCTGACGCGCGGCGAGTTGACGCGCCTGCACACCTCCGCGCCCCAGGCAACGTGGTCGCACACCTGATCCGGGCGATCGAACCGGCTCTGGATTTCGATAACGATGGTCACGCCCTTATCCTCCGCATGCGCCTTGACACGGTTGAAGAAGGCCACGCAATTGTCGGCGCCCTCTTCATAGGACATGCCGAGGCGCTGCCCTCCGGCGACGCCCACCGTGGGACAGCCTCCCGCCGCGCACCGGTCGATATCGGCCCGCATGATCGGTTCGATGCGATCGTGGATGTCCCTGCGCACGATGCCGTCGCGGAAAGGCAACGGGGTCGCGGTGGCGAGGGACAAAGTGGGGATGAGCCCGTACTTGCGAAGGATGGGCCAGTTCGCATCGGCAGGCGTATCGAACCCCTTCAACCCGAGGCGGACGGCCTCCCGGCACATGTCTTCGAACGACATGGCGGGATTGAAATTCCGCGTCATGGCGCTCTGTTTGAGACGGCCCTTACGGGGGATGGAAGTCTGCCCTGGCGCGAGGACCGCCGGCGCCGCCGAAGCCGCGATGAAATCTCTACGCCGCATAATTCACGCGACGGCCTGGAGTCCGTTGCGGGCGACCAGCGTGAGTAGTTTCAACGACGCCCCCTGCGGATGCTTCTCGCCGCGTTCCCATTGGCTCACCAGACCAGTTGTCACATTGAGGTAGCGAGCGAAAACCGCCTGGCTGGCGCATTCCCGCAGACGCAGGGCGCGAATTTCTGTGGGCTTCAGGGGCCGCACGGGCGTCAGGCAAAGATCGTCGAATTCGCGCATGGTGCGCTTGTCCATGACGCCGGCGGAATGCAGACCCTCCGCAGTCTCGTGGATCGATGCCATCAGGGGACTCTTGTATTCCTTTCTCATCGCAACTCACCTCTATCAACGTTCCGAAACTTCGCCCGGCCGAGCGATTCGCTGCTTGATCACGCCCTCCAAGGTCGGCGGCGATCAGACCCCGTTCCGCGTCTCTTGTGACCGGCCTTCACCCAAATAATGGCCCAATCGCTTCTTGCTGAATATAACACTCAGTGTCAGGCATTGGCAGGATCATGGGTCTGCCTTTGTGTCAATATGAAGGCGATACCGGAATGTTCAGATATAAAGCGCTCGGCGTATTGCTGGTAGCCATCTGTGTGGTCGTGGTGGCCCAAGCTGGCTGGGCGGCGGAGTCGCCGCTGTCTCTGAATATAAGCACCAGCTGGACAGCGGTCACGCAGGGCGATTTCGTTGAGACCAAGATAACGTTCAAGAATACTTCGGACCACGAAATTAACTTCGGCGTCACTGAGGACGCGGTATTCGATTATGCTCTGGAGGCTTTCGGGCCGGACGGCAGTCCGACTCCCAAGTCGAAAAGCGCCGTGCGCAGAGCGGCCGACCCCGCGTTGGGTCCTTCGCATTCGATTTGGATCAGCTTTGCCCCCGGACAAGAACAGATCGAAAACCTCGACATGGAGGCGCTTTTCGATCTCAGCGCTCCCGGTACCTATTCGATTCAGGCCCTATGGTCGCGGGCCGGGCTGCCCTCGGTGCGATCCAATGTGATCTTGCTGACTGTAAAACCGGAGCCGCCGTCCCACGGGCCGAGCGCCGCTCAAGTCCTCGCTTCGGCCGAGCGGTCCATCCCAAGGCAACCCTCTCGCCTTGCTCGCTGAAGATCGAAACCGACAGACCCGTTGTTTCCGGCGGCAGGGCCGTCGGCGTCTCCTATGCGCTGACCAACACCACAAATCGTGTGGTTCAATTTGCGCCTGGGACGAACATTGAATACGCGGTCGAAGTCCGTGACGAAGACGGGGCGCTGCTCCCCGACAAAGCCCCGAACGCTAAACAGAAGGATCTGATCGCCCACGAGGAGCCGGACCAGAACGCTAATCCAAAGTTAGCGGCATTCAGCACACTACGGCCGGGCGGGCGGGTGACAGGCGGGCTTGACGTAGCGCGTTACGTTGATTTGACCAGACCCGGCATCTACAGCATCCAGTTCTGGCGCAGACAGCCGAAAGAAGAGGGCGGCGCCGAGGTCCGTTCTAGCGTAATTGTCGTGACCATCAAGCCCGCAATTCAATAGCGACCCCCAGTAGCGCAAACCCCTGCCTTTCTGTCAACATAGAGGTTCACCCGAATGTTTAGATTTGAAACGGCCGGCGAGTCGCACGGCGAGTGTCTGGTTGCGACTCTGACAGGGCTTCCGGCGGGCATCCCCATCGCCATCGACGTCGTCAATCACGAGCTTTGGCGCAGGCAGCAGGGTTTTGGCCGCGGCGGCCGCATGAAGATCGAGACGGATCGCGTCTCGATCGTCTCCGGAGTACGCCAAGGCCGCACCATCGGCTCCCCCGTCGCCATGATTATCGCCAACGCCGACTGGAAGAACTGGACGGAATCCATGCCGGTCGAGGCGGGCGATCCCTCGAAGCATAAGGCGGTTTCGCGCCCACGCCCCGGCCACGCCGATCTGGCTGGTGCGATCAAATACGATTTTCCCGACGCTCGCTACGTTCTCGAGCGTGCCAGCGCCCGTGAGACCACCGCACGTGTTGCCGTCGGCGCCATGGCCAAGCAGTTTCTGGGAAATTTTGGAGTCGAAATCCTCAGCCACGTGATTGCCGTGGGCTCGAAGCGCCTGGAACGCACGGTCGGCTGGGAAGAAATCGTCGAACTGAGCCGGAAAACGGAAGTGGTGCTGGGTTGCGTCGACCCTGACGCCGAGCGGGAGATGAAAGCCGTCGTCGACGAGGCATACCGAACCGGCGACACGGTGGGCGGCATCTTTGAGGTGGTGGCGCGCGGTTTGCCCCCCGGGCTCGGCTCCTTCGTTACGTGGGATTCGCGTCTGGACGGCCGACTGGCGCAGGCCATTGTTTCCATGCAGGCCGTGAAAGGCGTGGAAGTCGGGTTTGCCGAAGAGGGCGCCCAGAGTTTCGGCTCGAAAGTGCAGGACACGATTCATTACAATCGCGAAGACAGGCGTTTCTTTCGGGGGAACAACCGCGCCGGCGGCATCGAAGGCGGCATGACGAATGGGGAAGATCTGCGCGTGCGCGGCTTCCTGAAACCGATTTCCACCCTGCGCCGGCCGCTCGAATCGGTGGATCTGGAAACGCGCGAGCCTTCGAAAGCGGCTTACGAACGGTCCGACGTTTGTGTAGTGCCGGCGGCGGGCGTGATCGGCGAAGCTATGGTCGCCATCGTGCTCGCGGGAGCCATGATCGAAAAATTCGGCGGGGACTCGCTGCGCGAGACTAAACGCAATTATGAGGGGTACCTCGAACAGGTGCGCAATTTCTGATGCAGCACAGGATCGTCAAATATCTGAATGACCCGATCCTCGAACGGCCGGCCGCCCCGGTGACGGAGTTCGATACGCCCGAACTGCACGCCTTCGTCGAGAGCATGTTCGAGACCATGTATGCTTCGCATGGCGTCGGCCTCGCGGCTCCGCAGGTAGGCGTTTCGCAGCGGCTCACGGTGATCGATATCACAGGTGGGGAAGAGGGGACGGAGCCGGATCGCATCGTGTTGATCAATCCGGAGGTGATCGCGAAGGAAGGCAAGCAGACCGGCGAAGAGGGCTGCCTCAGCATTCCTGGATTTCGGGAGCCCGTCACACGCGCCAAACGGGCAACGGTACGTGCACAGAATGCCAAGGGCGAGTGGTTCGAAGTTTCAGGTGAAGATCTGCTGGCGCGCGCTCTGCTGCATGAGATCGACCACCTGAACGGCATTCTCTTCCTGAGCCACCTGAGCATGCTGAAGCGCGATCTGATTAAACGAAAGATCAAGAAATTGCAGAAAGCCGGGGAGTGGGAGTGAGTCCGCTGAAAGTGGTCTTTCTCGGTACGCCGGAATTCGCCGTTCCTACGCTGGAGGCTCTGATTGAAGGCCACCACGTTCTCGAAGTCATCACCCAGCCGGATCGTCCGCAGGGCCGTAAACAGGAGATGATTCCCTCGCCAGTCAAAGCGGCCGCGCTCCGCCACTGCATTCCGGTGTATCAGCCGGAACGTATTCGCCGCCCGGAAGCCATCGAACACCTGCGCGCGCTGGCGCCCGACGTCATGGTGGTGGTCGGCTACGGGCAGATCATTCCGCAATCGGTAATCGATTTCGCGCCGCTCGGCATCATCAATGTCCACGCGTCGCTGCTGCCGGAACTGCGCGGAGCTGCGCCGATTCAGTGGTCGATCGTGCGTGGGTACGAGCGCACCGGTGTTACCACCATGCGCATCGACGCGGGGCTTGACACGGGCGACACCTTAGGCCGGTGGGACACGCCCATCGGGCCGGATGAAACGGCGCCGGAGCTTTCTCTCCGATTGGCGGAGGCGGGAGCGCGGCTGCTGATCGAAACGCTGTCTGAACTGGCTGCCGGAAGCGCCCATCCGGTTCCTCAGGACAACGCGCTGGCGACGCTGGCGCCGATTCTGAAAAAAGAAGATGGCAGAATCGACTGGCATTGTTCAGCCCAACAGATACATAATCGGATTCGTGGCTTGCAACCGTGGCCCGGAGCGCATACCTCGTTTCGCGGCCAATCGCTTCACCTGTGGCGCTCGCGTCTGGTTCCGCAACGATGGAATCTGGCGCCGGGAGCGCTGGTACACGAGGAGGGCCTTTTCGCCGTGGGCGGAGACGGAGCCTCGCTGGAGTTACTCGAAGTTCAACTCGAAGGCCGAAAGAAGATGCCGGCGGCGGTGTTCGCTAATGGACATCGCCTGACGCTGGAAGACCGACTTGGCATATAAATGAAATTGCCATTCAAGACAAACATTAAATGAGACCATTCGACTTACCGCTCGGATTCAAGTACGCCACCGCCTACGGTGGCATTCGAAAACAGGAGAAGGACGATCTTGCCCTGATCGTTTCAGGCGTGCCCGCGGCCGCCGCCGCTGTGTTCACTACGAACAAAGTTCAGGCTGCGCCGGTACGCCTGGCGCGTGCCAATATGCGCGCCTCGAAGGGCGTTTGCGGAGCCATCCTGGTTAATTCCGGGAATGCCAATTGCGCCACCAAATCGGGCGACAAGGTTGCCGCGGAAACCACTAAGGCGCTGGCGAAGCTTTTGAAGCTGCAGCCGAACCAGGTTTTGTCCGCTTCTACCGGCGTGATCGGCGTGGAACTCGATGGGAATCTGATCCTCTCGAAGTTGCAGACCATGGTCGATAACCTGCGCGACGACGGCTTGCCGGATGTGGCTAGAGCCATTCTCACTACCGATCTGCAGCCCAAAGGGGCATCGCGCGAGGTTACCCTGCGCCGCGGGATTGTGCGCATCGCCGGTGTTACCAAAGGCTCCGGCATGATCCATCCGCGCATGGCTACTACGCTCGGCTTCGTGATGACCGACGCCGTGATCCCGCAGACTTTGCTGCGGCGCATGCTGGTGCGCGCCGGGGAAGTGAGTTACAACCGCATTTCGGTGGATGGCGACACTTCGACCAACGACACGCTGATTGTGCTCGCCAACGGGGCTTCCGCGGTGCGGCCCGATCCCAAGGAAATGAGCGTATTCGAGGAGGCTCTTACGGAGACTCTGCAATCGATGGCGCGGCAGATTGTGCGCGATGGGGAGGGAGCGCGTAAGCTCATATCGGTCGAAGTGCATGGGGCCATCAGCGACGCCTCGGCTGCCTCAATTGCGCGTTCGATTTCGAACTCTCCGCTGGTGAAGACGGCCATCGCGGGCTCGGATCCGAACTGGGGCAGAATACTTTCGGCGGCGGGAAATTCGGGGATTAATTTCGATCCGACTACGATTGAAATCACTTTGCAGGACGTTAAGGTTTGCCGTAATGGGTTGGCCGCGCCGTTCGACGAAGGGGATATGAAGCTGCGGCTGGATGATACGGACGTTTCGATCGTCTTCCGGATTGCGGGTAAAGGGAAGGGCAGCGCGACTTTCTGGACCTGCGATCTGACGGAAGATTACATCCACATCAATGCGAATTACCGGACTTAGTCTGCTGCTGTTGTTTGTCGCCGGAGTGGCTCTCGGTCAGACCGAGGACACTCCGTGGCTTCCTGTAATCGCCAAACTGGCCTCTGCGCTCAGCCAGAACGACGGCACCACTGCGATGGAAGCTTTCGATTCCCACATGAAAGACTATGGAACTATCGAAAGCAATATCGATGCATTAGTCGCGCAGACCGACGTGCTGTGCGCCATCGATGTGATTCAGGATAATGCGACGCCGGCGTCGGACGTGCGCACGCTGGATGTGGATTGGTATATGACGTTGAAGTCTCAGGCCGATGCGGGGCCGACTGAGCGGCGCCGTGAGCGCGTTGAGGTGCAGATCAAGAAGATACGCGGTAAGTGGAAGATTACTGCTTTGGCCCCGCTGAGTATCCTCGATCCGATTCACATTAATTGAAGCGCCGCACGGCTTGACCCCGCAGCCCATTCAACATTTCTGCAATGGTTTGGCCGGTGACTCGGTCTCGTAATGTTGGATTCAGTTCCGCCATTGGGGCGAGCACGAAGCGCCTTTCGCGAAAACGCGGATGAGGAATTTCGAGATCTGCGGTTTTGATCACCGCACTCCCAAAAAGCAGAATGTCGATATCGATGCTGCGGGGTCCGTTGACTACCGAGCGCTTGCGGCCGAGCTCGCGCTCTACCCGCAGGCACCGCTGCAGCAGTTGGCGGGGAAACAAATCGCACTCGAACTCGGCGGCGAGATTGAGAAACCAGGCTTGCTCGCGCAGTCCAATCGGTTCTGTTTCGTACAAATTCGACACACGCAGCATGCGCAGTTTTGGCGATTGCAGTTTGTCGAGCGCCGACTTCAGGATCGCCTCTCGGTCGCCCACATTCGAGCCCAACCCTAAATACACAAGCTTCAAAACAATTCCGGCTGCCGCTCCACGCCTCCGAAACGGCGCGGCACGTTGAAGTAGTCGTAAGCGCGGTCGGTGGCGATGCGGCCGCGCGGCGAGCGATGTAGAAATCCCAGCTGAATCAGATAAGGCTCATATACTTCCTCGATGGTTTCCGGCTCCTCGCCGATGGAAGCGGCGATGGTATTGATGCCTACCGGTCCACCGCCGAATTTCTCGAGCACCGTCCGCATGATCTTCTGGTCGATTTCGTCAAGGCCGAAGCGGTCTACTTCGAGCAGATCGAGCGCCGTCTGCGCCACGGTCCTGGTGATGTGCCCCTGCGCACGAACCTCGGCATAGTCGCGCACACGGCGCAGCAGGCGATTGGCGATACGCGGCGTACCGCGCGCACGCCGGGCGATCTCCTCCGCGCCCGCATCGTCGATGGGAGTATCGAGCAGGCGCGAGGAACGTTCGACGATGGTCTTCAACTCGGCAACGTCGTAATGATTCAGGCGTAGCACCAGACCGAAGCGTCCGCGCATGGGTGCGCTGACCAGGCCCTGCCGGGTAGTGGCGCCGATGGCGGTGAATTTCTGCAGCGGAATCGAATGGGTGCGCGCGCCGGGGCCAGTGCCGATCAGGATATCCAGATGGAAATCTTCGAGCGCCGAGTAAAGCATTTCTTCCACATCGGGCAGCAGGCGGTGAATTTCGTCGATGAAGAAAACCTGGCGATGGAGGATGCCGCTGAGGATGCCGGAGAGGTCCAACTTCTTCTGCAGCACGGGGCCGGAGGTTTGGGTGAAGGGAACGTCGAGCTCCTGCGCGATGATGGACGCGAGCGTGGTTTTGCCCAGGCCTGGAGGGCCATAGAGCAGCACGTGATCCATGGCCTCGCCGCGTTTGCGCGCCGCGTCGATGGCGATCTGCAGATTCTCTTTGAGCCTAGCCTGCCCGGTGAAATCGGCCAAACGCCGCGGGCGCAGACCAGCTTCGAACTGGCGCTCGTCCTCGCTGCCGAGAGCCGAGATCAGGCGCGATTTGGCATCTTCGGCAGGCATTAGCGGACCAACTCCAGGGCCTTGCGGAACAGAGGCTCAAAGGCATCCGGCGCGCCGCCCGCCCGCGCCTTGCGGACCGCGGCTTCCGCCGCCGGACGTGCGCAACCCAGATTCAGCAGGGCGGAAAGAACATCCTCGTCGAGTTCGCAAAGCGCCGGCGGCGCGGGCGCATTGTCGGCTCCGGCCGGCGCGGGCAGCTTATCGCGCAGTTCGAGAACAATGCGTTCGGCCGTCTTTTTGCCCACGCCGGGAATGCGTACGAGGCGCTCGATTTCGCCGCGCCGGATGGCCGTCAGCAGATCCGCCGCATCCATTCCGCTGAGTACTTTAATGGCCAGCCCCGGCCCGATATTGCTCACGCCGATCAGCTTCTCGAAGAGGTTTTTCTCGTCCTGCGAGAGGAATCCATAGAGCGCCAGCATATCCTCGCGGACGTGTGTATGGATGCGCAGGCGGGCTTCGGCGCCGGCCTCGGGAAGCTTTGAAAACGTGGAAATGGGGACGATGACGTCGTAGCCGACGCCGCCCACATCGAGGATCACCTGGTTTGGATGCTTCTCTACCAGAGTCCCGCGAAGCAGCGCAATCATTGGGGTGGCGTAACTTATTGTACATGGCACGCCGAAGGTTTTTCGTCGATCAGGTTCGCAAAGGGCGCGCGGAAATCAGCGGTGACGAGGCCCATCATCTGACACGCGTACTGCGTGTGGAGGTGGGTCAGAAATACGAGATTTCGGATACGCGGCGGGTCTGGCTGGCGGCGGTGGATACGGCACGCAAGAATCTGGTGGAATTCAGCACCATCGAAGAGCTCGATCCCGGGCCGGAACTGCCGGAGGTGAACCTCTACCTTTCGATTATCAGGTTTGAACGCTTCGAATGGGCGGTGGAGAAAGCCACGGAACTCGGGGTGACGCGGATCGTACCGGTGGAGGCGGCGCGCAGCGAGCGCGGCCTCTTCGATGGCGCGAAAAAACGGCTGGAACGTTGGCGGCGGATTGCGCGGGAAGCGAGCGAACAATCGAGGCGGGTCCGTCCTCCGGAGATTGATGAGGCCATGCGTTTCGAGGCAGCGCTGGAAGTTTCCTCCACACACCGGCTCTGGCTGGATGAGCAGCCGGGCGCACCGTTGCTTGCGCGATCTGTGTCGTTCAACCCGGGCGACAGCACTTCGCTCCTGATCGGACCCGAGGGCGGATGGACCGACGCGGAACGGGGACAACTTGCGACGTCGGGATGGGCGGGCGCATCGCTCGGGCCTTTGGTGCTTCGTACGGAAACGGCCGTCTGCGCCGCTTTGGCGGTGATCTTACAGGCGGAGCGGACAGGGGAAAGCGACTATCCTACATCTGGTCCGAATACAATAGAAACAGCGTGACGCAAGCCGAACGGGTCCATTCCAGCGACGTTTTTGTTGCCGTCGTCGTGATAGTGAGCCAGGTTTTGATCCTCCGGCTTCTGATGCGCGATTGGCGGCGTCGGCTGTCGCCCCGGGTGTTCGGCACAATCCTGACAGCCTTGAAGGTCCTATGGGCAGTCATTGCTGTGGGCATCGCGCTGAGCTTCACGCAGGACCGTTGGCTGGCGCGCTGGCTGCCCCCTGTCCTGCGCGGTTTCCTCAGCGCCAGCGAGATTATCTGGGGAATGCTGTCGGTGAGCGGAGTGGTCATTTACACGATCTTCCGCTGGCTGCTGCGGCGTGCACCGGAAGCCCATTCGCCAGGGCGCAGGCGTGCCATCCAGACCGCGGCAGCGGTGGCGATTTCCTCACCGGTGGTGCTGGCCGGCTACGGCGCATTCATCGAGAGAACGCGCTACCAGGTGCAGGAGGTGGACCTGCCCATCCGCGGTCTGCATCCGGACCTCGAAGGCGTTCGGATAGCCCAGATCAGCGATCTGCACGTGAGTCCATTTCTGAGTGTGCGGGAGGCGGGGCGCGTGGTGGATATCGCCAACGAGCTGCGCCCACAATTGACGCTGGTGACCGGCGATCTGATCACGGGCTTCGGCGATCCGCTCGATGCCACCATTGCCGAATTGGGGCGTCTGCGCGCCGATGCCGGAGTGCTGGGCTGCCTCGGCAACCACGAAGTTTACGCGGAGTGCGAAGATTACGCCACTCAGCAGGCGCGCCGCAAAGGCATCGTGTTTCTGC
>Ga0326727_10025179_pt1 | contig 11180 bp, 7 predicted proteins | sample MB2enrmetagenome_FD_207643 | JGI IMG/M metagenome (GOLD analysis project Ga0326727, IMG submission 207643) | Lab enriched peat soil microbial communities from McLean, Ithaca, NY, United States - MB29MY | ecosystem: Environmental > Terrestrial > Soil > Wetlands > Peat | place: USA: New York... | reverse complement strand
TGTACCACTTCCAGATCGAAATCGAACCCTCCTACCACTCGTGTACTACAGAGTACGTATCCAGTTCGAACTACGGCACTTTCACCACTCTACCGGAGGCCGTCTACGTCGGCCAATACGGCGCCGTGATCATGGGTGTCGTATACAACGCAAATGGCCAGCGGGCTCCCATGGGGCTTGAAGTGTACGTGCAATGCACTGGTTACAACCTCTGGTCTCAGTATACATTTACGAACGCGCAGGGCGCATACTCCATGACTCCAGCTCTGGGCCAGACCGGTTGCCCACAGTACGGTAAAGGGTACTACATTGTCGAAGTCCTGAACACGGGGACCATAAAGGCCCAATGGCCAGGCTACTGGAATGAGTCCGTTGTGATCTGGGCGGTCCAGTGCGTGAACTTCTATCTGCCGCTCAACTTTGTCGGCCCGTACATTCCGGAGACGCTCGACTTCAGCAACGCCCCCACCAACTACGGGACCATTACCTATCAGCAAGCCTTCACGACAACGGAGACGCTTACGCACGAGTGGTCAGTCTCTGGAGGCGCGGTGTTGACCGCGGGAGTCAGCGATGCGACCGAGGTCACCTATAGCTATTCGTCGGGAGGTGGCCCCTATGCTAACGGCGGAACCCTGGACTGGGGCGCAGAGCGGTGGACGTCTGGCGGCCTTCTGTTCAATTCGATCTATCGATCTTGGAATGTGACATCGATGAGCACCTACAACGCCTACAGTGATGGGTTTTCATCTCAGTACGGCGTAGCGATTCCGCCCAACGACTTCCAGCCAGGCAAGTTGCCGAGCGACGCCTACTACCTGAAAGACTCCAACGGCGTGACAATGCAGAACGTGCCCGAGCCAGCGAACAAAGGATACACAGGGGACATCGAGACGTCGACGAGTGTGGCAACGAGCTACAGCTTTTCGATCGGGGTCAGTCTCTCCGCCAATCTTCCAGGTGCTCAGACTTTCAACTTCAACGCCCAGACAAGCTGGACGCAAACAAGCTCCAGCACATACTCCAATGACCTTCAATTCACTATTGGAGGGCCTCAACCAGCGTGCTACGACGTCTTCGGGGAGGCTGGCAACCCTAGTTCAATGCCGGAGACTTCCGACATGATTGGCGTCTACTATTGGGCTCCCCAGACCGTACAAAACGGAGTGCCCGTCTGCACGGGAGGCTGAGCGCCGGCTAACGATATACTTGCCTTCTGTCATACCAGCTTCCGCAGGTCAGCTTCCAAGATGAAGTGGCGTCTCATAGCAGTTCTCGCGGTTGCTGCCATCGTCGTTTTGGCGTCGGGTCTCACGGTGTGGTGGGCATTCGATCATCATCAAGGGAGGACTTCGTCCTCTAGGACCGACGGGCCAACGCTCTACGAGGCCATCGCCGAAGTGAACCGGTCGCTGACGAACACGTCCGAGGGTCCGTGGGGTCTCTTCTCCGTTTTCGGCATTGCAGCTCAGGCCCCGTTCAGCGCCAACGTGCTAGGGTACGGACTTGGAGTCAATGAGACGGTCAACGCGTGCGAGTCCCAGTTCAACGGGCTGACGATTTGGAACGGAACCATGCCAGTATTTGGTGGAAGCTTCAACTCCGGCACTGCTCCATATTGGCAGTTTGCGTACTACTCGAACTCAACGCACGACATTCTTCTCGTTGCCGATGTGCTAGGAGTGGTTCACGTGTTCCCTCCCATGCAGTCCAATGGCACATGCTCACCATGGTTCGACCTCGGGAATCCGGAGAAGTGGGTTCTTCTCTTGTCGTCGTTTCCGGCGGATAGCACAGTGGACACTCAATCCGCGTTGAGCGCCTTAGACCAAACCTGGCTGTCGCAACAGACGCCTGAGGTGGAGATCCTCACGTCCGGCCCAGGCATGTTTTCCGGCTACGGAGATGTCGGCGGTGGAATCGACGTGGATTTCCAGCGATGTGGACTCGTTGGGATAACCGGTGTTCAACCGGTGATTCAGGTAGGTGAGAGTCTGAATGGGGTGCGGACATCGATCGCAAACGGGACATCAAATTGCGCTCTTCTCAATCACCCGTACTTCGCCGGATACGGTTCCTATGACCTCGTCTTCGCCTCTGCCAACGTGTCGAGTTCGGGGGAGACAACGCAAGTCGACCTGGAGTTTCAGGTCGCGATGCGACCCCACAATTCGAGCAGCCCGACGAGCTACGACGGGTGGGGGTTGGCGAATTGGATGACAAGCTGGAACCTCACTACGCCTTCGGATTCTCGCCTTCCTTTGGGGATGCCTGCTTGCACATCGTGGGTGCCATCGGTCGACGATTGCGTCGCCAATACCTCGGGGTGGTACGCGGTGGTGCTCTCGGCGAGCGGAGAGTGGATCAACAGTTACGGTGCTCTACCGAACGGAACGGCGGGTTGGTCCGAGCCGGTAACCGCCCTCGTGAGCCACCAGCAACTGGTGATTGTCGCGCCGAGTTCGTGGGCGCTCGCGGGCGACAAGCTGACCGTGAACTCAACCGTATCCACCTCCACGGTCATCGGATCGCTCGCGCTCTGAGCCCGCCCGCGTCCTCCCCGCTCGCGGGTCCCCCCCACATGTCGGGCCGAGACGCTCGCGCGCGACGGGCCTGATGTGATGCGACCCGGACGCGAACGCGCTTCGAGTCGCGGGTCGCGTTCGGCGGCCCGGACGAGGACACGGGAGAGGAGCCCGCCACGCGCCGGTTTAGCCTCCTTGAGATCACGAGCGGCCTGCCCGATGATTCGCGGGAGGCGGACGAGCGCGCGGCGGCGCGCAGGCTGCGCGACCTGCGAGGATGCGTCAAGGCGGCGCGGGCCGCGATTTCGGCCACGGCCGGTGCCGAGCAGGTCCTCCGGCAGGACTGGGTGAAAGCCGCCCGTTTCTACACATCCTTCGGGATAACGGAGGGTCAGTTCCGTCAGGGGGTTCCCTCTTTGGATCCGGCGGAGGAGGGGAGCCAGCCATCCGAGTTCCGTGAGATGGCCGTCGATGATTGAGCAAACGCGCGCCGTAGAGCAGCGCGACGACCGTTAGGACACCGGGCCAGATACATAGTTACGGTAGGAGAGACACTCACCCTCCGGCGAATCCGCATCGGCCTGGTTACGCAAGAACCATTGACCTGCCTCCTGCCGCACGCCACTCTTCTCGCGCAGGCGTCATGACCACCGAGCCCTCGTCAAAGTGGGGGGGGAAGAAGGGGCCTCGCGGTCCTCGGTCGACTGATTCGACCTCCCATTCTTCCAATCGCCTTGCCATACTGGCTCTCCAGTTCAAGATCTCACACGGGGTCTGGCTGTCGAGATTCACTCGGCGCCACCCGGACCTGGAGATCAAGGGTCTCAACCTAATGGCCGTCGACAATGGCAAGGTCGTTGGCGATTTCGACATTCTCGGCTCCCCCGAGGATCGGAGCAAGGAGATCGCGTCGTTTCCTGACGTGGCCGAGGTAGAATGTTATGGCGTGCGGCCGAACCTCGCGATGTACCGGGTCCTGTATCGCAAGTCGCGACCAGTCGCACTCAGGAACGAGCTTGAGATCCTCGTTCGTTACCCTTTCTCGGACAAGAACGGGGTCTGCACCTGCGAGCTGGTCGGTCAACGTTCGCGGCTCCGCCGTTTCGTGTCGGGCCTCCACGCTTCTGGAAACGATCCCCGTCTCCTCTCGTTCCGCCCTAACGATTCAGGTTCGCTCACCCAACCGAACGTAGTGAATCTCACCCGGATTCAGCGTGCCCTCTTCCGCCAAGCTCTCAGGTCGGGTTACTACGAAGTGCCGCGCCGGGTCACGCTCACCCAGCTCGCGGAGAAGGTCTCCCGAAACAAGTCGTCGGTCTCCAAGACGCTCACCAGGGTCGAGCGGAGACTCGCGGAATTCGCTGCCATGGCGGGCGCTTGACACGCCAAAGGCAACATGTTCGCCATTTAATCTATCCGCAAAAACGCGATAATAGTGCTGAGGTCGGTCCATGACCCGAGCGGGGGTGGGGAGCAGCGTCGTGCGGATCCCTCCTGAACTGGAGGCGTTCCTACAGCAGCCGAAGGCGCGGACTCTGATGATTCGCGGACCGCCCGGTTCCGGAAAGACGATGCTTTCGTTGGCGCTGATGGACTCGTTCCATGGGCGCCGCGTCTACGTGAGCCTTCGCGTGGCCCGAGAATCTCTGCTCGTCCAGAATCCCTGGCTCCTGAAACTACCCTCGCAGGTACCGTCCCCAGAGATCGAGATTGTGGATGCGTACGAGGAAGAGCCCGACCACGTCCAGGACCACAACCCGCGACCGCTGAAGGACGCTGTCATGGCCTCGCCAAGGGAGACCAAGGAACTGGAAGAGTTCCTCTGGCTCCCGAGTTCCGTCCAATCGGCGTGGAGTCTCGCGAGCACCCAAAACCCGACCATGATCGTTTTCGACTCCTGGGACGCAATCATCGACCAATACTTCGAAAGGGTTGTGACTCCCGGCGAACCAATACCCAGCCGATCCGAGATCGAGAGCATCCTGGTCCGGCGGATGGCGAAGGGGAACGTCTCGGTCGTTCTCGTGCTCGAGCGGGATACGCCGTCGACGTTGGACTACCATGTGGACGGGATCGTGGAAACCTCGCGACTGCTCAGGGAGGGCAGACTGGAACGCTGGCTTACCATTTCGAAGCTGCGCGGCGTGAAGATTACGGTCGACACCTACCCTTTCACTCTCGTTGACGGGCGCTTTACGACGATCACTACCACGGGTCCGGGAACCTTCCAACGAATCAACCCTCCGGTCCCGGACCCCAGCCCCAAGGACTCGGGAATCTGGCCGGGAAGTACCGACTATGCCGAGGCATTTGGACGGCTTCTCCCGGCTGCGCTAACGCTGTTTGAACTCGATGCGGCAATCCCGCGAGAAGTTCCCCGGGCGATCATAGGCCCGATGGCGATTCAGACGATCCAAGCCGGCGGGCGGGCCCTCATTCTCCCTCCCCCTCTGCTAGAGCCCGAAGACGCGTACCAAACGGTCTCGGACCACCTATCCAGGGACGCGGTGACGACCCGACTACGAGTCATGTCCGCCATCCCACTGTATTCTCGGAAGGATGGGGCGCCCGGGATACTGATTCCATTCGACCGGATCGGTTGGACGAAGGCAGGTCCGTTGGTGCCTGTGCCCAAGGACCCCGAATTCCTTCAGGCCGCCCACGAATCCAATGACACGAATCTCGTCGTGGCGTACCTGTCGGGCCTCCAGGCGATGGCCGAGGCATCCGGCATGCCCGTCTCCCATGGGATACTTCCGGCACTGGGAGCGGCGGTGTTTCAGGGAAGCCCAGTCCACGTGGTCGCCATGGGACACTCGGGAGACCCTCTGCTTCCGGGCGTGATCCCGCTGGCGCAAACCTTCATCAAGGTCCAGTATACCAACGGCCGAGTCTTCATTTCCGGCTACCGTCCCTACCTCGCCCCGCGCATCCTATACGAGGGAAACGCGACCGAACCGTATCGGCTCATGCCGATCCTGTAGTTGGCGAGGCTGCTTCGTCTCGCATCGGGGCCAAGACCTTGAGCAGCCCCGAAGCCACCACCACAGCCATTGCCATAGTGGTCGCGGGCGACGTAGAGACGCGAGTCCTGTTGCGAGGCCTTCTTCGGGTGCACCACTGTCGGGTCGACGGGGAAGCCGAAGGGTCAGTTGAGGCAACCGAATTGGTCCGCGTGCATCGCCCTTCGCTCCTGGTCGTGGACGAGTACCATGCTGGGGCGAGCTGGAACTACCTGGTCGGGGAGGCGCGAGCCCTGGTCCCGGGGCTGCGCGTGATCCTGGTCGCACCCGTGTCACGCCCTCCTCGCCTCCCAGATGACCCGTCCCAACGTCCGGACGTCGTTCTGCTCCGGCCGTTCCGCATCCGCCAGTTCGCGGACGCGCTCGTCCCTCCGGTTGCCCCCGCGTCACCAAGAACTTCGAGTGGTTAGTCGCTCCTGGGTGGGTCGCGGCGCGAGTCCTCCTGTGAAAGCGTCCCGAGCCCCGGGGTGCTTCAGCCGTCATCGTCAATTTCGTGAGCTGCGCTTTCGAGTCTCGACGGACCCAGCCATCCCGTGAGGCTCCCTCGTTGTCCCTCGTGACCGAGGACAACGATGATCGCCTCGAACCCGACCGAAAGCCTGAGCCTGCGCCGACCGTACGAGATCGTGGCCACTCCCGACCAGGTTCCCCTCTACGATCTGGTCCCCGTTCATGGACCTCAGGGGGAGCCTCTCGAGGCCTACCGGGGCGTCCGCCGTAAGGACACCTCCCGGGTGGTGTCGATCGTGAGCGACCGTTACCAGCTCGTGCAGCATCGCGAGGTCGCGGAAGCCGTCCACGCTGTCGGGGAGGCCCTGGAACGCCCCGCCCTTGACGCGAGCGCCCCCGCCTTCCCCCGCGAGCAGATCCGCCTCTTCGCTGGAGGACGCCGGATGGAGATCCGTCTCGTGGTCGGGACCCGGTACGAACTCGCGCCGGGGGAGTCCGTCTATCCCGGCGTCCGGGTGATGAACAGCCTGGACGGGAGTTGGGCGGTCCGAGCCGAGGGAACGGGGGTGCGGATCGCCTGCGCGAACCAGCTCTACGCGGGAATGCACTCCCTCGTGGAGCTCCGTGAGGTCCACCTCTCCTCGGAGACGGACCTGATGGCGATGCTCCAGAGGGCCATCCACACGATCCTGGGGCGCTTCCAGGACGCGCTGAGCATCTATGCGGACGCGATGGGCGAGGAGGTCCTCGCGGAGGACGTGACCCCCTTGCTCATTGCGGCGGGACTCCCCCGCGTCCACGCGACCAGGATTGGCGCGCGAGCGGAGGCAGCTGCCTCGCACAATGCGCTCCTCACCCACTGGTCGGCCTACCAGGTTGCGACCGAGCTCCTCACCCACGAGGTCGGTCCGCGCGTGAGCCCGGAGCGGTCCCGGGGGTTCGAGCGAGCCGCGGCGAGCGCGTTGCTTATTTCGGCCAGGGCGACCGTCCCCACGTGAGGAACCATGGCGGTGAACGTTCGAACCGCTTTCGCGTTCCGTGGCGCGGGAGAGGTCACTCTCGCGGTCGGTCTGATCTTCATCGCGGCGGGCGTGGAAGCCCTTGCGGTCTTCAACGCGTGCGTCGCGGACCCGGGATGCCTTCCCGATGCGTCTGCGTTGAACGTGGGAGCGTTCTTCGCGATCCTGACGGTCGGGATCGTTCTGGCCGTGACAGGTTTGAGGATCCTATAGGCCACGTCAAAGGTCTCGCGAACGGCCTTCCCGTAACGCGCCGGCGGCTTCGCGCGGGTCCCTCCCGCTCCCTTCGGTCGCGGGCCCCTCCCGCGCTATGCCGGCGCTCAGACCTAATCCGGTGAGTGCTTCGCTCATTCCGCGACAGCTTTTCTGACGCTCCGCGATACCTTGCCGACGTCGGCTCAACCGTCTGTGCCGACATCCTTTGCTGACCCCTGTCTACCCTTTAGAATAGGTCGGCAAGGTTGGCAAGGTCGGCAAGCACCGATTCCAGGGGTCGAGGCCAACCGTCGTTGTCGCGTCTCCGACTACGTCTCCTCCGAAGCGTCTTTGGGATCCCGGCCCGCAGGGTCTCCCGGATATGCGCGGCGCGGCCCGGCGCCCTGAAGAAGCGTCCGCAGGTCATACACCCTGACCTGAACCCCATCGCGCATTACACGCTGGCTCCGGACGCCCAGCGAACTCAGCGCCATTCCCAATCGTCGGAGGCTCAACGAGTTTCCGTTGTCGGACTCGGTCAGCTCCTTGAAGTCGGTGGCGGTAACCTCGATGTTTCCGGTTGCGCGGAGCCGTTCGGCACACTCGTACACGCGAGTAAGATCCGTGGCCAAGGGGTCATCCGCGGCAGATGAGATCGCCTTAGTTCTCAGGTTCTCCTCGTCCGTGCCCACTGTCTCCTGCCCGTCCTCCTCGTCAACCCCACCCGTCAGGAACGCCCATGGCTTCCGCGGACCGTCGACGTACGGAATCATCGACTCGACACCGACCCGCCATGCCAGGCCGAGATCGCCCCAAAGGTCGGCCTCGGGGAATCCTTTCGCGAGCGTTCTCGCGAAAAGCTCCGCACTCTCGCGGTCTTCCACGACCACGAGACACCTCCGATGGAATGAGAAGGCCTTCCGGATATTGCGGACGACTTGGTCGAATCGCGAGGTTAGAGTGGTAGATTCGACCTCAACGCTGTAGGTGCGCCCCCGCCACTCGAACTCAGCGTCCGGAAGCAGGTATCCGCCTGCCTGAGGAACGATTTGAACCGGAATGCGAACCGCATCGAGGATAGTTGCCGCGTCAGCCAGCATAGCGCAGTGGTCCTCGCCCTCGTTCCTGCGGGCCTCAAGCGCTCTCAGGTGGAAGCTACCACGAGAAGTCAGGCGAAACTTTCCGTCGGCCGCGTCTTTTACGACATCCCTCGCGGCCACGGACCACGCGATTACACCATCGAGCCGACTCCCCGACAGGGCCGTGTTTACTCCCAGCTCCTCGCGGCTCCCGGGCTGCATGGAGAGAGCCTTCAGTAGTCCCTCGACCGTCTCCTGGCCCACGATCCAGGGGGACGCCTCCGAATCTTCCGGCTGCGCATATCTTCGCGAACTCGTCGTCACGAGGTCCCTAAGCTCGTTCGACTGCGGGTCCGGAGGGGGGCTGGGGCGCGTTCCAAGCTTCAGAAGGTCTCCTGACACCGCCATCGCGACCTCGTAGGGCCGGAGGCCGTCGACGAGGTCCTGGGGGAGCCATCCGTGGGCCTCCCCGTTGACGATCTTCCAGGCGTCGTCCATGTCCTCCGTTCCGAGCGAGAAGAGGAGCCAGACGTCGACGTTCCCGAGGAGGGCCGCCCGCACCCGCGGCGGCACGCGGTGGAGGTACTGGGTGATGGCCACGACGTGGAGACCGAACTTCGCCCCTTCGCTCAGCATGTCGGCGAGGGCCGGGACCGCGTAGTTGTGGGCCTCGTCGAGGACTACGTAGACCGGCCGATCCGGTCGTCCGCTCCGCTGGACGGCGGCCCAGAGCTGGGTGAGGTAGATCGCGCCCAGGAAGTTCGCCCCATCCGCTCCCAGGGCGGCCTTGGAGAGGTTCAGGAGGAGGAGACGGTGCCCGAGCAGCCGGTCGAACGAGACCGCCCGGCCCCGCTGGCAGAGCGCGATCCTAAGGAGGGAGTTGGTAGCGATCTTGCCGACCTTGTCGAGCGACGACATCGTGAAGTTGTAGTCGAGCCGCGGCAGGTGGTGCTCCAGGAAGTCGTGCAGCGGCCCGGGAGGGGCGCTCTTGACGAACCGCTGAAGAGCGGGCTTCGAGGAGAGGATCTGGTAGGCGTCGACCAGGTTCGAGCCGGGAGTCAACGCGAGACCCTGCACCAGCGCGCGCAGGACGAACTCGGCCCGTCCGCCGATGCTCTCCTCCCCCCAAGCGCTCCGTATCGCGGCGAGGAGGTCGCCCGCGAGTGCTTCAGACCATTGATCGCGAGAAGACGTGTCTCCGCCTGCGCTCTCGGGCGGCAGGAGCAACGAGAGGGGGACCGAGACCATGGTCGCGTCACCATGCTCGAAGGTGGAGTGGGCAGGGTCGATCTCGACCGTCTCCGATGCGATCTCGCGGGGAAGACGTGACACAATCCCCTCAACGAGCGTCCCGGTGGGCTCGATCACGACCACGGTCGCCCCCGGGTCCTTGGCGAGGAGCTGGAGGACGAGATTGAGTGCGAGCGTGGACTTCCCCGTCTGGGTCCTGCCCAGGATTGCGGCGTGGTGCCAGTCCCGCGGCAACCCGACCCGGTGCGCGCCGCAGGCCCCGACCACCAATCGCGGATCGCGGCCGGACTCAGCCGGGCCGTTCCGGCACCGCCCCGGCGTGTGCAGGGCCAGTGCCGCGCCTCCGTGCGGACCGCGACGAGGCGGAGGGGGCGGACCCACGACGAGCTCTGACCCCGGCTGACCGCGGGGCGCTCCCGCATAGGAGCACGCAGGATGATGGGCGGCCCACGGGATACTGAGCAGGTGCGCGAGCTCTGTTGCGGAGACGTCCCGGCGGGCCTTCCTGCTCGCGAACCGGCGGAGGTCGTGTGCGGCGAGAGCCGCGTGGAATGCCCATTCCGCCTTAGGGCGGATGAGTTTCCACCGTCTCCAGGGCTTCCCGCCCGAGGTCACCCACTGCCCCAGCCAGTTCCCCAAGGCGAACAGCGCCTCCTCCGGCTGTGGCCCCTTGATGTTCGTCCGCAGTTCGACGTGATAGGCCGCCTCACCCTGACGAGCCTCCATCTGCCCCCTCAGCTGGTGGGCTTGGCGCTCGGCGATGGTATCGTAGAGGGGTGAGAAGAACCCCAATTCCCAGAACCCCACCCTTCGGAAGAGCAGCTGAAGGACCACGTCGTGTTCGCGCAGCGTGGACGAGCCCAGGATCCGGAGGAGGAAGCCCGCGGGGTCAGTCTCGGTTCGAACCTGGATTGGGAGGTGGTGATGCTTCATGACCGGGACCGCTCTCGCGAAGATCCCTTGGGGAACGAGCGTCGCGGCGGGGCACTCAATCGGCCCGCCTCCCGCAAGGCGTGGACGAGTGCTCTCGAGGTAGGCGACCATCGACTCGAGGTCCGACGGGTGGTTCGTGCCGAGCGAGTACCGCACCCGCCCGCCCGTCTCTCGGTGGATCTCCAGCCAGAACGGGTCACCCGAGCTCCAGACCAGGGGTGGTATTTCGGGAGGATCCTTGACGGGCGTCGGCAGGAGCAGCTCGCGATGGACGGGCCTGTTGTCCATGCCCAGGCGAGCACGGATCCGGGCTGATTAGACGACACCCCCCGGCGAAGGGTGAACGAAGGACGACGACCGGTTGGGCCAGACCGGTTCAGATTCCGGAAGCCCTGGCGTTCACTAGATTCGAACGTCTTCGCGATCGCGAGCGACGAGGAACGGAGAGGCTTGCACCGGCCCGGACGCTTGCGCGCTCGACCGAGGCAATCCGGTGAAGGAGAGCTGGATTGTCACGTTGGTCCCGTTGATAGAAGCGTTTCCCGCCGAGGGTTGGGCCACAAATCCTGCCGGCGAGTGGACAGAATAGGCGTAGGTCCCGTTCGGGTCCGTGAATTGAGCATTCGTCGCGTTCGACCATTCGACGGCTTCCCGGATCGTCACCCACCATTGAGGACCGGGGGAAAACCCCGTTTCGGCGAACGT
>Ga0326727_10025177_pt1 | contig 11181 bp, 12 predicted proteins | sample MB2enrmetagenome_FD_207643 | JGI IMG/M metagenome (GOLD analysis project Ga0326727, IMG submission 207643) | Lab enriched peat soil microbial communities from McLean, Ithaca, NY, United States - MB29MY | ecosystem: Environmental > Terrestrial > Soil > Wetlands > Peat | place: USA: New York... | reverse complement strand
TTTCGACTCGGCGGGCAGCCCGCGCATGGTGGATGTCAGCGCCAAGCCGGAGACGAAGCGCATCGCCCGTGCACATGCCTTCGTGACTATGAGCGCTGGCGTGATCGCGCGCCTCGATGACAATCCCAAGGGCAATCCTCTCGAAATCGCGCGCATTGCCGGAATCGCGGCGGCCAAGAAGACCTCCGAGCTGATCCCGCTTTGCCATCCGGTGATGCTAACCCACGTGGACGTGGAGACGTCCCTCGAACCGGGCGGCGTGCGCATCGTGACTTCCGCGGCAACCACCGCGCAGACGGGCGTCGAAATGGAGGCGCTTACCGCCGCCGCTGTGGCCGCGCTCACCATCTACGACATGACCAAAGCGCTCGACAAAGCCATCGAGATTCGCGAGGTTTACCTGCTCATGAAGTCGGGCGGCTGTGGCGGCGATTACAGCAGGGCGGAAACATAATGCGCACGGCCGTCGTCACCATTAGCGACTCTGTCGCACGCGGCACGCGTGAGGACCGTTCCGGTCCCGCGCTGCGCCAGCACGCGGAGAAGCTTGGATGGGAGGTGGCGGAAATCGAAGTGGTGGAGGACGATCGCGAGTCCATCTCCCGGCTGCTCGCCGATCTCAGCGACCGGCGGAGCGTCTCTCTGATCCTGACCACCGGCGGAACCGGCGTTGCGGCACGCGATGTCACTCCTGAAGCCACCCGCACCGTGTTGGAGCGTGAAATCCCCGGCCTCGGCGAGCTGATGCGCGCCGAGGGACGTCGCTCCACTCCACGAGCCGTGCTCTCGCGTGGCATTGCGGGTACGCGCGGTCGTACACTGATTGTGAACCTGCCGGGATCGCCCAAAGGCGCCGTCGAATCACTGGCCGCGGTGGCCGAACTCGCCCCGCATATTATCGATCTTCTGGAAGGCAGAACGGAGCATACCTGATCTAATGCAGACCATTTCTCGTAGTGCCGTGTTGTTATCGTGCGCTTTTTTCGTTGGCGCTCTCGCACAGGGACCACCCGCGAGCCAGGAACCGCCGTCAGCCGACGACATGATCAAGGTTCCAGTGAACGTCGTCGTCGCGCCGACCACCGTGACCGATAAGGTGGGTGATTTCGTCTCGGGACTGCAACCCGGCGATTTTTCCCTTTACGATAATCAGCACGCACAGAGAATCGCCGTCGATGTGACCTATCGTCCCATCTCCCTGGTGGTTGCGGTTCAGGCGAACAACATGGTGGAGGACATCCTGCCGAAGATTCAGAAGATGGGGAATCTGCTGGACGCGCTTGTCGTCGGGCAGGCCGGCGAGGTGGCGGTGATCGCCTTCGATCATCGCATTCGCACCATACTCGATTTCACCACCGATTCCGGCAAGATCTCCGACGCTCTAAAGAAGATCACCGCAGGCAGCTCCAGCAGCCGGATGATCGACGCCACCAGCGATGCTATCCGAATGCTTCGCACACGCTCCGACGATCGCCGGCGAATCCTGCTGCTGATCAGCGAGAAGCGGGACATCGCCAGTTCCGGCCGCATGAAGGAAACTTTGAATTACGCCCAGCTCTCCAACGTCACCATCTATTCGGTGGATATTTCGCACGTGATGGCCAACCTCACCGGCCATCCGGTCCCGTCGGCTCCGCCGCCCATCCCGCCGGAGGCCACGCACATCGGCAACGGCACCACCGCCACGCCGAACGATATCGACCAGAATTGGAATATCGGAAACTGGGAGCCCGCGATGCACGAGATTTTTGACGAAGCCAAGCGGCCGTTCACGAAGAATCCAATGGACGCGTTCACCGGTCTTACCGGCGGGCGGGAGTTTTCCTTCGTGAGCCAGAACGCTCTGGAACATGCCTTAACGCAGCTCGGCGAGGAACTTCACAGCCAGTATTTCCTGAGCTATCATCCGGACGATCTGAGTGAACCCGGGTTCCACAACATTCGTGTTGAGGTGGATCGCGGTGGCCTCACTATTCGCACGCGTCCCGGATACTGGGTTGCGGGCGCCGCGCAGTAGCGGGAGTTCTCTAACCGCTTGCTCGCGCGCGCGGCTCGGTTACTGAGCCGCGACGGTGACGGAGCGGAGCTTTATCCCCGCACGCTGGCGGCCGGAATGCGCCGCACCAGGTCCTGCATCTGTGCCCGGCTTTCCTGTCCGATAGTGAAGCAATCGAGGCAATCCTGCGCAAGGGCGAACTGCAGGCATTCATCGGGCTTATGGCTCAGTTCACCCGCCCCAAAGATCTTCATGCCGATGACGCCCTTGCCCTGCTTCTTCATCTGGCGCAGAACCCCGCGAACGGTATTCACGTCGGAATCCATGGCCACTTCGGCGGGATTCAGCCGTGCCAGGTCCACCTCCACCCAAGGCGATGCCGCCGCCTGTTTCAGGGCGCCCAGAGTGTGGCATGACACGCCTTTGGTCCGCACGATGCCTTTCTCCTGAGCTTCTGAAATCACGTCCATCGCGCCCTTGCGGTTTTCCGGCCATTCGTCGTCGTGCAGGTAGTGCAGGAGCAGGATGTCGATGTAGTCGGTGCCCAGCTCTTTGCGGAAGCGATCGAGGTCGGCGCGCATATCTCTCGCCGTCATCGATTCGGTCTTGGTCATGATGGTCACCTTCTCGCGGGGAATGCCGGATTTTAGGCCCTCCCGAAGCGCGGGGTGTGATCCGTACTGATCGGCCGAATCCCAGAACGTGATGCCTTGGTCGTACGCCGCTTTGAACAGGTCGGCCATACCGACGAACCCAAGCTTGTGGACCTGGTTGGAGTTGCCTGCGAAGCCATTGGTGCCTGTGCCCATGGCGAGACGGCTGACCTCCACCTGGCGGGGCCCGAGCTTAACCCGGTCGCTGACGGTCTTGCGAGTGGTGCCAGCGAAAAGATGGTAAGGGAAGGCGTTGAGCGCGGCTGCGCCCACCGTGGCCGATTGCAGGAACTGACGGCGGTTCAGGCAGGTCATGTGTTCATCTTAGACGGGCCTGCCGGTAAAGGTGTTAGCTGAGAATGGCAAATGTCCCATTCCCGATGTACAATGTCGTCATGGCTGACTACGCTCATCCTGAAACTCTCGTGACTACCCAGTGGGTGGCCGACCACGCCGCCGATCCCAATGTGCGCGTTGTGGAGGTGGACGTCGACACCAAAGCTTACGACGAAGGACACGTGCCCGGCGCCATCGCGTGGGCGTGGACTACTCAGCTCAGCGACACGCTGACCCGCGACATCCTGTCGAAGGAGCAGTTCGAGAAGCTCGCGAACGAGGCGGGCCTCTCCAATGCCAGCACCCTGGTGCTCTACGGCGACAACAACAATTGGTTCGCCGCGTGGGCATTCTGGCAGGCGAAGATCTACGGCCACAAGAACGTTCGATTGATGAATGGCGGCCGCAAGAAATGGCTCGCCGAAGGGCGCGAGATTTCCACGGAGAAGCCGGCGATCAAGACGGGCACCGGATATCGTGCCACCGCGCCCGATCTCTCACTTCGCGCGTTTCTTCCCCAGGTGCAGGAGGCACAGCGGAATCATGCTGCCGCATTGGTGGACGTGCGCAGCCCGCAGGAATTCAGCGGCGAGATTCTGGCGCCTCCAGGCCTCCCTGAGACCTGTCAGCGCGGCGGTCACATCCCCGGCGCGCGCAGCATTCCGTGGGGCAAGGCCGCCAACGACGATGGGACCTTCAAATCTCTTGACGAACTGCGTCAGCTCTACGGCGGTGAAGGTGTGGACGGCTCAAAGCCGGTGATTGCATACTGCCGCATCGGTGAGCGCTCCAGCCACACCTGGTTCGTGCTGAAATATCTGCTCGGCTACGATAACGTGCGCAACTACGACGGCTCGTGGACCGAGTGGGGCAACCTTGTGGGCGCGCCGGTGGAACGCGGAGCGGCCAAAGCGGCCGGCCAGTGATGAGAGCCGAAGACTTCTCCGAGCGCCAACTGGAGTTGGAAGGCTGGCCCGTGAACGTGAGCTCTTGGCGGCTGGGCGAGACCTGGCACGCCAAGGCCGACAACGTCTCGCCCGGCGCGGCACTGGCGCGCATCACTGCGGCGTCAAAGGAAGAGGCTGAGGCGAACGCCATCGCGCGGGCGAAGGAGCTGCTCGGCCGTACGCGAAGACACGTGGTGTAAGCGGGTGGACAGTGGGCTGGCTCTCAGCCTGCGGCGACCTCCTGATCCATTAAGAGGAGGATGTAGCTGTGCGCGTCCCCTTCCGAATCCTATTTGGTCTGGGCACCGGGGTGCTGATCTTCGGCGTTCTTCTCGGCCAAGCGCTGAGTGATGACCACACATTGACTTGATCGTATGGTTGATTGCGGCAGTTTTGCTCGCGGGGGCTCTCCTTGTGCGTTGGAGGACCGCTACGATTGACTCTTACACTCGATGGTTTTGGCTGATTGTAGTAGCCCTTGAAATACTAATATGCGGTTACGCTCTCAGTGACGTCATGCGGCACCTTCATTCCGTTTGATAGGTTGCCGTCTTATCTACGCCGTCGCCATCTCCGTCGCTGCGCGCAGGCCGCGCAGTTCGGTGTCCCGCTGGCGGATGAGATATTTCTGTGTCTTCCCGTTCGCCGTGGCCGGGAACTCATCCACGAACCGCACATACTGCGGGATCTTGAAATGCGAAATCTCGCCCCGGCAGAACTCGCGGATCTCCTCCTCGGTCGCCGTCACCCCGGGCTTCAGGCGAATCCACGCCAGCACCGCCTCGCCGAGCTTGTAGTCGGGCACGCCCACCACCTCCACGGCCGCCACCTTCGGATGCCGGTACAGGAAATCCTCCACCTCTTTCGGGTACACGTTCTCGCCGCCGCGAATGATCACATCGCGCACGCGCCCGGTCAAATGAATGTATCCGTCCTCGTGCAGAACACCCAGGTCGCCGGTATGCAGCCACCCGTCCTCATCCACTACCTCGCGCGTAGCCGCCTCGTCGCCGTCGTAACCTTTCATCACCAGGTAGCCGCGCGTGCAGATCTCGCCACGCGTACCCACGGGTACGGTCTCGCCGGTTTTCGAATCGATCAGCTTAACCTCAGTCTCGTGCAGCGGGAAGCCCACGGTGGAGACGCGGCGCTCGATAGGGTCGTCAACCATCGAACCGGTGATCACCGGCGAGCTTTCCGTTTGCCCGTACACGATGGTGATCTCCGGGCAATGCATCTCCGTCATCACGCGCTTCATGATCTCAACGGGACACGGCGCACCGGACATGATGCCCCCGCGCAATGAGGAGAAATTGAAGCCGGCGAATTCGGCGTGGTTGATCTGCGCGATGAACATGGTGGGCACACCGTAGACCAGCGTGCAGCGCTCCCGCTCCAGCGCCTGCATGGTTGGCAAGGCGTGGAAGCGGTCGTTTGGCAGGATCATCGCCGCGCCCACGTTGATGGCCACCATGGTGCCGATCACGCACCCGAAGCAGTGATACAGCGGCACGGGGACACAGATGCGGTCCTGTTCGGTGACCTTCAGCACCTTGCCGATGAACAGGCCGTTGTTAACCAGACCGCGATGCGTCAGCAGCACGCCCTTGGGCGAGCCGGTGGTGCCGGAGGTGTACTGCATGTTGGCGACATCGTCCGGCGCGACACCCACTTCGGGATAATCGCGACCTTCGTCGAGGAACTGCCCCCACGAATCCGTGTCCAGATAAACGCGGTGGTCGAGGGTCACGCCCCCGCGGCGCGCGGCTTCGTCCAGAATCTCGCGGTAATTCGACCGCTCGTCGCGCTCCTTGAGAAAAATAGCCTGTATGCGCGAGCGCACCAGCGCGTACTCGAGCTCGTGAACTCGGTAGGCCGGGTTGATGTTCACCAGCAGAATGCCCGCCCTTGCGGCTGCAAGCTGCACCATCACCCACTCGGCGCAATTGGTGGCCCAGATGCCGATGCGGTCGCCCGGGCCGAGGCCCAGACCGGCGAATCCCCGCGCCGTGCGCTCCACTTGTTCGTGCAGCTCGGCGTAGGTGAAATGCAGGTTCTGATGAACGGAGACCAGAGCCTCCCGCTCCGGATACGCGTTTACGGTACGGGTAAACGTCGTATGAATACTCTGTTCCAGCAGCGCGGCCTCGCGGCCACGAACATAGCTTTGAGACACGAAATCACCAGCATACTGCTACTGGGCGGGCTGCGCCAGGGGGACGGACCTCGTGGAGAGACCTCGTTCTCCTGCGACACGCCTGTCATGGCTGACAAATCGAAGCATCAATTATTGAAGATCGAGCGGCTTCTTATGGTAGGGCCGGCGTGGACCAGCTGATCGCTCAGAGAGATGCTGACCTCACGCGACTGGCGCAAGCGGGGAATCCGACCCAGACCGCGGACGCAATTCGAGATCGACTAAGAGCAATGCTTGTGCTTTGTATCGAATTGAAGAGCGAGCCCGATCAAGAACAAGCTTGGCATAGCGGAATCCCGGGCGCGATACTCGAAGGGCGTCTGAGTATAGTGCAAGAGCTCTTAGACTGGCTGCAGACACCGTAATCACTTCCGCGCCGATACACGTCGGAGAGCTGCTGTAAATGTGGCTGGCGACCGCCACGTCCGCCCATACCAGCCCGCCCATGCTCTTCAACGGCTCGTCGCCCGCATGGGATTCAGAGTCTTCACACCCGTGAAGTGTTTCTCATTGCCGGTGACAACGACACAGCCGTTGGCCTCGGCGATGGCGGCGATGATCATGTCAAGGGGGCTTCGTGGGTGTCCTCGCTTCGCTCCCTCGTGCATCAGGCGGGCCCAGATCAAACCAGCCCTTTCGTCGAATGGCAGCACACGGCCGGCAAAAAGCGCCTGTGGGCCTTCCGGTCCGGCGAACCACCGTTCCAGCAGTCGCCGCTTCTTTCCCACTGGCTTCTCCAGCACTCCCCGCAGGATCTCGGCCACCGTCAATGAGGAGATGAACAGAGTTTCGTCGCCTTGCTCCGCCATCCATGCGGTCAGAGCTCCCGATGGCGCTGGTTTGGTGACGTCGCTAATGATATTGGTATCCAGGAGATAGCGGGTCACAGCCGCGCCTTGCGGTCGTCCGCCATGGATCTGGCAACGTTCAGATCGGCGCCCACCAATGGTGACCGGCGCAAGGCCGCCAGAATCCCGCCTTTTCCGGAAGCCTCGTCCGCAATGGTGCAGCGCAGGGTGGTTCGAATGTGCCCCGCTTCCGGCCCCTCATCTGCGAGCCGCCGGGCGACCGATCGGATGAGTTCCCGGTCGGTATTAAGCCCGAGCACCTCAAAACGCGCCATGCCGCGCTGAACAAGGCGCTTCCGATAGGCATTCAAGGCTCGCTTTTGTGGAGTGTCCCCCATATCCAGTAATATAACCGGAAATGGAAGCCGTCGGCAACCATCAGTGCCCGGCGCCAGCCTCAGGCAACACTTCTTCGCCTGGCTTCAGCGGATACTTGGCACCCTCCGGAATCGGCGCCAGCATGTCTTCTTTCCGCATTACCAGTGTCGACGTGTTGTAGCTGGCCAGCTCAAAGCCATGGCCGTGCGTGATGGCGTCGGTGGGGCACGCTTCCACGCAGTAGCCGCAGAAGATGCACCGGTTGTAATCGATGTTGTACACCTTCGCGTAGCGCTCGCCGCCGCTGATCCGTTCGGTCTCGGTGTTCTCAGCCGCTTCAATATAGATGCAGTCGGCCGGGCATGCCACCGCGCACAAATAACAGGCCACGCATTTTTCGAGGCCGTTTTCGTCGCGCTGCAGTACGTGCTTCCCGCGATAGCGCTCCTGAAGAATTGGGGGCGCGTCCGGATACGCATCGGTGATTGTGGAGTTGAACATTTCGCCGAAGGTAATGCTCATGCCCTTGGCGATGGCGGCTGCGGCACTAAAAGCTTCGTTGAAGGACGGCATGCTCAGACCTTCAGATTAGCATCAGGCGACCGCCGGACGGCGGCGATGCCAGTCGGTGTGTTGCTGGAATAAACGGGCCGCGGCGATCACCTTGAGGTCGTCGTAGACGCGTCCCACAAACTGCGCGCCCACCGGCAGGCCATTCACGAAACCACATGGAACGCTGATGGACGGCAGGCCGCAGAAATTCCCGATTCCGCCGAGCGGATCGGCATAGTCCAGGCCGGTTTCGAGATTTGTGCTCAGAGGCGTCGCGGTCACGGGCTGAGAAGCCGCCGCAAGCACGTCGAACCTCTCGAACAGAGTATCGATCTTCCGTTGCAGGATTCCGCGAACGCGTTGCGCCCGCACATAATCCGAGGCCGGAATCTGCTGGTTCACGTAGCCGCCGATGCGCCCCAGCGGATCGGTCAACTGCGATACTTTACCGGAATCGATCAGATCGCCAAACGCCGATGCGCCTTCCACCGACACAACCACTCCGGCAGCCACTTCCCACGGACCCTCCGGCAATGCTGCCGGCTCGATCTGCGCGCCCGCATCACTCATGACGCGACGGACTTCGTTCACGGCAGCGTCCACCGCTGCTGGCGGATTCTTCCACGCGTTGGTGAGCCACCCGATTCGCAACGGCGCGGGCGCGGCGTCATTGTAAGAAAACGCGCCATCGGGAAGGGAAGCAGAGTCGGCCGGATCGTGCCCCGCAATGGCCGATAAAACAATGCCGCAATCGTCGGCACCGCGCCCCAGCGGCCCAATCTTGTCCATCGAAAATGCCAGTGCCATCGCGCCGTGCCTGCTCACCCGGCCAAAAGTCGGCCGCAATCCCGAAGCGCCGCAAAATGCCGCTGGACAAATAATCGATCCCCACGTCTCAGTGCCAATCGCAAAGCCCGCCAGCCCCGCTGCCGCGATCGCACCCGACCCGCTCGACGAACCGCAGGTCCAGCACTCGGTGTTCCACGGATTGCGCGTCGCGCCAGTGATTGATGCCGACGCGAAGCGGTAATTCATCCCCCCGGCCAGCTCGATCATCGCGGCTTTCCCGATCAGAATCGCGCCGGCATCGCGCAGCTTCTGAATCACCGTCGCATCGTAATCGAACTTCCGGTCGGCGAACATGCGCGCGCCCCACGTGGTCGGGTATCCGCGAACTGCCAGCAGATCCTTGGCTGCGTACGGGATGCCATGAAGCATGCCGCGATACAGGCCGCCCGCAATCTCAGCTTCCGCCTGCCTCGCTTCAGCTCGTGCGAGTTCCGGCGTCAGCATCACGTACGCGTTCAGTTTTGCGCCAATGGTACGGCTGCGCTCCAGATACGCTTCGGTGAGTTCCACCGGCGAGAGGGTGCGCGCACGTATGCGCTCCGCGAGTTCCCGCACGGACAGGTAAAGGACGTCTTCTCCCGGCATCGCTTGAGGCATGGCTTATGCTCGGTCCGCGCGCCACACGCGAAAGATGGTTGCGGGCTCGTCGGAGTTTTCCAGCGGGAACGTACGCAGAGGCTCGATGCCTTTCACCCCTGCCGCGAGCAACCGACGGACGTCTGCTTTCTCCGCGTCCGAAAGCTGGGTCGCGTGACGCTCCAGGATCGCCTCGTATTGGCGCTGGGCTTCACCTTTGAGAGGAGCTTCAGTGCTTGGCGCAGTGTCCGCGCCAGTGGCTGCCGCCGTTGCCGCGCCCAACACTCCGGCGGCAAAGCCTCTTCGCGATACCGGTCCCGCCATCGTTAGCAGGCCATCCCGTGACGGCGGCACACGCCCGAGAGCATCTCCCACAAGGCATCCAGCGCCTGCGCGGAAGCCTGCTTCACCGCGTCGGCGTTCGCTGAGGAAACGTGCTGCTCGAGCAGACGGCGCTCGACAGCGGAATGCTCGACGTCAGCCTCTTCATGCACAACGAAGTATTGGAGCGCGTCCGGGCTGTCCTTGCCATAGAACCGCTTCAGCCCATCGATCTTCGACGTGGCAACCGCGGGAATCTGGCTCTCATACGAATAGAGCGCCGCAAGGCCCTCGGCCGTCGAACCATCGCGGCACAGCCTGCGGAAAGTCTCCACCAGATTCCTGGTTTCAGTCCACGGCTCGGCCGCTCTGACCTCCTCTTCCGATGCGCCTACCGCACCCGCAAACTGCATCCACAGCTCAGGATGGTTCGGCGATCCCGCTTCTTCATCGATGAGGTTCTGCAGAATGTGCCGCCGTGTTGCCGCGTCCGCAGTGTGCGAGTGCAGCGCCGAGAGGTATGTCGGAAACGCCTCCACATGGCGGTAATACTGAATCGCGTAGTCCTTCAACGCTTCGGCCGTCAGTTCCCCGCGCGTCCACGCCTGATAAAACGGATGCGTCAGCAGGCTGCGCCCGGCAATCTGTTCGTCGAGTGATGTGATCATGTGTTCTCCTCTGCGATTCATTGATGATAGCGAACCGGCGGTGTGCGGGGCGGGGGATCGGACCGCGAGGGAGCTTGTTAACTTCAGCGGGAATCGGCCACGGCGACATATGCGCCCAGGCCGATCATCGCCACGCCACACGCGGTCCGCTGCCGCCGCCGAAAACTTGCGTGGCGCTTCATGTGAGCGCCAAGAGGTCCGGCGAACAGCGCAACCACGACATCCGCGCCGGTGTTCAACAGCACGGAGATGGCGCCGAGCACCAGAAACTGCGCCACCACGTGCGGGTGCTTCAAAGAAACAAACTGCGGAATGAAGGATAAAAAGAACAGCGCCGTTTTCGGGTTCAGCACTTCCGTCAGAACGCCCTGGAGCAGCGGACTTCGCCGCACACCTCGCACGACTGACGGCTCCGGGTGGTCCTCATTCCGCCGGCGAATCATGCCGATACCCAGCCACACCAGGTACGCCGCACCCGTATAGCGCACCACGTTGAAGGCCACTGCCGAGGCAGCCAGAAGCGCCGACAGGCCGAGTGCTGCCGCAGTCACGTGAACCAAACCGCCGCCGAGAGTTCCTACCGCGGACAGCAATCCCTCGCGCCGCCCGCCGGCGAGGCTCCGCGCCATTACGTAGAAAATGCCGGGCCCAGGTGTGATAGCGAGGACGAGTGCCGCGCTCAGGAACAGGAGGAATCGCGAGGTATCGAACATGTCGAAAAGCAAACGGGGCGTCCCTGAGGAATCGCCCCGTTGCCGCGTCGTTCGGGTTTGACCCTGGAATTGTGACTTCTCGGTCCCCTTCTCATCGGGGCCAGGATCACTCAGATTCTATCAGATCTTGGCTTTCAGATCTTTTCAGCGATGGCCTTGCCCTGCAGGAACTGCAGCAGGTAATCCGGGCCGCCGGCCTTCGAATCC
>Ga0326727_10025176_pt1 | contig 11181 bp, 4 predicted proteins | sample MB2enrmetagenome_FD_207643 | JGI IMG/M metagenome (GOLD analysis project Ga0326727, IMG submission 207643) | Lab enriched peat soil microbial communities from McLean, Ithaca, NY, United States - MB29MY | ecosystem: Environmental > Terrestrial > Soil > Wetlands > Peat | place: USA: New York... | reverse complement strand
AAGCCGGTTGCGAAACGGAAGTGGCCACGACCGGGGTGAAGGCAATGCAAATGGCGCGGGCAGGCGATTTCGATTTGGTCACGCTGGATGTGGATTTGCCGGGAATGAACGGATTCGAGATTTGCAGACGGTTGAAGGAAAACCCCTGTTTGTGCGACACGCCGGTTGTTTTCGTGTCGGGAGGGTCTTCCGAGAAAAATCAGTAACGCGCTCTTGAACTCGGCGCGGCGGATTTCATCGAGAAGCCATTTGAAGTGACAAATTTCGTTTTCCGAATCAAATCACACGCCATAGCCAAATCCCGCCCGTCAAATGTCCCTGACGAGAACACGGACGCGGACACCCAAAGCCTTTGCAATACGCCGTAAGGCAATCAATGAAACGTGCTCCTCTCCTCTTTCAACTCTGCCGATGTAATTCGGGTGGAGATCAGCTTTTTCGGAAAGCCGTTCTTGGCTCAAATGCAGCCGTTTCCGCTTTTTGCGGATGGCGGCACCAAGGACAACGCGGTAATCAGACGGCGGCACAGCCCGTTAGGAAAGCAGGGTTTGCCGCATATCTCTACACCGCTAAACGGATGATTATGTTTTTATTTTCGCTTGACCGACAATTGTAAACTGTTAAAAACGCAGTGGAATAAGTCTTGGAATGAAGTATTACTTATGAATACAACAATCAAACGGAATCATTCTCCATTCATCCCGATTCGTGTTTTTGCCCGCGTGCTTGTCGCTGCGGGCTTTTTGTTTGGTGTCGTCAACGGATTTGCCCAGGCTCCGCCGCCAATCAAATCCGGCCTGCCCGACCCGCTTGATTCATGGTCTTTCACCGACACAAATTATTGGACGAGCGATTCGGGCTACCCGCCGGTTTCGTTCACCAACATCACTTCGATGCTGTTTGGCAACGGCACGTCCCTCGTCGTCAACACCAATGTTCAGGCATGGCTGCAATACAACACCGCCGAAGGTGGAACCAATGAAATTGCCGTTGACAGCGGCAGCGTGACCTTTTGGTTTGCCCCAAGCTGGAGCAGCACCAACGACGCGGGCGGCGGGTTAGGCCCGCAGGAATACGGACGGCTGATTGAAATCGGCGGCTACACGCCGGACTCAAGCTTTGGCTGGTGGAGCATCTACGTTGACCCGGCTGGAGCGAACATTTATTTCTCATCGCAAACCAATGACGGTTCGGGGAACACCTACACCATTTCCGCGCCGATTGATTTCACGACGAACTACTGGCATTTCATCGCGCTGACGTATTCCAGCACGAACGTCTCGCTTTATCTGGACGGAGAGCAATTGACGAACGATTCCGGCGGCTTGAACATCTGGCCGGGGCCAGCCGCTCTTTCCAATGGTGTATTTTTCGGCAGCGACAGCAACGGCATTTATCAAGCGGAGGGCGAACTTGACGACATCAAAACATACGATGTTGTTTTGGATTCCAACAAGGTTCATCGCGCCTTCAGCGCCGGCGAAGTTTATTACTTTCTGAATCCGGTGAATTGGGAATATATGCAGTCTGCCATCAGTTCAGCCCCCTCCTCACCCTCAACCAACACCGTCACGCCGGACGTGATCACCGGCGCGGGGTATCTGCAATGGGTTACGAATGCGGCCACCTGTGTCTATGGCATTGATGCCTACCATGTCTGGCTTACCAACGTCACGACAACGGCGGCGGGAAACGGAAACGTGAATGTGACCTTTACAATCGAGGGCGGCCAGGACGGTTATTATTATGACATTTTTGCCACGGGAGCCTTACAAGGAGCGCTGACCAATGACGTTTGGTTCTGGATGGGGCAGGGCCAGCACTGCAACACCTACACGATTCCGAACATATCCAGCACCGACGCATTTCTCATTCTGGGGACGCCCTTCGACGGTGACGGCGACGGGTTGACTGACGCCTACGAACTGCTGGTTTCGCACACCGACCCGAACAACAAGTATTCCAACCTCGACGGGATACTGGACGGTTGGGATATTTTGCTTGGACTGAATCCGCAAACCAGCAACCTGACCACGCCAGCGGAGCGGTCGAATTACGGCTACACGACGGCAGACTGGCTGAACGGCGTTTCGGGCGTCAAGAGCGGGACAATCAATCTGGACAATGAAGGCAACGTGCTTTCCGTTTCACAATAAATTCAGGAGGATATGAAAATGAAAATACTGCGATTTTTAATTCTCGGTTTGCTGGCGACCACGGCTGTTCTCTGCCGGGCGCAAAACGGCATTGTTGGCACCAATGGAGGATGGTATAGCTTGGATGTCATCGCTGCTATGGGGGCTACGAATAGCACAAGCAGTGACAACGGAAGCCAAACCTTTCAGGTGATGGCAAATTTCCAACCGCAAACGCCGCCCACGCCGCCGGTCATTGCCGAAGTGATCACGCCGGAAATTCAGGCCCTGGCAGATGGCTTGCAGGATGATCCGCTGAAAATTTTCAACTTTGTCCACGACCACATCCGTTATGTGCATTATTTCGGCTCCAAGAAAGGGGCGGAATTGACGTGGCTGGAAAAGAGCGGCAATGACTTCGACCAATGCGCCTTGCTGGTTGCGTTGTTGCGAGCAGCCGGATACAGCGATGCCAGTTACCAATTCGGCTGGATGCTTCTGCCCTACGATAACGCTAATCATCAAGACCTCCATCATTTTCTCAATCTGGATTTGACGAACAGCAACTGGTCCACGACAACCAGCTTTTTGGATAATTATTTTGGGTTTGAGCGCGGCTACCCGATTACCGCGCACAATTGGGGAAACAACATTTACGGCTTTCAAAGGGTATGGGTTATGGTCACGGTCGGCGGAACGGTCTATAATCTCGACCCGTCATTCAAAGTGACAGAACGGATTTCAGGCATTGATTTGCCGACGGCAATGGGGTTCAGCAGCAATGCGCTCATGGCGGCTGCTTCACCCGGCCTGGATGTCGGCAACATGGCAACGAACTTTTATTGCACCAACATCAACGAAACCGCCATCCGCGGCACCTTGGCCGGTTGCACCACCAATCTTCTCAATTACATTCAGAACAATTACCCCAACGCGAGCGTGGAGCAGATTTTGAGCGGCCAATACATTGTCTCCTCGACAAACACCGCGTTGAGCCAATGTTTCCCGTTCCAGCCTACGAATTGGAGCGGCACGATGCCGGTAATCAGTTGGGTCAATGAGCCGACCAACATGATGGCGACGTTTGCCGTGAGTTATCTCGGCGCAAAATACCAATGGTTCACTCCGCAGTTGCAAGGTCAACGGCTGTCGTTGACGGTTAGTTCAAGCGGTTCGGCCCAGCTTTGGCAGGACGACACGAATGTGGCAACGGCGAGCACGGGCGGCGGTGCCTTTTATCTTACAGTCACCACTTATTATCCGTATTTCCAAAGCAGTTGGAACACCACCTCAAACACGTTTAATCCCGGTGGCCCAGGACAACCGTGGGAATCTGCAACCGCAGTGTATCAAGGCGCCAACGCCAACTACGCCATCTCGTATGCGTTCGATCCAGATTGGAGTTGGTTGCAGGCGCGGCAGAACAAACTTGACGCTTACTTGGCACAGGGAATGACCAACGGCTCGCGGCAGGTGCTCACCGAAACCTTGAATGTCATGGGCCTCAACTGGCAAGTTCAGGTTGAAGCCATGCAGCGGGTGATCGCGCAGAAAACAGGAGCATCACCAATGTTTTGGCACCGCATCGGGCGCATGAGCCAAGAGAGCGGGCATGGTTATTACGTGGATGTTTATCTCATCGTGCAGGCGACGACTTCCAGTTCCAGCCAAAATGACAACCACGCCATGCGATGGTTCGACGAATACTGTTATTTTGGCAGCGCGATGGAGCATGGAATGATTGAGCAACAGCAATCCACCAACCTTGTGGCGGCTTCAACGATGAAGATGCTGGAGTTGGCCAACACCAACCATCAGGCGATTTATCTCGCCAACAGCACCAATTGGGCGATAGTCCAAACCAAGCTGGTCAATTATACCATAAGCGATTTGACCGGCCTTTTCAGTCAGGGCTTTCAGCAGCTTCTTCTGCCGCAAAACGGGAGTTTCGCCGTTTCTGGGTCGGGAAGTCCTTGGAGTGGCTACGGGTTCCAAGCGCGGGCCAGCATTGCCGGTGGCACGAAAATGGCGGTTGGCCCTGGCATTTTTGGCGGTTACGCCGGGGATTTGGGCGCAACGATAAATACGCCGTGGGTGAATTATTCTTACTATTCCCAGCCGCTCTATTTCAGTTCGGCGCCGGTGTCCGTTCCCAACCTCACCGCCGCCGACCCAGTGAACATGGCCGACGGCACATTCCAAGTGCAGGCTACCGATTTGTCTTTGGGGCAGACCGAACCGCGCGGATTGAGCTTTTCCCGGTATTACAGCAGCAGCCGGCGCAACAGCAATCTGGCGGGCATTGCTCCCGGCTGGCTCCATAATTATTACATCAATGCCGCCACCATCAGTTCTCCGCAGGCTGGCTTGGGCAAGACGACGCCCGCGCAAATGGCTTCCATGATGGTGGCTATATCCGCCGCCAACGCATTTTACAACAGCGACCAGCCTGACCCCGAAAATTGGGTGATAACCGCCTTGATTTCCAAGTGGGGCATTGATCAGCTTACCGGGAAAGCCGTGTCCGTCAGCCTCGGCAAAGACACGGTTCAATTTATCCAGCAGCCGGATGGAAGCTACACGCCGCCAGCAAATTGCACGATGACGCTCACGCGCAACGGTTCAGCTTACAGCCTGCAAGAGCGCCACGGAAGGACGTTCAAATTTAATGGTTCTGGTTGGTGCACCAACATCGTGGATCAATACGGTCAATCCGTGACGCTCGCCTACAATTCGAGCAATTGGGTCACATCGGCAACGGATTTGAAAAATCACAGCCTCACGTTCAATTACAGCACCACCAGCCCTGTGCGCTTGACTTCCGTGTCTGACAGCGCGGGCCGCTTGATTTCATTGGGATACAGCAGCAGCAACGATTTGGCTTACGTCACCGACCCGGAAGGCAAAACGAACACCTACATTTACGACACCAATCATCAAATCGCGGCCACCTTCAACGGTCTAGGCCAGTTGGTTGCGAGCAACATCTACAATGGATTTGGGCGGATAACGACGCAATACACGCAGGGCAACACGAACAAGACATGGCGCGTTTTTTGGTCAGGCTGGCAGACCATCTCGCAAGACCCGGCGGGCGGCCAGCAAAATTATTTTTACGATGACAAAACCCGTCTCATCGGGCAGCAGGACGCCTTGGGCAACTTGAGCCAGAAGATTTATGACGGGCAGGACCATATCGTGGTGACCATTTCGCCTTTGGGAGAAACCAACCAGTTCATCTATGATGGCAACAATAATCTTACAAACACGATTGACCCGCTGGGCTATGCGAATCAATTTTTCTATGACGGACAGAACAATCTGATTCGCGCCGTGGACGCGCGCAATAATCCATCCACTTTTGGTTACAACGGTCAGTTTTCGCTCGTCGGCCAAACCAATGGGGCGGGCGATTGGGTCAATTACTCCTACAACTCGGACGGCACACTCGCCAGCCGCAGCGACTCCGGCGGCGCGATTCAATATGATGGTTATGATACTTACGGCAAGTTGACCCATATCACTTACCCCACCGGCGACCACGAAAGTTTCGGGAACAATCCGTTTGGGGACGTGACCAGCCACACCGACGGCAACGGCAATGTGGCGACGTTTAGTTACAACAACCGCCGCCAGTTGACCAATTCCGCTGCGCCGACAAATGTCATCGTAAAGCTGGCTTACGATGCCGCCGCCAATCAATTGAGCGTCACCGACGCGCGCGGCAACACCGCCAGCAATGTTTGGAGCGCCACCGGCAAATTGCTGGCGGTAATCCTCCCGGCCACGCCGCAGGGAACGCCGGTGACTACCAATAGTTACGATAACCGCGAATGGCTGACGCAAACACTTGATCCGCTGAAAAAGGCAACGCAGTTCACCGATGACTCTGTCGGCCATTTGCTGGCCATGACCGACCCGCTTTCACGAACGGCGACTTTGGGTTATGATGCTGACGGCCACACGATTGCCGCGACCAACGCGGCGCGGGAAGTAACCCGCCAGACATGGGATGCGCGAGGCAAGCTGATTCAATTGACTGACGGCGCGCAGCACACTTCATCGAGGGGATACGATGGCGCAGGCAATCAAATTATTCTGACCAATCGCAACGGCCAGGTGTGGCAATTCCAGTTTGACGGGGCGAACCGCTTGAAGACCACCACCTCACCGGGAAACCGGCAAACCGTGCTGACGTGGAATCATCAAGGTTTGTTGAACACCGTCAAAGACCCGCTCAACCAGACCACGACGCTCTATTACGACGGCAAACGCCGATTGACCAGCCGTGTTGACAATGTGGGCACGACTACCTTCGGTTACGACGCCAACAACAATCAAACTAACGTCACCGAGAACGGCAGCACCAACATCTGGACTTATGACGCTTACAACCACGTTTCCAGCTACAAGGACATTTATGGAAATCTCATTCAGTATCGTTTCGACGCCAACGGAAACTTGACCAATCTGATTTATCCGGGCGGGCGGACAGTCGCTTATTTTTACGACAGCCTAAATCGGCTGACAAACGTGACGGATTGGGCGCAACGCAAAACTGCCATCGCTTATGATTTGGCTGGGCACGTTACAAGCATCACGCGACCAAACGGCAGCTACCGGACGATGAGTTACGATGCCGCCGGGCAGTTGACGAACATTTGGGAGCAAATGGCAAACACCCTGCCGATTGCGTGGTTCCGGTTTAACTGGAATTCCAATGCAACCGTGAATTGGGAATTCCTCGCGCCACCGCCGCACTCGGTGACGGTGCCGACGCGGACGATGACGTATGACAGCGACAACCGGCTCTATCAATTCCAAGGGCCGAGCATGGGCAGCCTTCAATCCGTCAGTGTTGACTCGGACGGAAATTTGACGAGCGGCCCGTTGACCAACGATACATTTGCTGCCTACACCTATGATGCTCGGAACCGTTTGTCAAACGCGGGCGGCGTCACAAATACCTATGACCCGGCAGGAAACCGGGTTGGCGTCACCATCGGAACCAACATAACGCGATTCGTCGTCAACCCCAATGCAAACTTGCCGCAAGTGTTGATGCGAATCAAAAACGGCGTCACGAATTACTATGTTTATGGGCCGGGCTTGTTGTATCAGGTGACGGAAACGGCCACGGGGACAAACACCCTGACTTATCATTTCGATTATCGCGGTTCGACAATCGCGCTTTCTGGCGACAATGGCGTTGTCACCGACCGGATTGAATACAGTCTCTACGGGCTAACAACTTATCGCGCTGGCACGAGCGACACGCCGTTCTTGTTCAACGGCAAATTTGGCGTCATGACCGACCCTGACGGTCTGCTTTACATGCGGGCGCGTTTTTACAATCCCTATCTGTGTCGGTTTATCAGCGCCGACCCGTCCGGTTTCGGCGGCGGCTTGAATTTTTATGCTTACGCCAATGCGAATCCCGTCAGTTACCTTGACCCATTCGGCTTGGGGGCGGTCAGTGACAATTTGCTGGTGTCATCCTCATGGTTTAACGCACCCACGCCAGAAGAACAGCAAATGCAGCAGGTGCTTGCGGGTTTTGTGAACCTTGTCACGCTCGGCGGGGCCAATTTAATTTCTTCGGCAACGAGCGGGACGGATTTGACGGGAAACAATTTGAACGTCGCGGATGCTTTCGAGCAGACGTTACAAGCCGGAGCATTTATGGCATCGCTGGCGATAGCATTGCCGACTGATGGCGCGTCTGTCGAAGCAGATGCTGCATTGGAAGAGGGAACGCAAATTACCGTCCAAGAAGGAGACCTTTTTAGCCGGGTGTGGGATTCACGATGGACTCCAGGTTCACCAGTGTCGCCGTATTCCGGCCCGATTGGTGGCAGTTATTCTCCCAATGTGGCTCTACCAATAAATGCTGAAATCGGAGCCGTAGATCGAGGCTTGAACATTCCCGGTGTATTGAATAATGGTCAAGTGGGCGGAATTTTTCAAGCCACACAGACTTTCCCTGCGACCTTCAGAACATCAATTCAGGGAACCGAACCAGAGATTTTTGTTGAGGAACAATACCGGCAATATCTCCGGCTTCTTCAAGAATCAGTCTCAACAATTCCTTCGGGAAGATAATTTATGAAGCCGTTACCCATTCCAGAAATAGAGCAAATGAACGCCATGCTTGACGGTTCATTTCCGTCATTATTGAGCAATTACGTTGAAAATCCGCCAAAATATGATTTTAGAAATTTCATTACAATTAACCGTCAAAAGTTAATCGAATTTTTAACCAGAAACCCGGACAAAGCAAAAGCATATTATCAGAGTCAATTAAAGGTTAATTCTGTCGCTACACACGATGTGTCGAAGGTCTGGCAAGAAGGAAGCGGTTACTTTGTTGCTTGGATGGATCACGACCGTCCAAGAAATCCGAGGCGATTTAAGACGCTCGCAGAAGCGGTTGCTGAACTCGTGCTTGTGAGTTATGGCATGTATTGAAGACTGTTTTCAAACACCCAAATTGAAAGAAATAAAATGAACTCGCAAAATTACTGGCCTTTGTTCATACTGCCTGCCATGCAGAAGCGTGTCCCAACTTTTTTATTCGCATTCCTTTTTTTGAGCTTCGCGCTTGTATCCGCGCCGTGCATAAGAGCGGCAATTTTCGTCGTTACCGACACAAACGATACCGTTAGAATCACCAGTTTGCGCGGGGCGATTATCGCCGCAAATCGAATTGGTGGAAACAACGCAATTTTTCTCGGCCAGATACACGATCCGAGACGCGACCGGCCGCAGCAAAACATTTTCAGGCTCACAATTTCAGGTGCAGAAGAAGAAGCTGCCCTCACCGGCGATTTGGATATTACACGAGACAATCTCACAATTATTGGCGTGAATCCCGATGTAACAATTGATGCCTCGGGTTTGGGCGACCGTGTGTTTCATGTTTTTCCAAAGGCACATTTGACGCTTCAAAACGTAACGCTAAAAAATGGAACTGCGCCTGCAAATAATTTTCTAGACCCAACCAATTATTACAAAACCTTTGGCGGAGCGATTTTTAATTCGGGAACACTGACGATGCAAAATTGTTCCGTTACCGGAAATTCGAGCGGTAATGGCGGGTTTTATGGTGACTATTATCTTTTAAGCAGTCCCGGCGGCGAAGGCGGAGGCATTTACAACGAAGGCTACGCTCAACTGGACAAGTGCATTATTAGTGGGAATACGACAGGTGCAGGCGGCGGACCGGATAGTTTTGGGGGGGCAAGCGGCGGTGGAAATGGCGCGGGAATTTACAACGCTGGAACAGTTATTTTGACCCATTGCATAATCAGCAACAATTTAAGTGGCTTGGGTGCAAACGGCGGTGTTCCCGGCTGGTATGGCATTGGCACTCCGGGTGCTCTTGGAGCCAACGGTGGGAGCGGGGGCGGAATCTATAACGTTGGCGAATGTTCGCTGAATTTTTGCACAATTAACAGCAACGGTTGTGGCGACGGCGGTAAAGGTGCCGGCAATACTGGCGGAAATGGCGGTTATGGGGGAGGCATTTTTAATTTTGGTGAAGCAAATCTGAATACCTGCACAATCAGCGAGAATTTTTGCGGAAACGGCGGGTCGGGCGGAGAAGGCTGGTTTGGTGGCAGCGGCGGCAGTGGTGGCAATGGAGGGAGCGGCGGGGGCATCTACAATAGTAATTCAATGGAGCTAACCTCATGCACCGTTGCATTAAATCAAACGGGTGCCGGTGGCAACGCCAGTGACAGTGAGAGTGAAACCACCCCTTCTTCAATAGCTTCTGGCGGGAATGGCGGCGATGGCGGTGGAATTTTGAATGATGTTAGCAGTGCAAATGTCGTTATTCGTAACACACTGACAGCATTGAATGCTTCAAACATCGGCGGAAGCGGAGGAATCAATTATGTATTTTCTGACGGAGGAATAATAGAAACGGCAGGAGCATCCGGTCGCAACGGTGTTGGTCTTGACGTTGCAGGTGATTTCGCTTCGCGGGGCTTTAATTTGATTGGCACAGGTGATTGGGGCACAGGCTTTACAAACAGGGTGAGCGCCGACCACGTTGGCAACAATGCCAATCCAATAAATCCGCTTCTTGGCCCACTGCAAATGAACGGCGGCTTCACGCCAACACACGCGCTGCTTTGGGGAAGCCCGGCGATTGATCAAGGTAATTGTTTTGGAATTCATCAAGACCAGCGCGACCATCATCGGCCATACAATTATCCTTCTATTCCCAACGCCATCGGCGGTGACGGCAGCGACATCGGGGCATTTGAGCTAGATATTCATTAGAAAATGGCTGACAACCCGGTGGAAATCGGCAGTTCTAACATAAGTTTAAGGTTCATTCGTCAGACCAGCATTCGCAATGGGCACTTAACAGCCACTGATCGCACGGCGCGATTTTCGTTTCTTCTTTCGGCTTGAATCCAGTCGCCCGCCCGCTTGCATCGTGAGCCGTCACGCCCAATCCGTATTTCCATTGTTGCCATCTTGATTCGCTTGAACTGACATAACCGCAACGGCGCAGCACTGAATATTTTCGCATCCAATTCAGGTGTCCCGCAACAGTCAGTAAAAGCTGGCAGTCTTTCACTCACGCACGGTTGATTTGGCCGCATCCATTCGATGCCGTCACATCCGGCACCAGCAACGCTGCCGCCAACTTCCATTGCTTCCGTCCTTGTGTTCGCGCGTCCAGCGTTTGTCGCTTCCAGTTTCCCCATGACCCGCGTCATGCCGGGTGAGTGCGGGTGTTGACCGTGGCGGTTTGTTTTTCATTCCACCTTTCACCGGCTTCCGCTCCTTGTTCCAGTTGCTCCGCGCAATCCGCGCGCCAGCGTTGCTGTCACTTGATTGCTGACGCTCCGCCGCCTTCCGCGCGCACGCTCCCGCCGGACATTTTTCCAACTCGCCGGCCGTTTGTTCTCATTTCCACAAGTGAAGAACAAAACGCCCGGCGAGTCCGGGCAAAACATGAAAGGTCAAAAATGAAAAACAACAAAACTGCCACTGAATCCAACAAACCCGCCCACGAAATCCGTCATGG
>Ga0326727_10025175_pt1 | contig 11181 bp, 12 predicted proteins | sample MB2enrmetagenome_FD_207643 | JGI IMG/M metagenome (GOLD analysis project Ga0326727, IMG submission 207643) | Lab enriched peat soil microbial communities from McLean, Ithaca, NY, United States - MB29MY | ecosystem: Environmental > Terrestrial > Soil > Wetlands > Peat | place: USA: New York... | reverse complement strand
GCAGGTAGTGAATCATGAACTCCTGATAAAATAATTCCCGTCTTATCGCAGAGAAGTCGTAAGGATCCATACAATTATTTCTTCAATTTACCCCAAGAAAGTGAGGGTATCGACGTAGAATTTGACTATTTCTTCTGTCGTTCCTGGGATTCCCCCCCCTTTTCCAGATTCCTCCGTCGGAGAAAAAGATCCTTAAATTCAGCCTTTTTTCGGCTTTTCAGGTATCAGAAGGGTAAAAGTAGGGGTCAAAATTGACCTCGATTCTAGGGCCTTTAGAGGCCAATAGCTGACATGGAAATCAGGCGAATTTTGGCAAACAGAGCCCAAATTGGGCGTATTTTCCACACGAACCGAAAAGACCGTTTTTACAAGCGTTCCCGGGGTAGGTCCGAATCAGAAAAAGAAAATCGGAGCCCAATTTGGGCTTATTTTTGCTCACCCCCTCCCGACCCCTGTTTAGAGGGTATCCCGGAGGGCGGCGAGGTTCTTTTCCATCTTTTTGAGGAGTTTCTCTCCTTTGAGATTCTTCCGGTCCGAGGTTGTCGCTATAGGGTGCTTAGAGATTTCGTACTTCACGAAAACTTCCCCGTCGGTATTGACGTAAATATTACGGAGGACCTGGACATCACGAAGGTTATCAAAATCCGCTATCCCATTCTTCGTCAGACTCTCACGAACTTTTTTGACTTTTATCCGTTCGTAAGCACTCAGGTTTTTCGATCCTTTCGGGCGTCCTCGTGGCATGATGAAAAATAGTTCTCAATTTTTGTATAAAAACATTCAGGAAAAAGAACGGTATCAAATAATTTTAATCTGACTTCCGAATTTTTTCAGATTTATGATGCAACCATGACGGGCGCCAGCTTTTCGGGGGATTTATTTTGGACGGGTGTATTCATTGCCGGCGTCTCCAAAGGAGGTTCATTTTGTGGTTTTACAGGAGTACGGCGGGTGCGTCCTCTCAGCAGGATATCGTTTTGCTGAACGAGTTCGCTCACGATCTGCTTGTTTATTTCAAGCGATTCCCGGGTAAGCGATAAGAGGGTATTGAGAACCTGGTTCTGTTCGGTAAGCAACCCGATTATTTCCTGTGGAGAAGTCGTGACCTGAACTGGTTGCGGCTGCCGTTTCTTGGCAAACTCACTCCGACGTTTCCAGATCCGGGAGAGGCTATCAGGACCTTTCTTTGAATTTGGGAACGCCTTGAAATATTGTTCGTAAAATTCATGGATATCCCTGCATTTGAGGACAAGATCGATCTCATCTTCCGTTACAATCTGGTATTTCCTGCCGGTAGTTTCCTGCATGGTATTACCCTTAATCTACCCTACATACTGGTTGGGATAAAAGACGGCTTCCAAGCGGAGTGAAAGTGCTGCGATTATTTTTGAAGGCAAAAGCGATCTCCTGCCATGCCTTGTCAAGAAGGGTCCGGTAATATTCGATATCGACGGTCGATGCATTCCATTCGGTATCAACTTCGTATTGTTTCGCAGACCGCACAACATACGCGATCTTCATCCCGGGTGCGACCGTGACGCCTTGGCTCCTGTATGCCTGAACCGCAGAGGCTTCCAGGCACCGGTGAGCGTAGGTCAGCCTGCTGATGCGACGGCTGATAACAAAATCCCGGACATCCGTGGTACGAAGTCCGGCAAGATATCTCTGGTAAATATTTAGTACCGGTCCCTCCAGTTTCTGTAGTTCCTTCAGGGCCGCAGCCCGGGCCATTACCGTGAGCATCTCGTCCTGCATCTTTCTGACATACTCCGGTGTGTCATGCCTTCGTGCAGCAATTCCCCGCACTTTGATGCTCCCGTCCGGCTGCCGCCCGTAATACCGGTTGTAGGCACCAAAGCCGTCCGCCATGGGAAGGAACACAATCCAGTCAAAGTGCTCGGCTTCGATCAAGAGACCCGTCTCCCGCTCCACCCGGGCCCGGAGCGCTTCGACCGGTGAGCCCTGCACCCAGAGGCAGTCCACGATGCCGTGCAGGACGCGGAAGTCCATATCTTCGGCAACGTCCTTGGTCTGGATCAGGATCTCCCGGGACCGGCCTGTGATCCCTTCATGGACCTCAATCCGCCCGAACTTCGCGTTCTTGTAGCCGGTATACCCGAAACAGGTCACGAGCATCCACTTGAGAATCGCATCGGTGCCGGCAAATTGCTTGTCGGTCTTCTTGAGTTTTTTCGTTTTAATACGAAGATCAAGGAGCGGTTTGAGCACGGTGGGAAGAAACCCGGTGCGTTCGGGATGGCCGATGGTCTCGGGCGAGAGGTTTGCCTGCACGATGATCGAGGGATACATGGAGGTGAAATCAATCTCCTCCACGTTCCCGTAGATCCCCGGTTTCGGCTGGTACATCATCCCGCCCCGGTCTGCGGCCTGCAGGTCACCGATCCGGCGCACCTGTTCGGGGTCACTCTTGCGGAACGGCACTGCGATCCCCATCTTCACCGCTTCGTACGTCTCGTAACTGCTGATGAGCGTCCCGGGCGTGAACCGTGACGAGAGATTGGGCGAGAGCCCGGAGAGCCGGGCTGCCATGAGCACACCCGAAAGCCCGCTCTCTCGGTACACGAACGACTGTTCTGTGTCAATGAGGATCCGTCCGTCCGGGACGATTGCGGATTCCTTGTGCTCCATTCTGCCGTAACTCCAGTACGAGCGGGACGACATCTGCCGGTATTTGCCGTTCCGCGACAGGTTCATCTCAAGCCCTTCTTTTTTTGCAAGCGCTCGGATCTTCGGCATCCAGAGGTCGGCCTCCGTCATGAGGATCACATCGGGGTCGAACACATCAACAAATCCGAAGAAATCCCCGGTCACGATCTTCGCTTCCCCGGCGAGGTGCTCGGTCCTCCCGCAGGTGATATCCATTCCTTTGGGACCCATTGAGAGTGCGGGGTTTCCGTGGACGGTCACTTCCATAACAGAAAGGTCGTGGGAGATCTCGGGCGAGAACCGGTCGGCTCCTTCATGAAGACAGGGCACGATGCCCCGCTCGGCAAGGAACCGTTGGTCCCGGCGCACGTCCACGTTGAAGAGATCCACATCGAGCTGTGCCTGTTTCTCGATAGCTTCGGCTATTTCACGGCCTGCATAAACCGCGTAACCCGGGAGCTCGCCAAAGACCGTACGGATGCTGCATTCTTCGGCGCTGTACTGTTCTTCGAGCGCAGTTATCATCTCGTGGCGGTAGTGCGGGTCGTGGAAATGGGCGTAGAACGGCGGGTCATATGCATAGTGGACTTTTGTTACCTTACCCCCGTCTTTTGTCCAGAGGTCGATTCCCTCGTCCCGGTACGCGGAGTCAAGGATCCACATGGTCCTTCTCCGGTGCCATCCGCTGCTCGTGCAGTTTGAGGATCTCGATGAGCACAGAGAAGACCACGGCTTCGAGCGGATCGTCGCAGGCGACAAATGCCTCGCTCGAATGCCGCTTTGCAAACTCAGCGATCAGTTCACCATAGCGCCGGTCCTCTTTCCTGAGCGCCCGGGCTGACCGGGCCCACCGGTCCGCGGTGCTGTTCACACCCTGCCGGACACTGGGAAATGTTCTGCCCATTCTTTACACCTCCAGGGCCATCTGCCCGGCCGGCCTCTTTCCGAGTTGTCGCATGGCCCGGACCGTGCGCATGGGTTTCGTATCAAGTATAACCGGGATCATCTCGATGTACCGGTCTGCTTTCCGGGCAAGGAGTGAGAATGGTCGGTCTGTTGCCGGAGCATACAGGATAACGAGTGATTCGTGCCCTGCCTCTTTGAGAGCCCCTGCAATGGGCTCGATGGTGTCCATCGCGTTGTCGAACAGGCTCGGGTCGTGCTCGATAAAGATCACCGTATGGCCTGACTCCCGGAGCGTGGAGAGGAGCTGGTGAGCGGTGAAGCTGCGCCGGACCTCGAAGTTCTTTGAGGACCGGTTAAGACCGGCAAGGATACGGGAATAGTTTCCGCTGATGTAGAGGAAGAGGAAACGCTGGAGGTCCGCGTTGCCGTTGAGTGCGTCAACCATCATCTTTTCGGGTGCGATGACTGCGGAGAAGGTACCCGGCTGGAGTGCCAGGTCCTTGCGGAGCTCGATCTGCATAGGCCCGGATCCCTGATGCACTGAGGGAGATAAGGATCCGGGCGTGGGCGGGGCGAAAGTGATCTGGCTGTAATCCGGATAAAATTAATGCCCATACAGAGTAATTAACCAATAGTATAGGTGAAAACATGGGATCGATGGATCGGGATTATATGCATCCATATCTGCATGATAATAAAAAATCAACATCATCGGTGAAAAAAACATTGAGGAGATTCTATAGAAAAATCACGAATCTCTTTAAAAGAACCTAAAATCAGTTATTTTTTCAAAAGCGTGATGATGCTTACTGATTAATCTATTATTGTATTCGTCCCATCATTCCAAGAAATTTCAATTTTAATGATTAGGTCATCATTTGAAATTCCTGATAATCTCACCGAATAGCGACGCCCAACTATGACCTCTTCCTCATTCGCACTCTGTGGCTCAAAAAATTTCAACCCATAATCGGTTTCAAAAGCAACAATCGCGTGTCCAGATAAACTTCTATAAAAACTGATTGTTACAAGTCCGCACCTTATACCACGTTTTGTCGCAGCATCTTGTACATCTTTAGAGAATTTGAAACAGTTATTTCTGTCGAGATCATAATACCCCTTTATTATATAGGGTATATCCGCTAAAAACATCTTAACGCCAAGTAACAGGGGATTGCTCAATTCAATTGGTTTTTTAATATTATTTTCTCTGTCATTTAGTATCGTTTTAGGAATGATGTACCAACCGCCGCGGCAAATTACTTTGTCTTGCTGTCGATTTTCTTTTGGTATTTTATCATCTAATGTCGGAGGATTCTGTAATCGGGTTGCTTGTTTCTTCTGGTATTCTTCGAAATCCATAATTTCGAGGGTCATAAACGGTCAGTTCTTTTCCGGCTCGTTAGGTTTGTGTGTCCGCGCTCATCAGACATACCCTTGTTAACCTACTATCTACAAATGAACCATAAACTTTTGTCTCAATCCGGGCAGCATCATCCCACTCCATACCTTCCAGAAAATAATATCAAAATTATTGGCTCTGTCAAGTCTCCGGCAAGGAATGATTTTTCTTCGATATATCAAATACCGGAAATTGCCGACAACTTGACAGAACCCTGATAAGCTTGATGATACCCCATACAAATAATCAAAGATATGTGCGGCCGGTACTCGCTAGCCTGTATCGATGATCTCTGCGGGAGGTTCAGGGTGATTGACCCGACCATCGGCTTCCGGTCTCACTTCAATATCGCACCAGGCAGTACGAACCCGGTGATAACCGTACACGAGCGTGCAGAAGCGATCATGATGCAGTGGGGGCTTGTCCCGCACTGGGCAAAGGACATCAAGGCCACGCACCGCCCGATCAATGCCCGGGCGGAAAGCCTCATGGAGAAGCCGATGTTCCGCGAGTTGTTGAGGAATAAACGCTGCCTTGTTCCTGCGAGCGGGTTCTTTGAATGGAAACACGAGGACGGGCGCAAAGTTCCGTTCTACATCCACGTGAAAGACGATCCGGTCTTTGGCTTTGCCGGACTCTATGATGTATGGCACAACCCGGCAGGGACGACCCTCCAAACCTACACGATCATTACGACATCACCGAATGAATTGATGGCCCCCATCCATAACCGGATGCCGGTGATCCTCAAACAGAACGACGAGATGCGCTGGTTATCACGCGACATTCTTCCGGCTGATGAGATTGAGCAGATTCTCTCGCCGTATCCTGCGGAAGGAATGGAGGCGTACCCGGTGTCGGAACGGGTGAACAAAACGGATGGGGATGATGAAAAGATAATTGCCCCATTGAAGGGGTTGTGACGGTAACGGATTTTATCTCAAAGCAAATTATTGATAAGATGAGTCCGCCGAATTCGCCCAGATTAAGTTTGTTATTGGAATAAAGTGCGACATAGGAAAACACAACGATAATTATCTCTTACGTAAATATTCGACAGATAAATCCCAAACTGATTTTGATTCAAAGCCCGGTTGATAAAAATGGATGACCCGCGATTCGATGCGAAAAATTTGAAAATTTTCAATGATAACGCTATTGAAAATGCAACCTCTTTTAATTTCGATTCATACGTTAAATCAATAAAAAAAATAATTCGATATCCAAAAAACAAAACACCATTTTCGATTTCAATTAATGGAAAATGGGGATCCGGAAAAACATCTTTAATGAAAACTCTGAAATGTGAGTTGAGTTCTGATTCTCAACCCTACGAAAGAAAAGTCCGAACCGTTTGGTTTAACGCGTGGAAATATTCTAACAATGATAACCTCCTTGCCGCATTGGCAAGTGAAATTTATCAGGAGATGGTAGAGCCTTCAGTTAAAGCGGAGAAAGGATTAAAGAACAGGATAAAAGGGATTTTTTTCCAAATTAACGAAAATGTGGATGTTCCTCAACAAATTATGGATTTGGCAAAAATTGTTTCAATGGGAAGATCTCCAGATTTTTCGAAATGGAAAAAAATTCCCGAATATAAAAAATATTTGCCCTATTATTTTCATTTTCAGCAGTTTCTTAAGCGGGCACTCAACTATTTTGTGTTAAGTGATATCGTAAAAGAGTATGATGATACGAAAGGAGTTTTGGTAATTTTTATCGACGATTTGGATCGTTGCCCTATAGATAATATTACAACTATTTTAGAATCCGTAAATTTATTTTTTGATCAGGAGGGATGCATTTTTGTTTTCGGAATGGATATGGCACTTATAGCTGAAGCGGTAGAAAAAAAATATTCTGAATATCCGGGATTTTCAGGTGAAAATTACATTGAAAAATTGATTCAGTTACAATTTAATCTGCCAGAGATTCGCGATGAAGATATTAAAGCGTTTTTCAAGAGAAATTTAACTGAAGATGAACCGCTTCGAAAATATTTAGATTTGATAATTTCATGTTCTCACAGAAACCCCCGAAAAATCAAACAATTTATCAATTCGTTGAAATTGATGATGATTTTAGGAAGTACCATCGAAAATCTGGATGTTGATGAGGAGTTACTTATCAAATGGACCCTCATTAATTTCATTGATAGGCAATTCATTAATAAAATAAAAAACGAACCCGAACTACTGTTACATGTTCAAAGTCTCGCAGACATTGATAACAAAGATGATTATTTCGCTTTTCAATCTGAACTCGAATCATACTCCTATAATGAAAATGTTATAAAGTTAATTAATAAATTTGACAAAGACGACGATATTCCTCAAATATTGCATAAAGGGGAACACAGATTCACATTGGAAGATCTCAAAAAATGCATTTCTCTTAGTAATTTAACTCCTAAAGAGCCTCAAATCACAATTGCTGCAAGCATCAATTCCATTGTTCTTGGCCATTCGATCTCATTTTCCGGAAAGTGTGAAGATGGAGGAGATACTGTCCGATTGATGATATTTGGTCCTAGAGATTACTCAAATGGAGTAGAGGTTGCTACACCAAAAGTATCGGATACCCATAAATGGGAGTACATTTGGGCACCAGGTTACACAATAAAACCGGGCGCTTATACGGCTCATGTTTTTGATGCTGGGAAAAGAGTTTCAGACAAAGTTGCCTTTGATGTCCATAAAGGTGCTGTTACGATAGTTGCTGCTGGATCACAATCATACACGCTCGGTGAGAAAATTAAGTTACGTGGAACCTGTACAGCCGGTTCGACAGTTTTCTTGTCTATTCTTTCTCCGATATCAAGAATCCAAAGAAAAATTGACCAAATCTCAATTGAGACAAAAAACACAGATGAGAATACCTTCCTTAAACTCAATGTCAACAGTGACAATACTTGGGAATATGAATGGGATACGTCAACAATCGCTTCCCTGATGGATGCGGGAACGCACACCATCATCGCGTGTGAAGGTCCCTTTTCAAAAGAAAATATAGAAGATAAAGCATACGGAACAGTTTCTGTGATTTTAAAGAAACCTTTTGTAAGTGCCACCGCATCCCAATCAAGAGTTGCACAAGGGGATATGATATTTATAACCGGTACTGCCACGGGAAATCCGCTACCAGGAATACAGATTTGGATATTTGGAGAAAGCAACAATATACAAAAAATTGTGCCTGTAAATTCCGATGCGAGTTTTTCTTTAAAGCTTGATAGTAAGGATACAAAGAAACTTTCTCCCGGTCAATATTTTGTAATTGTCCAGCATCCTATGACTAACAATGAGTTTGATGTATATCCCGATGCTACAGGCCAGGCTGTATTAAGTAACGATCCCAAGCCAGGGGTTCAACATTTCAGTCTCACAGGACCTGAAGGAAAACATGGGGCAGAAGCCGCGTTGGCTCTTATTGGTGTGATGAATGGTAAAAGTATTGATGATACCTATACTAAATTCCAATTCCTCGTTGAGAAACCCGAAATTAAATTTGATCCAATCGGTGACATACATATTGGTGAAAAATTTACAATCACTGCTGCGACAAATCTCGCTATAGGAGATAATGTCCTCCTCACAGTCTATTCGACATCGTTCCAGCCGACAGATACATCCCAGAGTGGTGTGTTCAGTGGCGCATCAGGCACCGTGGCAGTCAAGCAGGGAACCAGCGGCATTAACACGCTCTCGTTTGATATTGATTCATCCACATTCAAACCAGATGAGTATGTTGTTAAGGCGACGACAGATTTGTTTGACGTGACTTCTGAAATAAAATTTAAAGTTATTTGAATTTTTAAAAAATTTATCCCCCAACTCCCGTAATCACCCCCACAACCTGCCGGGCAGTCTCCGGGTCCAGCACCCGGGCCAAAACAAGCCCGGCCATCGAGACGAACATAGTCCAGAACACTTTTTTCACCTGCTCGTTTTTCCCGAACGTCTCGATCGCTGCATCCACATCCGCCTTCATCGCCCGCTGGATCAGCTTTGGCAGGAAGACGAAGAGCGGAAGGAATAGTACCGAAGCACCGATGAAGGCGAGGGTCACCTCAGCCCGGCCGGCAAGGAAGATCCCGACCGGGACCGCGAACAGGTCCGCCAGGACCGAGGCCATCGTGACCTCGCCGAACCAAAAGTAATGCCGCTTCTCAGCGTAATTTAATCGCTCTTCATCCGTCAATGCGGACACATCGAAGATGCCGAGCATGTTCAGCATCCCGTACCAAACCGCGTGCGTCTCCTCCGGGTCCGCTACGAGGCCGAGGAACAGGATCGCGATCGGGACGATGAGAAGAATAAGGGGGAGATTGGTGATGACCAGGACTCCCCCGAGCAGGATCCCGGTCCCGCAAATCGCACAACGGGTCTGCATCTCATTCTCGAACATTACTGTCCTCCGCAATCCGGATCTCAAAGACCGGGCTCGTGTACCCGCCGTGCTCTGGTGAGAAATCTCTCTCGCGGCCCATCTGCGCGAACTTGCGCCGGCCCGTACGAATCTGTACCGTATGAAGACCAGGGGCACGCGGGTACACCCTGCGGCCATCGAGATCGCGCATCTCATCATACGGCGGGATCTCGAACCAGTCCGGCCAGAACCGGACACCGCGCGGAATATCCGTTCCCCGGTACAGGTCCTGCAACCGCTTCGGCGAAAGGTTGTCGTAGATCACATCAATGATCAGATTCTCATCGCCCTGCTCCGGGTGCAGGTCCAGTTCATAGAAAATCGGATTGCGCCGCACTTCCTCAAGGGAAAGCGGTGTGCCTGCCGTCAGCGGTTCGAGGCCGCCGAACTTTCCCCGGTACAGGCCGGTCACAGTTGCGACCGGCTGCATGTTTTCAGTAGCCATGATGTTTCTCCATAAAGACTGCATGCTCGTCCCGGAGTTTTTTGAACTCCTCGACGATCTCATCGTATCTGCCGATCTTCTGATAGATGGCAAAGAGCATGGGATAGAGCGGGACCACGATACCAATCATGATCCCAAAAGTTTCGGAATCCATAACGATTCTCCGATGATGACGAGAGAACCAAAAGAGAGGGTGGCCGGGGGGCCGCCATCCCCTCCGGCTCTATCCGTCAGCCAGATTCAGGCAAGCGCCTGGACCCCATCGGCCCAGGTCTCGACCTTCGTCCGGATTGCTTCATCCGAGTAGGAGGTGAGAGAGACCCGGGTGCGGGTGAGATTCACCATGTAGATCTCGCCGCTGGGATCATGGCATTTGAGCGTCACGGAATACACATCGCTGTCGGAATCATGGGCAGGAATGCCTGCATGAGCAGTCGTGACGGCCGCTGCAGCCAGAAGAGCTGCGATGCCATTGTTGAAACCGGCAACGGTGTTGAACTTGTGCGTACCCGTGCCGCAGATCTTGGCTTCGTTGTCCTGGTAGATCAGCTTCGCGCTGTAGGATTCCTTGGTCTTTTCCACGGCGGGATGATTCTCGCCGGCAGTCATATACGATACACACCCGAAGGGATTGTCCGTGATCACGGACTGGACGAGGTTATTGAACGTCGCCACATCCTCGATCGGATTGGTGAGAGTGCGGATCGCACTCTTGACATTTGCGCTCTCTACGAAATCTGCCATTCATTACTCCCACCCTCGGGCGCCGTTGGGTTGAATAGTACTCTGTAAAACTGGAGGCTTAGGTTTTACTGAAGGGATGGGAAGAATCGTTTAATGAGACTGCTCTTTTGCGAAAGAATGGCAAAATATTATCGGTAATACCATGAAATTAGAAATGAGTTGAAATCTCCTTAATTTTTTCGGGATGATGGGTGAGACGGATGCAAAAACAACGATCAACGGACTCTTTGGATGATCTCAAACAGATTCGTCCACGTGGGAAATACTCCTCAACGAATCTTATCCGTGGATCTATGATCCATGAAATGTTTATCATCTTTTCCGAATATCTTGAAAATAATGATCCAAAGAAACTCCGTGAAAGAGTTATGAATGATAATATCATTCATAAAAACTCATTTCACCAAAGACAAAATGTCTGGTGGATTTTTGATCAAAGATACCTTTCATGCCCGGATTGGATTGTGCAGGATATTGCTAATTCAACAAAACATGGGGAAAGCTCAACGGAATTTGTGACGCTTGCATACCTTTACTATACGTTTTGTGAGAGATTGGCATATGATTTTGTTATTGAATTTATCTGGCC
>Ga0326727_10025172_pt1 | contig 11182 bp, 8 predicted proteins | sample MB2enrmetagenome_FD_207643 | JGI IMG/M metagenome (GOLD analysis project Ga0326727, IMG submission 207643) | Lab enriched peat soil microbial communities from McLean, Ithaca, NY, United States - MB29MY | ecosystem: Environmental > Terrestrial > Soil > Wetlands > Peat | place: USA: New York... | reverse complement strand
AAATGCTTACAATCTGCTCTTCCGTGTAAAGGCTCTTCTTCATCCCGTTCTCCTCACCGAGGCCCTCGCTGGCCATATTATCGGAGAACTCGCACTCTGGATGGACTAAAGGGAGGGAGGCAGCTCAGCAGCGCTGACCTTGTCCTTATCCGTGTGTGCAAGCTGCAGTTCGATGTGCTGATGCGGAAATCCCTGTTCATGCAGAATCGTCGAGGCGATGCCGCGAAAGCCATGCCCCGTCTGTTTGCCCTTATAGCCCATGTCATACAAAGCCTCCAGGATTGCGTTAGCATTCATCGTCTGGGTGTTCTGAAACTCTCCGGGAAAAACATACTGGCCCTTGCCACTCAACTTCTTCAATTCAGCCAGGATGTTCAGCGCCTGTCTAGAGAGCGGCACAATGTGTTCCTGCCCCATCTTCATGCGCTCAGCCGGAACTTTCCACTGCTTCTTCCGAAAGTCAAACTCCGCCCACTCTGCCCCCCGCAGTTCACTCGTCCGCAACAGCGTCAGCATCATCAACTTCATCGCAAGCTTAACCAGCTTGCGGCCTGTAAATTCGTCGATTGCCTTCAGAATGGCTGGAAGTTCGCGCTCCTTCACTCGCGCCTGATTCCTGGCCTTGTAGGGCTGCAGCACGAGCTTGGGACGAATGGCCGCAGCAGGACTGCTCTTCATGAGGCCATGAGCAATCCCGTATTCGAATATCTGCTTTGTGAGCTCAAGACTGCGTCGTGCGACTTCTTGTACGCCGCGTGCCTCCACCGCTTTGGCCATCGCGATGACATCTGCAGGTTCGATCCTATCGATCGGTAAAGCTCCGAGAGTCGGGAACAGATTCAACTCCAGACGGCTTCGCGTGCGTTTGACGTACTTCGCGTCCTTGCAGGATTTCCAGTGATGAAACCAATGCAGAGCGAGCGTACGAAAGCTGCTCTGCGGCGAAATGCTTTCAATCAATTCGTCAGCGTCCTGGCTGCTGGCCACGAGACCAGCAGGCTGTTCCGGCTGAACCGCCGACAACTTCCTGCTAACCAGCTTCACGCTGGTTCGCACCTTTTCGATCTTGCGCTCCACCATCGGATCGGCGCCCGTGGCCAGAAGCCTGCGAGCCTCTTGGTGGCGATCTCTGGCTTCAGCCAAAGAGACCTCTGGATACCTGCCGAGGCCCATTTTCTTCTGCTTCCCATCGAATCGATATGCCCATCGCCAGAGCTTGCCGCCCTGCGGCGAGACCTCGATGAACAAGCCTTTGCCGTCCGATACGCGGTATGCTTTCGCTTCAGATTTCAGTCTTTTGATTGCAGTATCAGTGAGCCCCATTTTCTCCTCGCATGGGTCCATCCTAGAGAAAGGCCAACGGATTCCAAAGCCTTAAAGGGCCAACAAAAGGCCAACATTGATACAAATAAAGGCCAACATTGGTTCTTGGCTTGTCACGGACCACCTCGGACCACACCGCACAATATACCCTTTATATTTAGCACATTACAAGAGATAATTTGCACTTTATCGGATTTCATGAAACTTGAGTGTGGGTCCTAGGTTCGATCCCCAGCGAGCTCACCATTATTTTCAATGGTTTAGCATCTTTTTCACCGAAATGCTGCACCCCTGATGATCTTTCCACCACGGTTAGGGACGGCGAAAGAAGTGCGTCCAACATATCGCTCTGAGCGTCCAAACGACCTTGGCTTCGCCCGTGGGCGTAAAGTTGCAAAGTAGTAGTATGCACATTACTGTGGCTCTACCTACCGCGAGCGGCCTGCCGGAGGCTTTTTCCGCCGCGGGGTGAGTGTTCTTGGCGGCGTGAGAGTGAACGATCCGGATCGAGTTCTCGAGGTGATTGCGGAAGCTGGCTCAGGGTACCGCTTCTTTGAAAAGGGAGCAGACCGGATTGTGATTCAGGCACTCACGCGGTAAGCCGCCGGAGTCTTCCCTCCCCTGGCTAGGACGCTCCACAATTCCTGTTGGAGGCCCACCGCTGGAGATTGGCTTTGAGCCAGCGGAGGAGTACCTGGATGCGGGAGCTGCCGTCATCCGCTCCATTTCGGCTCCGCTCTAAAACATAGGCCCATGCGACCACTGCCAGCCGATGGCCTTGCCGGCAAGAACCAGAATAATCGCGGCCAAAGAAACGAAGATCAATGCCTTGTCGCGCGGCTCGTAGCGGTCTTCAAAGGTAAATGTCCTGACCGGCCGGTAGCCGAAGGCGCGTCCCTCCATCGACATCACCAGGCTTTCAACCTTCGAGAGCGCCGATACAATGAGCGGGACCAGGGTGAAGCGGAGCGAGCGGTATAACTTCTTCACCCCGTGTTTGTCGATCTCCAGCCCGCGCATCTTCTGCGCGTTGCTGACGGTCTTCATTTCCCTTTCAAAAACCGGCGCAAAACGCAGCATCACCACCAGCATGAAGCCGTAGCGGTAGGGAAGTCCCCGCCGCATCAGGGAGTAAACCAGCGCGGCCGGTTCGGTAGTGGAAACAAACAATGCGCTGACCAGAAAAATGGCGAGAAACCGGACGGCCATGATGATTCCCGTCGCCAGGCCAAGATCGGTAATGGTGATGTGGAAGAAATAAAGCGGTATGGTGAGCAGCACCTTGCCGCCGGGCGTGAAGATCGCATTGGCCAGGATGAGCCACAGGCCAAGAAAGCCAGCGAACTTTGTCCGCATCACCTGCAGAACCCGCTGATTGCCCGTGAGAAAGGCGACTGCCACGACCGCCGTCAGGGTGGCCAGGGAAGATAATACGCTGCCCATGAGAAACAGCAGGGTGCAGGCGGCGAAGACCGCCGTCAGCTTCGCGAGGGGGTTCAGCCGGTGCAGCAGGGAGTCGCCCTTGGCGTAGGAAATGATCATGCCCGCCGCTCCCCCGGCAGAAAAGCCCGTTTTCCCAGCGCACGGATAGCCTCGATCGCTTGGGCCGGCGCCTCGTCCACCAGTATCCGGCCCTCGTCGAAGAGCACCACGCGGTCGCAGTAGTCGAAAACGGTGTCCATGTCGTGCGAGACCATCACGACGGTCTTTCCCGCCCTCTTCAGGCGCAGGAGATCCTCGATAATCCGCGCGGTGTTGGCCGCATCCTGGCCGATGAACGGCTCGTCGAGCAAGAGGATGGCGGGATCATGCGGGAGCACCGAGCAGAGATTCAGCCGCCGCTTCTCCCCGTGGCTGAGCTTCAGCGGGTGGCACTGGAAGTAGCGCGTGATGCCGTACTCCTCCATCAGCCGCCGCGCGGCCGCTTCGCCGTCGATGCCAAAGTTCTTGCAGGCGAAGGCGACCTCGGCGACGACGGTGCTCTCGAAGAGCTGATGATTGGGACTCTGAAAGACAAATCCGGCCTTGCGGGCGATCGTGGAGACTTTGGCGCGCGTGACGTCGATGCCCTCCACCTCGACTTCTCCCGAACTGGAGCGGTTGAGCCCTGTCAGGCAGGAAAGAAAGGTGGTTTTTCCCGAGCCGTTGGAGCCGACGATTCCGATGAATTCTCCGGCCTCCGCCCGCAGCGAAATGCCGCGCAGAATCTGCTTCTCACCGTAGGAGAAATACAAATCGCGCACGTGAATGGTTTCCCGGCCGCCTGCTTCCGGCATTCTCCGCGGCTGCCACGGAACGGGCGCGGGAGGGCGCGGTTGCAGCATGAGCTGGTACTGCGCGTGGATTTGTTCGGGTGGGCCATCCAGCACCACTTCGCCGCCGTTCATGATGATCAGCCGGTCGGCCAGTGCGAGCAGGCAATTCAGCTTGTGCTCGATGACAACGATCGTCATTGCGCTTGCAGAACGCAGCTTTTCAATAGCCGACCACACCTCCAGGGCGGCGTCCGGGCCCAGGCTCGAGGTCGGTTCGTCCAGGATGAGCACCTCCGGCTCCATGGCCAGCATGGAGGCGATGGCCACGCGCTGCTGCTCTCCGCCCGACAATTGTAAGATCTCCCGCCCTTTCAGGTGCAGGCAATCGACGGCCGCCAGAGAGGCATCGCGCCGGCGAACCACCTCCTCGGCCGGCAGAGCCAGATTCTCCGGGCCGAAGGAGACTTCGTCATCAACAGTAAGCGTGCAGAACTGCCCCTCAGGATCTTGCTGGCACAAGGAGACTTTGGCGGCCATGTCGCTCAGATCGAGCTGGCGCGTATCGGTCCCGTCCAGAAAAACGCCGCCCCAGGCGCGGCCCTCAACCACATGAGGAATATGGCCGGCCATCGCCATCGACAAGGTGGACTTTCCGCATCCGGAAGGGCCGGCGATGACCACGAACTCGCCGGGGAAAATGTCGAGAGAAATGTTTCGCAGAGCGCGATTGGCTTCGCCGTTGAAAGCAAAGCTCAGGTTGCGAATGGAGATGACCGGCCTCGCAGGGGCGGATTCACCGCTCACGTTCAGCTCCGTCGCCATCTTGTCCAAAGGGCTCTCCGGCAAGCAAGCTAGGCTTTCGCAATCGAGCATTCTTCACTCTCCCCGGTGGCGGAGGAGGCATTCGCCTTGGAGGCCAGCCCGGCGCTTTGCAGGAACTTGAGAACGCTATAGGAAAGCAGGCCCGCGAATACCGTCCCCGAGGCGAAGGCGCAAAGGCACATGATCCGGAACATGGATGGCGGCCCGAACATATTCTTGAAGGCAAAACGCACCACCAGCAGGTTCGACCATGCGCTCAGACCCCCGGCCAGCATAAAAGACAGGATGCGGCTGTACCGTTTCAGCGGCCAGTAGCCAAGCTCCGCGAAGAAGCCCTCCAGCAGGCCCACCGGCAAAACGAAGATTCCCAGGTGGCTGCCCATCATAAACTGCACGGTATTGTCCAGGATGGCGGCCAGCATCCCCGCCCCTTTTTTGTCCACCAGGGCCAGCACCAGTATGATCCAGAAGACATGCAGGCCGGTCAGCAACTGGCCGCCAAAAGGCAGCCCAATGGAGCTGCCGACCGCTTTGGCGAGGTAGCCGATATAGGTGGAAAGCGCGGCTCCCAAGCTGCCCAGCAGGGCTATGGTCACCAGGTTCCGGGTCGAAAAGTAGTGTTTCTTCGCCATGCGAATTCCTCTTATCTCATACCATACAGCTATCTCACTCAAGCTGGGAATGGCAACCAGCTCGTTGCCGGGTTTCCCGAGGCCGGGAGCGGGTGCGAGCACCCGAACCACGCCCACTGCCGGCCGCTCTCGATGAATGCCGGAAGCGTCACGCCGTTCTGCTGATTTCCCGCCTTGACCGGCTGGCCGCGACATTGGTGTTTTTGACTAAAATCAGGACACTACCGTTGCACTTGGAAATTGAAACCGCCGATATTTAGAACGAAAGAATATGCAGAAAGTAGCAATTTCAGGTTTTTTGTTATGCGAGGTTGATGAGCGCGAGCGGCTTTTCCCTTGACCTCCTCCAGTGACAGGACACGCCGCTATGACTGGCGGCAGCGTCTGGTACCTTGCTCATCATGCACCAGGCGCCGCTACAATGGAATGCGCCCGATCTCCCGTTCCAGACCGGGTCAGGAGTATCCCACAATGATGAAAGATCTGCCTCTATCGAAGGTCTATCAATTGCTTGAACCGGGTCCCGTGGTTCTGCTGACGACCTCCTGCAAGGACCGGGCCAACGTGATGACGATGTCCTGGCACATGATGGTCGAGTTTGAACCACCACTGGTGGCCTGTGTCGTCAGCAACGCCAATCACAGCTTCACTGCACTGCGGGCGACGAAAGAGTGCGTGATAGCTGTTCCAGCACTGGAACTGGCGGCCAAAGCCGTGAAAATCGGCAACTGCTCCGGGCGTGACGTGGATAAGTTCGAAAAATTCGGCCTGACGACGGCGCCCGCCGAGTGCGTGGCGCCGCCCCTGGTGGCCGATTGTTTCGCTAACCTTGAATGCAGGGTGGCTGATACCAGCCTCGTCAACCAGTTCAATCTCTTCATTCTGGAGGTGGTCAAAGCCTGGACCGATCCGAAGCAGAGGCATCCGAAGACCATCCACCATCAAGGGTATGGCAGGTTCGCCGTGGACGGCGAGATCATCAAGCTGAAGTCTATGAAGCCGTAAAGGAACACGTCCAGGCCGGCCAGTTCAGCCCTGCTCCAAGCCGGCTGGCTCAGTCCTGATTCGATCGGCCCACAATCAGGCTGCTCGGTCCAGGCAGGTTGATCCGGCGCACCTCGTTGAGCCCGGCAGCCCTCATCCAGGAGGCATATTCGGCCTCGGTGTAAGTGGCGCCGGCGCCGGTGCCGACGAGCATGTTCAGTGAGAACAGTACTGCATGTCGCGGCCCGGCTTTATCCGGATTGAGGATGAAGTCCTGCACGGCCAGGCGACCGTTCGGCGCGAGTGCCTGGCGGGCGCGGCGGAAAATGTCCCGGTTCTGCTCTTCGGAAAACATGTGGCAGACCGCGTTGAGCATGATGATGTCATAGCCGGATCCAAAGTGGTCACGGAGCATATCTCCGGTGCGGATGCTGACCTGCGCCGAGACGCCGGCCCGGCTGACATATTCGGCTGTGAGCGGCACAACCTCCGGAAGATCAAGAATCTCGCACTTTACATCGGGAGCAGCCTTTGCGAAGGCGATGGAATAGGCGCCAGAACCTCCGCCCAGATCGAGGATGCGGCGAACACCGGCTCCGCCAAGGGCTTTCACTACAAATGGCGCGCGGTTCTTGGCATGGTGATGCATGCTCGCGATATAGTCGCGTGCAGGTTCGGGGCTAGTGTCACGATCCACCAGAATGCGGGCGCCACGGCGCACTGCCTCGGTCAGTGTGCTCCAGCGATGCCAGATATTGGCCAGGTGCAGCAGACCGTTGCGATGATTGTCTTTTGCTCCCTGAACAAAGAAGCGGGATGAGTCGGGCGTGTTCCGGTAATCGTCGCCGCTTTTTGAGAGCAGTCCGAGAGCGGCCAGCGCATTGAGCAGCATGCCTGTTGCACGCGCATTCGCGTGAATCCGCGTGCTGACCTGTTCCGCATTGGCCCCGCCGCCGACGGCGGTAAAGATATCGAGCTCCAGCGCGGTAAGAATGCAACGGCTCGGCATGTAACCGCGGATCATCTGATCCAGGCGCTCGGGTAGCATTCCTGCCTGGTCCTGGGCAGCCATCGCATCACAGAGATGTTCAACCGACATGGCCTTCATTGCAAGGGCATCTTCCCAGATGAGGCGATCGACGGGCTTGCCACCGAGCAGATGCTTGCTAACGATTTCGGATACGTCAGACGGTTGCACACGCCGGTACCATACCCCTGCCGGATAGACGATCATGATTGGGCCTTCATCACACAGTCCCATGCAACCGCAGGTAGTGAGTTGCACATCGCTGTTAAGACCGCGTGCCTGTATCTCGCGATTCAGTTCTTCGAGCACCGCGAGCGCCCCCTTGGACGGGCAGCAGGAAACGCCTTCCGGCTTTCGCTGCGTGCAGATAAAGAGATGAAAGCGGAATGGTTCCATCGCGGTCTCCGATCGTAGATCGATGTTAGCGCTTTACCTCGCGCCGAAGAGGTTCTTTTTTAAGGAACGCCCCCGGCGATAGTCTGATGGATATGCTCCAGGGAAAAACGCTTTTTCTTCAGTGGCAAAACCCTCCGCCCTCGTGGACGCGGTTCTGACCGAAGACTGATATTTACCGTGGTTCAAAGATTCCGGGGCCGATCACCACGCAGGCTTTGCAACTTCCAGCCGGGCAGACGCCGCAGCAATGCGAACTAATCTGAATGATGGAGGGAAGTTAACAAATAAGTGTCGGGAGTGCTCCGAAATGCGGAAATCCTTGTTTTTAATTGCTCAAAAGTACCTGTTGACACCGCATGAATTCGGCGGTACATTGATCTCGTAAAGGGAAGGAGGGCTGTCCAAAAGATGCAGAATGGCTCTTCGAGAAGTGCGGTACATGAGGTGACTGTAGGCTGAGGTATCGCGCTCAGACCCCAAGGTTGCCCCGGCGGAAAAGGTTGAACCGCAGGGGGGCCTGACCGCATTCTTTCACGTAAGGTTGCATCCATTGCCCCGACGGGCTCGGTGGTGGTTCTCAAAGTGGAGCGATATTTTTATCGCCCAGGGAAACCCGTACTAACGGGTAATGCCATCGAGCTATCGGGGAGAGGAAGCACGAGTGAAAATGCATAGGCAGTCGCGGCAGCGCGATGGCCTCCGTCTAATATTCACAGTTAACCACAACGGCCTAGGCGCAATGCCCAGGCCGTTGTGGCTTGGAAGCGACTCAGGCCGCGGCAGTACTTGACTTCAGCTTTAAATCCCCAGGCAGCAGCACGGAAAGCGCCAGTCCATAAGGGCCCAAGAATTTCTGGAAGCAAACCATTTGTTTTCAGATGCTGGCTGCGGTGGGTTCAGGTAATCCAGAAACTACACTTTGCGGACCAACAAAGGTCGCGTGGAGATTCACACACAGCAAAAATGCTTGCAGTAAGGTGCTTGTCCCCATTCCAGCGATCGGCGCAAAGCGGGCCGCTTTTCCTGCACTGTAATCCGCAGCCGTGGAGTTATGCGTCAACAGTTCTGAGGCGCGGCCTTGCAAGGAGGCAAGAATATGGGACATCTGGTTGGAAAAGACATCTTCCGGTCACTGGGCAGCAAGATTGATGGGCTGGAAATGAGAGCCCCATGGAACGACAAACTGTACGCCGTTCTCAAGGAGCTTTACTCGGCGGAAGAGGCTGATGTCGTTGTGAGAATGCCTTATGGCTTATCCAGTCTCGAAGAACTGGAAAAGGCCACCCGCCTCGAAAAGAACGAATTGCGTCGGCTTCTAGACAGTTTGACGGCCAAGGGTCTCGTGATGGATCTCTGGATAAACGAAGCCTACCAGTATACCCCTTCTCCCATGGTAGTCGGGATTTTCGAGTTCACCATGATGAGAATGGGGCCAAATGCCAACAGCAAAGAATGGGGAAAACTTCTTCATGAGTACCTGAATGGTGCCGATGACTCTTTCCGATCGGCCAATTTTGGAAATGGGGTGCGGTTTTCCCCATTTCGCGCTCTTCCTCACGAAGAGGCCATCAAGCCGGAGCAATATTGCGAAGTTCTCGATTATGAGAAAGCGTCATCCCTTATTGCCGAGGCAAATAAATTCTCCATCGGGCTTTGCAGTTGCCGTCATGAAAAGCTACATTTGGGAGAAAAGAAGTGTGCCACTCCTCTGGAAAAGTGCTCGCAGTTCGGCTATGCGGCGGACTTTATGATTCGGCACAATCTGGCGCGTGAAGTCTCCAGGTCCGAGATGGAGGACAACTTCGCCCAGTCCAAGGAAATGGGGCTGGTGCTCACTGCCGACAACGTGCAGAAAAATGTCAAGTTCGTCTGCCACTGTTGCAAATGCTGTTGCAATCTTATGCTTTCCATAAGACAATTCGGCTACCCAAATACGGTGGTCACCTCCAATTTCCTTTCAGAAATCAAGGACGACGTCTGCTCAGGCTGCGGAAAATGCGCAAAGGCCTGTCCGATCAATGCCATCGCCCTGGTCGATGATGAGAACCCTGGAACAAAAAGGAAGAAGATGGCAAAGGTCGATGCATCTCTCTGTCTGGGATGTGGCGTTTGCGCTCTCCAGTGTTCCACGGGGGCGTGCAAGTTGGTGCCACGCGGGCAACGGGTGATTTATCCGGAAACCACCTTCGAGAGAATCATCCTGCAATGTCTGGAGAAAGGGACATTACAGAACCAGATATTCGCTAACCCGCAGAGGATAAACGAAAAGTTCATGCGTGCTTTTGTGGGCGCATTTCTGAAACTGCCTCCGGTCAAGAAGGCGCTTCTGAGTGACAGGCTGCGATCCTCGTTCCTCAACGCCATGAAAGACGGGGTCAGGAAGCAGGGCAAGGAACGGGTACTCGACCTGTAATGAGCGGTTGCATATCGAGGCGGTATGCAGTTTCAAGCCTACACCGCGTGGAACGATTCCCTTCCCCTCCCGGCGCTGTGCCTCATTCGCGCACGGTTTTGAGTTGCCGGCTTTGTGAAGGGCATAATCGAGTTCCTGCTTCATCTGTATGCAGAATAGAAACATAGGGTTATTCTGTTGGCATGGTAGGGGGCTCAGTTATGATCGAGATCAAGTCGGTTCGCATGGAATTTCCCGCCGATGCCAACATCATTGTTGGACAATCACACTTCATCAAGACCGTGGAAGATTTGTATGAAGCGGTCACCACAACAGCGCCACAAGCCAGGTTCGGCCTGGCCTTCAATGAAAGTTCCGGAGCTTGCCTGACACGATCTGAAGGGAATGATCCGGCGCTGCAGGAGAGTGCCATAAAGAATGCCCAGGCACTGGCCTGTGGACATACTTTCGTACTCGTTCTTTCAGTGGCTTATCCCATTAACATTCTGAATGCAATTCGCAACGTGCCCGAGGTTTGTTCGATATTTTGTGCCACCGCTAATGCAGTCGAAATCATAGTCGCTTGCACCGGCCAGGGGCAGGGAGTGCTTGGCGTGATTGACGGCGCGTCGCCCAGAGGCATCGAAGGGCAAGATGACATAGCATGGCGGCATGATCTCTTGCGCAAAATCGGCTACAAGCGCTGAGTGTGAACAGAACCTCCACTTAAACCTCTGTCCGATTTTGCGGAACCAGCTCTCGCGGAGGTTGCGGCGGGCAGCCTCGGCAGTGAAACGAGCGCGGCGCGCCCTTGCGGGACTAGCTGTAGCCTCTGATAATCAAAGGGGCGTTCGCCCAGAGCGTAAATGCGGGCCGAAGCGACAGGTGGAGGATCGAGATGGAGCACGATAAGGCTGATCCAGCCCAGGCCCATTCAATTCAGGACGAGCAGCTCCAGAAGCATCGGATCGCGTACTCGCAGCGAGTTATGGCTGCCGCGGGAATCAATCCCGTGGGCGGTCTGGGGAGTGAGATTGCAGCGGCGCTTGCGACAATTCCACGGGAGAAATTTGTGGGGCCCGCGCCGTGGATGATTGGGTTTCGCGAAGACTATCTGCAGACCGTTTCGTACGATCCGGCTGCGCTGTACCAGGATATAGTCGTCCCTTTGGGCGCAAGCTGGGGACTGAACAATGGACAGCCGAGCCTGCACGCAAGATGCCTGGCTGAGCTGGCTCCCAGGAAGGGTGAACACGTAGTTCACGTGGGCGCGGGCACCGGCTACTACACGACCATGCTGGCCATGCTGGTGGGCGAAACGGGGCGGGTGGACGCCTATGAGATTGAGCCG
>Ga0326727_10025171_pt1 | contig 11182 bp, 9 predicted proteins | sample MB2enrmetagenome_FD_207643 | JGI IMG/M metagenome (GOLD analysis project Ga0326727, IMG submission 207643) | Lab enriched peat soil microbial communities from McLean, Ithaca, NY, United States - MB29MY | ecosystem: Environmental > Terrestrial > Soil > Wetlands > Peat | place: USA: New York... | reverse complement strand
GTGTGTCTTTGACGACCTTTGAAGTACTTACGCAGCCACCTAAGACCTGTTAAGTCGTTGTAAACACTTATTACCGCCAGTCTGAAAAGGCTGGCGTCGGCGGTTCAACTCCGTCCCTGGCCACCATTATTCTTAAGGACTTGCGCGACTCCCCCCAGCGGCCTTTCAGTCCGCTCTCGGTCCGCATCTAGAAAATGGCGCGAGAAGGTCAACGCATACATCCATGTCGTTGAAGAACTTATCTTGAACCGCCTCCCAATTCAGTCCGCTGTCAGTCCGTTCTTGTCTGGCGCGTGGCTGAGAATCGCACTTAGCATTTTCCCTGCTGCGAGCATGCGATCGCGGCTGACTGCATGGGTGTAGAACTGAAGCGTCAGCTTGACGTCGCTGTGGCGAAGCAGTGTTTGCACGGTCTTTGGATCGGTTCTGATCCGGATGAGAAATGACGCGAGGCTGTGGCGCAGGTTATGAAATCCGAATCGTCGCGGGTCGTCATCCACGAGTCCGCCATGATTGTCCGGATGCGATGAAAGAATGCCTGCCTTGACAGCGGCTGGCCGCAGATGATCTTCGACAAGCATGTTGGCGACCCGTGGCTGTTTGCCGTTTAGGCGGGTCGAGGGAAACACCCAGTCACCGGCTTGGGAATACGTCGTCTTCTGTTTCCAGAGGCGCATGAAGTCGGCGAGCAACGGATGCAGTGGCACCGGGCCCTTCGACGCTTTGCTCTTCGGCAAACCCACTTGGCCACACGTCCAAGTACGACGCACCTGGATCATTCCGTCAGTGAAATTGACGTCATGCCATTGCAAGCCCAAGCATTCGGATATACGGAGACCTGTGCCGGCAGCCAAAAGCGTCAAAGTGCGTTCCGGTTCTCGGAGGTTACACACGACTGCATACGCCTGTTCCGGGGTGAGAATCATCGCTTCGTATCCGCTGGTCGTCTTGCAGCGGACAAAGCGCAAGGGGTTCGACTCCTGGTTTCGCGGAATTAGACCGTATCTTTGGCCATGCTTATACACCAAGGACATGACGCGACGAGTCTTGTCGAGTGTCGGATTGGCAAGATGTGCTTCCTTTTTCAAGGCCCTCAGCCATTGCTCCACTTCCAACGGTTCGATACCAAGTGCGATTCTGTTCCCCCATCGCGGGAGCAGGCGGTTTCGGAGAACTCGCTCGTAGCCTTTTATTGTTGTGTGCGCCTTGGGGCGGATTGATTCGGAGGCCTCAGCCAACTCGTGTTCTGCGTAGTGCTGAGCCAAGTCTCCGAAGATCAATCCGCGTCGCACATCTATCAGGTTGATTGGAAGATGGAGTCGTTCGACCTCGGCCCATGCACTGCTTGCCTCGGGAAAGTGTCGGACCAAGCCTATGGGGACTTTGTTTTCCACTCGTTTGCGATCGGATTGTCGAGTAGTACGGAAGAACAATACCCAGGTTTCGCCTTGAGCACGCTTTTCCTTTTTTAGCCAGCCGCGTTGATGTCTCTGCGCCATTATCTTCTCTCCTTGATAAAGCGAATGCTTTACGGATTGTCGAACATTCTGAAACGTGAGACACGATAGGGATGAGAAGAATCCACGACTGCGGATCAAGAGGGGGCAACCGGGAAAGGTGAGACTCGCCTCCGGCGTTTTGTGCTAGCATCCGTGGCACATCTGAAAGGAAAATCCAAATGAGTGTCCTCCAAAAGTTTCTCTCATTTGTGCTGGCATGCGCTTCAAGCGCAACTGTGGCTCGCGCCCAATCTCAGACAACGCCTAGCCTGGAAGTGAAGAAGCTGGCAGTAATGGTCGGCAAGTTTACGATCGAAGATGAATTGAAAGCAGGGTTTATGGGGCCGAACTCGCCAGCGATGAAATTCAGTGGCACGGACGATTGCAGATGGACGGCAGACGGCTTCGCCGTGATCTGCGAGACAGTACTCTATAGACCGGGGACGAAATACTCGGACACCTCCTTCGTCTACTACGATCCGACTGCCAAGACATACCGATACCACTCAGTCGACAGTTCAGGAGGAACAGAAGACAAGACTGGTACGGTGAGCGGCGACGTATGGACTTGGCTTGGGGACAGCGTCTTTCGCGGAAAGGTCTATCACACTCGGTACACCATGAGGTTTGTTTCAGCGGACTCGTTCGAATACACCGATGAGACGGGCGAAAGCGAGAATTCCATGAAGGTGTTCGTGAGCGGGAAGGAGACTCGCGTCGCGGCCACCGAGCCCGAGAAATCGCAACCAGTGCAGGCTGGCGCAACTCCGCTGCTGCTGGAGAAAAATGAAGGCGAGACGCGCCTCTGGCGGCCCGAACCGGGCGAGGTGGACATCCGCGGATTCATTCTTAAGGTCACTCCCAAATCCAATGGCTCCGAACATCTGGTGCTCGGCACAGAAGATATGCCTCCCGGCGCGGCCATACCAACCCACAAGCATCTTGAGCAGGATGAGATCGTGCTTATCGAGAAAGGCACAATCCATGCTCATGTTGGAGATCAGGAGCGCGATCTGCATGCGGGAGGAATGGTGTTCATTCCGCAGCGTACGTGGGTCAGCTTGAAGAACACCGGCAACGAACCCGCCAGCATAACCTTCCTATTCTCGGCCCCCGGCTTCGAGGATCATCTGCGCTGCGAATCAGTTCCGGCGGGAGAAAAGCCGACAACAATCTCCCTCGCCGAAGAGAATGAATGCGACCGACTAGGCCACGTCGTCTATCGCGAACGTGCAGAGAAGGACCCCGACAAATGAAAAGAGGCTGCGAATCGCGCGGATGGATAGCCGACAGGGTGTTTATATCAGCATCTGGCCCTGCTGGCGGCGGGCAGGATGGTTGGGGTCGGTGAATTCGAGCAGTTCAATGGGCGCGCCGTTTTCGACGATGAACGCGACGCGGACGCCGGCGGATGGGCTGTTCGGAGGAATCAGAATTTCGTGGTCAGCAAGCTCGGAAGCGAGATCATCCACTTCAAACGCAACGTGCGGAACTTGCCGAACGAGATCAGGGACCGCCGCGTCCGCTTCGAAACGCATCCACTCCACGCCAAATTCGCTTTTCTCGTGGCTGACGACAAACAGTTTCAGGTGTTTCAAGTGGGTCTCACCAGGCTTCGCTTCAGTAGTGGGAATTCCGATGTGATGGTACCGGCGCATTGTTTTTCGCTCTCCGTGGAATTGGCACAGATTCTACGCTGTGGTCACCGCGTTTGAAACCGCGCCCTCGTGCCCGGACTCTTGAGACACGAAGTCAAATTCGTACTTCACTGGTTTTGGCATAAGGCGGATTCGGAATGCATGACGGGCAAATCCCAAGGTAAGGTTTGCCAACCACTCGGAAAGGTTCGCATGACCGAAGCTGCCCGGATGGCCGTGCTATTATCGGCCTGCAAAAATGAGCTCTAAACCGCACGCGTTGGCGAATCAGATGACAACCAAGCGCGCGAACTTCTGGCGTGAGTACTTTTATTTCTTCATGTCGCTGCTGATCGCTGCGACTGTGGTGTACGGCTTCAGCCACACCATTGACCATAACCTGATACATCCCTCGCCGATCCCACCGTTGGTCCTATACATCCACGCCATTGTGTTCCCCGCATGGGTGTTGTTTTTCATTCTGCAATCCACGCTGGTTCGCTTGCACAATGTCCGCCTGCACCGCAGGCTCGGATGGTTCGGTGTCGGACTCGCCGTCGCCATCGTCATCGTTGGCGCCTGGACCTCCATAAGCATTGTCAAGTTCTCTATCGAGCAAAAAGACCCATTCAACTCGACGGCTTTCACTATTGTCCAAGTGCTGGACATTGCCAGCTTCGCCGCGCCATTTGCGCTCGCGATCTTCTGGCGCAAGAAGCCTGAGTTCCATAGACGGCTGATGTTGATCGCCTCCTGCGGACTGCTCGACGCAGCCTTCGGCCGCTTTCCCGCACTGCCGCTCGTCTTATCGCCGACCGGCGTAGACGCGCTGATTTGTCTCGGCGTGATCCGCGACCTCATCGTCGAGCGCCGGGTTCACAAGGTCTACCTCTATGCCCTCCCGATTCTGATCGTTTGCCAAATCGCCGCCATGGAGACGTTCATCCATGCTTCGCCGTGGTGGATGAATATCGCCAACCGCATCGTGCGCTAGTCTGCTGACTGCTTCAACTCGATTCTCAAGTCAAGCTGCACAACCTAACCTCCCGCGTTCTTTTCAGCTTAGTTTTTTCTTGTGCTAGGATTTGGGAGTTCGTCAAGCATCGGATGAATGCCGAACGGAGGATTTTCTTGCACAAGAAACATATTTCCTGTTCGCGGTGTTTTCCGCTTCGATCTTGATTCCAGCGACTGGTGCTCAAACCCCGGAGCGTCTGCCTAAGCACGGTGCCGAACATGAAAAACTCGCCTATTTCGTGGGGAAATGGATTTACCGAGGAAGATGTCAAAACAACCGCTTACAGTCGCAGCGGAAAATACGTGTATACCGAATCGTGCGAATGGTCCGCAGGCGAGTTTGCCGTCGTCTGCAAGTCGCATAACCAGAACGGCACGCCCAAAGCCTTGAGCATTATGGGCTACGACTTACGCGAAAAGACTTACACTTATTTTCAGACGCACAGCAACGGTGAGAGCGGATTCTCCCGCGGAACGATTGACGGCGACACCTGGACATGGATCGACGATTTGAAGATCACTCACGGTCGGTTCACAGAGAAGACGGTGAACTCGGACCTAGCCACCTACACATACGAAATGGCCCGCGGTTCCGAACCCTGGACCGTGGTTACGGAAGGCAAACAAACCCGCCAAAAGTAGCAGGTCTGTTCGCCCCAGAGAGCATTTGGGCAGAATTGAATCTTAGTCGCGTCAGAAACAGTTGAAATAGGTTCCCTTTTCTTCCGTCCGCGATGATCATTGTTCTTCGCTATTGCAGAGCTGGCATCGTTCCGGATTTCTTGTTGTGTGACGGTGCACGGCATGGTAGATTTCGCGAACCGCGAGCTTGGAGGCGCTGATGAAGCAACTACTGACAGTTTTGCTCGCCCTTCTCTTCTACGTATCTTCGGGACTGGGCCAACAGCCGGCAAGTCAAGCCGCTGTGCAGTCAAGACCCTCAACAGCCTCCACCGAACTTGTGACCTTAACCAAGGCATGGACCGACGCCATGAATGCCAAGGATCATCCGAAACTAGAAGAGCTGGTGGCACCGGAATTCGCGCTTTACCGTTGGAATGGTGAATTAATGTCCAAACGTTCGGATTGGTTGGATTTCCTCTACCACACCGAAATCAAGGAATATACGGTGCGCGATATCAGCGCGAAAGCGTATGGCGACTTCGGAGTTGTAACTCTGGTCTGCACCTGGAGCGGCGTTCACAATGGGGGCGCATTCGATGTGCATGCCGTGATGGTCGACACATGGCACCGCACAGATGGAAAGTGGCAGGTTATTGCCCGCAATAGTTGCACCCCAACTGCTGACTCTGCCGGCACTGCTGAACCTTGTCCTACTTATCATTACTCGAAATAAGTTACGCGACTAAGAAGAGGCACCGCCTTCAAAGCGGGCGCGCAGCCGAGCATGCGTTCGGTAAGCCCAGATTGACATACTCCGACTTTCCGATTGAACGTCCATGCTCTTGTTTGGTTTGCGTCGGTCGGCAATTTTCTGGCGGGCTACTGAGATCAAACGAAGCGGACGTCACTCAGTCAGTTGGTTTTCGATCCCGGTGGGTTCGAGGGTGGCCTGGCCGCGGTCGCCTCTGCATCCGCGAGCATCGCATCGAGCTCGGCACGAGGCATCAACTTGCCGCCCAAGATGACGGCGCGGATGGACGTGGTGTTGTGTATGTCAGCGAGTGGGTCTCGGTCGAGCAGTACCAGGTCGGCAACCTTGCCCACCTCGACGGTTCCCCGACGCTCCGCCTGCCCCATGAAGCGTGCCGGGCCAATCGTCGCGGCTTGCAGTGCCGCCATGGGCGGCAAGCCCGCCTCCACCAGCAGCGAAAGTTCTTCGTGGAGGCTGAAGCCGGGAAATACGTAGGGATTGTAAGTATCGGTGCCCGCCAGGATGCCGACACCAGCCCGGTACATGCGCCCGACCAGCTTGAGTTCCTCGGGAAACTGGCGGTGAGCGTCAGACCAATATTGAGCGCTTCTTTGCTTTCCAGTGTCATCGCCCATCTTCTTCCAAAGATCGCGCGTATCGCTCGGAATGTATTTCAACCACTCCTTGTGCATGAAAATGCCATCGTCGAAATGTTCATAGGATCGATTCACGACCAGGGTCGGGCATTGCCATGTGCCATTCTTGATGAATCGAGCGAAGAGCGCCGCGGCCCTGGACTCGTCATAGGTCGCGTCTGCACGCAGATCCCTCCGGAGAAAATCACCCGTCTGAGTCCACTTCATGGCGAACAACGCCTCTTCCTCAGAAGAAGCGCCAACGGCCACGCCAGTCAGATGCTCGATGCTCTTCTGACCCGCGTCAGACGCCTCCTCCACTTTGATCGCATCGGGCACATGCCCCACGAACGAGATTCCGAGCTTGTGGGCTTCATCAACGATCGCGAAGTAGGCGTCGCGCGGCACGCCATCATAAACCTTAATGAAGTCCGCTCCGTTTGCCTGGTAACGATCGACGGCCGCGCGTGCTTGCGCCGCATCGGCGACGGCGACACTTCCAGGCCAAGTGGGGTTGGGTCCGTCGATGATGGGGCTAGCAAGGTACACGCTCGGTGACGGCTTGCCATATTTGGCGTGCTGCGCACGCCAACCGTGGGCGTCCTCGGGCCCAAACATCGCACGCACGCCGACGACACCGTTGGCCAGATGCAGCGGATACATCCACGTCTTACCCTCCGCCGTGCTTCCCGGCTCCGCAGAAAACCCATGCACGTGCATGTCCCAGAGGCCTGGGATCAGAAACTTCCCGCGGCCGTCGACGATCAGTGAGCCGGAAGGAGCCTTGACCTTCGTGCACGGAGCGATCGCTACGATCTGATCTTGCTCAATCACGACGGTCATATCGGGTTGTGCAGGCTTGCCGGTGGCGTCGATCACCGTTACGCACCGGATGACGAGTGACCCTGCCCAGGCCAAGGGGGTGAGGAGGACAGATAGCACGACACAATGGACACACTTTCGCATGTCGACGCTCCGTCTGAGGAAGGCAGCCGACATTATAGCAGCGCCTAGGTTTTTGGTTGACGGGCTATACGGCAGTTGAGTGACGAATTGAGATTTCCAACTTCCGGTTTGCCGACAATTCGTCCACAACCTCGATTATGTCCAGATTAGTTCTCCAGCGACGCGTATACGAGTGTCGTGATCAACTGTCGCATATGGCCTCGCGCTTGCGGCGACGCACATTCCATCAGGACGACGGTCAGTTCCTCTTTGGGGTCCACCCAGAAGTAGGTTCCGCCGGCGCCGCCCCAGTTATACTCGCCCGGAGAGCCGAGGATTCCTGCAACGCCCGCGCTGCGGCGCACGGCAACACTGAGCCCAAAGCCATAGCCACCGTTCAGATTTGTGAAGTCTCTTAGGGCATCGACATTTACTTCTGGCCCCAACTGATCCGAGGTCATGAACTCCACTGTCTTTCGGCCTAACAGGTGGACGTTGTCAAGGCTGCCACCGCGTCGCAGCATCTCCGCAAATCGTAAGTAGTCAGCCGCTGTTGAGAAAGCGCCACCACCACCGCTGTCATGGCCAGGTTGCGACGTTGGATCCCGCTCACCTGGCGCAGGTTTCTGGAACGGCTTTGCCAACCGCCCCACCTTATCCACGGGTACGGTGAAGAACGTATCACTCATGCCCAGGGGCTCGAACACCTGCCCTTGCAGATATTGACCGAGCCTCTGGTTGGTGACGGCCTCAATCGCCATTCCCGTTACATCCAGACCAAGGCTGTAGTTCCAATGTGTTCCGGGCTGGTACTGCAACGGCAAGCCACCCAGTTTGGCCAGAAACTCGCTCGCGCTCAAGTCCGATGTCAGTTCCGAATACCGTTTGCTTAGGTCGGTCGTACCCATAAACCCATAGGTCACGCCTGCCGTATGGCGCATCATGTCCTGAATCGTCGGCGGCCGCTTTGCTGGTTCCGTGCCGGTCTGCGTCGCGACCGCCATTTTGTCCAACTGGGGAAGATAGGTTCCGACTGGCTCATTCAGCATCAGTCGTCCCTGTTCAAACAGCTGCAGCGCGCCGACTGCCGTCAGCGGCTTGGTCATGGAAAAGATCGGAAAGATCGCGTTCTTGGGCATTGGCGATCCCGCGGGGTCACCGAGCTTGCCGAAGGACTCGTAGTAAACGAGTTTGCCTTTTCTGGCGACAGCGACCACCGCCCCCGGCATCGTACCGCGAGCGATTTCGGAGCGCAGAGCCACGCCGATCTGGTCCAGACGCTTTGATGAAAGGCCAACAGATTCCGGCTTTGCCACCGGAGATGGTTCCGTTGCAGCCGTACGCGATGACTTCCCCGCAGCAACACAAAAGATCCCCAGCAAGCAAACAAACTTGATTTGTCGAATGCCCATAGGCTCTCCCTATCCAAGTCGCACCCACTCAATTTTCCGATCAATGCGATGCGGGGGCTAATTATAGGCCCAGTTTCTGGGGATGCCGCGGACGTGTGTACCGTTTTTTGATCAAATCCCTGCGCAATCAGAGAAGCCGTGCGCAATCGTTTCGCCTCGAATCATCTTGTGGAACCTCAATCCAGATACCGGCAGATTGCGGACGGATGACGGGCAAACCGGAAGTTGACCGGATTGGGTAAGGTTTGCCGACAAACCAACAGTTAGGTTTATCCTGCTTCACTTGCTGGGAGCGGCTGTCGAGGGCGTGTTCGCCTTATGAGGCTGCCACGCGGGTGCGCCGTCTTCCCACTGGTTATCGGTTAGTTGTTCGACTTCGGTGCCGTCGTACTTCATGACGAAGATCTCACCATAGGGCTGCGGGGCGCTGGTATAGAACTCTTCATCCTTAAAACCCATCCGGCCGCTGGTAAACACGATCCGTTCTCCGTCCGGCGACCAGGAGGCATGAGCGTCATTGCCGCGAGTGTGGGTCAACTGGGTCACATTCTTGCCGTCCGGCCGGACCGTACACACTTCGAAATCGTCGCCAACCTTGCGTGTGAACGCGATTAGATCGCCACGCGGAGACCAGAAGGGAAAGTTGTCGTAGTCGTTGGTCAGCGCAGTGATCGAGTGGTCCGTGAGGTTCAGGATGCGCAGGCCTTCCCCGTCGGGACCGCTGGTGCGGTAGACGATGCGCCTGCCGTCGGGCGCAAAGGAGGGAAAGGCATTGTTGTTGCGGCCCGAGGTGATGAGCTGAAACCCCGATCCATCTGCGTCGATGAGTCCGACCTGTTCTTCGCCATTCGGTGCGTCCATTGCCTTCTCCCCGCTGCCGAACAAGGCGAAACGGCCGAAGCCAAAGACGATCTGCCGGCCGTCCGGAGACCATTGCGGGCCCACGATCCCCTCCTTCCGTTCCAAGATGGTACGGGCCGGCTTTCCTTCATCCATGATCAACAGGAGGGTCGTTTTGTCTGGCTTTTTCGTCACTGCGAGATGTTCCCCCGTGGGATCGTATGCGGGCAACACTCCCGTGGCATAGAGTTCGTAATTTGGATTCCGGCTCCAGAGCTTGACTAACTCGGGGCTGAATTTCATTTCGTAGCGGCTGTACACGACGCGTGCGCCGTCCGGCGACCAGGAAGGCGAACGCACGTCCGCGCCTGAGGGACCGGCCTTGCCGTTGGCGTAGAAAACGCCAGCGGTCGCTCCGTCGCGGCGGAAATAAGCGATCTGGCCCGATTCCAGTGCCGCCGGCAACAGTTTGACGCCCGGCCCAGCCGCCACGGGTTTCGTTTCGCCAGTGGCGATGTCGATCTGGACGAGCCTATTCGCAACCTCTCCTTTACCGAAGCGGAAGGTCTCTTGTTCCTCTGCAGACATGCAGTAAGCAATGACACTCTGGCCATCGTGGGTCCACGTCGGACTGCCGCAGAAGTTGTCATGCTGCGAGAAATGCTTCAGCCCGCTGCCATCGGGCCGGATGAGGTAAATGTCGAACAGATGGAGGCGCTCCCAGTGGCCTTTCGCGGCGGGAAGATTGCTGTCGCGATCCGAGGAAAAGGCGATCCATTGACCGTCGGGCGACCACGCCGGGCGGAAGTCGCCGCCACGGCCGGAAGTCAGGGGCCGGGCTTGGTGCGTGGCCACATCGAGAATCCAGAGATTCGCGGTTCCCGCGGCACGCGTCGTGACAAACACGACTTGTTTCCCATCCGGTGAGAAGGCGGCCTGGTCGTCATAGGCGGGATCGTCCGTCAATCGGTCAAGACCCGTTCCGTCGGGGTGAATTCGATAGAGGTCCGCCGAGCCTCCTCGTTCCGAGGTGAAGACGATCCAATCGCCCTTCGGCGACCACGAAGGGTTGTAGTCGATCGTGTCGGGCTGTGTGAGCGGCTGTTGTCCCGAGCCGTCCGCATTCGAAATGAATAAAGTGGCTTGAGTCACGCGGAAACGGAAAAGCAGAATGCGCTCCGTCGCCGAGCACAACAGCACCGTAGACGCAAACGCGAGTAGGCAAGTTAGCTTACGCAAAGGAAACATAACGACCGCCTGAACATGAACTATAGTCCAAACCGATTCGTGATTGCCGAGCCTACCACCGACTAAGGTTGTTTCATACTTGGAATACCGTCAACTCCTCCAATCGCCCACAATCCGAATTCATTCGTTTGACTGCGTATTTTGGAGGTTCACCAGCAATTCTGGGCGGATGACGGGCAAACCGAAAGTAAAGCGCGGATTTGAGTTCTGATGGGCCACCGGTCCACGCCTGGGACTGGCGCGGAGACCAATGGTTCCTGGCAAGCAGTACCGCTGAGATTGGGCCGACGCTTAGGCGAACATCGGCGCTGGTCACAGAATGGTCACAAAACTGGGGCCACCCTGCAAAGTTAAGTTGTTGAAGGACAAGGGGGATACGCTGGTAGTATGCAGCCCTGAAAAGGCTGGCGTCGGCGGTTCAACTCCGTCCCTGGCCACCATCATTCCAAAGAACTTAGCGGCTTTCGACGGAAATTCCCAACCCACGATCCAACCCACGATTCGGAGATTCGACCCACGATTTCTCACTGAACTGTCTCCGTGAGCAGGTGCATCCTGTCGCCCAATAGCTGCT
>Ga0326727_10025168_pt1 | contig 11183 bp, 9 predicted proteins | sample MB2enrmetagenome_FD_207643 | JGI IMG/M metagenome (GOLD analysis project Ga0326727, IMG submission 207643) | Lab enriched peat soil microbial communities from McLean, Ithaca, NY, United States - MB29MY | ecosystem: Environmental > Terrestrial > Soil > Wetlands > Peat | place: USA: New York... | reverse complement strand
CCTAATGTAGCAAGGGCCTTTCTCAACTCCGCGGTCTGCACGGGTTTTTTAAAGGCAACCTGCATCTCGAGCCCGCCTGAGAAGTCGATCCCCAGGTTAAGCCCTCTCCAGAAAAATATAGATATCAAGCCTATTGCAATGAGAACTCCCGAGAAGACATAGGCATATTTTCTATAACCTATAAAATCAATTCGTGTACCTGGTCGTATGAGCTCCATGGATTCCTCCTCTAGATACTGATCCGCTCGATTTTTCTGTTATTGACAAACCACTCCATGATCCACCTGGAGAGTACAAGGCACGTAAACAGCGTAGCAAGAATACCAACAGATAAAGTGACCGCGAAGCCCTTGACAGGTCCTGTTCCGAACTGGAACAGGACTAATGCGGCGATCAATGTTGTGACGTTGGCGTCGAAAATGGCGGAGAAGGCATTCTTGAATCCCGCCTCTATGGCCATTTTGGGCGTCCTACCAAATCTCAGTTCCTCGCGTATGCGTTCAAACACGAGGATGTTGGCATCTACGGCGATGCCTATGGTAAGACCCATGCCTGCAATACCCGGCAGTGTGAGTACTGCACCCAATATCGCCATGACGCCAATGATAATTATCATGTTCCCTATTAATGCGAAATCAGCTAATGAACCCGACCACCTGTAGTAGATCACCATGAATACGACAACCAACAACCCGCCCACAAGAGCCGCATGAATACCCATTCTTATGGAATCCCTACCCAAGGAAGGTCCTACGGTCCGCTCTTCCAAGATATCTACCGGAGCCGGGAGAGCGCCGGCCCGGAGAACGAGAGCCAGATCCCTGGCTTCCTCATCGGTGAACCTCCCCTCGATCATGGCCTTGCCGCCCGATATGGCATCCCGGATCACAGGCGCCGAGTAGACCTTGCCGTCCAACAGGATCGCCAACTTTTTACCCACATTCTCCCTGGTGACCTGCTCAAATATTCGCGCACCGTCGGAGTTAAAAGATATGGAGACATACGGCTCATTGTAAGTGGCCTTGATACTGACCCGTGCATCATCAATCATACTGCCGTTGAGCACGGCCTGCTGCCTGAGCAAAATAGGCTGGCGGCCGTCCTTCATGTACGCAACATAGTCCCCCTCGGGCACATCTCCTGCGAGAGCCCTGTCAACGGGATGTTCCTCATCCACCAGTTTGAATTCGAGGGCCGCGGTCTTCCCGATGATCTTCTTTGCCTTTTCCGGATCAGTAAGTCCCGGGATCTGGACGACGATGCGGCCGTCCCGCTCCGGGATTGTGGACGTCTCACTGATTCCGAGTCCATTGATGCGGTTTCGGATAACCTCGAGGGCCTGTTCGTCAGCCTGGTCCTTTATCTTTTGGGCTTCTTCGGCTTTTATACGGTAGGTGATAGTCATCAAGCCGGCTTCACTTTTATTATCCACTTCTGTCATGTAAGGGTAGGAATCGCCCATAAGCTTTGACAGGGCATCATAATCTTCCTGACTCCTGACTTGTACGGCAAGCTTGTCCGGCTGCACATATGCGACCTTACTGTAGCGAATTCGTGCACTTATCATCTGGGGCTTTATATCGCCTGCAATAACGCCGATCCTTCCTTCCACTGCCTTGTCGGATTCCACCTTCAGTACCATGTGGATACCGCCCTTGAGGTCAAGGCCCAGACTTACCTTTGATTTCGGTCCGATCCAGCCTTGGGGCAACTCTGCATCCCCGAGCAGGGTGGGAATCGCAAAAAGCAATCCGAGCACCAGCACCACCAGGATGAGTATCCCTTTCATTTTAAATGTGTCCATTATAACCCCCGCAATTATTTTTGAGGCGCATCCGTGCTCTTCTTATGCGCGATGAATTCTTTGGAAACCTTGATCTTTATCTTATCTCCGACATCAAGGGTGAGCACATTGTCTGCGACACCAACTACCTTGCCATGAATACCGCCGCTCGTGATGACATCATCCCCCTTCTCGATACTCTCCAGCATCTGCTTGTGCTCTTTGGCCTTCTTCTGCTGCGGCATGATCAGGAGGAAATAGAATACGATAAAGATAAGGATCAGAGGCGCCACGCTCATGAGAAAGCTCATTGGATCGCCCCCTCCAAGCCCTGCTGCATATGCAACGCTATTCATCGTATATCTCCTTAACCTTTTTTTTCAAACTATCAAAATTTTGTTCCCTAATGGAATGCCGTATATCTGACATTAATTCAAGATAGAAATGCAAGTTATGAATGGTATTCAGGATGGAACTCAATATCTCCCCGGATACAAAGAGGTGCCGCAAGTATGCCCGGGAGAAATTCCTGCACGTGTAACACATGCATCCCTCATCAGGCGGATTTGGGTCCTGCCGGTATTTCGCCTGTTTCAACGACATCTTCCCTCTTCTGGTGAAGAGCATCCCATTTCTGGCATTCCGGGTCGGCAGGACGCAGTCGAACATATCGACCCCGCGCGCAACCGCCTCTACGATGTCAACGGGTGTACCCACACCCATGAGGTACCGTGGTTTGTTATCAGGCAGATGGATTATGGTCTCTTCTAACATGCTCACCATAGTTTCATGCCCTTCACCGACCGAGAGCCCGCCTAGAGAAAATCCTTCGAATGGCAGTGAGATGAGGTCCTTTGCGCTTTTCTCCCTCAGATCAGGGTACATACCCCCCTGGACGATGCCGAAGATGGCTGCATCGCCCTTTCTTGCATCCAGACTCCTTCTGGCCCACAGGCTCGTCCTGTCGACTGAGTCTTCAACATAGTCCTTTGGACTTGGGAAGGCTACACACTCATCCAGGCACATCATAATATCCGAGCCCAGATCCTCCTGAATCTGAAGTGCCTTCTCAGGAGTGAGTATCCTGCGGCTTCCGTCGATATGAGAAGCGAACTGAACTCCTTCATCCATGATCCTGACAAGCTTGGCGAGGCTGAATACCTGGTATCCCCCGCTGTCAGTGAGGATGGGTTTATCCCAACCCATAAAGTTATGAAGGCCTCCAAGATCTTTGATGAGCCCTTCTCCGGGCCTTAGATGCAGGTGATAGGTGTTTGACAGAATGATCTGCGCACCAAGAGATTTGAGTGCATCGGGTGTCATGGCCTTGACTGTGGCCGCAGTCCCCACGGGCATGAAAACAGGGCTATCCACATTGCCGCGACGGGTTTCGATTTTTCCGCATCGGGCAAGGCCGTCAGTGTATTGTAGACTATATCTAAATGATGAGCATGGCATCGCCATAGCTGAAAAACCTGTACTTTCGCTCAACAGCCTCTTTATAAGCATTCATGATAAGATCATGCCCGGTAAAGGCACTGACCAGCATCAGGAGTGTCGAGCATGGAAGATGAAAATTCGTGATCAAGGCTTGGACTGCTTTGAAGCCAAACCCGTTATAGATGAATATGTCGGTGGTCCCTTTACCCGGGGTGATCTTCCCTTGTGTTTGCATGAGGTGTTCCAGCATCCTGGTGGTCGTGGTACCCACAGCGACGATCCTCCTCCCTTGTATCATGGCCTCATGAATGGCATTGGCCGCCTGTTCAGTTACTGAAAACTCTTCGGGGTGCATGGTATGTTCTTCCACCGACATGGTACGTACCGGGGTAAAGGTGCCAAGCCCGACATGCAAAGTTACAAAGACAAGCTCCACGCCTAATGATTCGATCCGGCCAAGCATTTCTTGCGTGAAATGGAGACCCGCCGTAGGAGAAGCCACAGATCCGTCATACCGGGCATATACGGTCTGATATGCATCGGAATCGAAGGGCTCTGGTTCCCGATCGATATAAGGCGGCAGCGGCACCCTGCCCGAGCTCAATACCCTTTCCTCATCAGAAAAAAGTACCACATAATCCTTGCCGTCCCTCTTCTCGACCAGTGCTTCAAGGTTGTCTGCAAACCTGAGTGCAGATCCTGATTTCGGGGGCTTCGATGCATTGATAAGACATTGCCACCTGGGTCCATCAATCTTTTTGAGGAGGAACACCTCTACCGCACCCCCCGTTTCTTTGCTCCCTATGAGGCGCGCAGGGATCACCTTCGTATTGTTCATCACCAATACATCACCCGGATATAAATAGGAAAGGATGTCACCAAACTGGCAGTGTAAGATAGCGCCGGTGCTTCGATTGATTACAAGCAGTCGCTCATGACCTCTTTGTACCGGGTACTTGGCGATGAGATCCTTGGAAAGATGATATGAGAATCGGGAGGTTTCCACCGGTGCTACATCCCTATAATATGTCTGCCCAGGTATATGATGAGAACCCCTGCGAACGCCGCAATGATCCCGGCAGCCTGTAGTCTGGAATCAGGTACAGTATGAATGAGCTGGGCAAAGGACTTCATCTTGCCTGGGAAAAGGATATAAGGCACGGCCTCAATAACTAAAACCATGCCTAAAACGCTTAAGAAGTAACCCATAGCTGTGGTCTTATATCCAAGATGAGATCAGAACGTCAATCATGGAAGGAAAGTAAGAAGTCTATACCTCACTTTAGTGAGGTATAGACTTCTTATGGCGGGAGCGACGAGACTTGAACTCGCGACCTCCGGCGTGACAGGCCGGCGTTATAACCAATCTTAACTACGCCCCCTTACTTCCTCATCGGCTTGGTAGGCGGAACAGGGATTGAACCTGCGACCTTCGGCTTGTAAGGCCGACGCTCTCCCGACTGAGCTACCCGCCCTGAATCTTTTTACAATCAGAAAGAATTACTTGTTTACGACTTCCTTGAAAGCCTTACCGGGTCTGAAACGCGGAGCTTTGGATGCCTTGATCTTGATGGTCTCTCTGGTCCTGGGATTGACTCCCTGCCGTGCCGCCCTCTGAGCAACATCAAATGTTCCAAAACCGACTAAGGTAACCTTGTCCCCCTTCTTCAGTGCAGACTGGATGGCCTCTGTGGTGGCATTTATCGCCTTCTCGGCTGCTGCCTTGGGGATCCCCGCCTTATTTGCCACAACGGATATCAATTCTGTCTTCGTCAAAGCATACCTCCTATAAATGATATTTGTTTTCCCATGCCCAAGTGCTTCTGAAAAGTAACAACATTTATAATGGCTGTCAATAGCTCAGTTGAGGGCACATGCGATTATCTGGTCCATGTGTTCTACAAGATGGACCTGCATTCCACGTAATATATCATTGGGGGTCTCAAACAGATCTTTCTCATTATCTATAGGGATGAGAACCGTCTGCATGCCTGCCTCTTTAGCGGCCAGCAACTTCTCTTTCAAGCCGCCGACGGGCAGGACCCTTCCGCCCAGGGTCAGCTCGCCGGTCATGGCAAGCTGGTTTTTAACACTCCTCCCGGTCAGGGCGGATACGATGGAAGTAGCCATGGTAATACCTGCGGATGGACCATCCTTTGGAATCGCGCCTTCGGGAATATGAATATGGATGTCGATTGTGTGATAAAAATCCTTATCAAGCCCAAACTCCTTTGCGCGCGACCTTACATAACTCATTCCTGCCTGGGCGGACTCCTGCATGACATCACCCATCTTGCCGGTGAGCAGCAGCTTGCCTTTTCCCGGCATCACGGTGGTCTCCACCCTGAGGAGTACACCCCCTGCCTCAGTCCAGGCAAGGCCGTTCACGACACCTATATAATCCTTCTTCTCACGGATTGGGCGGCGGAATCGCGGCACACCCAGAAGGTCGTGGACCTTTTTATCGGTGATCTTTATCTGCTGCTTCGCATCACCCGAGATGATCCCCTTGACGAGCTTCCTGCATATAGAGGATATCTCCTTTTCCATGTTCCTTACACCTGCCTCGCGGGTGTACTCATTGATGATCGTGTTGAGAGCTTTTAGGGAAAAATCAATGCCTCTCCCATCCAGGCCGTGGAGTCTGAGCTGTTTAGGTAGTATATGATGGGTTGCAATCTTGAGCTTATCATATGATGTGTAGCCTTCGAGTTGGATCAGTTCCATTCGGTCAAGCAGCGGGGGTGGTATTGAATATGTGGTGTTGGCAGTCGTGATGAACATCACCTTGGAGACATCATAATCCGCATCCAGGTAATGATCATTGAAGGTGTTGTTCTGTTCGGGGTCGAGTGCCTCTAAGAGGGCGGCAGATGGATCACCCCGGAAATCCACACTCATTTTGTCCACTTCATCCAGGAGAAACACCGGGTTTGACGTTCCCGCGCGCCTTAAGCCCTGGATGATCTTTCCAGGCATAGCACCGATGTAGGTGCGTCTGTGGCCCTTTATCTCGGCCTCGTCGCGAATACCGCCCAATGAGACCCGCACAAATTTCCTTCCAACGGCTCTGGCTATGGATTTGCCCAATGATGTCTTCCCCACGCCCGGCGGTCCCACCAGGCATAGGATAGGCCCCCTTGCGGTACCTACCATCTGCTGGACGGCAAGATATTCCAATATGCGATCTTTCACCTTGTTCAGGCCGTAGTGATCTTCATCCAGGATCTGTTGAGCGAACTTGATATCCTTCTTGTCGTCAGTGATCTCGTTCCAGGGCAGCGCAAGGAACCAATCCACATAGTTCCTTATGACGGTCGCTTCTGCACTCATGGGGGGCATCATACGCAGACGTTTGAGCTCTTGAAATACCTTCTCCCTGGCATGGGAAGGCAAATTCTTATTTTTAAGCTGCTTCTCCAGGGCGGATACTTCGTCCTCAATGCCCTCCATAGGGATGTGTTGAGGCTGCATCTGCTCGAAGACCGAGGTCTTTTTCCCGGCAGTGGCCTTCTGCCGTGCCTGCTCCCGCATGCTCGACTGGATCCTTGCAATATCGATTTCCGTCTGGAGAAATCCATAGACCTTCTCGATCCGTGATTCTATATGGTTATCCTCCAGGATTTCCTGTTTTTTATCGGTCTTGAGTGTCGTGTAAGATACAACCATATCACATACCATTCCCGGATCATCCTGGCATTCCATCTTTGCAACAACATCGGAAGCGATATCAATTCCGTAGACCTCGCAGTATTCCTTAAACGATTCTACCACGAGACGCCTTAAGGCCTCCGCCTCGTGCTCATCGGCAATGAAGTCTATAAACTGCTCGGTTGCAGCAAAGGGCTGGTCCTTATCATAGAGGATATTCTTGATGTGCTGGCGGCTCTTTCCCTCGATGAAAACCTTTATGGACCCGTTGGGCAACCTGAGCAACTGGAGGATAGCTGCAGAGACACCCACTGCATATAAGCTCTCCTGTTGGGGCTCTGCAGGGGTGGATTGTCTCATGCAACAGACGAGGATGTCCTCCTTGCCGTCAAAGGCGGAACTCACCACCTTGGCGGTGTTCTCATTCTCAATGAAGAGCGGGATAATGGTATGGGGGAATACAACGATGTCTTTCAGAGACAGGAGGGGAAAGACATGCTCTGATGCCTCGATCTTCATAACCTAAAGCTCATGCCTGAGAGGTTTTTCTCTCGTATACGATGATAGGCGGCTTCCCCTTCAAAACTACATCCTGGCTGATGATACACTCCTTGACACCTTCCATGTCGGGGATATCGTACATGATATCGAGCATAATCCCTTCCATGATGGACCGCAAACCTCTTGCTCCGGACTTGCGTTTCATGGCCTCCGTCGCTACTGCCTTCAGGGCGTCTTTGGTAAAGGTGAGGTCAACTCCTTCGAGCTTCAGCAGCGCCTGGTACTGCTTCACAAGCGCATTCTTAGGCTCGGTGAGGATGGTAATGAGGGCATCTTCATCAAGTTCATGAAGCGTGGAAACAACAGGCATGCGACCGACAAACTCGGGTATCATGCCGAACTTGATGAGATCTTCGGGCTGGACGTTTTTCAGGATCTCGCCGATGTCATGCTCTTTTTTGCCCGGGATCTCAGCAACAAACCCGATAGTCTTCTTGTCTAGTCTCTGCGAAATTATCTTATCGAGGCTAATGAATGCCCCTCCGCAAATAAAGAGGATATTGGAAGTGTCGATCTGGATGAACTCCTGCTGGGGATGTTTGCGCCCCCCTTTGGGCGGGATCGAGGCCATGGTGCCCTCAATCATCTTGAGAAGGGCCTGCTGCACGCCCTCGCCGGATACATCCCTGGTTATGGATGGATTGTCGCCCCTCGATGCAATCTTGTCGATTTCATCGATATACACGATGCCCTTCTGGGTACGCTCCACATCATAATCGGCGTTCTGGAGGAGGTTCACAATGATGTTTTCAACATCCTCTCCGACATATCCTGCCTCGGTCAGCGTAGTGGCATCGGCTATCGTGAAAGGTACATCAAGGATTTTCGCCAAGGTCTGCGCAAGCAGGGTCTTACCGCTTCCTGTGGGGCCGATAAGCATGATGTTGCTCTTGCTTATCTCAACACCGCCTATGTTGGTGTTCGATTCAATCCGTTTGTAATGGTTATGCACCGCCACGGACAGGATGCGCTTGGTCATCTCCTGGCCGATAACGTACTCGTCGAGAACTTCCTTGATCTCGGAGGGCTTGGGGATATTTGATGATGTACTGAAATGCCGGTATTCCCCTTCCTCTTCCGCCAAGATCTCGTTACAAAGGGCGATGCACTCATCACAGATGTATACGTCAGGACCCGCAATGAGCTTCCGGACCTCTTCCTGCGATTTTCCGCAGAAAGAGCACCTCAGTCCGGGTCTGTAGTGGTCATTAATTTTTGGCATCCGCCTTCTCCCCTTCTTTCTCCTTGGTGGATCTCTTAAACATGACGTGATCTATTATACCATACTTTTGTGCATCTGTCGCATCCATGAAAAAATCACGCTCTGTATCAGCCCCTACCTTATCTATAGGCTGGCCGGTATGCTTAGACAATACCTTGGTGAGTGCATCCTTGAGCCGCAACATCTCTGCAACCTGGATATTAACATCCGTGACCTGCCCCTGGACTCCGCCTAAGGGTTGATGGATCAAAATGCGTGAATGGGGCAAGGCATAGCGCATTCCGGGTTCTCCGGCCGCGAGAAGCACTGCCGCCATGGATGCCGCCTGTCCAATACACATAGTGCTCACTTTGGGTTTTATGAATTGCATGGTATCATAAACAGCCATTCCTGCAGTTACAGATCCTCCCGGTGAATTGATATAGAAAAAGATATCCTTATCCGGGTCTTCTGATTCCAGAAAGAGGAACTGCGCTACCAGCAGATTCGCAATATCGTCGTTAATATCGGTGCCCAGCATGACAATCCTGTCCTTGAGTAGCCGGGAATAAATATCGTAAGATCGTTCGCCTCTACTCGTCTGTTCCACTACTATCGGGACCAGTGTCATTCTTATTCTCCTCAATGCTTTCCACCTCTACTACGGTGGAATTGGCTATGATATAATCATACACCTTATGCTCCAAGATGCCAAATCTCATCTCTTCCAAACTTCCCCTTTCTTCAAAGCTCTTCCGTACGGCATCGGAGGTCATAGAGTACTTTTCGGCCATTGATGCAATTTCCTTTTCCAAATCTTCATCGGTGGCCTCAATGGCATTTGCCTTCGCAATGGCCTCTATAAGCAGCGTAGTCTTTACGAGCTTCTCAGCGGACGTCATGGTCTCTTCCCTTAAGGCCTCACCGTCGGGATATATATCCTGCATCCTGATACCCTGCGATGAAAGCCTTTGAGATATCCCCTGGAGCATCATGATGGCCTGATACCTTACCATGGACTCCGGCACATCAAACTTGTTTGCCTCCATGAGCCTGTCTGAAAGCTGTCTCTCCATGTAAGCCCTGGCATCGGCTTCAAGCCGCTCGATAAGATCCTTCCGGACGGCATTCTTGAGCTCGTCCATGTTCTGTACGTCCTTATGAACCATCTTGGCGAATTCGTCATCCAGCTCCGGCAGTTCCTTTTGCTTTATTCCATGGACCTGAATCCTGATATGGGCGGTTTTGCCCCTCATGTCTTCTAAGAAATGGGTCTCGGGAAAAGTGATGTCCGCCTCTTTGACATCTCCGGCCTTAAGCCCCAGGACCTCGTTCTCAAGCCCCGGGAATGCACTCCGGACACCGGCCTCGATCGTAATCTTCTCGCGGTTCAGCTTATCGTTTTCATCGCACGAGAGGTTAACGATGGCATAGTCACCTTTATTTACGATATATTCCGGGTCATCCACGTCCTTTACCGAGGCATAGGTCTCCTGCAGCTTGGTAATGACGTCATGAATGTTCTTATCTTCCACGGCGATCTTCGGCTTTTTTAACTCAAAGCCCGTATATACCTGGGGGGTAACCTCCGGTTTCACATCAAACTTGGCGGAAAATGTGAAATCCTCATTTTCTTTAGGCGGCTCGTTCTCGAACTCCGGGATAGAAACGACCAACAGGTTCTGTTCTTTTGCCGACTCCTCGAATTTCTCGCGGACAAGCTTGCGTGAAAGCTCGTTTACAATATAATCCTGATAGTACATCTTGATGACATGTCTTGGGGCCTTTCCCTTTCTGAAACCTTTTATTGCGACACCCTGGGAGATATCCCGGTAGATCTCTTCCGTAACAGCAGTGACTTCCTCTTTGGGTATGAACACCCTCATCTGCTTTTTAATGCTGTCAACATCAACAATTTCGACCTTCATCACGAATCCTTTCTCTATAAGCCTTTCGTGGCTATTCCTTTCTCATGTATCATATATTCAGGTCAATGGCTTTTTCTGTAGTGTCAGGCCCCGAAAGACTCTCTCCATATCTTTATGATATGTGTCATCCTCATTGAATACGATCAAAGGGGGATCGATGGTAAACTCCTTGCCCCCGTCACGCACCCCGCACATCAGACAGATCTCGGATGTACTTTTCAGTGATGTGTAGACATTTCTCATATGCTTCGGCTCGATTCGACTGGTGCGCATAGCACAGATAAGGTCAGGGATCCGCCATGCCGGATATACAATATAAAATCTTCCGAGGGGTCGCAAGAGCTCATATGATTTCTTGAGCAATGCATCAAGATCCAGCGATATCTCATGCCTTGCTATGGCCTTTGATCTGTCGGGGTTGATCCTTCCGGTATCAATGGGCCTGTAAGGGGGGTTCGTTACTACTGCATCAACACTTGGTCCGGAATATTCTTTGATATCGCAGCAGACGATCCTGACTTTGTCCGACAACTTGGACCGCTCAACGGATCGCATGGACATATCCGCCAGGGTATCCTGGACCTCCACGCCGGTTACATGAAGTCCCTTCACTGCTGCC
>Ga0326727_10025167_pt1 | contig 11184 bp, 10 predicted proteins | sample MB2enrmetagenome_FD_207643 | JGI IMG/M metagenome (GOLD analysis project Ga0326727, IMG submission 207643) | Lab enriched peat soil microbial communities from McLean, Ithaca, NY, United States - MB29MY | ecosystem: Environmental > Terrestrial > Soil > Wetlands > Peat | place: USA: New York... | reverse complement strand
ACAACAGTGCCGGGAACTCCACCCATGCCAAGGCCGCCAAAAAGACAGTTACCAAGCAGGGCGACCCCACTTCAATCGAAGACCCAGGTGAGCCACAGTAGTTCTTGGGTTGGCGCGATTCTTGGTGAAGTCGACCCTTGGGCGCTGTCGATTCTTAGTGAAGTCGATTTTCAGTGAAGTTGATTCTGGGTGAAGTTGCATTTTGGATCAAGTTGATTTTGGTTGAAAGTTGATTTTGGGTGAAAGTTGATTGTGGGTGAAAGTTGATTGTGGGTGAAAGTTGATTTTGGTTGAAAGTTGATTTTGGGTGGCGCAGCGCTTCAGCGCTGCGGTAACGGCTCTGTTGAAATTGCGGCTTTAGCCGCTGAGGGTCGACGATGGCTACTCCCCACAGAGGCAACACTGGATCCAGCACATACTTCATCACAGCTTGCGCGTTTCAGAAGCAGCAGTTACTTCAGTCCGACAGGATGGCACAACTGTTTCTGAATGTTCTCTTCAACTACCGGTCTCAAGAAAAATATTTGCTGCACGAATTTGTGCTGATGCCCGATCACTTCCATCTTCTGATCACGCCGCTCCTGGCTCTGGAGCGATCACTGCAACTCATCAAAGGCGGCTATTTTTTCCGGGCAAAGAAGGAACTCGGCTTCCAAGGAGAGATATGGGACAAGAGTTTCTATGATCGCCGAGTCCGCGACTGGGCGGAGTGTTGCGCATTCCGCCGCTACATTCGCCGGAATCCAGTGGAAAGATGTCTGGTCGCGATCCCGGAAGAATATTCGTATAGTTCCGCAAAGCCCGGACTGGTGCTAGATGCAGTCCCGCAGCGGCTAAACAAGCTGGAAAAATTCGATTTTGGGTGGCGCAGCGCTTCACCGCTGCGGTAAGTGCATTGTTTTGAATCCGGCTTTAGCCGCTGAGGGCGCACCTTCTGCCCGGGAACTAGTTTTTCCGCAGCCTCTAAAGCCGTCGGAATTGAGCGCCTGAATCGCAGCGCTGAAGCGCTGCGCCACCCAAAGACGAGTGCGCTCTGACGTACACACCCGAAACGCTGCGCCACCCAAACCTCAAAATCGCCAGCGCCCTTTTTGCTCCTGAGCATGCAGAAGGTCGCCGCCTCACACCATCCCCTTGCGCAACTCTTCCAGCGGATACTTCGTCCCTCGCCACACGATGCCGTCGTTCGAGAGCGTGTGGATCATGGAGAGCAGCAGTATGTACATGAACAGGCTGGTGCTGACCGGATGCAGAAAAAAACAATATTGCGGGATTGCCGACCTGACCGACATTCCGTAATAAATCGCAAATAGCGAAGCGAGCGCGATGGCGTAAGGCAGGCGCGCCCATCCCTGGGCCAGCCAAATGCCGAGAAATGGCCCGAGATTCAGAAATCCCAGTCCCACGATGGAGACAACCGTTCGCAGCCACTGAAAAGAGAGCACGGCAAAGAAATTCTTGGTGAGATTGTCGACGATGCCAAAAGCGCCCTTAGCCCAGTGCAGTGAAATCAGGTCCTCGCCAAAAACATTGCGCTGCGCGAAGCCCGCGTTCTTGATTACCTTGCCCAGTTTCATGTCGTCGAGCACTTCCATGCGCAAGGCGCGATACGTGCCGACCGCGTCATACACCGAGCGTCGGACCAGGTTGAAAGCGCCCACGCCCATGTGGTCGCGCGCCTTAGGATCGGCAACTTTCCACGGGCGGTGTCCGAAAACGAAAAGCGCCTGAAAGAAAGCGATCATCATTTTCTCGCTTGCCCGCTTCATGATCATGCGCGGGAAAAGGACGACATGATCGGCGCGCTCCGCTTCGGCATAGGCAAGGGCGCGCCGCAAAGAATCGGGCTTGAAGAGCACGTCGGCATCGGTGAAGAGCAACCAGTCCCCACTCGCCTGCTGGCCGGCCATCCACATGGCGTGGGTTTTGCCTAACCACCCGGCGGGCAGTTCCGAAATGTGGATCACTTTCAACCGGCCGTGGGCTTGAGAACTTGCGGCAACCTCATCCATGATCTGGCCGCTGCGGTCGGTCGAGCGGTCGTTGACGGCGATCACTTCGTAGTTAGAATAATCGAGCGCCAGCAACTGCCCGAGCGTCTCGCGGATATCTTCCTGCTCGTTCCGCGCCGGAACGATGATGCTGACCCTGGCCTCGCCGCCTAGCGTCGCTGGCCTGCGGTCCCATTCCGGCCGCGCGATGTCGGCGACACTCGGCATACCGAAAGCGGCATCCACGATGCGCGAGAACCACGCCACCGCGAGGATACTGCCCGCAATCCAATGAAATGTAGCCCAGTGAAATGTTTGCCAATGCATTCTGCTTAGCGACCTCCGATTAAGTCGTTTAGCGCTGAGCCTTGAAAGCGCATGGCTTCAGTTATGGCGTTAGAACCCGCTACATAAGCGTCTTTACAGGCTGCGGAAAAACTCCGTTCCGCGGAGTATTTGGGAAGGGCACGAGTTTACTCGTGCCGTAAGCCGTTAAGAATGTGTTTGCGCTTTAGCGCCTGCGGTCAGCTTCTTGCGGTCGTGCTGAGTCTTTCGCAGCCTCTTTAGTCGCTGAGGGTCCCGCTTTCAGTGCATCCCCTCTCGCCAACGAGGCCTTAATCGGGGTTTCCTCAGGATGATGCTCCCGAGGGAACCTGCGGCTCCGCCGACCCTTCACTGATCCGCAGTGCTGGCGCAAATCGCATGCCGTAAAACAGGATCACCGAGGAAATGACCATCGCAATCACGGGCAAAACGAAAGCGGCCTGCAACGAGCGCCGGTCGGCGACCCATCCCATCATAGTCGGCGAAGGAACGTCGCCCAGAATGTGAATGATGAAAATGTTCACCGCGATGGCGGTGGCGCGGATATGAGCGCCGACCGAGTTGATCACCGCCGCGTTCAGGGGCGAAGTATTCAGCAGCAAAAAGAAAGCTGCCAACGCGATGGCCGGCACCATGATGCGTCCCCGCGCAAACAGGGCCACAATCATGACGGGAACGCCGAGCGCCATGCTGGCGGCCGAAATCAGGTAGTAGGAACTTTTCATCCGCCGCAGCAGATAGTCGCCCAGCCAACCGCCCGCCAGTGCGGCGACGATTCCATCCACCACGATGATGATGCCAAAAATAAAATTGGCTCGGGCCAGCGAGTAGTGGCGCTCGCTGTAGAGAAACTGCGGCATCCAGACCTGAATCCCGCCCAGCGAAAACGTCATCGCCGCCATGCCCAGAGTTGCCGTCAAGAACGCCGGGTTGCGCGCGAGGCCGAAGATCGTCCCGCGCTCCGGTGTCTCCTTCAGCGAATCAAATTGCCCGCGCTCCGGTTCCTTGAGAAACAGCACCGCGATCGCCAGCAGAAATCCAGGCCCCGCCGCAATGTAGAAGGGGAAGCGCCATCCATAGTGCGGAGCCAGATTGCCACCCAGCAGATAGCCCGCAGCCGATCCCACCGGAATCGCCAGATAAAACACGCCGAGGATTCTTCCGCGCATTTCCTCCGCGAAAAGATCCGCCACAAAGGTCGGTGCGATGGTGACGAATGTCGCTTCGCCAATGCCCACCAGCGTGTGCCGAATCAGCAGTTCCGTATAAGTGTGCGTGACCGCCGTGAGCAGCGTGAGCGCGCTCCAGAAAATCGCTCCCAGAGCGATGATCAGCTTCCGCGAATATCGATCCGCCAGCGGCCCCACAAAGGGCGCGGCGACCATGTAAAAACCGAGGAACGCGCTGGTGAGATATCCGATCTGAACCTTACTCAGATGAAATTCATCCTGCACCAAAGGCTGGACCGCAAACAGCACATTGCGGTCCGCATAGTTAAGCAGATTGAGCGCGGTCAGCACCAGCAGCGCGGTGCGGGGATAGAGCCTTCGATCAGTCACAGGTCGAGCGAATATAGCACGGCCCATAGTTGACACGCTCGGATCGGATGGATAATAACGCTTGACATTATTAACGCTATCCGTTACTATTGCCCTGTGATCAGGACTTTCGCCAACCAGGAAACGGCGGAAATCTGGAGAACCGGCAGGACACGGGGTGCACCGCCATCGAGTGTCACGAAACGGAAACTCGCTATGCTCGACGGCGCCCTGACGCTCGACGATTTGAAAGTCCCTCCCGGAAACCGGCTGGAGAAACTGCGCGGTAATCGGCAGGGTCAATACAGCATTCGAATCAACGACCAGTACAGAATTTGCTTCGAGTGGCGCGGCCCCGATGCTTACGATGTGGAAATCACGGATTACCACTGAGGCCAACTAGCATGAGCATTGTCAGAAAAGGCACACCAGACTGGAGAGTTCACCCCGGCGAAATCCTGCGCGAGGAATTTCTAAAGCCGATGGGCATCTCCGCTTACGAATTAGCCAAGCGCTTGCACGTGCCCGCGCCTCGGGTCAATGACATCGTTCTCGAACGGCGCGGCATCAGCGCCGATACTGCCGTTCGACTGTCCCGCTTCTTCGGCACGACCGAACAGTTCTGGCTGAATTTGCAGGGAGCCTACGAAATAAGCCGCGTGAAGGCCGCACACGCAGCCGAAATCGACCTCATCACGCCACGAGCGGCGGCCGCATCGCGATAAGTTGTCGCGGAACGACTCTGCCAGCCTTCACGAGTCTCCGGTCACTTCCGGCTCTTCTTCTCTCGCGGCCACTTTGCAATTACGACCGTTGAAATCCCACCGCGCGGACGAAACTCACCCTTCACCTCCGCCCACACCGGCTTGGCCCATCGCACCACATCCTCCAGCACCTGATTCACAATGTTCTCTTGGAAGATGCCGAGGTTGCGATACGCCTGGAGATATTCCTTCAACGATTTCAACTCCAGGCACACGCGATCCGGTTCGTAGCGAATCACGAGGTTGCCAAAGTCCGGCAAACCAGTCTTCGGACAGACCGACGTGAACTCCGGATCGTCCACCACAATCTCGTATCCGGGAAACTGGTTCGGCCAGGTTTCAATTTCCGGAAAATCGTGATCGAGTCCGGCGCTGGCGTGCTCCGCGGTGTAGCGCGGAGAAGATGATCGGTGCGATTTCGGCATTTGCCTATTGTACCTAGAGTCGCGAGCGCGCGATTCGAACCCACGGGCGTGGCGCCCGCCGCTCGTCGCTCCATCGCCGGGGAATTCCGCACTCCCCTTGACTCAAATTACCGCAGAGATGCATCTAATTAGGCAAGTCCTTAGCACGCATTTGCCTGCTCCCCGCCACGCGTGGATGATATACATTGAGGTTCGCGCCTTTTCTCCAAATGGCATTGAATGGAAACAGTCCGGAACGCCGGCCGCGGCGCTGGTGGGTAACGGCGCTCGCGATTCTGGCGGCGGTGATTGTGCTGGCTGCCTTCGTTACCCACCGCGACGACGCGGTGCCGGTGCGAACCGCCGTCGTCGAGCAGAGCAATATCCGCAGCCTGGTTTCCACCAACGGAAAAATTGAGCCGGTCAACAACTTCGAGGCCCACGCTCCAGCCGCGACCAGTGTGCGGCGCGTCTTCGTCAAGGAAGGCGAATCCGTCAAGCAGGGGCAATTGCTTCTCGTTCTGGATGACGCCGAGGCGCGCGCGCAAGCGGCTCGCGCCGAGACCCAATTGAAAGCGGCGCAAGCCGACCTGGGCTATGCGGAACGAGGCGGAACCCAGGAGGAAGTACTCAGCCTCGATGCCCAACTGGTGAAAGCTGCCAACGACCGTGATTCCGCCCAGCGCAATTTGGACGCGCTGAAAAAGCTTGAGCAGCAGGGCGCAGCCTCGGTGGGAGAGGTGCGCGACGCGGAAAACGCGCTCGCCGGCGCCGATGCCCAACTCACATTCCTACGGCAAAAACGGAGCAAACGATATTCGAATGGGGAGTTAGCGCGCGTCGATGCGCAGCGCGCGGACGCCCAAGCCACCTACGATGCCGCCGAGGACGTTCTGGCGAAATCGAATGTCCGCGCTCCTTTTGATGGCATCGTGTACTCGCTGCCCGCCAAGCAAGGCGGCTTCGTCGCCGCCGGCGATCTTCTGCTGCAAGTGGCCGATCTGCGAAAAGTGCTGCTTCGCGCTTTCGTCGATGAGCCCGACGTGGGCCGGCTGGCGCCGGGAGATCCGATCGAGATTACCTGGGACGCCGTCCCCGGACGCGTCTGGCCGGCCACCGTGACCGCCATCCCATCAACCGTGAAATTGCATGGTTCGCGCAACGTCGGCGAGACCACCAGCATCGTAGATAATAAGGATTTGAAACTCTTGCCCAATATCAACGTCGGCGTCTCGATCGTCGCAGCCGAGCATGACAACGTGCTGGTGGTGCCTCGTGAAGCTGTCCGCACCGACGACTCCAAGCCTTATGTCTTGCTGGTTGCCGGCCACCAACTCAGACGCCGGGAGGTGGAGACTTCCCTTTCCAATCTCACCCAGGTCGAGGTGACGCGCGGCCTCTCCGCCAAGGACGTGGTTGCAATCAATTCGTGGAATGGCAAACCCATTGGCGACCTCACCAAGGTCAAATTCTAGATGATCACGCGCCCTTCCAGCATCCTGCTCGCTGTACTCACGCTCATGGGCACGCTGAGCGCCAGCGTGGCGGACTCCGCCAGGGGCATGTTAGCCGCAGGCCGGATCGATGAAGCCATCGCCGAATTGAGTAGCCGTCGTTCCTCGTCGGCGGCGGACGCGGAATCGTCCAACCTGCTGTGCCGCGCTTATTTCGCACTCGAAGATTGGAATCGCGCGGAATCCTCCTGCCGGAAGGCGGTTGCACTCGATCCGGGCAACAGCCGTTTCCATCTGTGGCTGGGGCGCGTGTACGGCGAAAAAGCGGAACGGGCAAATTTCCTGGCCGCGGCAGTCCTGGCGGGAAAGGTTCGCGGAGAATTTGAGCGCGCTGTGCAATTGAGTCCGAAAGACGTCGATGCCCGTCTCGATCTCGCGGAGTTCTATCTGGCAGCGCCCGCCGTCGTTGGCGGCGGAGAGCAGAAGGCTCGCGAGCAAGCACAGTATATTGCAGCCTTGAACCCAGCCCGTGAACATTGGGTCTACGCGCGTATCGCCGAACAGAAGAAAGACGCCGTCACCGCCGAACGGGAATATCGCCAGTACATCGACCTCAGCCAAAGTGACGCCGAGGCGTGGCTCAACCTTGCTCTTTTTCTTCGCCGTCAGAAGCGTTTCGGCGAAATGGAGCAAGCCATCGTCAAGCTCAGCCAGTCGCCGATGTCCAAGCCCGACGTCCTAGTCGAAGCGGCCGAGATGCTCTATCGTGCCGGACGAAGATACCCCTTCGCCACCGAACTGCTGCACCGCTACCTGGCCTCGGGTCCGGTGGAGGCGGCGCCCGCCTTCAAAGCCCGCTATCTGCTGGGCCTGCTGCTGGAAAAGCAAGGAGACAGAGCCGGGGCCGCCGAGGAGTACCGTGCGTCCTTGTCATTGGCGCGGAACTTCGGCACCGCCCAGCAGGCGCTGAATCGAGTTACGCACTAATCCACCGAATGCGTAAATCGCCGAATATCTCAGGAGCTCAACCGGCTGCGGAAGAACTCGATCTTGCACTTGATTTTGGGTGGCGCAGCGGTTCACCGCTGCGATAACTGCACTGTTTTGAATCCGGCTTCAGCCGCTGAGGTCATAGTTCTTGATGGGGAAGGACTTTTCCCGCAGCCTCTTTAGTCGCTGCAGCCAGACCGTGGTGCAGAAAACACCTCGCGCAATCCGAAAAGCTCCGATTAAGTCCTTGGGGTCCTCCGTGCACCCCCGTGTACCCTGTGGTTTATGCTTTCTGCTGACACTTGATCGGAGTTTCCCTAAAGCGCCGCGCATCCCAAAATCAAAGGCGAATTGGGCGAGCCTATTTGTGAGGTCAGCTCTTCCAAAGTTACTGCCCCTCTCGCTTGTGGCGCACTACAATCTGTGCGTGACGATGCCGAAGTGACGAGATGAAGGTCGACGAGATGAAGGTCGACGAGATGAAGGGGACGAGATGAAACTCCATTTGCCGTGTTTGCGCTGCACCAATCTGCTCGCCGTACTTGCGGCTGTACTGACGATCGCGACCCGCGGCCAGGCTGAACCACTGCCTCTCGAGCGGGCCATTCGCCTGGCGCTCGCGCACAGCACGAGTTCGGCGATTGCGAAGGCCGACGTGCAGCGCGCCTTCGCCTCCTACCGGGAACTCCGCAATAACTACATCCCCCAGCTATTCCTCGGTTCGGGCGTCGGCTGGTCTTATGGATTCCCCCTCAGCATCGAAGGGTCCGCACCGGCGCTGGCGGACGGTATCGTGCAGAGTACGGTCTTCAACGCGACGCAGCGGCAGTTTGTAAATGCGGCGAAAACGGAGTGGCACGCTTCCGAGATTCAGGACAAAGACCAGCGCAATGCTGTCATTCAGGACGTCGCGCTAACCTACGCTGAACTGGCGAAGTGGGAGGCACGCCTCGTGCGCTTGCAGCAGGACGAGGCCCAAGCGCAGCAAATGGAACAAGCCGTGGCCGAGCGCTTGCAAGCAGGCGTGGATAGCGCCGTGGACTTAAACAAAGCAAAGCTGACTGCAGCGCGTGTCCGTCTTCATCGAGCCGAGGCGCGGGGCAATGCCGATGTCCTGCGGCGTCATCTTTCGACGCTGACCGGCTTGCCGGTTTCCACCATCGAACTCGCGCCGGAGACCATTCCCGCTCTGCCCCCCGTCGCTGCCGAAGAAGATCTTTCGGAGAGGGCGGTTGCGTCCAGCCCCGCCATCAAGTTGGCCGAGCAGCATTCTCTGGCGGAATCGATGCGCGCTTTGGGCGAGCATCGCGCTTTGTATCCGTCGATCGATTTCTCTGGCCAGTATGCGCGCCTTTCCACCTTCAATAACTACAGCCAGTACTACAAAACCTTTCAGAAGGACAATGCCACGATCGGCTTTGCCATCAAGATCCCGTTGTTCAGCGCCAGCCAGCGCGCCCGGTCTGACGCGGCCGAGGCCGAAGCCCTCAAGGCAAAAAAACAAGCCGAGGCAACTCGCGATCAAGTGGCGGAGGAAACCCTGAAACTACAACGCGCCGCCGAGCAACTCGAGGCCGCCCGTGAAGTGGCGCAACTCGAATATCAACTGGCGCAGTCGGGCCTGGAAGCGGTCCAAACCCGTATCGACGCCAAGACGGCCACCTTGCACGAATTAGCCGACGCGCGAGTGCAAGCCGCCGAGCGCTACCTGCTTTTTCAGGATGCCGATTTTGAATACCAGCGGGTCCGCCTGACCCTGCTGCGGGCCACCGGAGACTTGGAGGACTGGGCTCTCCCGAATCCCGCGTCTAAGTAACGCACACATCAGCTGTAAAAGCCAAGACTTGACCTTTCACACCATGGTGTCGGACGGGCTCGCTATCGTCGGGCTGACTCTTGGCAGGCGTTTTGAGCGCTATCGCCTGGCTGCAACAGTTACCGCTCCCACCTTCCAGGTGACGCAAAGAAAAACCGCACAGGTCGGCTGCTTGGGATCGCCCATTGTTGTGACCCATTCGGATTATTCGTGGCCGCCGTGCTGGCGCAACAGGTCGGCGATCTCCGTATGGTTGCTTCTTATCGCCATGGCTAGTGGGGTCAAGCCCTCGTCGTTTCTGGCGTTGACGTCGGCTCCCCTGGCCAGAAGAAGTTCGGCCAGACTTTTGCTCCAACTACCCGTTGCCGCCACGTCATGCAGCGGCGTATTGCCTTTGTACCCTTTGGCATTAGGGTCGGCCCCTTTGGCCAGAAGCACCGCCGCCGCCTCCTCATAGCCCGCCATTGCCGCGTCATGCAGCGGCGTGTTGTCCATGCTGTCCTTCACATTAACGTCGGCTCCGTTGGCCACAAGAAGCCCCGCTAGGTCCTTTCCCTTTCCTCCGAATTCCACCGCCTGGCTCAACGCAGTGAATCCGGCGGTGTTTTTGGCATTGACGTCCGCGCCATTGGCGAGAAGAAGTCCCACCAGGTCCAGGCGGTTTGATTTTGCGGCTTCCATCAATGGCGTGTCGTCGTATTTGCCGCCTTTGCTGACCAGGGCACTCTCCTCTTCGGACGTTACTTTGGCGGGCTCTGAACGCGCTTCGAATTTCTGGTTGATGGCAGGCTTGAATTCCGCTGGGCCTTCGCTTTGGGCCCAGCCACCTGCGGGCCACAGAGCGATTGCCATTGCCGCCGCGAACTGCACAGCCGCGATAACGCCGACGCGCATTGCAGAACTTTTGGTCATGGTCCGCCTCCCCGGTTGGGCTGCGTTGCGCTTGCGCAGACTCCAGCGGGAGAGGAATAGCACAACCCAGCAGTTTTTGTCAGTGAGTTTTGTCAGGCGCATTTGTGGCGGGTGCGCCACTCAAACCTGGTCTTGGCTTGAGTGGGGCAGTTCTACTTATGGATGGAGCCTTCCTTCCGCTCTTTCATATTCTAGTTTCGTTTATTCCGGCTCGATCTCCGGCTCAAAATCCCCGCTCTAAATTTCGCAAAGAGCGCGAAATTTAGAATGGGGCACTCGCCCGCTCCGTGTCAGGGAACTGTGATGACTAAGGAGCTCATCCGCGCATTCAGGTCGTTAGTCATTTTGGGATTGTAGTTAATTAGTATGCCTCTCGAACTGTAGTCTGCCCAGTAATATGCATCACCGCCGCGAGACTTGTCTGGCAGACCAAGGGTGCCTTCGATCTCTTTTCGGGTAAGCTGAAAAGATAATCCAAACGGCAAATTGCCTTGGTATTGTCGGTAACCGTCCGCACCCTCGGCGTAGAAGAATAGCGTCGTCAGCATACCCTTCGTACTGAATCTCAGAGAGATCCCCGCCGATTTGTAACTGTAATAGTAAGAGTCATCAAACCGATCAATCTTCGGAGCACCTAGGGTTGACAGCCACGTCCTCATTTCCGCGGTGTTGATATCCTTTCCCAGCATCGGAAAAGCCCCTGCTGCTGCCGTCGGAAAAGCTGCTGCTGCCGCTGCCTTCGCTGTCCGAAGCTCTTCGGCTACCCGCTCCGCCTCCGCTTTCCGCGCTGTCTCCGCTACGCGTGCGATGTCAGCGATCAGCTTGGGATCGTACCGCCAGACCGTGCCCTCGCTGACCAGGCTATGTTCCTTCCTGGTGATCGGGATTTCCTTTGTCTCAAATCTCACGCACCCTTCAACTAATCCGCCGCCCTCCGTCCCGTAGCTGCATTGCGGGCCGGCAGAGGTGGCGATGCAACTCTTCGTCGTCT
>Ga0326727_10025166_pt1 | contig 11184 bp, 7 predicted proteins | sample MB2enrmetagenome_FD_207643 | JGI IMG/M metagenome (GOLD analysis project Ga0326727, IMG submission 207643) | Lab enriched peat soil microbial communities from McLean, Ithaca, NY, United States - MB29MY | ecosystem: Environmental > Terrestrial > Soil > Wetlands > Peat | place: USA: New York... | reverse complement strand
AATATGGGGACCAACGCCGAAATCAAGCTCACCTCCGACGCCAGCGGCTTTTACAAGGCTCCATTGCTGGAGCCCGGCACCTATAGGGTGACGTTTGTCAAGCCCGGCTTTGCCACCTTCCACGCTAATGACGTGCTTGTCCAGGTCGGCCAGGTATCAGACGTTTCACCGCATTTGACGATCGGCGCATCCTCGACCTCCGTCGAGGTCACCGAACTGGCTCCGGTACTCAACCTTGAGTCGCCGGACTTCAGTGAGACGCTCAACATGAGCGCGCTTCAGCAAATCCCCATCAACAACCGCCGCTGGTCCAGCCTGGCCATGACCACGCCGGGCGTCGTATCGGACGCCAACGGCTATGGCCTGGTCGCGGTCCGCGGAATCAGCCCGATACTCAATAACGTGGAGATCGACGGCGCCGACGACAACCAGGCATTCTTTGCGGAAGAGCGCGGGCGCACCCGTGAGGCTTATTCCACCACGGGAGCCGCGGTCCGCGAGTTTGCCGTCAACACCGGGGTCTACTCGGCTGAGTACGGCCGCGCCGCCGGCGGCGTCATCACCTCTGTCACCAGAAGCGGCACCAACCAGTTGCACGGACAGGCCTACTTCTGGGATCGCGAAAGCAAATGGGCGGCCATGAACGATTACACCACGCTCACGACGGCGGTCAACGGCGTCAATGTCACCAACCACATCAAGCCTGAGGACCTGCGCAAGATCTATGGCTTCACAGTGGGCGGAGCGCTGATCAAGGACAAGCTCTTCTGGATCTATACCTACGATCAGCATACTCACATCTTTCCCGTCGTAGGCGTTCCCACGAGCCCGGCTAACTTCTACACCTTTCCGGTGAATCCGTTACCCGCTGGGGCAGTCTGCACGCTGACGCCGACAACTCCCGAGAAAGCAGGCAACGGCTATCTGAGCGGCGACACGTCCGCCACAAAAGTCGAAGACGAGGAGGCTTGCACCTTGGCCGCCCGCCAGGGGATCAGCTACGCTACGGCGGCCGCCGATTGGGCATCCTTGATCAGTGGCGGTAACCTGAATGGCGGCACTACAGTATCGGACCTGGGCCTTAACTCGGATATCGGGCAAGTGGCGCGCTCCGGATACCAGGAGATCAATACGCCCAAGCTGGACTGGCAGATCAACCCCAAGGAGCATCTGAGCGTCCTTTACCATCGTCTGCGCTGGGATTCACCCGGTGGCGTACAAACCACGGCAGCGGACAACTATGCCCGCGATACGCAGGGCATGGATTTCGTCAAGCTGGACTATGGCGTGGCCAAGCTCACCAGCCTCATTACCAACAACATCAGCAACGAGTTGCTCTACCAGTTTGGCCGCGAAAACAATAACGAGAGCCAGCAGCCGTACACCGCCTACACCAAAGCCGACCTGGTTGGCAGCGGCACTTCCGCCGGAAACGTTCCGGAGGTTTTGGTGGCCGACTCATCTACAGGCTGGGGCTTTGCGGCAGGCTCGCCGTATTATTCCTACCGCACGTATTATCCCCTCGAGTACAAGTGGCAGGTGGGCGACGTTCTCTACTGGAACAAGGGCAATCACAGCATGAAGTTCGGCGTGGACGCGGTTCACAATACCGATACCCAGAACAACCTTTACGAGGGTAATGGCGAATACGTCTACACGTACCTGGGCCAGTACATGAACGATCTTCTCAACGAAAAGAACGGCACGGCACTGGCAAGCAGCACCACCGCCACCAATTACGGCTGCGACGCGAATGATTCAGAGTATGCAACCTCCGCCACGGCTACCGTAATTAATGGATATCCCTGCTACGATGACTTCTATCAGGGGTTTGGCACCGCGGCCTATACGCTTGCCACCATGGATACCGGAGTCTTTGCCCAGGATAACTGGAAGTTCTCTCCGCGCCTGACCCTGGAACTCGGCCTGCGCTGGGACTACGAGGCCCTGCCAGCCCCTAATCCCGCCTTCACGACAGCCAACTCCACCAGCGGCTCGTACTTTTACAGTTATCCCGGACTCACCAACCATCCCAGCGACAAGATGAACTTCGGGCCTCGCATAGGGTTCTCCTATGATGTGAATGGCAAGGGCAACACCGTGGTGCGCGGCGGATATGGCATGTATTATGGCCGCATCACCAACGGAAACCTGCTGGAAGTGTTGTTTGACACCGGCAGCGCCAACGCGCAGTACTCCCCTACCTTCTATAACGCGCCCAGCGGGTCAGTCGGAGAAGGCCCGGTCTTCCCGAATATCTTCGCTACTGGCGCCGCAGCCAAGCCAACCTCCTACTTCTTCTCTCCTAATCTGCGCAACCCCCAGGTGCAGGAGTTTGACCTGATGGTGCAGCGCAACCTCGGGCATGGCACCTACATCCAGGGGAGCTATCTGGGAGCGCTGGGACGCGAGTTGCCCAACTTCCTTGATGTCAACCTCAATCCGTCTTCCGTGACAAGCAAGACGTTTACCGTCTCCGACACCTCCGCGCTCGGTCCTTTGGGGGCGACTGGTTCAACCATCACGATACCGGTGGTTTATACCGGCTTTGGCAACACCAACATGTTCGGCACCAATGCCGCTAACTTCGCGGCCATCACCGAGATGATCAGCAACGTCAATTCGAACTACAATGCCATGGTGCTCGAGGTTCTCAACCGGACGTTGCACAGCCTTCAGTTCGACGTCAACTACACCTGGTCGCACGCTCTGGATTACTCGCAGAATGCCGCCACAGAAGGCTCGACGAACGCGTGGTACGATCCTTTGTGGTACATTACGGGCACCAGCGCGCGCATCAACTACGGCGACTCCAGCTACAACGTTCCTAACCGGGCCGTGGCTTATGCGCTGCTTAACTTCCCTAATATCCATTCGGACAACTGGGTGAAGTACCTGACCAACGACTGGAGCATGAACAACAGCTTCCAGTTCCAGAACGGACTGCCCTACACATTGGGCATCAATGCTACTAAGCCGTCTGGCGGCGCCGCCAACTATTTGAACGGCGCCGGCGGCTCCAACGTCATTCCCTCGATCGGAATCAACACCAGAAGGTATCCGCACCGCGAGGTCGATGATGTTCGCTTCCAGAAGCAGGTAACCTTGGACCACGGCCGCAACCTGCAACTCATGTGCAACATCTTCAACGTTGCCAACCACCAGAACATCACCGCGCTCGGCACCACGGCCTACACGCTTTCAAGTCTGTCATTGACTTATCAGGGACAGTACACGACTACGTCGAACAACAGCCTCGGTGTGCCTACGAACTCCAACAGCAGCGGCTTTCTGTACACGCCGCGTGAAGTTGAATTCGCCGTCCGCATCAACTTCTAACGCTGCTTTCACACTTTACAAACGCGGCGGCTTCGGCCGCCGCGTTTTTTTCGCCACGCAATTCCGCGATTGTCCCTGCCGCGCGGAAGAGCGCGGTTGAACGAGGAATTGCGGCCGAATCCGCGCTGCCAGACGGGCAACTGAAGGAGACGACCCGCCAGAGATCACTTAAAACATATTTGATATTATAAAAGCTATTCTCTCCAATTTTGCGGAATTCTGACTATGCCGTTTCATCTTTGCATATTAGATGTTGAAAATCTAATGTGGAGAAGATTACATTTGACTTTCTCCACCCAGTTGTTGTTTTGCATTTTCTGATGTTTTTGGCCCCAGAGGTATCTCATGAATTGTCCGAAGTGTCAGTCTGCGTCCTTGACCGTCATTCCCGCCGAGATCCGGCTCTACCGTAATTGCCACCGCACCCTCAGCCATCCTCCCATGACGCCGTCGCCCGACGTTCTGGTTTGCCTTGATTGCGGGTGGTCGGAGTTTTCGATTCCGCGTTCCTGGCTCTCCGCCGGGTGGTTGCGTTCGATGCGTCCGCAGCCTGCTCCGGCCACGGCATCCATCGTCTCCGCAAACGTGGCCGCACTGGCCTCCTAGCGGCACGAACGGCCTTTAGCCTTGCCGCAATGATCAGCCGCCAGACGGCTGAGGCAGTTTAGGCTGCCCAGGTGACGGTTGCGGCGCAAATAATTGAGCTGTCCAAATAAAGGCCCCCAGCCGAAGCTGGAGGCCTTTTTATCGTTCAGTTGGTCGCACCCGGAGATGCAGAATCCAGCCTCAGTGGCCAGGTCTAACTGACCACTGACCACTGACCACTGTTTACACATCCCAGTCGTCAGTACATGCTGACCATGCCGCCATGATTGCTACGAATGAGGTCTCGCACATATGCACTCTTGACCGCAGCACTCAAAACTAATGTATTGCGTCTATTGAACAATCGTGCGGGCTATGGCATTCTCGTTACTGTTTATTCACAAGGAGAATCATGAACGTGAAACGGAAGATCTGCTTTGTCATGGGAGCGTTTGGCCTTTTAATCACGTTATCTACTGCTTGCCAATTGTCTGCGCAGCAAACGGCTGGCCCGCCCGATGCAGGAATTTCTCAAGCGCATCACGATCCTATTGCCGAATTGCCCCCGGAACAACGCGCTCTTTTCGACGCTTTACGGGAAGCCGCCCAACAGGGTCGCGACACCGATGTGCTGGCAAACGGTAAAAAGCTTCTTCTTGTATTACAGGCGAGTACTCCACTGGCCGACTTCGTCACCCAGATCACCGCACAAGCAGCGACTGAGACGGGCGATACAAGTTATGCTTTAACCCTCATCAAGCCCATTGTTGACGCACATCCGCAGGATTGGCATGCGGCTGCAATGCTGGTGCGTCTCTACGCCGAGAGCGGCCAAAAGACTCTGCGCGATCAGCAGATTGCGCATCTGCTTGACCTGCATAAGAAAACCTCCGATGCGTACTTCGCCAAGCTGCACATCTTCCCGATCCAAAAAGTCAAACTGCACTCTGGTTATGCGGTTTTTCTCTACCCCTTTGAACCTTTGGCGCCATTCAACAGCTATCTGGAGGCTTTGATCTACACGAACGAAGACAAAGAGGATTACCGCATCGAGCTCGAGAGTGACCCTGTTGACCAAGCCTTTTTCAAGGCAAAAAAGCCGGGTGAGCGGCGCTTCTCAATCGACATATTCCGAAAGAACGAAACCAATGCCAATTGGCCCGAGTCGCAGGCTCTACATGGTTTTATCGATGGAGTCTTCGACTACGATGCCATGCGGGACCGTATGATAAAAGTCGCCAACGGTGAGGATTTTCCGCGCAAATAGAATTCGATCATAAGAAAAGGCCCCCAGCCGAAGCTGGAGGCCTTTATTTTCTTGCTTTTGCGCCGAATGCGCGGTTCGTTAATACATGCCGTCCATGCCGCCGCCGTGGCCGCCGCCGCCCGGAGCAGGTTTGGGCTCCGGAATTTCGACAACCATGGCTTCGGTGGTGAGCAGCAGACCGGCGATGGAAGCGGCATTCTGCAGCGCCGTCCGCGTCACCTTGGTGGGGTCGATGACGCCGGCCTTCACCAGGTCCTCGAAGACCGAGGTCTCGGCGTTGTAGCCGTAGTGCAAGTCCTTGGATTCCAGCACTTTGGCCACCACCACCGCGCCCTCTTCGCCGGCATTGGCGACGATCTGGCGCAGCGGCTCTTCGAGCGAACGGCGAACGATCTGGGCGCCGATCTTCTCGTCGCCTTCCAGCGTTTTGATGAGGGTGTCCACCGCGGGAATGGTGCGAACCAGCGCCACGCCGCCGCCGGGAACGATGCCTTCCTCGACTGCCGCGCGGGTGGCGTGCAGCGCATCCTCGACGCGAGCTTTCTTCTCCTTCAGCTCGGTTTCGGTGGCCGCGCCCACCTTGATGATGGCCACGCCGCCGACCAGCTTGGCCAGCCGCTCCTGGAGCTTCTCCTTGTCGTAGTCCGAGGTGGTCTTCTCGATCTGCGAACGGATCTCCTTAACGCGTCCCTCGATCTCCGACGGCTTGCCGCCGCCGTCCACGATGGTGGTGTTGTCCTTGTCGATGGTGATGCGCTTGGCCTTGCCCAGGTCCTCAAGCTTGACGCCTTCCAGCTTGATGCCCAGGTCCTCGGTGATGGCCTTGCCGCCGGTGAGAATGGCAACGTCGCCCAGGATCGCCTTGCGGCGGTCGCCGAAGCCCGGAGCCTTCACTGCGGCAACGTTGAGCGTGCCGCGCAGCTTGTTCACTACCAGTGTCGCCAGAGCCTCGCCCTCAACATCCTCGGCGATGATCAGTAGAGGCTTGCCGCCGCGGGCAACCTGCTCCAGCAGGGGCAACAGGTCCTTCATGGCGCTGATCTTCTTCTCGTAGATCAGGATGTAGGGCTCTTCCAGGATCACTTCCAGCCGCTCGGCGTCGGTGACGAAGTAGGGGCTCAGGTAGCCGCGGTCAAACTGCATTCCGTCGACCGTCTCCAGGCCGGTGTGCATGGTCTTGGACTCTTCGATGGTGATGACGCCATCCTTGCCCACAACCTTGACCGCCTCGGCGATGATGTCGCCGATCTCCTGGTCGCCGTTGGCCGAGATCGCGCCCACCTGGGCTACGGAACTCGGGTCCACGGGCTTGGACAGCTTGCCCAAAGCGCCGCCATTGATCCACTTGCCTTCCTTGTCGCGGGTGCCGATAATCGCTGCCACGGCCTTTTCGATGCCGCGGCGCAGAGCCATCGGGTTGGCTCCGGCTGCCACCGTCTTCACGCCTTCGCGGAAGATGGACTGCGCCAGAACTGTTGCCGTTGTGGTGCCGTCGCCGGCCACATCGGATGTTTTTGAGGCAACTTCCTTCACCAGCTGGGCGCCGACATTCTCCATCGGATCCTTCAGCTCGATCTCTTTGGCCACGGTTACGCCGTCCTTGGTGATGGTCGGCGATCCGAACTTCTTTTCGATGACCACGTTCCGGCCCTTGGGGCCGAGCGTCGCCTTGACGGCGTCCGCCAGCGTGTTGACGCCGCGCAAGATCGCCTGACGGGATTCCTCACCGTGCAAAATCTGCTTTGCCATTTCCTTAAATCTCCTTGTTCAGCTATTAGCTCTTAGCTGTTAGCTATTAGCTAATGCATTCGTTGTAAACAATCGCTGCCATTCGTCAGCAAGTAGCTAAAAGCTAAGAGCTAATAGCTAAAGCCAAGCGCCTACTTCTTTACGATGCCGAGAACTTCTTCCTCGCGCATGATCAAAAACTCCTCGCCGTCGATCTTGATCTCGGTGCCGGAGTACTTGCCGAAGAGAATCTTGTCGCCCGCCTTCACGTCCAGGGGGAAGACCTTGCCTTCGTCGTTGGACTTGCCCTTGCCGACGGCGATGACCTCGCCTTCCTGGGGCTTTTCCTTGGCACTGTCGGGGATGATGATGCCCCCACGGATGGTTTCGCCCTCTTCCAGACGGCGGACGAGGATGCGATCATGCAGCGGGGTGAACGTCGTCGCTACGGATGTTGATGCCATTGCTTTGCTTCTCCTTCACACGCGGACGGAGGTGAACTCCGCCGCGGGGTTTGGTGGAATTAGAAAAACGCTGTGGAATGAGCGTGTTGCGGCTCTAAAAATCAGAGCAGCAAACCCTGCGAGCAGTTTCACCAGCGGTGTGCTAGCACTCTCGCCTTCCAATTGCTAACGATAGGCAAACGGGTGTATTTTGTCAAGAGGGAGGGTGAATATATGAGCGAGATACGCTCATATAGCTTGATTTTTCTTTAAATGCCCCATTAGGTTCGTTTTGCCGGTTGGAAGGACGGCAATTTGGTACTCAGGCCGCATGGGGCTTGTCTCCCAGGCCTTTTATCAATCGACGAAAAGGCTCTTGCGTCTTTTGTATTTTTTGCATCCCCGGCCCACCGTATTCTAATAAAGAACGAAATTTAGCCAAATCGCGAGCCGGAGGTACTCGTCCCTTGTTTACTCTCGACGGAATACGGAAGTTTCACCAGTGGACGCACGCCTGTCTCAATGTTGCACTAGACTATCTGGCAACCATTCCTGCCACTGACTATGCGAAAGAAGTGCCGGGCTTTGGCTTCCCCACGCTACGCCATCAGGTGCTACATATCTTGAACTGCGAGGGAGTCTGGGTTCATAGGCTCCGGGGCATTGCCTACACCGACCGCAAGCCTGCCGATTTTCCCGGCATTGCAGACGCCAGGCTCATGCAGCGGGAAGTGAGCGATCAGACACTTGCGTATCTAGCGAGCTTGACCGATCGACAATTGAACCTAGACACAGAAGTTCGTATCTCCGATGAAGACACGGCTTTTCGCACTCCTGCATTCGTGCTCCATCATGTTTTCACCCACACCTTCCACCACAAGGGACAGATCGTGGCGATGTGTCGCGTGTTGGGCCATCCCGCACCCTATTCCGATCTGATCCAGTTTGAATGAGGGCCGCTGGAACAATTCAGCAATCGGCGGGAAGGGGAGTAGCAGGCCGAGAATGAGAATGATAAATGCAACGATGTTGACTCGGCCCATAGAGAGATTGCGATTCTTCCAACGCGCCTGCAGAGCGAACCACGCGATTGGATAGAGGAGCTTCATGGCGCAGTCTGATCGCTCTATTGAAAGCCGAAGAAGATTTCTGACCCATGCCGCTTGCGCAGCAGGAGCGGTGTTGGCTACCCCGGTCCTGCATACCATGGCGCAGGGGCCGGCACCGGCAGCGTACGCGCCAGCGGCAAGCGATCCTGAGCGGAAGCAAGCGTGGAAGAGTACCTGGGATGCGGCTCTGGGGGTGTTGGCGGACAATCTCCGTACCGTGCCGGGCTACGCGCGCCCGCTGCTCTTCGAGGGCAGCACCTACCAGGGCATCTGGCAGGAGTGTGGCCCGCATGAGGGGCTGGTCTACGCCACGCTGGCCAAGTACGTCCCCGCAGGCCAGGCGAAAATCACCCCACAAGAAGCTGCCCGCAACAACCACATGGCCTTCTTCGCGTTGCAACGGCCTGACGGGCAACTTCCCGCCGCCATCAAGACCACCGGGACCGGCTTTGGCCAGATTCAGATGGTGGCGCCGATTGCCGCTACGGCCTGGGAGCTGGCCCAACTGACCGGCGATGAGGCCTTCCTGGCGACGGCTTACCAGGCGTGCAGCCGCTGGGATGCGTGGCTGCGGCAATACCGCGACACACGCAAGACGGGGCTGGTGGAGGGCTTTTGCACCTACGACACCGGGCACGACAACAGTCCGCGCTGGAGCGGGATTCCCAATCGCTGCCCCGATGGCGATGCGCGCAAGTGCCCGCCTTTGGCCACCATGCCGCGGCTTTGCCCGGACCTTTCAGCCACCGTTTTCGGCGGCAGGGTTGCGCTGGCTGCGATGGCCAAAGCGCTGGGAAAGAAGGCCGAGGCAGATCGTTGGCAGAGCGATGCCGAGTCCATCCGGCGGTTAATCCTGGACAAGCTTTACTGCCCGGAGGATGCCGCCTTCTACGATCTGGACGCGCAGGGCAACTTTGTCCGGGTGCGCTCGGATGTGATCAGCCGGGTTCTGGGCGAACATGTTCTGGATTTGGCGCAAGCGCGCGACCGGGCTATCTTTGAAGCTGTTTGGAGCCGCCAGATTCATAATCCACGCGCCTTCTGGGCGCCGTATCCTCTGTCGAGCATCGCCCAGGACGACCCGAGTTTTGTGCGTCCTATTCCGCGCAACTCCTGGGGTGGAGCTTCGCAGGCGCTGACAGCTCTGCGTGCGCCGCGCTGGATGGCGCACTACGGCAAGCAAAAGGAGCTTGACGAGTTGATGCGGCAATGGTGCGAGGCTATCATGAGGCACGGGGAGTTTCGCCAGCAGGTGGACCCGCAGACCGGCGAGTTCACCCAGCCAGACCCCGGCGGCTACTCTCCCGCCGCGCTGGTCTTTCTTTCCTTCGCCAACGCCCTGGGACACACTTCATAGCCGGGGCGGGAACCATTTACAATAGTGCCCATGATGCGCAGTTTCTATTTTCGTCTCTGGATAGTCGTGGCCGCTTTTGTCCTGGTTCTCTTGCCGCTCACCGCCGGCGCTCAGACAGCCTCCAATCGCGGCCGTAAGTACAAGTCGCCCCCGCCCACCGCGCGCATTGAGGTTACCGTGGTGCGTGACGGGAGCGGCAAGCCCATTGAGAATGCCGCTGTCATCTTCCACTCCATGGAGGGCGAGAGGGACAAGGGCAACATGGAGCTGAAGACCAACGAGGATGGCAAGGCCATCATCGACGTGCTGCCTATCGGCGTCACGGTGCGGCTGCAAATCATCGCCAAGGGCTTCCAGACCTTTGGGGACGACTACAAGATTGACAAAGCCCAGGTGGCGATCGATATCCGCATGAAGCGCCCCGGCGAACAGTACTCCATCTACAGTGCACACCCGGAGAAAATGGAGACTGGCAGGGACGGCCGTTTCATTGCTTATGACGATGGAACGGTATTGGATACGAAGACGAACCTGATGTGGGCCGCGCAAGCTGATGCCGCAAACGTCACCAGGCGTGGCGCCAGGACATACGTAGATAATTATCAGGCAGGCGGTTACATAGACTGGCGGATGCCGACCCAGGATGAAATGTCGGGGCTATATAATCCTGACAAATCAATTTCGCTGGGGAACAGCGGCAAACCCATTCACGTCGCGACGGAATTGATCAATATTGACGATGACTGTTACCACGCCGATCTAGCGCGGGGGGCGGCTTCAATTGGAATTATGGAGACACCTATCTTCTGTTTCAGAGATGGCAGAGGCACAACAGCGGTCGGTGCGCTCTTCAAGGTGCTGCCCGTGCGCTCAGCCGCTCCCATGGTACAGTCGCATGGCGCCGCAAACGCGAAACCATGAACCACTACGAGCCGCGCTGCCGGGAGGCTGTTGCTGAACCTATGATGCCAACTCAGCCACTCGGCGGCAAATCGGCACTGGTCACCGGCGGCGCGCGGCGCATTGGACGGGGGATTGCGCTGGCCCTGGCGCAGGCCGGCGCGGACGTGGCCCTGACCTTCCGCGCTTCGCGCGATGAGGCCGCCGAGACTGCCCGCGAAATTGAGAGTTTTGGCCGCCGCGCTCTGGCTGTGGAGTGCGATGTACGCTCCGAGGCCTCGGTACGCTCGGCCGTAGCTGCCGCCGCGGGCTGCTTCGGGCGGCTTGATCTGGTGGTCAACAACGCCGCCGTCTTTCAGTCCGCGCCGCTCGACTCGATTACCCTCGACGAGTGGGATGCGGTCTTCGAGACCAATGCGCGCGGACCGTTCTTAGTCTCGCGCGAGGCGCTGGCTT
>Ga0326727_10025165_pt1 | contig 11184 bp, 8 predicted proteins | sample MB2enrmetagenome_FD_207643 | JGI IMG/M metagenome (GOLD analysis project Ga0326727, IMG submission 207643) | Lab enriched peat soil microbial communities from McLean, Ithaca, NY, United States - MB29MY | ecosystem: Environmental > Terrestrial > Soil > Wetlands > Peat | place: USA: New York... | reverse complement strand
ACGATCATGGCCATCTTCTCATTGAAGTCCAAAAGGCCGTGGTCCCTGCGGTAGATGATGGGGTCCGGACCGTACATGCTGGCCAGCACGGTCTTCACTCCCCGAATGAACGCGGCGAGCCGCGAATCCTCGTCTCCCTGGTTAGCAAGGAAAATGGACTGGTATTTTCCCGAGAAAGCGAACCCGAAGTTGTCTTCGAGGTAGCTGGAGGAGCGCACGATGATGGGATGCTCCCCGATCTGACGGATCAGCCGGCGAAACTCTTCGATGACGTCCGCGGGAAAGGAGGCCTTTTCGAACAGCCCGCCGACTCTCTCATACTCCTCCTCGATGGCTTCCCGGTCGCGGTACTTGTGAGTATGGAAATCGTAGAAATGGTTCCTGTCGATGAAATCCGAAAACACACCCGAGGTAATAAACCACGTGTCGGGCACTGTGATGCGTGCTTCGAACTCAGGATCGCGCTCGCTCAAGATGGGGAGAAGGATCTTCTGGGCCACGATCATGCCCGCGGCCTTCCCTCCCAGCTTCCCCGGGTACTTCACCGCGCCGATGGTGTGTCCGAGGATGGTGTCGATATCCCGAATGGTGACATGGTTCTTCGCAATTCCGACGAATGGGAGCTGGCCCGAAATGTAATACGACAGGAGCGACACCCGGATGCCCTCCGCGTCTTCCGGGGAGATGTACAGCTCCCCTTTGGGGATCTCGCAGAACTCGCGCAGCGCTTGCCAGATCGTGAGCGAGGTTGCACGGTCGCTCGACACGACCCGGCCAAGCTCCTGGCACTTGTCCCGCTTGCGCACGAGGTTGACATGGTTCTCAACCTCGTCACGGCTCAAGTTGTTGGCGAACAGGAGGTCGATCAGAGCATCGCGGTATTCCGCGCGGTTTGCCTCCGTGTCCTCCACGCCGTCCGCGTTCATCTGAAGGGCGCACAGATCGGAGAGCCGCTCCTGCGTGATAACGCCGCGTTCCAGGAGGACTTCCAGGAACGCGGCCCTCATCTGCGGCAGGAGCTCGGGAAACCGTGAAATCTTCTGATAGAGACTGTAGCCCTTGATCGGGCTGAGCTCGGCCGGGAGGAAGTTTTCGCTCACACCCACCCGCGGAGCTTACAGGCCTCAGCTACCCTGCTGACCGAAACGAGGTAGGCAGCCTCGCGCATGTTCACGTTGTGCCGTTCATACATTGCAAAGACGTCCGCGAACCCCTTGGTCATCTTCTCATCCAACCTGCTGTAAACCGTCTCCAGGTTCCAATAGTAGTTGTATGCGTTTTGCACCTGCTCGAAATATGACACCGTCACTCCGCCGGCGTTCGCAAGGAAGTCCGGGATGACGAACACTTTGTTCTTCCACAAAACGGCGTCCGCTTCAGGGGTGGTCGGCCCGTTGGCCAGTTCGCACACGACTTTCGCCTTGATGCGCTCCGCGTTCTTGTCCGTGATCATGTTCTCGAGTGCCGCAGGAAACAGGACGGCAACGTCCAACTCCAGCAGCTTCTCATTAGTGATGCTCTCAGATCCGGGGAATCCCGCGAGGCCCCCTGTCTTCTGCTTGTATTCGACGAGCGCCTTCGCATCCATGCCCTTTGCGCTATAGACGCCTCCCTGGGAATCAGAAGCGGCCACAACTTTCATTCCTAGAATCTCGGAGCCGAGGGTGGCGGCGAACTGTCCTGCGTTCCCGAATCCCTGGACCGCCATGGCCTTGCCCTTGAGATCAAGACCCAGCTTGCTAGCCGCCTCCCGAACGACGTAAATGCCGCCGCGCGCGGTTGCATCCCCGCGGCCCGCTGAGCCGCCCAGTGCAATGGGCTTTCCCGTAATGACCCCGGGCGCATGGTGGCCCGTGATCGTCTCATATTCGTCCATCATCCACGCCATGATCTCAGGGGTGGTATAGACATCCGGGGCAGGTACGTCCTGCGTCTCCGAAAGGAAGCGTCCGACAGCCCTGATGTAAGCCCGGGCCAGCCGCTCCTTCTCTCCAGTCGAAAGCTCCTTGGGATTGCACGTCACTCCGCCTTTTCCACCGCCCAGAGGGAGGTCCACGACGGCTGTCTTCCACGTCATCCACGCTGAAAGAGCCCGCACGGTGTCGATGGTCTCATCCGGGTGCCAGCGAAGGCCTCCCTTGGTGGGGCCGCGGGCGCCGTTGTAATGGACGCGATACCCGTGGAACACGCGAATAGTTCCGTCGTCCATATGCACGGGAAACGTCACCTGGAGCTCGCGTTGCGGCCAGCGCAGCAGCTGGTGGGTGGGTTCATCAAGGCCGAGAGTCGCAGCGGCCGTGTCCAGTTGTTTCTGCGCAATCTTGAATGGATTGAGTTCCGGCATTTGAGCTCTCCTTTAGTTGGGTCTCGGAGGTTTCATTTTAGTCCCGGCGCTCTTGAAATGCAAGAAAAAACCATGCCGCGAGGCGATTTGTAAACTTGAGCGGCGCGCATCTTTATGCGCACCACTCCTTGTCACGCGAGTCATCATGCCCAGTTGGCAATCTTTTGCAGCGGATCGTGGATGAGCCGGTTGGAGGCGATGTACGCAGTGTCTCCAGCGGTGAGCGGCGCTCCGTCATGACGCGTGATGCGGCCTCCTGCTTCCGTCACAAGCACGATCCCGGCGGCGAAATCCCAGAGCTTGTCGGAGAACTCGATCACTCCGTCGAGGGCTCCCTCGGCGACGTGAGAAAGGTTCCGCGCGGATGAGCCGATGAGGCGGATGTTGAATATGCGCGGGCACAGTCCGCCGAGAGCCCGAAGCTTGCGCGCTGTGTCCAGGCGAAGCTCCGAGTCGAAACCAATCGTACAGGCGGAGAGATCCGCGCGCGTGGAGACGTGGATACGCGTCCCGTTTCGAAAAGCGCCTGACCCCTGTTCGGCGCAGTACAGCTCATCTGTCTCTGGCATGTAGATGACGCCGATTAGGAAAGCGTCCCCTTTGCGCACGCCGACGCAGATTCCATACGATCGAAGTCCGCGGATGTAATTGTGCGTGCCGTCCATCGGATCGATGATCCAGCAGTGCTCGGAGCCGCGCGACGTCCTGCCCCTTTCCTCAGCAAGGACGTCGTGCCCGGGGAACGCAGCCTGGATCCGATCCACGATGATCCGCTCCGCCTCACGGTCCACGTTCGTCACGAGGCTCTTGTCTTCCTTTGTCTCCACAGAAAGCGCGGTGCGGAAGCTTGCTTTCAGGAACGCGCCTGCTTCGCGGGCCGCCTCGGTCGCCACAGTCAAGATATCACTCATGGTAGACTCGAACGGATCATAGTAGAATCCGAGGCAATCGGAAAAGGGGGACTATATGAAGCACCTCGAGTATTCTTGGAAGGCGTCTGACGGTCTGAAGATGTTCGCTCAGTCATGGGCGCCTGACGGAAAAGCGAAAGCTGTTGTCGCCCTAGTGCACGGACTGGGAGAGCATTCGGGCAGGTATCCGCTGCTCGTAGAGAAACTGCCTCCCGCCGGGTACGCCGTCAACGCGTACGACCTTCGCGGGCACGGAAATACAGACGGGCCGCGCGTCCACGCCCCTTCGTTCGAGGTCCTAATGGAAGACATCGAGCGGCACATCGAGCAGACCCGCCAGCGCTTCCCAGGTCTCCCCGTATTCCTGTATGGCCATAGCCTCGGAGGGGAGCAGGTGCTGTATTATGTGTTGCGGCGGTCCCCTTCCCTGGCAGGCGTCGTGGCTACGAGCCCCCTTCTTGCCCCGGGGACCCCAATGTCCCCGCTCAAGGTAGCGGGTGCGAAGCTTCTGGCGAGGCTGATTCCGACCAATATCATAACGACTGAAGTTCCCTGGGACAGCTTGTCGCGGGATGCCGCCGTCATCGAGTGGACCAAGACTGACCCGTTGTCTCATGAGGGAGTAAGTGTCCGCCTCGGAGCGGAGATTCTCAAGGCTGGCGAATGGATTCGCTCCCAGGAGTCGTTCCCTCTTCCCCTGCTGCTCCTGCAGGGTACCGACGACCACCACGTCAACCCGCAGAAAGCCATCGAGTTCGCGAAGAAGCTCTCCGGCGACGTAACGTTGGAGGTCTTCGAAGGCGGTCGCCACGAGCTGCACAACGACCTCGACAGGGCGAAGGTTGCGAGAGTTGTCTTAGCCTGGTTCGAAAAACATCTCAAGCAGTGACCGGGGCGGTCCGAAGTCTAGGCTGACTCTTACAGGGAGAAGACCCGTTTCCTTCGCGAAAGAAGCCACGCCGCAACGCTCAGGATAGCGATGATCACCGCCGACTGGGCTACCACAAGAGGGATGGAGGCCTGCACATGCCACCACGGGGCGTCGGGCAGGACCACCAACGCGAGCAGCAGGTAGTGCATGATGTATAGGAGGAGCGGATTGACGCCCCACCACCTGAGATATGACGGACGCATGTGTAGCCTGTTGACCGCCAGGAGGACGACTGCAAAAAGCAGGCCGCTCGCCCCGAGACTCACGAGCACATAGCTCGCCGAAACGCGGTTCTTGCTGATGGGGGCAATCGCTGCCAGTAGGAGGCCCGCCGCGAGCGCCACCGCACTGGGCCAGGTGACCCCGACCTCGCTCACCGGGCTCTTCCTCCATACGTCGGCGACCACCGTGGAGAGGATGAGCATCGCAGACCAGGCCACCGCGCCCTCCATTCCGCCGTGCTCCGCGTGCAGGACGGTGCCAAGCCAGAAATTGTCCAGGAGCACCTGGTAGATCGCGAGCATTGCAAGACCAATAAGTGCGCGCCACAGCGGCGCGAGGCCGATAACGAGTAGCGTTAGCACCCCGGCGACGCCGATGGCTTGCAGCACTCCCCAGCTGATCGGGCTCGCGTTCTTTCCCACAAGGACCTCCCCTGCGGAGATGATGGCCCCGATGCCGATCAGCGAAAGCCACCTGCGCAGAAAATGTCCCCAGGTCTTGCCGACTCCATCCCGTTCGACCCGGCTGCGGTAGGAGATTCCATACGTGATCCCGATGGCGAAGATGAAAAAAGGAGCGATCAGGTCGATGACGGTGAGCCCGATATCCGGGGCGTGTTTCAGCCACCCGGGAATTGTGGTTACGTCGAAAAGGTAATTGGCGATCACCATGAGGATGATAGCAATCCCCCGGTACTGGTCGATTGCCTCGATACGATCCTGCATTCCGCATCTCCTTCCTTGCGCCACGGGATTTCAGCACATCCCGTTCAGCTTTTTCCCGTAAGCTCCGAAGCAATGGCGCTTGCCAACAGAACGTTGCTGTGGAACAGCTTCACGTTCGTCTCCAGCGATTTTCCATCCGACAGCTCGACGATTCGCGAGAGGAGGAAAGGCGTCACAGACTTCCCCGTCACCCCTCGCGCATCCAGGTCCGCGAGGGCCCGCTCGATCCAGCGCTCCATGGCTTGCCGCGGGATCTCCCATTCGGCGGCGACGGGGTTCGCCACGAGGATCCCCTGAGGAAGCCCGAGTGAACGCTGGGCACGAAGCACTGCCGCGGCTTGCGCGGCAGTATCAACACGAAGCTGGAGAGACAGGCCGCTCGAGCGCGAGTAGAAGGCCGGAAACTCGCCCGTCCCAAAACCAACGACGGGCACCCCGAGCGTTTCGAGCACTTCCAGAGTCTTTGGAAGATCCAGGATGGCTTTGGCCCCTGCGGAGACCACGAGAACGGATGTAGAGGCAAGCTCCCCAAGATCAGCCGAGATATCGAAGGTGTCCTGTGCGCCGCGGTGTACGCCCCCGATTCCTCCAGTGGCGAAAACGCTGATTCCAGCCCGCGCGGCAGCAAGCATGGTGGCTGAAACAGTGGTGGCACCGGTGCGGCAAGCGGCGAGTGCCCATGCTATGTCGCGGCGCGAAACTTTGAGTACGTCCTTTTCCTTTGCCAGCCTCTCGAGCTGTGCCCCTGTAAGCCCCACGGCAATCTTTCCGTCAAGAACGGCGATGGTAGCGGGCACGACGCCCGCGCTTCTGGCAATGCGTTCCGCCTCCAACGCAGTCTCGACGTTGCGCGGGTACGGCATGCCGTGGCTGATGATGGTCGACTCGAAAGCGAGTACCGGCTTTCCGGCGGAAAGCGCCTCGGCAACCTCGCCGGAGAGCGCCAGTATATCCGTCATAACGGGTCTCCTGTCTGGAGTCCTTGTTCGACTCTGCGCATTGCCGAGCGGACGGCCGCCCGTATGGGCTCTCCCGCGTGGAGGCAGGAGACCAGCGAAGCGAGGAGGAGGTCTCCCGCACCCGTTGTATCCGGCGCTTCCACGATTCTCTCGGGCGGGAAGTGCTGCTCACCATCCTCATCGTACAGCCAGGAGCCATCCTTCCCCCGAGTGACCAGCACGTTGGCGATCCCCCGGGAGCGGCGATAGTCCTGGCAGCCATCTTTGGCGAGCGCCTCCATTTCTTCCTGGGTGGGAGTCACGAGGAACAATCCGCGAAGCGCCTGGGCGTGGCGTGCCGACTTCTCCACAGACACCGGCTCGAAAACCACGCGCGTGCTCCGCGCGTACTTCCGCACAAGCTCCGCGAGAACCTCAGTAGAAAGATTCGCGTCAAGGACGAGGAAATCAGTCGGGCCCGGCTCACCGATTTGCTGCACGGCAAAGGAAACGGACAACGATTGCTCGACGATGCGAAAGTCCGATGCCGCGACCTTGAGGCTCCCGCTTTCCATAAGCGCCAGATACAGCGGCGGACCAGCATCCTTGTCCTTGACGCGCTGGATTGCAACGCCACCGTCCGCTTCAAGCGCATCACGCGCCCACCGGGAGATCGGGTCTCCCGCAAGCGCCGTGATGAACTTGCGCGGCACCTCGAGGTTGCTGAAGATACGGTAGCCCACACCGCCGAGCCCCACCCGGATGTCGGACGGGTTGGAGGTGCCATCTAGGAACTTCGCACGCATCGCGATCAGATCGATGGCCACGGCGCCGACAACAAACACCATACTATTGTTTCCTACGGTCCCCAATATATTTTAGCCGAATCACAATACATATTTTAGGCCATTTCACTCCTGTTTGAAAGATGTGTAGCAATGAATACTCGGGCTACTTTCGGATTTTTCGATTCCGCCTTAAAAGCGTATATGACTATGTTGAGTTTCCTGACGGTTCCATGCGTTCAATTTCTTCGATAGATAGATGAGCTGCCCCACAACCTGGATCCTTTAGTGTCCTACGTCTCTTGTAAAGGACAATAGATCCTTGGTGGACCAACTCTCCAGAGAGTGCGTAAGCTTTGGCGACACACTCGCGACCCACTCCAGCAACTGTTTTCTCAAGTCGCCATTCTCGATATCGATATAGTCCGTATCCACGAAGGAAGAAGCCTTTCGGTTTGGTCTTGCTGATTGGAGTCCCTGAACACAACTCGCCGATTCTTGAATTGTCCAGTCGGCGAAGAATCGCGGAACAAGATCCGGTTGGCCGCTTACATACGAAAGGATTATCTCCTCAAGCTGTTTCCTATCTCTCATGTTCATTCTCCCGATCTGACCCAGTCACAATCCATGTTCTAAGCCATTTCGCGCCTATCTAAAAGGTGTTTGTCTAAGAATGGTCGGGGTACTTTCAACCAATTTGACTTTGATTTCAGCATTGCTCAATAAGTATTGGTCACTGCACCTACTATACCGAGTGAGCATGCGCGGTCCGCCTCTGCTGGTCAACCCTGCTCGGTCTGTGATATAGATGGATGTATACATGCCACGGGATGCCGGCAAGGAAAACCAGGACCTCCAGCTGAAAAACGGCCTCATTGTCGACGGGACGGGAAACAAGCCTGTGACCGCTAACCTGCTCATTAGATCGGGACGCATCCATCGCATCTCAGCGCAAACCATTCGTTCCGGCGGCGTCGCAATCGACTGCACGGGTCGAGTAGTCGCCCCCGGGTTCATCGACGCGCACTCCCACCTCGACTGGCACCTGCCGATCAAAGGGCATGACGACTTGAAATACCCGTTCCTTGCCCAGGGCATCACCACTGTCGTCGGAGGCAATTGCGGATGGGCTCCGGCAGGTCTGCGGGAGAGCACCCGGTGGCGCGAGCAGGTTGCCGACAACCCGATCTCCAACGGCCAGCTCTCCGTCTCCTGGGACACGGTGGAAGAGCTGTTCGACAGACTCCAGGGCTCGGGAATGAGCCACAACCTGGCGCTCCTGGCCGGTCACGGCTCCAGTCGCGTCTCCATTCGGGGGCTGGACCCGTCGCCCCTTCATCCGTATGAATCCAAAGAGCTGCTTCGGCTACTGGAAGTCGCAATGGATCAGGGCGCGCGTGGAGTTTCGGTGGGATTACAGCTCCCGCCCGGCCTTTTCGCCCACCCCGAAGAGCTGAAGGAAATCGCAAGCCTCGTAAAGCATAAGGGCAAAATTCTGGCAATCCATCCCCGCACCGTCTCCGCTGCGGCTCCTGGGCATTCCCTTCGCTCGTTCAGCGAAACGTGTAACATTGCCGCGCTTCGGGAGGCGCTGGATCTTGCGCGCCGCACAGGGGTCAGGCTCCAGGTCTCCCATCTCGCGTTCCTCGGCCCCCGAACGTGGCGCACTGCAGAGACCGCGCTTCGTCTTATCGACCAAGCCCTGTCTGACGGCCTCGATGTCAGATTTGACGCGTGCGCCGTAGACGCCGCAGTGAGCCGGGTCAGCAGCATGCTCTCCCCGTGGTTTCTGGCCCGCGGCGCGGCGGCTTTCGAAGACGCGGAAGCGATCAAGAAGCTGCGCAAGGAAGTCCGCAGGGCGGAAAGGCAACTGGGCCTCCTAGCGCTCGACATCTGCGTCACCGATATCTCGAACCCGGATCTGCTGGAATACAACGACAAGTCGCTTGCCGAGATTTCTCGGCTTCGGAGGCTCAGCCCCACGGATGCACTAATCGAGATAGCACGAAGAAGCGCCGGAAGGGCGCGCCTTCTGTTCAGGAAAATGGGAAATGACCGCCTGCTCGCGGAGCTGATCAGGCATCGTGCTTGCCTTTTCATGACCGGCGCGGCGGTGGAGCGTCCCCATGCGGAGAACCCGACGGCTTTCGGCGGAATGGCGCGCGTGCTCCAGCTTACCCGGGAGCAAAAGCTCCTCCCCGTCGAAGAGACCGTTCGCCGGATGACCGGCGCCACCGCGGAGAGATTCGACATTCGTGACCGGGGCCTTTTGAAGGAAGGCCTGGCCGCGGACATCGTCGTCTTCGATTGGGACAACGTGAGGGACAACTCCGCGGCCGCGGACGGAAACAGGACCCCGGACGGCATTGACTACGTCTTCGTGAACGGCAGAAAAATCATTGGCGCCGGCAAGAAAGAGAGTCCTCTGAACGCAGGGGTCCCCGTCAGGTAACCCACAAAGATCAGAACCGAGTGAGCTCCCTCTCCCAGCGGCCGTAGGCGTCCTGATACGCTACGCGTTTTTCAGCGTCGGGTTCGACGGTCATGACGGCCGTAAGGCCGACAAAAGCATCCTTCAGCCCGCGGTAAAGACCGGCGCCGACTCCGGCGCCGCGCGCCGCCCCCTGCGCGCCGTCCGTGTTATACAACTCCACGCGGGCTCCTGTCACGGTGGCGAAAGCCTCCCGGAAGATCGGGCTGAGGAACATGTTCGCGTTGCCGGCCCTCACGGTTCTGGCCTCGATCCCCATGTCCCGCATGATCTTTAGGCCGTACTGCAACGCGAACACGATCCCCTCTTGGGATGCTCGCAGCAGGTGAGGAATGCCGTGCCTGTTGAAATCGATCCCGAGGAGGGCACTTCCGATAGTCCTGTTCTCAAGGGTCCTCTCGGCGCCGTTGCCGAACGGCAGGATCGATAACCCGTCGGCCCCGACGGGCGCCTGGGCCGCCACCGCGTTCATCTCATCATAGGACACCGCGCCGCTGTCCCCCACCAGGATGCGCTTCATCCAGCTGTTGAGGATCCCCGTCCCGTTGACGCACAGAAGCACTCCGTAGCGCGGTGATTCCTTCGTGTGGCTTGCATGCACGAAGGTGTTCACGCGCGAAAGAGGATCATACGCGGGCTTTCCAGCCACACCATAGACGACCCCTGAAGTGCCAGCCGTCGTTGCCGCCTCACCGGGATCCACTACGTTGAGCGCGAACGCGTTGTTGGGCTGGTCTCCTGCGCGGTAGGAAACGGGTATGCCCTTGGGCAAGCCCAGCGACTGGGCAGCCTTTTCCGTTAGCTCCCCCTGCAGCGCAAAAGAAGGACGCACGTCGGGCACAAGGTCCCGCGGAATGCCGTACCAGTCGAGCACGACGTCGGCCAGCCCGTCCTTCGTGAAGTCCCACAGCACCGCTTCCGAGAGACCCGACGGCGTGGTGCATGCCTCCCCTGTCATGCCGAAAGCCAGCCACTCCCCGGGAAGCAAGTACTTGCTCACCCGCGAAAACACCTCCGGTTCGTTCTCTTTGACCCACGCGAGTTTGGACGCGGTGAAGTTGCCAGGAGAGTTCAAAAAGCGTTTCAGACAAGCCTGCTCTCCGATTCCTTTGAATGCCCTGGCGCCAATCTCCACGGCTCTGCTGTCGCACCAGATAATGGAGGGTCGAAGGACCTTGCCCATCTTGTCGATAACGACAAGACCGTGCATCTGATAGGAAATGCCGATGGCGCAAACCGCGGCAAACTCCCGGGAGGCAGCAGCTTTCACGGCGGCGGCCGCCGCCACGGTGTTGTCCCACCACAGGGCGGGATCCTGTTCCGCCCAACCGGGCCGCGGTGCCGTTATAGCAAGCTCGGTCTTCGGGAAAGAGGCAGAGGCCACCAACTCCCCCGTCTCAGCCTTCAGGAGAGCCGCTTTGATGGAAGAGCTTCCCAGGTCGAACCCCAGGAGGAAACCGTCCGAACGCTTAGCCATGCCCTTTTTATAGCCGAGGATAACGGGGCTGTGAAGCGGGGGGAACCGTGAAGTCATTTGCGGTGTTGCAGTATAATCCCAACCACTTTTGTGCAAGGAGGACGTCGATGGCTGATGCGAACGACAAATACAAGCTTGCGAGAAAAATCGCCGAACGGAAAGTGGGATTCATCCGGCACGCTGCCATCTACCTCTTGGTCATCGCGGGCTTGGCAATCATCAACAACGTGACCTACGGGGGCTACCAGTGGTGGCTGTGGCCCGCCCTCGGGTGGGGGATCGGGGTCGCCTCCCATTTCCTTTCAGCCTTCCTCTATCAATCTGGCGCACTGGTGGACCGGGTCGCCAAGCGCGAACTGG
>Ga0326727_10025164_pt1 | contig 11184 bp, 12 predicted proteins | sample MB2enrmetagenome_FD_207643 | JGI IMG/M metagenome (GOLD analysis project Ga0326727, IMG submission 207643) | Lab enriched peat soil microbial communities from McLean, Ithaca, NY, United States - MB29MY | ecosystem: Environmental > Terrestrial > Soil > Wetlands > Peat | place: USA: New York... | reverse complement strand
ACGGCTCAAATATGCGCCCTAAACGATCAGCGTTTAGAGAATTGGAAGCGTTTGCGTGCGCGCTTCCGCCCGTACTTCTTCGATTCTTTTTCGCGCGGGTCGCGGGTCAGCAGGCCTTCCTTGCGCAGGTCGACGCGCAGCGACTCGTCCATCTCCAAGAGCGCGCGCGCGATGCCGTGGCGCACCGCGCCGGCTTGGCCGGCGATGCCGCCGCCCGTCGCCTTGACGCTCACGTCGAAGCGCGTGCCGGTCTTGGTGACTTCGAGCGCCTGACGGGCGATCTGCTGCAGCGAGGGCCGCGGGAAATATTCGTCGAGGGGACGGCGGTTGACGGTGATGACGCCTTGTCCGAGTTGGATCTTGACGCGCGCGACGGCGCGCTTCCGGCGTCCGGTGCCGCCAAATTCTTCGCCTGATTCCACCTAGATGAGCTCCTTGGGCTGCTGGGCTTCGTGCGGATGCTCCGCGGAGACGTAGACCTTGAGGCGACGCAGTTGCACGTCGCGCATCCGGTTGGTCGGGAGCATGCCGCGCACGGCCCGCTCGATCAGACGCTCCGGATACTTCTGCAGCACTTGCTCCGCGGTCTCGGTGCGCAATCCGCCGGGGAAGCCGCTGTGCCGGTGGTAGACCTTCTCTGTCCACTTGTTGCCGCCCAATTCGACCTTGGCGGCGTTGAGCACGACCACGTGGTCGCCGTCGTCGATGTGCGGCGTCCAAGTCGGCTTGTGCTTGCCCGAGAGCGCCTTCGCGATGCGAACCGCGAGCGTGCCGAGGCGTTGGCCTGCGGCGTCGACGACGTACCAGTCGTGCCGGGTCTCAGCGGTCTTTTGTTGGTAGGTGCGCATGACGAAGCCTTATCGGGTGCGGAAGGTCCGCCGAAAGCGGACCCTTTTGAGCAAGCGTGCGAAAGCCGGAGCCCGGCGGACCGGGCTGACAACCTTCGGATAATAGCCGCTCCGGCCACTCCGAGTCAACCGTTACCGAGGCAGCCGAAAGCGGAGAGGTCGCACCTCTTCCACCGGCCGGGCTCCTTCATGCCTGCGGCAGGGCGGTCTGGTCGGCCGCCCGGCGCAGGCCCGCGGGATCGAGAACGGTCATGCCGCGCAGCCTCCCGCCCCGGACGAGGCCGGCGCGGGCGAGCGCGGCCACGATCGCCGAACAGTTTTCGCGGGTCGTGCCCGCCAGCCGGGCCAGGTCTTCTTGCGACAACGGCAGGTCGAGCCGCACCCCGGCGTCGGTCGCCGTGCCGAACGCGTCGGCGAGTTCGACGAGCGCGGCGGCGACGCGCGCTTCAACCCCCGATCGGGTCTGCTCTTCGACGCGCCGTTCCAGCCGGGTGAGCCGCCGGGCCACCGAGCCCGCCAGCGCCACCGAGAGCGAAGGATCCGCGGCCGTGGCCTGATCCCACGCAGCCTTCGATAGCATCAGAATGCTCCCGTCGGAGAGCGCCTCCGCGCCGGTCTCGGCGCCGCGCTCTTCGAAGGCCGCCGCGGCGTTGAGCACGTCGCCGCGGGCCGCGAGTCCCAACGACACGTCGCGCACGAACGCCGCGTTGCGGTAGATCCGGAAGAAGCCGTCGACCACCACCATGAGCGCGGGCCGGTCGAGCGGCACCAGGGCGCGCCGAGCCACTCGCTCGAGCGAGCCGAGCGGGAGCAGATCCTCGATTTCGCGGTCGGACAATCCGGCGGTCAAGGTGCGGCCTCGCCTGCGATGAAAAGGGATGCTACCGTATGTACGACGCGAACGACCTCTTCGGACTCGATGAGTCCGAAATCGATGAGTTGCCGTTCGGTCTGATCTCGGTCGACCCGACCGGCACGATCCTGCAATACAATACCTACGAATCGCGCCTGGCCCGGCTGTCCAAGGAGCGCGTGATCGGGCGGAACTTCTTCCGCGACGTGGCCCCCTGTACGGCCGTTCAGGAATTCCAAGGTCGCTTCGAGCGCTTCGCCGCGGAGCCGGGCGACGGCGCGGAGTCCTTCGACTTCGTCTTTCCCTTTGCGTTCGGCACGCAGCACGTCAACATCACGTTCCTGCGCACGGCCAAGAGCCGCGAAGTGAAGATTCTCGTCAACCGCTACGACGAGCCCTGAGCGAAGAGCGCCGGAAAGGCGCGCGCGTCGGCAGGCCGCGAGTTGAACTCAGGATAGCGCACTTCGACCAAGAAGAGTCCCGATGCCGGCGCGGTCAGTCCCGCGACGCGCCGGTCGCGGGCCTCGAGGATTGCGCCGAGTTCGGCGGGCGCGCGCTTTCCATAACCGACCTCGAGCAACGTGCCGGTGACGATGCGCACCATGCGATGCAAGAAACCCTGCGCGCGAAAGTGCAGCCGCACGAGCGCCCCGTCGCGTTCGATCTCGATCGCGTTGACCGTGCGCACCGTGCCGCCGAAGTCGGGCTCGAAGCCGCAAAACGACACGAAGTCGTGACGTCCGACGAGCGCGCGCGACGCTTCGCGCATCGCCTCGAGGTCGAGCGGTCGATACTCGAAGTGCGACCAGCGGCGCGCGGGCGCCGACGGCTCGGGCCGGTTCCACACCAGATACGTATACGCGCGCTCGAGCGCCGAGAGCCGCGCGGAGAAACCCTCCGGGGCGAGGCTCGCGCCGCGTACCGAGAGGTCCGGCGGCAGCGCGCTGTTGAGCGCGATGACTAAACGTTCGACCGGAAAACGATCGTGCGCCGTAAACGAGATGACTTGGCCGACCGCGTGCACGCCCGCGTCGGTGCGCCCGGCCGCAGTGACCTTGACGGTTCGATCGAACAATCGCGAGAGCGCCGCTTCCAGCGTTCCCGCGATCGTTCGTAACTCGGGCTGAAATTGAAAGCCCGCGAAGTCCGTGCCGTCGTACTCGACGACGGCACGGTACGTTGCCTCAGACAGCGACGCGGTGCGGGACCTGGCGCTTCTCGTCGAGATCGAGAAGGTCGGGCCAAGCGGTGACGTCGGTGCGATCGGGGGCGACTTCGCCGCGAAGCTTGAGGAAGTAAGCCTCGCCTTCAGAGCCCGGTTCCGGCGCGTAGTTCAGGAAATTTTCGTTCCACTCGTCGATCTCGGCCTGCGTCTTCTTCTCGGTGAAGGTGCGCGCGTAGGCTTCGAGTTCGGCATCGTTCTTGCCGGCCTTGATGTGCTCGAGATACTCGTCGGCGTCGATGCCGAGGAAGCCGAACACGGCCTTGTCCATCGGGCAATTGTAGTGATACTCGCCGACGTTGCCGTGCGCGTGGGCGCGGCCCTTGTCGGTGGTACGGGCCAACATGACCACGCCGGCCATCTTGTCGCGAACGCTACGCGGATATTCTTTGGTCAGATCCATGATGCGAAATCCTTACGCTGGGTTGAAAGGGGAAGGAGGCATTGGCTTCGACACGTCCAGGCGAGTTCGAGTTTCACGCCGCTCAGAGCTTTGCGGGCGCGCGCCGCTCGACGCCGTCGGCGAGCGTCGAAAACGCCGGAGCGCCGGGAGGCTCGATCTCGAATTTGACCTCCAAGGTCTTCCCGTCGGCGGCCCCGCCGTACGTCAGCCGAAAGACGGGCTCGCCGGGGTGCGCGTCGCTGACGAAGCGCGCGACGTTCGGCTCGCTGCCCGCCGCCAGCGAGTAATGGATGACGTGCCCGTTGTCGAAGTAATCGGCCCGAAGCTCGGCGTGAGCCGGCTCCTTGTAGATCACCATCAGCGCATCGTAGACGACCCCGGGCTTTCCATCCTTACCCGGATATTCGGAATGAGAACGGCGCACGACGACGTTGTCTTGGAGATCGAGCCGGAAGGTATCGCCGCCCTTTCCCGCGCCCGCGTCGCTCGTGCCCGAGCCCGTCCAGTCTCCGAGCAGAAAGGCGACGGGGGCGAAGACCGGCGGCACCGGTGCGGCCGGAGCCGCAGCGGGCAGGAGCGCGAGCGCGAACGCCGTCGCGAAGGCCGATTTCGAAACCACGTGCGTCTACCTCACAGCGGGCGTTGCAGCGGAAACAGGATCACTTCGCGGATCGACTGGTTGTCGGTCAGCAGCATCACGAGGCGGTCGACGCCGATGCCGATGCCCGCAGTCGGCGGCATGCCGTACTCCAAGGCCGCAACGAAGTCCCAGTCCGGCGGCGGCACTTCGTCGTCGCCCTTGCTGCGTTCGAGGATCTGGGCTTCGAAGCGGGCGCGCTGGTCGTCGGGATCGTTGAGTTCGGTGAAGGCGTTGGAGAGTTCGAAGTTCGCCCCGAAGAGTTCGTAGCGGTCCACCAGATCGGGGTCGCCGTCCTTGCGCTTGGCCAACGGCGAGATCACGACCGGATAGTCGTAGACGAAGGTCGGATCGACCAGCTTGGGCTCCACGACGTGGCCGAAGATCTTGTCGAGGGCCTGGCCGTGCGTCTGCGACGGCGGGTAGCCGAGTCCGGCCAAAATGCGTTGCGCGCCGTCGGGGTCGAGCAAGTCGGCCCGCGCGAAGCCGCCGTAGCTCTGCATCGCCTCGAAGTAGGCGATGCGTTTGAACGGCCGCGCGAAGCTGATCGTCCGCTCGCCGTAGGTCAGCGTGTCGGAGCCGTGAATCGTTTGCACCAGATGCGCGAAGAGTTCTTCGTTGAACTCCATCATCTCGTGGACCGACCAGTACGCCGCGTAGAGTTCGAGCATGGTGAACTCGGGATTGTGGGTCTGGTCGATGCCCTCGTTGCGGAAGATGCGGCCGATTTCATAGACGCGCTCGAGGCCGCCGACGATCAAGCGCTTGAGGTTGAGTTCGGTGGCGATGCGCAGGTCGAGGTCGAGATCGAGCGCGTTGTGGTGCGTGCGGAAGGGCCGCGCCGCCGCGCCGCCCGCGACGTTGAGCATCACCGGCGTCTCGCACTCGAGGAAGCCGCGCGCGTCGCAGAAACGGCGCATCTCGGCCAGAATGCGGCTGCGCGTGATGAAGACCTCGCGCGCGCGTTCGTTGACGATCAGGTCGACGTAGCGCTGACGGTACCGCTTCTCCACGTCGACCAGGCCGTGCCACTTATCGGGCAGCGGCACGAGCGACTTCGTGAGCACTTCCAGCGACCGGACGCGCAGGGTGAGGTCGCCCTTCTTCGAGCGGAACACCGTGCCGGCGACGCCGACGACGTCGCCCAAATCGAGCGCGTCGAAGAGCGCGAAGGCTTCATCGCCGAGCACGTCTTGGCGCACGTAGAGCTGCATGCGCCCGGTCCGGTCCCAGAGGTCGGCCCAAATCGCGCCCTTGCCCATTTTGCGCACGGCCATCAGCCGCCCGGCAAGCCCGAACGTTTCGGCCGGTGGGTCCGCCTCGGAGGTGAGGTCGGGATAGCGCGCGTGCACGTCGGCCGCGTGCGCGGTCACCGCGTAGCGCGTCGCCTTGAAGGGGTCCACGCCGTGCGACTGCAGCGTCGCGAGGTTGGCGCGACGCTGCGCTCGGAGTTCGGCCTCGCGCGCCCCGAGCTCGTCGCTCGGGCCGAGCGACGTCGTCATGAAGCTTTCTTGACCGGCTTCTTCTTGTTGATCGATTCGATCTTGTAGGTCGTCTTGCCGCGCGGCGTGTCGAACTCGACCGTCTCGCCCTTCTTGCGGCCGATCAGCGCCTTGCCCAGCGGCGACTCGTTGGAGAGCCGGCCGTTGGCCGGATCGGCCTCGGTGGAGCCGACGATCGTGAACTCGTAAGACGTGCCGCCCTTGACGTCCTTGACCTTGACGTTTGCGCCGAGGTGGACTTCGTCGGCCGCGTATTCGGACTCGTCGATGATGCGCGCGTTGCGAATCATCGCCTCGACCTTCAGAATGCGGCCTTCGACGAAGGCTTGCTCCTGCTTGGCGTCTTCGTACTCCGCGTTTTCCGAGATGTCGCCGAACTCTTTGGCCTGACGGATGCGCTCGTTGACTTCGCGCCGGTGGACGCTCTTGAGGTCGTCGAGCTCTTCCTCGAGTTTCTGCAGTCCTTCTTTGGTGAGGACCAGCTCTTTGTCGTTCACGGATCTCCCCGCCGGCGATAGCCTACGAAAAACGACGCGGGCAACCCGCCCACGTCAGCCCCGCTAGTTCGGCCAACGACGCCCGAGGCTCCTCCAAGGCGCCCCGGGCGGCCCGCACTAGACCGAGAACCAGCCGCTCGGTTCCACGGCCAAGTTGACGTTGATCTGCTTGACCTCGGTGTAGGCCTCATAGCCGTAGGTGCCGAGTTCGCGGCCGATGCCCGAGCGTTTGTAGCCGCCCCAGGGCGCCTCGTTGTAGGTCGGATGATAGGTGTTGATCCAGGTGATCCCGGCGCGCAAGCGGCGCACGACGCGATGCGCGCGCGCCGCGTCGCCCGTGAACACGGCCCCGGCCAGGCCGTAGACCGTGTCGTTGGCCAGCGTGACCGCTTCCTCTTCGTCCCGGAAGCGTTGCACCACCAGGACCGGCCCGAAGATCTCTTCCTGGACGATGCGCATCGCGGGCTTGGTGTCCACGAAGATCGTCGGCTCGAAGTACCAGCCGGGACGCGGCAAGCGCGAGCCGCCGCACAGGAGCCGGGCGCCCTCGCGCTTGCCGAGCGCGACGTAGTGCTCGACGCGGTCGCGTTGCCGCTCGCTGACCAGCGGACCCATCTCGGTGGCGGGGTCGAAGCCGTCGCCGACCCGGATGGTCTTCGCACGGCGGACCAGTTCGTCGACGAAACGATCGTGGATTTCGTCTTGCAGCAAGAGGCGCGAGCCGGCCGAACAGACTTGGCCTGCGTTGGCGAAGATGCCGAAGAGCGCGTAGTCGACCGCCGTCGCGAAATCGGCGTCGGCGAAGACGATGTTGGGCGACTTGCCGCCCAGTTCGAGCGAAATCTTTTTGAGATTACCGGCGGCGGCGCGCATGATCGTCTGTCCGGTCGGCACGCTGCCCGTGAACGCGATCTTGTCGACGCGCTCGCTCTCGGCGAGCGCCGCACCGGCGACCGGTCCGGTTCCCGGCAGCACCGAGAGCACGCCCGCCGGTAACCCCGCTTCGTCGGCCTGCTTCGCCAGAAAAAGCGCCGAGAGCGGCGTGTACTCGGAAGGCTTGAGGATGCAGACGTTGCCCGCGGCCAACGCCGGCGCGAGCTTCCAGGCCGACATCAGCAGCGGATAGTTCCAAGGCACGATTTGGCCGCACACGCCGATCGGTTCGCGCACGGTGAAGCTCTGCGAGGGCGCGGGAACGTCGAAGGTCTGCCCGTGCGGTTTGGTGGCCAAGCCCGCGTAGTAGCGGAAGCAATTGGCCGCGTCGGCGACGTCGTATTCCGCTTCGCGCAGCGGCTTGCCGCAGTTGAGCGTCTCGATGCGCGCCAGGTCGGCGCCGTTGGCGTCGATGCGGTCGGCGATCGCGTTGAGCAGCCGGGCGCGTTCGAGCGCGCTCGTGCCCGGCCACGGACCGTAATCGAAGGCCGTGCGCGCGGCGTCGATCGCTTCTTCGACGTCGGCGTGGCGCGCCGCGGCCGCCCAGCCGATCGATTCGCCCGTGCCCGGGTCGATCAGGTCGAGCGCCTCGCGTTCGCCCGCTTCGTTCTGCGAGCCCGAGGTCCAGCGGCCCGCGACGAACATTTGGAAACGTCCGTCGGCGTCGGATTCGAGGCGGTTGAGCGGCGCCGTGCGCGCCGCTTCTTCAGCTTGCAACATGGAGGGCTCCGGTGCGGTGGGTGACGGCGGCGCGCTCGCGCGCCATCGCGTCGAGTGCGTCGGCGAGAACGGCGAATACTTTGTCGGCCTGCGCGTATTCGATCGTCAGCGGCGGCTCGACGCGAATCGTCCGCGCGTTGACGAGCGTGCCCGCGACGAGCACGCCCCGGTCGAACAGATACTTCGAAGCGGCGAAGCCGGCCTCGTCGGAGACGAACTCGAGCGCGATCAAGAGGCCCTTGCCGCGCACGTCGACCACGATGTCCTCGTGTCCGCGCACCGCGGCGCGCAAACCGTCGAGCATGTAGGCGCCGAGTTCGGCGGCGCGTTCGGGCAAGCGTTCTTCGAGCACCACGTCGATCGTGGCCAGCGCCGCCGCGCAGGCCAGCGGATTGCCGCCGAAGGTGGTCGTGTGCAGGAACGGGTTCTCGAAGAGCCGCGAGAAGACGCGCTCGTTGGCCACGCAGGCGCCGATCGGCATCACGCCGCCGCCGAGCGCTTTGGCCAAGCACAGGATGTCGGGCACCACGTCCCAGTGTTCGCAGGCGAACATCGTTCCGGTGCGGCCCATGCCGGTCTGCACCTCGTCGAGGATCAGCAGCGCGCCGTACTCGTCGCACAGCCGGCGCACCGCGGGCAGATAATCGTCGTGCGGAATGTTGACGCCGCCCTCGCCCTGGATCGGTTCGAGCAACACCGCGCCGACGTCGTCGCCGGTCGAGCGATAGGTCGCGAAGACGTCGACCAACGCCGCGACGTCGTCGAAGGGCACGTGCTTGAAACCGGGCAGCATCGCCCCGAAGGGCACGCGGAAGGCGGCTTTGCCGCTGGCCGAGAGCGCGCCGAAGCTCTTGCCGTGGAAGCCGCGCGTGGCCACGACGATGGTCGGCTTGCGCAGATCGTAGGCGCGCGCCAGCTTGATCGCGGCCTCGACCGACTCGGTGCCGCTATTGCAGAAAAAGCTGTATTGCAGGTCGCCCGGCGTCACCAGCGCGAGCGCCTTGGCCAGCATCGCGCGCAGCGGGTCGAGCAAGTCTTGACTGTGCAGCGCTTGGCGTTCGAGCTGCGCGCGCACGGCGGCCACGACTTTGGGATGACGGTGTCCGACGTTGAAGATGCCGAACCCGCCGAGGCAGTCGATGTACTCGCGACCGCGCACGTCGGTGAAGACGTTGCCCGAGTCCGACCACTCGACCGCCGCGTCGAGCGTGCCCTTCGCGCCGGCTTTACGGTATTCGAGGAACCCTGGGTTGACGTGATCGCGAAAGGCCTCGACCGTTTCGCGCACGATCCAATCGGCTTGCGCGCGATCGATCGTGGGGGTGGCGATGAGTTCTAGGACTCGTTGCGTATAGGCGCGGACGTCCTGGAAGCGCTGTGATGCAAGAATTTTGGACCTCGCTGGATGACGGTGAAGGTGTGGGTCGAGGCGCGCAAGGCGCCGTACTTACAAAACGCGCGCGCAGGCGCGTTCGAGGGCTTCGCTGCCGCGGCTCAGTTCGTCCGCGGTCGCGAGCAACGGGGCCAAGAGACGGAGCGCGGACGCCTTCGGGCCCGCGGTCAGCACGACGAGGCCCTCGTCGAAGGCGGCGTTCGCGACGCGTTGCGCGACGCTCTTGCCGCCGGGATGACGGTCGTCGGTGAATTCGATGGCCAGCATCGCGCCGAGGCCGCGCACGTCGGCGACGCGCTCGGGGTAGCGCGCGGCGATTGCGTCGAGGAGCGCGCGCAATTTCACGCCTTGCGCGCGAGCGCGTTCCAGAACGTTCTCTTCTTCGAAGACGTCGAGCGTGGCCAGCGCGGCTGCGCAGGCCAGCGGATTGCCCGCAAAGGTGCCGCCCAGACCGCCGGGTAGCGGGCCGTCCACGATCTCGGCCCTGCCGGTGACGCCCGCCAGCGGAACGCCGCCCGCGATGCTCTTGGCGAAGGTCAAGAGATCCGGCGCGACGCCGGCCTGTTCGATCGCGAACATCGTGCCCGTCCGGCCGAAGCCCGTCTGAATCTCGTCGGCCACCAAGACGATGCCGTGACGGTCGCAGAGCGCGCGCAGGCCGCGCAAGAAGGCGAAGGGCGCGGGCACGAAGCCGCCTTCGCCGAGCACGGGCTCGATGACGATCGCCGCGACCTGCGAGGCCGGAACGCGCGTGGCGAAGAGTTCGTCGAGCGCTCCGAGCGCACGGTCCGAATCCCAGCCGCGGCGCGCGTCGGGATAGGGCGCCTGGTGCACGTCCGGCGCGAACGGGCCGAAGGTTCCCTTATAGGGATCGACCTTGCCGGTCATGGTCAGCGCGAGCAACGTTCGTCCGTGATAACCGTAGCTGAAGGTTATCACCGCGCTGCGCCCGGTGGCGGCGCGAGCGATTTTGACGGCGTTCTCCGCAGCCTCGGCCCCGGTCGTGACCAGCAGCGTCTTCTTGGTGAAGTCGCCCGGCACGAGCGCGTTGAGGCGTTCGGCCACGGCCACGTAGCTTTCGTACTGGCCGACCTGAAAGCAGGTGTGCGTGAACGCCTCGAGCTGGGCGGCGATCGCCGCGACCACGCGCGGGTGCCGGTGGCCCAGGTTGAGCGTGCCGATGCCGCCGGCAAAGTCGACGAACTCACGTCCGTCGACGTCCCAGAGGCGCGCGCCCTCGGCGCGGGCCACGAACAGAGGATAGGCACTTGCGACGCCGCGAGCGACGGCGGCCGTGCGGCGGCCGCTCAACTCATCGGTCCGCGAACGGGTCAGGTGCACGGCTCGAACTCCGGTGAAAAAGTCGCCGCGCCCCGCGCGGCTGCGTGGACACTTCCAGCGGGCTGAAGGACCGGCCTGCCCCAAGGCTTGGCCCACTGGAGAGCGCCCGTCCGTCCGCGAGCCGAGGAATCGGACGACCGCGCCCAAACCTCTGGCAAACATTAACCCCGGTTACATCGTGCGGAGGCAACCGTGTTCGCTCGCGCCCGTATTTTGGCTGCGGCTCTGGTGCTATTTTCGTCCGTCCTCGCACCCGCGTTCGCCGGGACGACCGGAGGCCTCCGGGGACGCGTCGTCGACGCCGCCGGCGGGCTGCCGGTGGCGCGGGCCAAGATCACGGTCATCTCACCGTCGGAATCGAACACGGCGCTCACCGACGCAAACGGATCGTTTGCATTCATCTCGCTCGCCCCGGACACGTACACGATCTCGGTCGAGAAACAAGGCTACGACCCGATCTCCTCGAGCGGCATCACGGTCCAGGCCGACCAGGTGCAGACGATCCCGCAGTTTGCGTTGCAGAAAGCGCTCAAACAGATCGTCAACGTGCGCGCCCGAACCGGGTCCGATCTCGTGCGGCCCGGCACGACGAGCGACGTCTATTCGGTAAACGACGCCGCGCAGAAGGCCGCTTCCGCCGTCGGCGGTCCGGGCGGCCTCAACCAAGCCTATAGCGCGATCGCCACGGTTCCCGGTGCGAACGTACCGCAGGGTCAGCAAGGCTGGAATCAACTCGTCTACATTCGCGGCGGCGACTATAGCGACGTGGCCAACGAACTCGACGGCGTCCCCGTGCAGCGCGCCTCCGACTTCGCGCCGGCTACGACGCTCTCGA
>Ga0326727_10025163_pt1 | contig 11185 bp, 8 predicted proteins | sample MB2enrmetagenome_FD_207643 | JGI IMG/M metagenome (GOLD analysis project Ga0326727, IMG submission 207643) | Lab enriched peat soil microbial communities from McLean, Ithaca, NY, United States - MB29MY | ecosystem: Environmental > Terrestrial > Soil > Wetlands > Peat | place: USA: New York... | reverse complement strand
AGTCTTCGTCACTTACTACGGAAACGTCATAGGACAGAACGCGGTATTCACAACGAACGTCCAGGGGAACAACGCGATCTTCGCCACCCTCTACGGAAACGTCATAGGACAGAACGCGGTATTCACAACGAACGTCCAGGGGAACAACGCGATCTTCGCCACCCTCTACGGAAACGTCATAGGACAGAACGCGGTATTCACCCAGAATATGGTCGCCAACAACATATACGGGGTCAACTCGCTTTCATTCAACCCATCACTTGGAGGCAACATAATTGGCGTCAATGTAATAAGCTTCAACGGCTTCTCCCAAGGCGTAGACGATATAGCTGGTGTCAATATTATAAAATACGGGGCTCCTGCCCTTGTTCAGCAGCAATACACGTCTGGAACAGCAGCCCAGACCCTGGCTGCGACAGAGAACATAGTGTATATGTTTGTCGGCCAAGTCGGATCCGCATCATCGCAGAAGGTTACTGTAGTAGATGCAGCATCAGGTTCAGCCCCAACCGCAACAACTGAGGTATATGTGGGAAATGCCCCTGTCAATTCCGTAATGACATTTATTGTGCCCTATGGTTTCTACTTCAACGTGATATACACGGGTAGTGCTGTAGCATTCAACACGATACAACTAAAATAAAGGGAGTCTGAGTTCAATGAAAAAAAGGCAGCCGGTTTCCTCCTTCCTATTAGGCTTGGTGCTAATGGCTGTTCTGGTAGGAATGCCAAAGGCGACTGTCATAACGGGCTTCAACTCGCCATACGATGTCGCAATCCCCCCGAGCAACATCTACGTATATGTAACAAACGGCGGCAACAACACGGTGAGCATAGTCAATTCGATAACCGATGTAAAGGTCGGTACGATAACCGGTTTCGATCTTCCTGCCGGCATAGCGGTTACGCCGAACGGAACCTTCGCCTATGTGGCTAACTTTGGCAGTAATGAACTGTTGAGGATATACACCTCCACCAACACGATTACTGGAACCACCAACGGCTTTGACCAGCCATACTTTGTCTCACTATCCCCGGACGGGAAGACTGCCTATGTCAGTAATCAGGGAAACAACACGGTGAGCATAGTGAACCTGCTAGGCCAGCCTCCCATTAGCGCAGGAAACCCGACCCCGCAGAACCCCACCATAACCAGCGGGCAGAGCATAATACTGACCGCAAACCCGAGCGATGGCTCCCCGCCATATTCATTCCAGTGGTATGCCAGCCTGACCTCTACCTGCAATTCGGGCTCCGCGGCAGCCGGCACAGGCTCCTCCATATCTGTAAGCCCGTCGGTCAGCACATACTACTGCTATGTGGTCAGTGACAGCGCCATCCCTCCGGACACCGCGACCTCTGGCACTACCCTGGTTACTGTTACGTCGCCAACTAGCACTATTGGCGGGGGAGGAGGCGGTGGCGGTGGTTCTACTGGCGGCGGTGGAGGAGGCGGTGGCGGTGGCGGCCAGTCCAGGCCGATAGTAACCATATCCAGCACCAACTGCTATTCTGTAACCAACATAGCGAGACTGAACAGCTTCAATGTCACGCTCAGCAACCAGAACTTCTTGATAACCGACAGCTTCATAAACCCCAACCAGACCGGCATCATAATCAACGGCAGGAGCTATACCCTATCGCTCAATACAACCTACAACATCAGCAATTCGACCTCGACCATAAGGATAATTAACATATCCTACCTCCCGATACAGCATACGGTCGCACTGCAGGTATGCTCCAGCCATGCGATAACCGCCCCGCAGACAGAACTGACATACTCGCCGATATACGCATCAACACCGCCCGGGGTGCAGCTGCTCTCCCAGATTGACCTGCAGAATATCGGGCTGGTGCCGGAGTACATAACCCTACATGCAAGGAACTTCTCGAATATAGTGCTGATATCCACGAACAGCACCTTCCTCAAGCCGGGGCAGAGTGCGTCCATAGAGGTCCTGCTGAACTCTACCAATACTACAAGCCCCGGAATCTACTATACGCCGATAGACATAGCCTCATCATCTACTGGGGGCCCGACCAGCAGCCAGACCACATACCTCACATTTGACGTCCAGAACACAACCGCTCCGGGAAAGCCTTTCACCTCAACGCTCATAGCGTTGACAAACCATACAAATACCGCCAGCGGCATAATACAGATAAGCAGCCCATCGGACAGGTCGGTGACCAATGTCACGCTGCAGACGATCCTGCCGAGATCTGTAGTTACGAACATGTCCCAGATCATAGCCTTCGGCCTGACCAATAACGTCACATTCGTAAACGGCAGCTACGTGATAACCTGGCAGATAAGCGAGATACCCCCAGGCCAGTCTGTCTATGCCTACTTTACCATAACCAAGCCTTACACGCCAGCCCTTACCCAGATCAAGGAGATCCTAGCCGCAGTCCCATACGTAAACCACGGGAACGGTCTCCTTAAGGTAATAAACGTAGGGATACCATTATTCTACACAAACACCACGAACCGCTTATATGTAACTGCGATGTATACCGGTGCGAGGTCCCAACCCATAACCTTCTCGCTCTCTACCGTGCAATCCGGCATACTCATATATAACGGCACGCAGACGGTTGAGGCGCAGCCGAACGAGTTCTTCAACAAGAGCTTCTACATCCTCACCGGCCCGAGTCCAGGAACAGCGTTGTTCAATCTCTCACTGAGCACAGCTGGGGCGAACATATCGTACACGCTGCCAATAAATATCCTACCGAAACCGGTATCCACAACCACAATACCGCAGAAGCAGGTGGTCTCAGTGTCGTTACTGGAGGAAATAGCAATAATCCTGCTAGTCATAATCGTGGCAGTTCTTGCACTGCTGTATATCCTTAAGAGGAGAGGAGCTTCGGAACCCAAACCCAGACCCGCTGCGGCACCGGCAGTAAAGAAGAGCGCTAAGGCAGCGCGCGAACTTAGCAGAAAGGAGGTAATGGGCATGATAAAGAGCGCAAAGGAGAGCGGGAAGGCTGTAGACCTAAGAAGCAAAAGCCTAAGCGGCGTGGACCTCAGCAAACTGGACCTCTCCGAAGCGAAGCTCTCAAGGGCTAACCTGAAAGGCGCGAACCTGAGCAAGGCGAACCTTGAGAGGGCTGACCTGAGCGATGCAAACCTGGAGGGGGCGAACCTGACAGACGCCAACCTCGCATTCGCAAAGCTTGACAGGGCGAACTTCAAGAAGACAAACCTTACTGGCGTAGACCTGAGCAAGGTTGACATGGACAACGTAAAGGACTGAGACCAATAAGCATGGTGATCCGATAGGAAAGACACTTCATAAAAACAGGCTTTTCAAAGTGGAAAGGCAGAGGATAAACGTACGAGGGAAACGGGTAGACTACTACAGGGTCGTCAAGAGGGATGTGGCCGTGATCCTGCCCTTCCTTGACAGGGACCACATACTCCTCGAAAGGCAGTACAGGCCGCCGATAGGGCTCAAGATATTTGAGATCCCGGCCGGGCATCTCAATAAGGGGGACACTCCTGCTTCGGCAGCAAAAAGGGAGCTCGAGGAGGAGACGGGCTACAGGTGCTCAAGGCTAAAGAGGCTTGCTGTCACGTATCCGAGCCCTGGCATACTCTCTAACAAGGAGTACATCTACGCAGCTGAGGGCCTGAAGAAGGGGAAGATCTCTCTTGACAAGGATGAGGAGATAAGCTTCATAGGTATAAACATCAGGACGGCAATAGAGATGATAAAAAGAAACGAGATAAAGGACGCCAAGACCATAGCAGCGATCCTTTACTACAAGAACTTCGTTATGGGATCAGATTGACCTGTTTATCAGGAACTCCGCTATCGACTTCAATATGCTCTTGGGCTCGGAATCTGGAAGCAGCCTCTCCACATTCTTCCACGCATCCTTTACGAGCTTTTCCTCGAGGTTCTTAGTGTACTCCTCGGAATCGCATTTGCCTATTATGGCTATCGCCTCGGATATGAGCTTCCTGTCCTTGGTGTGCATCATGAGTATCTCCTTGAGCCTCTTCCTCCCCTTTTCGTCCGCCTCGGCCAACGCGTGTATGACCAGCATCGTGATCTTGCCCTCTGTTATGTCCTCGCCCCTTCCTCCCTTGCCCTCGGCAACGCCGCTCTCCGTTATGTTGAGCAGGTCGTCCTGGAGCTGGAACGCTACCCCGATGCTTGCGCCGAACCTTCCCAGCGCCTCTATGGTCTTGTCGTCGGCGCCGCCGAGCACCCCCCCTATCTTCGCCGCCATGCCCGCAAGCACCCCTGTCTTCGAGTAGGCCATCTGCAGGTACTGGCTCTCCGAGACGTTGTACGGGTCCACGAGCGACCTGTGCCAGGCGATGTCCGTAGCCTGGCCTATCGAGAGCTTAAGCATCTCCCTCTGGTATATCTCCAGTATCTTCATCTTCGACTCGCTGGTCAGCTTCTTGCTGTCGAGAAGCGCAACAACCGGGAAGAAGAACATGAAGTCGCCGAGGTTCAGCCCGACGTCTATGCCGTACTTCTTGTGCACCGCCTGCGCACCCCTCCTCATCCCAGAGTTGTCCTCTATGTCGTCATGTATCAGCGTACCGTTGTGTATTACCTCTGGTATTATCGAGAACTCGGTGTAGTTGTTGCTGTCCTTGCCGAGCGCGTCTATTATTGTGAGCATGAGTATGGGCCGCCATCTCTTCCCGCCTAGCTCGAGGAGGTAGCTTGCAGGCTCTATCACAGCCTTGCTTATAGCCTTGGGGTCGTACTCGTAGCCGCTCCTGCCCAGAAGGCTCCCGAGGTAGCGCACGGAAGCTGTGTCTGTGAGGTACTCGCCTATCTGCTTGTCGATCTCGGCGCCGCGCCGCTTTATGTACTCGATTATCTTCTCATCCATTCATTTCTCCCTTTTTGTTGTCTGGCCTATCGAGGACATCGCAAGCCCCTTCAGCGGGCTCTTTATCCCCCTGGCCGCGATCTCGAACTTCTCGATTGCCTCCTTAGTGAGCCGCGCGGCCTCCTTTTCCGCATAGGCTATTGAGCCCAGCTCCACGAACTTGTCAAGCACGAACCTTATCTCAGCCTCGCTCTTCAGCTCCCTATCCTTTGCATATACGCCCTTCATCTTTGCGAGCGTGGCGGAATCCGCATGCTGCACAGCATGCCAGAGTATCAGCGTCTTGACGCCGTCACGCACGTCCGTGCCTATGGACTTGCCTAGGCCTCCCTCCGTGGCTATGCAGTCGAGTATATCGTCCTTTATCTGGAATGCTATCCCGGCAGGGGTCCCGTAGCCGGCTATGCCGTTCACTACATCATCCTTGGCCCCCGCTATTATAGCGCCGCACTGCATTGGCCCGTATACGGAATAATATGCGCTCTTCGCGTGTATCGACTTGTAGTAGTCCTCTATCTTGAACTTTGTTATGTCCTTTACCTCGCGCGCAAGCCTGATGTCAAGGTACTGGCCTATGTGCGTCGTAAGCATTATGTCGTAGAACTTGTCGAAGTAGCGTTTCCCCCTCTCGCCACCTAGCACCGAGGCTGCGTCGTATGCCATCTTCCAGAGGATATTGTGCAGCGTGTCGCCGGCGTCGACAGCATACTCAGCACCGAAGAGGATGTGCGCAGCTGGCAGTCCCCTCCTCACGCTGTTGCCGTCCATCCAGTCGTCGTGCATCAGGAAGTAGTCCTCGGATATCTGCTGCACGGCAGCCGGGAGCATCACGTCCTCGAGCTTCCCCCCGTATAGCAGCGTCCAGAGTATCGCATAGCCAGGCCTCCTGTACTGGCCCTTCCTGTCGGTGTAGGAGCGCAGCATCTTTATGAACTCGGGAGGGGCGTTATCAGGGAAGTAGCTGCAGATTATCTGGTAGACGCGTTCCCTGTGCTGCCCTACAAACTCCTTGAAGTCCAGGGCGTTGCCTTCTGGTTTTTTCTGCATAGTCAATACCAATGAACCTAAAATCAGTGCACTCAGTTATCTTTAAATACTATATTAACCATAAAGATATAAAGGTGTATTCTTGGCAGTTGAACGATTGATGAGCCTCACAAATACCGCTCTGAAAAGCAATTTCGTCAAATTGAACAGACCGTACAAGCTGAATTTCTGCATGACATACCTATGCCAATCAAGGTGCATCACCTGCGGTATATGGCAGATAAAGCCAAAGGGCGAACTCAGCCTGGACGAGATAAAGAGCTTCGCGGCGAAGAACCCGTATTTCAAGTGGATAGAGCTTACCGGCGGGGAGCCCTTCCTGAGGAGTGATATAGTCGAGATAGCAAGCGCGTTCAAGGAGAACTCAAAGGAGCTCTACATACTCACCATGCCTACAAACTCGCTCTGCGATCAGGGACTTGTGGAGCGTAAAATCAGGTCTATACTCGCACTGGGGATACCCAGGGTTGCAATTACGGTAAGCCTTGACGGGTATCGCGAGCTCCACGACAGGATAAGGGGCATACAAGGGAACTACGACAAGGCGATAGCGATGTTCAAGCGGTTGAAGGAGCTGAAGAAGGAGTTCAGCAACCTCTACTTCGTATTCGGCTACACGCTCAGCAAGTTCAACAAGGGTGAGTTCCAGAAGACCTTCGACGCTGTAAAGGCGGAGATCCCTGACCTGCGCTACAACGACTTCCACATAAACCTCGCGCAGATATCTAGCAATTACTACGGGAATGCGAACGACGACATAAAGGTGAACAACAAGGAGGTCGTCGAGGAGCTCGAGTCGATCCTGAAAAAGAGGGAATTCGAGCTTGGGGTCATACCGATAATAGAGACCGCATTCACTAGGAAGCTTGTCGAATACGCAAAGACAGGGAAGGCGCCGATGAAGAGCAGGAGCATGGAGGCCTCGCTGTTCATGGACAGCTTCGGGAACATATATCCTTCGATAATGTGGGACAGGAAGATAGGCAACATAAAGGATGCGGATTACGACCTGCTGAAGCTGTGGAACAATGATATTGCAAAAGAGATAAGGGAGGAGATAAGGCAGGGCAAGGAGCCGAGCCAGTGGACCTCGTGCGAGGCCTACCAGACGCTTACCGGCAACGTGCTGAGCCTTCTTGTATGACGCTTTATCTCGAATTTCAAACCGATGGTTGTTAGATGAGGATTCTGGTCTTGCTGCTTCCGATCATGCTACTGGTTGGAATGGCAGCGGCCTCGACCGTTACATTGACAGGCACCTGCTATTCGACGATCATAAACAAGACGAACAACTACATAACCTTCAACATTACCAACTCTGGCAATGGGACCGCTACCAACTTCCTGATAGTGCCGGAAATAGACGGCGCCTCTACGCCGAATACGACCATATCCATACCGCTTGTCGCGCCTGGAGGCGCATACTCCGAGCGGATATACCTATCAAACTTCACGATACCGGGAAGCTATGTGGAAAGATTCGTAGCAAGGTACTCCCAAGGCTCAAGCACGTTTACCACGCTTTTCCCGTGCCTTGTGCAGATAGGCCAGAACGCCCACAGCATCCTCTATATAACAAACATCACAAGAGGCAAAAGGGGGGACAACATCTCGGTCAACATATCGAACATAGCAGACTATCCCATAGCTGCGCAGGTCTCCGTCTATGCGCCGCCTGATTTCACCGTGGTCAACCCAACAAAGAACGTGACGATGCAGTACGGCTTGACAAGCACGCCATTCGCGATATCTACACAGACGCAGTACACCAATTTCGAGTTTCCGATTACAGTGGCTGCATCATACGTAAGCGGCAATGTGCATTACGCAACGGAGAGGACAATCAGCATCGGCGCATCGGCAGGCACATCATCCGCATTCACGGCCAATCTGCTCCTCTTTGGCATAGTGGTACTGGTAGTCGTCATAGTCGCGCTTATAGTTCTCTCGGTAATCTTGAAAAAGGGGAAGGGCGGCGCCGAACACCATCACGAAACCGAGGAGCATCACCACGCCGAGCCGCATGTAGAACAGGAAAAATGATATCATGAAACCGTATATCAGCATAGTGATCCCGACTCTTAACGAGCAGGACAATATGCACAAGCTCCTTGAAGGAATCCACAGCGTGATAAAAGATTACAGGTACGAGGTAATAATAGTCGACGGGCATTCCAGAGACCATACCGTAAAATTTGCCAGGCAGATGGGCGCCACTGTCATATATGACGACAAGGGAAAGGGATCAGCGCTCAGGAAAGGGCTGGCAGCAGCAAAGGGCAAGATAATAATATCCATGGACGCGGACCTCTCTCACAGGCCGAATGAGCTCAAGCTGCTGATAGCGGGGATAGAGGCGGGGTACGACGTGTGCATGGGATCGCGCTTCCTCACGGGGGGCGGCTCCGACGACATGCCACTCACCAGGATAATAGGCAACAAGATATTCGTCGCCATAGTCAACATCCTCTACGGCTCGCACTACACGGACATGTGCTACGGCTACAGGAGCTTTGCGAGAGGGGTATCGAGGAAGCTCAGCCTCGAGGAGGACGGGTTTGGGATAGAGACCGAGATAAGCATAAAGGCGCAGAAGAAGCACCTCCGCGCTCTTGAGGTGCCGAGCTACGAGAAGCTGCGCGCTTCCGGGGAGGGCAAGCTCAGGAGCCTGGGGGACGGCGCGATAATACTCAGGACAATACTAAAGAACCTCTGAAGCGGCTCTCACTTTACCGTGTAGAACCCGTAGTTGTAGTTGAACTGCTTGTAGGTCGCGGTGACTATCGGGGTAAGGTTGTAGGTCTTGTTGACGTATGCGCACTCGTTGTTAGGGGTATGGCACCAATACCCGTAGTCAAGCACAAGGCACTGGTAAGTGCTCCTGTATTGGTTTACCTGAGTGGTATTGTAGAGGTTGTCTATCTGCGTAGCGGTCCTGTTGTTCATGTTGAAGAGGGTAGGGTCGTAGGTGTACACTATGCAGCCCGGCGGGATTAGCGCGGAGTTGTTGTACACGAAGCCCTCGTAGAACCTTGCGTCGCCCGCCTGCACCACCGCTGATGGGTTTACCGCAAGCAGAGGCATCATCGCATATATCGGATAGAAGACAATGACAAGCATCACGGCAAGCACCACAAGGCTCAGGCTCCGGTAATTGTTTTTGAATCTTTTCTTGAGCCAATTCTCGCCCTCCCCAAGGATGAAGCCAAGGCAGAACCCGCCGAGTATGCACGCCTGCGCTATCATGCTGAGCTGGAACCTCCAGTCCACGCCGTAGATCACCGAGCCCGCATAGAACGCAGCATAGAGCAGGAAGAACACAAGGAACCATATCCCTACGGCTATCGCCTCCCTCCTGTGCCTCTTGTGCATGAGCATTATCGCAAGGCCCACTATCGCAAGCGCGGTGAAGAGTATGGGCTGCATTATGTAGGTGCTCTTGTACTGGTTGAACCAGAACACCACGTTTGCGCATATGTTCGCATTGAAGTTCTGCAGGTTTATCGAGCCTGTGACGCTTACAGGCGCAAGATTGCGGGTGCAGGTATTCTGTATGGTAGTCCCGGTATATCCGTAGCTGTCCGTCCTGGACTCGTTGTAGGAATAGAGTACCGAGGGCGCTATCGCGAAGACGAAGAAGAGCAGTATGATCAGCAGTTTGGTGTTGAGGAAATTCTTCCTTATCGTCCTGAACCCGTTGCCTATAGCCTTGCGCACGGACTTGTCATCGAGAAGTATGTAGAACAGCAGGAATATCGGGATGAAGAAGACCTCATCCACCTTCATGTACATCAGGAGCGAGAAGGAGAAGAGGAGGTTCGAAAAGCTCCATATCGTCTTCCTCTCTATGAACAGCATCATGAAGAAGACCGCAACAAGCGAATAGGCGAGCACAGCAAGGTCGGAGTTCGTTGGCATGGCCCATACGAGCAGGACGGGCGAGAGCGCAAGCAGTAGCGCGGCGAAATACGCGGCTCTCTTGCTCTTGAGGAGCAGCAGCGAGGCGAAGAAGCACACGAACACAGACAATACGCCCAGCATAAATTCGACGCCGTATGCCACAGACCTCTTCGCGCCGAAGAGCAGGAAGCCCAGCGCCATGTTCGCCGATAGCCCTATGGGCTCATGGTAGACCTGCCCGCTGAAGCACATGGTCGGCGTCCCGTAGTTGCACATCCATGCCTGGCCCATGTGTATGAGGTCAAGCGCCATGCCCTGGTATATCGCGTCGTCGAAGAAGAGGAGCTGCGTGGGCTTTATGAAGTAGAGCTCGATGAATGCGAAGACAAGCACTATCGCGATGATGATCAGGAAGTCCTTCCTCTCAAAGCCGTATTTGCCCAGCGTCTCCCTTATGTTCTTCCTTTCCTTCACCGCCCCGACTACCAGCGCTATTGCCGATATTATTATCCCGATTGTGAATATGTACTCGAGGATACCGTTAGGCAGCATCAAACCCCACTCCTATTCGTTACGAAAACACCGTTTATAAACATATACTTCGTCTTTGTGGCCTTCATGGTGGCGATCGCGTCCTCAGGAGCCATCGCTATCGGCATGCCGTGTATGTTGAAGCTGGTGTTGAGCACTATCCCGTAGCCGCAGGCGTGCCTGACCTGCCTCAGGAGCTCCTGGTAGCCCCTGTTCTCGTCGCCGACCATGTGGGTGCGCGCCGAGCCGTCTATATGGACCACCGACCTCTCCCTCTCGTGCAGCTCGTCCTTGAGGTAATAGGCTGATGTCATGAACTTGTCGTAGCCCTTGTGGTCGTAGTGGAGCATGCGCTCAGCCTCCTCCTCGAGTAGCGATGGCGCGAATGGCTGGAACCACTCCCTCTTCTTTACGTATATGTTGAGCTTCTCCTTGACCTTCTCCGAGTCGCTGGGCGCGAGTATGCTCCTGTGCCCGAGCGCGCGCGGCCCGTACTCCATTGCGCCCTGAAACCAGAAGAGATAGTTGCCCTTTGCGATGAGCTCGGCAGCGTGCTTCGCATTCTCGATCTCGTCGCTGACCTCGTGTATGAGCGACCTGTCGCCCTTTAGCGCCTCTACGGTCTGCTCGGCAGTATAGCTTGCGCCGGTGTAGGGCGTGAACTTGTATGAGGATGTGCCGTTGAGCAGGTAATTGGTGTACAATGCTGCGCCGAGCGCTATCCCACCGTCTCCCATATGCGGGAAGACATGCCATCGCCTCAGGTTCTCAAGGCCCCTCACCTTCATGTTGGCCTTTATGTTCGCGAAGGTGCCGCCCGCGAATGTCACCTCATTCC
>Ga0326727_10025162_pt1 | contig 11185 bp, 7 predicted proteins | sample MB2enrmetagenome_FD_207643 | JGI IMG/M metagenome (GOLD analysis project Ga0326727, IMG submission 207643) | Lab enriched peat soil microbial communities from McLean, Ithaca, NY, United States - MB29MY | ecosystem: Environmental > Terrestrial > Soil > Wetlands > Peat | place: USA: New York... | reverse complement strand
GCACCTCGCGCCTGTTGCGCAGTTATGACCTGCTGGGCCGCGCCGGCAACGACGAGTTCCTCATGGCCCTGCCCGGCTGCTCGAGCGTTAACGCGGTCATGATGGCGGAGCGGCTGCGCATGGATGTCTTCTCGGCGCCGTTCCGTCTGTATGGCGACGCCATCCGCCTCTCGGCCTGCTTCGGCGTGGCCAGCAGCCTGGGCAGGTCGCCTGTGGTGGTGCTGCGCGAAGCGGAACAGGCGCTGCTGATAGCCAAAGCCACAGGCCCCGAGTCCATTCAGTGCGCGGGAGATTTTCCCGAACCTCTGGCCGCTCCGGTAGCCTTTCTTTCACCCACCTCCGGCGACGAATTGCTGGCCTGGTAGAGTGGGCGGAAGAGGCTGCGGAAAGACACGGGGTTTCGGGTGAGATTGGCGGAAAGGGTTCCTCCGGGGCTATTGGTTCCTGTATAAATAATGTCCTTGCGCCGTCCCATCGGGACTCCGTAACGAGCTTATGGAATCCTTTTTCCCCACGCTGAAGCGCGGGGCTAACCAACTCTGCGCCTCCGGCGCGTTTGTGCGGGCATTACTTATGCAGTACTCAATAAAGCCCGCGTTGGTACAGTTGGCTTTATGCGGGGGTTGAAACCCCGGCCTCCCTCCAAGGGAACCAGGCAGACGGCGAACGCGTATAAACTGAACATGAACGCGGCTACTGCAATGGAGAACCTGCCAGCAGAGTTTCTGTCGAAGCGCCTTTTCGGCATCACGCGCCGCATCGAGGAGATTGACCCTCAGTTGTCGCGTGTTCTGGTTCCGTGGGTGGTACGGCATCCGCGCTACCTTTCCGGCTTTCTCCGCCTGGCGCGAACCATCGGGCAGTCGAAGCGCGTGCGGGCGCGCTCGCTGGCCGACGGGGTGAAGGTGCCTCCCTTTCTCGTTCTCAGCGTCACATCCAAATGCAATCTGCGCTGCACGGGGTGCTTTGCCGGGGCTGTTGGGACCGTGGCCAGCGCTCCTGTAAAGCCGGGACTCAGCCTCAGCGACTGGTATGAAGTCGTGGATGAAGCGGTTCGGCTCGGAGTGATGGCGTTCATGATTGCCGGCGGCGAACCATTCCTGCTGCCGGGCATTGCCCAGCTCTTCCGCGACCATCCCGACCGGCTCTTCCTGGTCTTCACCAACGGCACCGCGCTCAAGGCTAGCGATTATCAGATTTTGAAAGACTGCGCCAATACAGTGATTGTGGTCAGCCTGGAGGGCGATCAAACTTTGACTGACCTGCGCCGGGGAAACGGCGTCTTCGAGAAAGCTCTCGGCTCTCTCGACCGGCTGCGGGAGGCGGGTGTGTTGACGGGCATCGCCGTGACTGTGGGACCGGCAAATATCGCGTACTGGTCAGAACCGCGCAACATCGACGGACTGATAGCGCACAGCGGGCCGCTGGCCATGTTCATTGAGCAGATTCCCACCGGCCAGGTTCCTACAGGCAGTTGCGAAAGCGGCGCGCTGCTCACAGAGGACGAGCGGACGCGCTTCCGCAAAACCGTCGTCGAGTATCGTGACCGCGCGACCGGCGGCGCATTCATCATCCATTCGCCGGGCGATGAAGAAACACTCGGAGGATGCGTCTCCGCCGGACGCGGATTCGCCCATGTGAATCCCAGCGGCGACGTTACCGCCTGTCCGGTTTCCGCGCTGGCAACGCACAACGTGAGAACTTCAAATCTGCGCGAGGCTTTGGCCAGCCCGCTCTTTGCCATGATCCGGGAAAATGCGCATCTGCTCGAGACAGAAGGCCATCCTTGCGGGCTATCGGCCCACGCGACGGAATTGGAGAGCATGACAAAGGGACTGGGCGCATATCGCACGGGAGAGCCCGAATCCGCTGCGCGGAATAAGGAATGGCCCGTCGCCATTGGCTGACGGTGCCAAGGTAAGGCGCGGGCTTCGGCGGCTGCTCCGATTCTCAGGCAAGATTGGAGAAATGATTTTCTCAGGGGCAGAGCAGGTTGCGGAAAAAGGCTGAAGGGCATCCCTCAGGGGCTATTGGTTCCTGTATAGATAATGTCCTTGCGCCGTCCCTTCGGGACTCCGTAACGAGCTTATGGAATCCCTTTTCCCCACGCTAAAGCGCGGGGCTAACCAACTCTGCGCCTCCGGCGCGTCTGTGCGGACATTACTTATGCAGTACTCAATAAAGCCCGCCATTGTTTTGTTGCTTTTTCGGCACGGCTGAAGCCGTGCCCTTTCAAAATAATGAGTTTTTCTGCGAATTGTTTAGAGCGCTTTCTGTCTAGCTGTTTACCGTTGAAATGGACTTCTGTGGTCTCCCACCCATTTCGCAAAGAACGCGAAATGGATGGGGCACCCATAATTCTGTTAAGACTTGAGTTAAAGATACTCTAGTCCCAGGAACTCCTGAAAAACCTCGTTCGATAGCAACCGGCCTTGCGCTGTGAGCCTAACGGTCTTGCCGTCGGAAGTGAGCAGTCCAATTTCAGCCAGCCGGGCGACGGCTTCGAGAGCCGGAGCCACCAGCGCCGCGCCAAACTCGCGCTCCATGGCGGCCACATCGATGCCGGCGTTCAACCGCAGGCCGAGAAACCAGGCTTCTTCGTGCTGCTCGGCGGAGGTGAGCCATGTGGTCTCGGCCGGGGCTGCTCCAGCGAGATAGGCTTTCAGGTCATCGGTGGTGGTGGAGCGCAGGACGCGTCTATCTTCAACTGAATCTGCTTCATTCAATCTCAGCATCGAGGAAGCGTCGAGGCCGAGGCCGAGGTATGGGCGGCGCTGCCAGTAGCGCAGATTATGACGGGAGTGAAAGCCCGAACGGCAGAAGTTGGAGATCTCGTATTGTTCGAGGCCTGCGTGATTGAGAGCTTTGATGGCCGCTGAATACATCTGCGCGATGGCATCGTCGGCAGGAACCAGATCGGCGTGGTATCGCGCGCCGTGAGCGAGCACTTCGCGGCCCAGGCGCGAGTCCTCGTCCACTTCGAGCATGTAGACGCTGGTGTGAGGAACGCCCGCATCGGCCAGCGCCGCCATCACCATAAGCGATTCCTGCCATGAGTCGAAGGTCTGTCCGGGAAGGCCGGCGATGAGGTCAATGCTCAGGTTCGTGATGCGCGCGGCTCGCAGCCGCATCACGTCCGCGAGCACGATGGCGCGATTATGCAGCCGTCCGCTTGAAGCCGCTTCGCGGTCAATGAACGACTGCACGCCGAGGCTGACGCGGTTCACTCCGGAGGCCACCAGCGCATCCAGCATTTCATCGCCAAGCTGGCCGGGCGCGCATTCGACGGTAATCTCGGCGTCCGGGTCGAAGTCGAAGTGTGAACGCATGGCGGCGAAGAGGCAGGCCAGAAGCTCGGGCGCAAGCAGGCTGGGCGTTCCGCCGCCCAGGTAGACCGTGTCCACGCGGCGCGGAAGCTCGACTCCCATCCGCTCGGCCCAATTTCCGGCGGCCTGCATATCCTCTATCAAACGATCAACGTAACGGGCCTGTTCGCTGGCCGGATAAACTCCCGAGGCAAAGTTGCAATAGGTACACTTCGACCGGCAGAAGGGGATCGAGAGGTAAAGGCCGAGCGCGTCGCCGCCGGAAGCAACCATGAAGAGATTGTTTCACGCTCGCGACCGGGATTGAGCCCGCGAGTTTTGCTTCTCGTGGAAGAATTGATGCGGGGAGGCTTCTTGCTTGAAGGCCTGGATCGTTGGCCGGAGATTGCCTTGCTGACCTTCGAGTAGGGCACATGTGTGACGCCCGCGACAGAAAATCTCGATTGTGAAAGGGGTAGCATGGATGTTGCCCCGGATGGCAACAGAACTCCGGCTTCGAATCGGTGGCGAGGAGGGAAATGCAATGAGTGAGGCAATCAAGACAGAAAAGGCTGGTGGCGGGGTGGTCAGAACCCATCTTCACGGGTTCGAGCTGCTGTCGAATTCCCGGCTCAACAAAGGCACTGCCTTTACCGAAGAGGAGCGCACGGCCTTCGGCCTGCACGGGCTGTTGCCGCCCCACATCGGAACGCTCGAAGACCAGCGGGAACGGCGCAAGAGAGTGCTGGACGGCCGCGCCACCGCGTTTCTCAAGTACAGCAACATGCGCGATGTGCAGGACAACTGCGAGACCCTTTTCTACTCGCTTATCGCGCACTACACGGAAGAGCTGCTGCCGATTGTTTATACCCCAGTGGTGGGCGAGGGGTGCCAGCGATTCAGCGAAATATGGCGCCGGCCGCGCGGCCTTTTTGTGAGCTATACGCACAAGGATCGCATCGAGGAGATTCTTGCCAACCCGCGCTATGACGATGTGCGCTGCATCGTGGTTTCGGACGGCGAACGCATTCTCGGCCTGGGCGACCAGGGCGCGGGCGGCATGGGCATTCCCATCGGCAAGATGGCTCTTTACACCGCGCTGGGCGGCATCCCGCCGGAGCATTGCCTTCCGATTTTGCTCGATGTGGGCACGGACAACGAAGAACGCCTCCACGATCCGATTTACATTGGCTGGCAGCACCACCGCATCCGCGGCCCGGAGTACGACGAGTTCATCGAGGAGTTTGTGACCGCGGTGGAGCGCCGCTGGCCGCACATACTTTTGCAGTGGGAAGATTTCGCCGGCGTAAACGCGGCCACGCTGCTGAAGCGCTATCGCGACCGGCTATGCACTTTCAACGACGACATTCAGGGAACCGCGGCCATCGCCACCGGCGCACTGCTGGCGGCGGTTCGCGCCACGGGCCGGCCGCTGAAGGAGCAGACCATTGCCATGTTCGGGTCGGGCTCGGCGGGCATCGGCATTGGCGATCTGCTGATTGCCGAGATGAAAGAGGAAGGACTGACGGAGGAGCAAGCGCGCAAGCGCATCTACTGCTTCAATCGCCACGGGCTGCTCGTGGAGGGATGCGAGGGCATACGCCCGGGGCAGGAACCGCTGGTGCGCAAGAAAACCGATGTAGCAGGTTGGAAGCTGGTTGGGACGGGCACAATCTCGCTGCTGGATGTGGTGCGCAACGCCGGGGTTACCATTCTGCTGGGCGTCTCCGCGCAGGCCGGAGCATTTACAGAAGAAATTGTGCGCGAGATGGCGAGCCACACCGAGCGGCCAATCATTTTCCCGCTATCGAATCCCACATCGAAATCCGAGGCTGTGCCGGCGGATTTGCTGCGCTGGACCGAGGGCCGGGCGCTGGTGGGCACGGGAAGCCCGTTTGCGCCGGTCGAGGTGAATGGCAAGCAGGTGCGCATCTCGCAGATCAACAATTCGTACATCTTTCCCGGCCTTGCGCTGGGCATTCTGGTCTCGCGGTCAACGCGCGTTTCTGACGCCATGATCATGGCATCGGCCAAGGCGCTGGCCGGCCTGTCGCCCACGCTCGTTGACGCCAACGCACCGCTGCTGCCGCCCATTGGCGATTGCCGCAAGATAAGCGTGGTAATTGCCGAGGCCGTCGCAAAACAAGCCATGGCCGACGGAACCGCCGAAAAGGTGGACGATGAAACCTTGCGCGAGAACATTCGCGCCTACGTTTGGGATCCCGTTTATTTGCCGTACCGACGCATTCCGTAGCGAGGCGAAGGCTGGCCTCGCGCGGACACAGCAGGGCGCGGCAGTTTAAACTGGAATTCCATGATTCCTACACTTCAATGGACGCCGGATGGCGTCCGTTTTCTCGATCAGACCCGGCTCCCTCTCGAAGAGAGCTACGTGTTAGCAACGACTTACGAGCAGGTTGCCGACGTCATCGTCACCATGGTGGTGCGCGGCGCGCCGGCCATCGGCGTATCGGCGGCTTACGGCGTCGCGTTGGGGGCGCTCGGCTCGAAGGCTGCCACAGCTCAAGAGTTTGCGCCAGAGTTCGAGCGCATCTGCGCACGGCTGGCCGCAACGCGCCCCACGGCGGTGAATTTGTTCTGGGCCATCGACCGCATGAAGCGGCGGTTTGCGGAATTGCTGGCCACGGGCGCAAGCCTTGACCAAGTGAAGCAGAAGCTGCTGACCGAGGCGCACTCGATGTACGAGGAAGACATTGCCGCGTGCAAGGCCATGGGCAGATTTGGCGCGGCGCTTTTGCCTGAGAGATGCGGCGTGCTGACTCATTGCAATGCCGGCGCTCTGGCGACGTGTGGCTACGGAACCGCGTTGGGCGTCATCCGCGCGGCAGTCGAGCAGGGCAAGCACATCCAGGTTTACGCCGACGAAACGCGGCCGTTTTTGCAGGGCGCGCGGCTGACCGCATGGGAACTGATGGCCGACAAGATTCCCACCACGGTCATCTGCGACAACATGTCCGCCAGCCTGATGCGGGCAGGACGCATCAGGGCCGTGGTTGTGGGCGCGGATCGCATTGCGGCCAATGGCGACACGGCCAACAAGATCGGCACTTACAGCGTGGCGATTCTGGCGCGCGAGCACGGCATTCCGTTTTACGTGGCCGCGCCGTGGTCCACCATTGACCTGGAGACGGCCTCCGGCGAAGAGATTCCCATCGAAGAGCGCGCGGCTGTCGAGGTCACGCACCACGGCGGCAAGCAGTTGACGCCCAATGGCGTAGGCATTTGCAACCCCGCCTTTGATGTGACTCCGGCAAAGTACATTGCCGCCATCATCACCGAGCGCGGCGTGCTGCGCGCGCCATATGGCGAGTCGCTCAAAGCAATGGGGCGGGCAAAGGACTAGAGCTTTTCGGAAATAGTGTAGACCGCAACTTTGCCGGTATCCCACCCATTCCGCAGAAAAGCGCGGAATGGATGGGGCACGGAAGTTTATAGCAAAAGCTAAAACGCTTTAGACATCTTCGGTTCTTGTGTTTACTGTCGAAATGGACAGATGTGCTATCCCACCCATTTCGCAAATTACGCGAAATGGATGGGGCACCCAGAATTTTGTTAGAACCTGTTTCATAACCGGTTCCCATCCATCCCGCAGGGGCTAAAGCCCGTTGTTTCAGGACGTTTTTCGGCACGACTGAAGTCGTGCCCTGACACAAGGCAGCTTATGAAACAGCTTCTAACACTTAAGTTGAAAATGCTTTCAAGCTGAGCTGCAAGCCCCCATCGCCGGGGAGAACCGTGACGGCCACGCCGGTGAGATCTTCGACGAGGTAGTGGGCCTCGCCGAGCAAGTCGACGGCATGAGAAAAGGGCGTGGCGACGACCGTGCAGCCGGCGGCACGGCCGGCAGCGACGCCTGAAGCCGAATCCTCAAAGACCACGCACTCCTCGGGCTGAAAGCCCAGCAACGCCGCACCGGCCAAAAACGGCGCCGGATTCGGCTTGCCCTCCGTCACGCAATCGGCGTGAATGATGCGCTGAGGCACGGGAACACCGCTGGCTGCCAGTCGCAGGCGGGCCAGCCGCTCCGTGGCGCTGGTGACCACAGTCCATCTGTTTTCGGGCAGCGCTGAGAGCAGCTCGAGCACGCCGGGCAGCGCGCCAAGCCCTCCGCCGTCAGCCAGTTCTATCTCCTCGATGAGTTTGAGTTCCGCTGTGCTGTCCAGATCGGGACGCAACTGCGCCACGGTCTCGATGGCGCGGCATCCATGGGCGGCGCGAATCGCGGTCTCCGGGTCTATGCCGCGCAGCAGCGCCCATTTGGTCCAACTGCGCTCGACGGAAGCCACGCTGGAGATGAGAATGCCGTCCATGTCAAAGAGGACAGCCTTGCAGAAAATCTGCACGGGGGAAGAAGCGATGGATGAAGCCATGATTCGATTTTACCGGAGGGCCACCTATCGCTTTGGCTGGGCTGGCTTGCTCGCGACTGAAACCGGCTTGGGCGCCGGAAAAGCTATTCTGGGCGTTTCGGAGAGAGTGACGGCGGCCTGAACAGAATTGGTCTGTGTGCCGCGCTTGATCTGATTGTCTTTGAGCGTCAAGGCGCCGTTCGAGATTTCGGCGTCGCCTGCCCAGAGGTCGAAGCGGCCCAGCGCCGGGGGAACAAAGCCGGAGTTTGCGGCCACGGTTCCACGACGCCAGTCGAAGTGGAATGTGCCTTTGGCTGAAGCGGCCAGGTCGTTGCCGGTGAATCCCGCCAGTTCAATTTTGCCGTTGCCGCTGAAATCGCCGCCGGTCGAGCGCAGACCGAGCAATTGGCCCAAGGCCGGCGGGCTGAGCTTGTCGATCTGGCCTTCAAACGCGTAAGAAGGCTTGTCCTGAGCGGAAGCGGCAGCATGGAACGTGCCGGTTCCGTGGACGCGGCCGCCGAGCAGCGCGGCGCTGAAGGCGGTGATTTCAGCCCCGTTGGCAACGGTGGATACAGTGGCATCAGGATTGCGAAGCGTGACCGGGCCGAGGACGAGGGATTCGGCCTTGACTGTGCCCTGCATCCGCGGCCATGCCGGAGCAGCCGTGGGACGGAGGCGGTTGAGCAGAGTGGAAAGCAGCGTACCCGGCTCATGAGCGCCCAGAAACGCGGTTTGCAGAACAGCGGAGTCGAGCGCGCCAAACTGGAGCTGAAATGCAGGCAGGCAGCTCTGCGGCGCTTCGCAGGGGGCGGGCAGCGAAAGTGTGGCCGTTCCCTTCACCGGGCCGTAAGAAAACACGACCGGGTCCCAGCGAAGTTCTCCCTGGGCAAGGTGGAGGGTTGCCTGGGAGATTTTGACGGGGTTGGCCAGATAATCGGCCTTCCAGACGGCGCTGCGCAGGGTTACGGTACCGGCAAGAGTGTCGGTCGCAGGCGCAAGCTGGGGCGCTGAGGCTGGCGAAATGGGCGAGACGGGCGAAACACTTTGGGGCGACACGGCCGGCGTCTGGGTAGGCATCCAGGGGCCTTCGGCGGTCAGGTCCACGCTGATGGGGTCGCCGGACAAATCATCAAGAGCAGGAGCGTTATTGATGCCGGCCAGCTGCGCCAGTTCCCTGCCCCTCTTGATGGAGGCCTGGCCGCGCATCGTGAGCTGATAACCGGAGAATGCGAAGCGCGTGGAAACCGTCAGCGGAAGCTCCGCGCCTGCTGGGACGGCCACCGTTGCCGTCAGCGCCTGAGAAGGCTGGCTCGCGGATACGGGCGCGGGAGCCAGGGTCATCTTGGGAACACGAATGGGTTCGCTGAGGCCGCCGCCGCTCAGTTCAAGGCCCTGAATGGCGATGCTGCCCGTAAGCGGCGATTGCACAGGGGGATGGATCTTGGCCAGGCGCATATGTCCTGTATTTGTGGGCGCGACCGGAGCAATGTTTTCCGGCGCGTAGATGATTTTGCCGCTGGCCGATCCGGCGGCTTCGAGGCCGGGAGCAAAGCTGCTGCGCACGGTGCGCAATGCGTCCAGGCCCGCGGCAACGGAGATGCGGTCCAGCTCGACGGTGTAGCTTGGCAGACCGCTGCCGCCGGGCAGAGTGCCGGCAAAGCGGATGTGGCCATCGCCCAGCGGCGAGTCGCAGAGCAGGTTGTCGATGGCGCGAGTACTGAAGTGCGCGACGAGTGAGCAGTTGGCGTCGAAATCCATGGATGCGACGGGGGCAAACTCGGCGCGATGAACACCTGAGGCGCGCAGCCGGGTTTTGATTTGGGCAGCCTCGGCGGTGCCGTCCAAGTGGAGTTCGCCGGTGAGGTCGCCGCGCCAGCCTGCGTCAGAGCCGAGCAGCAGCCGGGTGAGCTGGCCGAGTTGGGCCTGTCGCCATTCGAGGTCAAGGCGCACGGGCATCTGGCGCAGTTGCGGAGCCTGGCGGAGATTTGCATCGAGGCGCACGATGCCTGTGTCGGCCTGTTGCAGCGGCATATCGGTGCGAACGGGCTGACCGCGCAGCCGGACGCGCCAGTTGCCGGGACTTTCCTGATACAGCGACATCTCCGCGTTGAGCAGGGAAAATGGCAGCTTCTCCACGCCATTTTTGATGTTGATGCGGGACTCGGTGGCCTCGAGATAAGGCAGCCTGATGGGCTTGCCCGGCCCGTTGCTGCCCGCCGCCGTTTGCGCTTCGGCATTCGCGGTGCGCAGGAGCGAATCGATGTTCCAGCGGCCGGACGCGGCGCGCACCAGATTGAGGCTGGCCTCGTCCGCGCTGATCGAGTCTATCTCCAGGCGTCCGCGCCACAGAGAGAGCAGGCGAATGGACGCAGTGACCGTGTTGGCGTGGAAGACCGGCTCGGCACCGTAAGCGGGGTCTTCCTCGACGGTGAGGTCGGAGAGGACAAAACCCGGACGGGGCAGCAGGCGCACTTCAACCGAGGACAGGCGCACGGGGCGGCCCAGCGAGGCCGAGATGAGTTCCGTGATGCGGCTTTTGTAACGGCTCACGCTCAGGAACGGGGGCACAATCAGGATGGTGAGGACGACGGCCAGCGCCGCCAGGGCGAGCCAAAGCCGCTTGTGATTCTTTTGCCGGGGTTCGGTATCTTCCGTCATGGTCTCGTCAGGGGTCACGGTTCAACGCACCGGATGGAAGGTGCGGCTCCAGCGGGTTTCGGTAAAGAAGTGTAGCGCGACATGGCCCAGCCAGGCCACGGTATTGCCAATTCCGGGCTGTTCATACCGGTCTTCCGGAGTCACAAACGACCAGTAGTTGAAGAGCGGGCGGCCCACAATGTTTTCCCTGGGCACAAAGCCCCAGTAACGCGAGTCGAGGCTGTTATGGCGGTGGTCGCCCATCATGAAGTAATGGCCGGGCGGGACCACCAGATCGCCGTTTTCGAGGTGATTGGGAAAATCGACGGACCAGGCTTCGGTGGCGCCCCTGTCAACGGAGGGCGGCACGGAGGGAAACTCGTCGAGAAAGTCCTGATGGTTGTCCAGCGTCGTCAACTGGGCGTGAGGCTGGCTCTGCGCCACACCGTTGACGATGACGATGCCGTCACGCAGGTGAATGTGGTCGCCGGGCATGCCAATCAGCCGCTTCACAAGGGTCAGGTATTGAGGATTTCCGTCCGCGTCCAAGTCCGGCACTGGCTTGATGAAGACCACAATATCGTTGCGCCGGGGCTCGCGATAGTGAACCAGCGGCATCCACTTCGCGGGCGGCGAGAGCGTGATGCGATCCACCAGCAGATGGTCGCCCACCAGCAGCGTCTTTTCCATCGAGCCGGAGGGGATGACGTAGTTCTGTGCGAGGAAGGTGAGGATGAACAAGCCCACCACGAGGATGGAGCAGATGCTGGCCGCGGCCTCGAAAGGCGTCTCTTCCACTCTTTGTTCAACGGGCTGTGGCTCGGAAGGCGTCCTGGGAGCCGGCGATTTTTTCTTTGTCATCCTGTCGCTCTT
>Ga0326727_10025161_pt1 | contig 11185 bp, 5 predicted proteins | sample MB2enrmetagenome_FD_207643 | JGI IMG/M metagenome (GOLD analysis project Ga0326727, IMG submission 207643) | Lab enriched peat soil microbial communities from McLean, Ithaca, NY, United States - MB29MY | ecosystem: Environmental > Terrestrial > Soil > Wetlands > Peat | place: USA: New York... | reverse complement strand
GACCGGAGTGGAAGGTAGAGTCGAGATCGCATCGCAGTGGACCGCGATGCGGCGGGGCAACCAGTTACCGGACCATCTGCGCTACCGGGAAGCGGCAGGTTGAGCTCTGAGGTTTCCCAGGTGCCCAAAGGCAAGGCACCTGGGGCACCCACTGTTGTGGTAGAACAAGCGGTATGGCACCCGGGCCACCCGCCATCAGTCGCTTGAGATGACGTTCGTTGAGCATAATCACATGATCGAGAAGATCGCGGCGGCGCGGCGGACGTAGGCACGTCTGTGCGCTCCGTCATTTGCGTTCCCCTCGGTTTCAGGCAAAAATTGTAAGCGATATGCACATTCAATTTGTTCTACCCTCCGATCTTCGCGACGCCTTTGAGCAGGCCGCCGCCGACTGGCAAGCCAACTCGACCCTGGACCGTTTCTGGCGGAAGGACGCCTCGCTGTGGACCGGCGAAGGGGAAGAGAAGTGGCTTGGCTGGATCAATATCGTCGAGCGGCAGCAGACCAGCCGGCAGGCGTTTGCCGAGTTGGCCGCCGACGTTCGGACGTCGGGCTTCAAATACCTGTTGCTGCTGGGCATGGGCGGCTCCAGCCTCTGCCCGGAGGTTCTGGCCGTTACCTTTGGCCGCCAAGCGGGATTTCCGGAGCTGCATATTGTCGACTCCACCGACCCGGTGCAGGTGAAGGCCGCGCACGACAAGGTGAACCTGGCCGAGACGCTGGTGATCGTGGCCTCGAAGTCCGGTTCCACGCTTGAGCCGAACGTGCTGAAGCAGTACTTCTTTACGGAGATGCAGAAGGCCGTGGGCGCGGACAAGGCCGGCAGCCACTTTGTGGCCATCACCGATCCCGGCTCCAAGATGGAGCAGGTGGCGCGCGGAGACAACTTCCGCCACATCTACTTTGGCGATCCGGAGATCGGCGGACGCTTTTCGGCGCTGTCGAACTTCGGCATGGTGACGGCTGCCGCGGCGGGCCTCGACGTGGACAAACTGCTGGGCGCCTCTGCCGCCGGTGTGGCCGAAGCCAAGAAGCCTGTGGAGAGCAACCCGGCCGCCCGGCTCGGACTGCTGATGGGCGTGGCCGCCAATGCCGGCCGCGACAAGCTCACGGTCTTTGCCTCGCCGGAGGTCTACGACCTGGGCGCATGGATGGAGCAGTTGGTGGCCGAGTCCACCGGCAAGCTGGGCAAGGGCATTACGCCGGTCGATCGCGAAACCATCGGCGCTCCTGCCGTCTACGGGGCGGATCGCCTGTTTGTGTACATCCGCTTGAAGGGCACAGCCGACGCCAGCCAGGACGCGAAGGTGGCGGCGCTTGAAGCCGCCGGCCAGCCGGTGGTGCACATCCAGATCGACAGCCTTTACGACGTTTTTGGACAGTTCTTTACGTGGGAAGTGGCCACGGCCGTCTGCGGCGCGGTGATGGGCATCAACCCCTTCAACCAGCCGGACGTGGAGTCGGCCAAGATTGAGACGCGCGCGCTGACCTCGGCCTACGAGGAGACCGGGAAGCTGCCGGAGAGCACGCCGTTCCTGGCCGACGCGGGCGTGGAACTCTACGCCACCGAGGCTTACGCGGCCACGCTGAAGGCCGCCGCCCCGGCCCGGACGCTGGCCGGCATCCTGAAGGCGCACCTTGCGCAGATCGAGGCGGGCGACTACTTTGCCGCGCTGGCTTATCTGCCCATGTTCCCCGAGCACGAGGCGGCTATTCAGAGCTTCCGCCATAAGGTGCGCGACCGGAAGCAGGTGGCCACCTGCCTCGGCTTCGGGCCGCGCTTCCTGCACTCCACCGGTCAGGACTACAAGGGCGGGCCGAACTCCGGCGTCTTTCTGCAGATCACCGCGGCGCACGCGGAGGATGTGGCGATTCCCGGCCAGAAGTACAGCTTCGGCATCGTGATCGACGCGCAGGCCGCGGGCGATCTGGCGGTGCTGGAGGCGCGCGGACGGCGGGCTCTGCGCGTGCATCTGGGCGCGGATGTGGCGGCTGGGCTGAAGACGCTCAATGCCGCCTTCGATGAGGCGCTGGCCTGAGTTTTGCGCTGGTCAGGAAACGGGGAGGGGGCCTGCGGGTCCCCTTTCTCTTTGTGCGATTGCGGCCGCTGCGGCGGAACTTTTTCCAGAACCCGGTGTTTCCACTCATGACGGCGGTTGTAGAGCCTCGTCTAAGTGGCAGTAGCCGTTGGAACGTGCTAGAGCAAAAACAGAGTCAACGTGCCCTTGCTGAGGGCTTGAAAGGTGGCTTTTTCTTGAGGAAAAAGCCACTTGAGAGCATTGCCACTGGGTACAGCTACTCTGGTTTTGCGATAGAGTCCCGGCAGCCTTCGAGAGCATCGAACAGCCGCAGGTAAGAGCAACGGGCAAGGAGAGGAACCCAAAGATGAATCGGCCATTACTTCAAAAGAGATTTGTACAAGTCCTGACCTGGTCGGCGGTGGTGCTGTGCAGCACGGCCCTGGCCCTGGCGCAGGAAAGCGCATCGGCACAGCGCACGGACGGCCAGATCGAGATGGATGTGGTGCAAGCCCTCGATGCCTCCCAGCCTCTCAAGAACGACCTGATCACCGCCGCCACCATCCAGGGCGAGGTCACGCTGTCGGGCACCGTGGCCAGCGACAGCTCCCGCAAACTGGCCGAGTCGGTTGTTGCCAAGGTCAATGGCGTGAGCAAGGTGCACAACAACCTGAAGGTTGGCAATCCGCAGGAAGCCGCGGCCGCGCAGAACCTGCCGGCGCCCGCCGACGATCCGTCGGCTGGTCAGGGGCAAGGGCAGTATCAAGACCAGGGCCAGCAGGCCGATGGGCCGGCAGGACCGCCGCAGGCGTATCCGCAGCAGCCGCCCAGCGCCGACCAGGGCCAGTACGGCCAGCAGCAGGGCCAGTACCCGCCGCAGCAAGGCCAGTACCCCGGCCAGGGGCAATATCCTCCGCAGGGCGGGCAGTATCCGCAGCAAGGGCAGTATCCGCCGCCGTATCCTCCGGGCCGTCCGCAGTACGCGCCGCCGCAGCAGGGCTATGCCCAGCAGCCGCAGCCGGCCTTCCGGCCCGCGCCTGGGCCGCTTACCATCCCGCAGGGAACGCTGCTCCAGTTGCGCACCAGTGAAGCGGTGCAGAGCAAGCGCGCCAAGGACGGCGAGCCGATCCAGTTTGTCGTCATCGCCGACGTGAACGCGGGCGGCTATCTGGCCATTCCGCGCGGTGCGGTGGTCCACGGCGTCATCTCCGAGGTCAAAAACACGCACAGCGGCGACCTGGGCGGCAGCGCGGCACTTACGCTGAAGCTCACCTCGCTGGACCTGGGCGGGCAGAGCTATCCGCTCAACTCCGATGAGTTCAAGGTGAAAGGGCCGAACAAAGCCGGACGCACCGTGGGCAATGCCTTCGGCGGGGCGGTTCTGGGCGCTCTGATCGGCGGCATGGCCGGCGGCGGCACGGGCGCGGCCATCGGAGCCGGCGCGGGTGCGGGCGTAGGCACGGCAGCTTCGGCGGCCAGTTCCGGCCCCGGCGTCTGGATTCCGGCTGAGGCGCGCGTGGACTTCCACCTGATGGCGCCCATCACCGTTACCCAGGTCAGCGAGCAGGAAGCGTCGCGGCTGGCGCAGGGACTCTATCCCGGCGGCCCCACGCTCTATCGCCGCGGCCCGGCCTACTATGGCCGTCCGGTGGTCTACTACGGCTATCCGTATGGCTATCCGCCGGTCTACTATCGCCCCTACTACATGGTGGGCGGGTACTATTCCTGGCGCTGATCTCCCTCCAATCCAGCGTCAGCCGCGGGCGGCCCCGATCATCGGGCCGCCCGTTGTCTTTCGGCGCGCAGACGCGACTGCTACGGCGGCGGCGTCTTGTCTCCCTTCGCAAACAATCCTCCCCATCCGTCGTCTATAATTGCTGAGAATCGCATCGAGCGAGAATTGCGCTTCCGCGGCGAGCTTTGGCCCGCAGCCCTTTGTGCTGCTCCGGCCATGCCCAGGCTGCCCGCGCATAGAGAGCTGAAGGTTTAAGTCCATCCATGATCCGTTTCCTGCAAACAGACAATCGCCTTACCAAGGCCCTGCTGGTGGTTATCATCGGCGCTGCCTCCATCTCCATGGTGGTTTACCTGATCCCCGGCTTGACCGGCGGCGGGGCCACCGCTCCCGATACGTTTGCCGTGGTCTATCCGCACTGGTATAGCCGCTTCATCTCAGAGGGCGACACCATCAGCCAGCAGCGCGTGGAGCAGGATGCCCGCCGCCAGCTCATGCAGCGCAATCCGCAGTACGCCGACAATCCGTTCATCCTGAACATGTTTCAGCAGCAGATCGGCCAGCAGCTCATCCAGCAGAGGGTATTGCTGGCGGAAGCGGCCAAGCTGGGCATCACGGCCACCGACGACGATGTGCGTACCTATCTGCACACCGGACCTACCGGCCAGGTGCTGTTTCCGAACGGCCAGTTCATCGGGCAGGACCGCTACGCCGAGCTGATCTCGCAGCGGCTGAACATGAGCGTGAAGGACTTCGAGGACGGCATCAAGATGGACCTCGTGGTCCGCCGCCTGCAATCGTTCATCACCGCCGGCGTCACCGTGGCCGACAAGGATGTGCGCGAGGCCTACCGCAAGCAGAACATCAAGATCAAGTTCGATTACGCGGTGATCTCGGTCGACGACCTGCGCAAGAACATCAACCCCTCTGACAGCGATCTGGAGTCGTTCTTCAAGAAGAACGGCGCGCGCTATGCCACCGCCGTCCCCGAAGAGCGCAAGATCACCTACTTCGCCTTCACGCCCAGCCAGATTCCGGGCGGTGTGCAGCAGCCCACGCAGCAGGAGATCCAGCAGTACTTCACCGCGCACCAGTCCGAATACTCGGTGCCCGACCAGTCCCGCGCGCGCCACATCCTCATCAAGGTGGCCGCCGGCGCCGACGCCAAGACCGACGCCGCCGCCAAGGCCAAGGCGCAGGCCATCCAGAAGCAGTTGCAGTCGGGCGGCAACTGGGCCGACCTGGCCAAGAAGAACTCCGACGACCCGGGCAGCAAGGACTCCGGCGGCGAGCTCGGCTTTACGCAGAAGGGCCGCATGGTTCCCGAGTTCGACAACGCCATCTTCACGCAGAAGGTTAACGACATCGCCATCGTGAAGACGCAGTTCGGCTATCACGTGGTGCAGGTGGAAGAGCGCCAGACGGCGCACACGCAGTCGCTGAACGAAGTGCTGCCGACCATCCAGGCGACGCTGATCCGCACCAAGTCGGCACAGGCGCAGGAGAACTTTGCCAAGGCTCTGACGGCCGAGGCCATCAAGACCGGCCTGGAGAAGACGGCTGCCGCGCATCACCTGGAATTGGTGACCACGCAGCCGGTCAACAGCCAGGGCGTGATTGCGGCGCTGCCTGACAGCTCCGCGGTGGTTGCCAAGGCCTTTGCTTCCAAGCAGGGCGATCCGGCCCAGTACGCGGCCACCGGCGAAGGATACGCCATCTTCCAGGTCACCGGCATTGCCGCCGCCCACGCGCCCGCCTTTGCCGACTGGAAGTCGCACATCCTCGACGACTATCGCGACGAGCAACTGCCCGGTCTGCTGGCCCAGAAGACCAACGAACTGGCCGTCAAGGCGCACAACTACAACGACCTCGCCAAGGCCGCCAAGGAAGTGGGCGCAACGGTCAAGAACAGCGATCTGGTTGGCCCCGCCGGCCAGGTGCCCGATCTGGGCCAGGTGGCGCAGGTGGCTCCGCAACTGCTCGATCTGAACGTGGGCAACATCAGCGGACCGATCAACGCGCGCCGCACGGGCGTGGTGGCCAAGATCGTCGACAAGCAGGAACCGACCGCCGACGAGATTGCCAAGAACTTTGACCAGACCCGCGATATGCTGCTCGATCAGCGCCGCAACGAGGCCTTCAGCGTCTTCATGAGCGGCGTCCTCGACAGCTACAAGAAGAACAAGCGCATCAGCATCAACGCCAAGCAGCAAGGCCCGGCCGCACCGGCAGGCATGTAAGCCGCCAGTTCAACCGGCAGTACGTAGAAAGGCCCGCAACCGTCATGGTTGCGGGCCTTTCTGCGTGTGCGGGCAATGCGGCAAAACTGATCACTGTCCACTGTTCACTGACGACTGTCTTTACCGCAATCCCTCCGTCTGGAACGGCAATCCGGTGACCGGCTGCAGTGCCGGGTCGGCGTCCTGGTTGGGTTCCACCAGCACGCCCGACGGCAGCCGCTCCGAAGCGACCGTGGTGTTCCAGCCGTCGAAGACAAGCAGAGCTTCCTCGCCCTTGAAGTCTTCGAGCGCGGCGTCGATGGTGAGGGTGCGCTTTTCGCCCGGCGCCAGCGAGATGTAGTTGTCGCCGTAGAAGACCGGCAGCACGCGCTGGCTGGATTGCGCGCGGCGCAACTGCAGGTGGGTCATCAGAGCCACATGGCTGGTGGGGTTGCCGAGTTCGACGGTGAGGGTGCGGCGGCCGCCCGCGTCGTTGCGCCTGGCCGTTACGTTCAGCGTGACCTTGGGCATCTTGTTCAGAGCGGTCAGGTCGTCGGGGTCCGCCGTCGAACTCTTCCAGTAGAAGTTGCGCGAGAGCGGCTTGCCGCCGGCGTCGATCAGCTCCAGCTTGACGAAGTAGACGGGCGTGATCGACGCAGGCAGCGCGATGGGGCCAAGGTTGGTGGCCACATCGGCGGCTGCTGCGATCTTCCGGTTGTTCTTGTACGCTTCGGAGCCGTCGAGGTTGAAGACGGTCACGCGCACCACGGCGTCCTTCACGGCGGTGGGCTGGTTGTTGATTACCTGCACGTCGCCGGTAGCTTCATTCAGTTGAATGTGGACCAGCTCTGCAGCGCTTTTGACGGCGTAGAGCGACGCGTTCGGCTCCAGGTCGTAGTGGTAGAGCTGCCAGACGAAGCTGGGCTGTGCCGGGTGGCTCATCCACGTAATGATGGCCGTGGTCGGGTGGAAGAGTTGCGCGTTGCGGCCCTCGTACATGGCGCGGTAGGCCTCGAAGTTCATCAGCTGCGCCTTGCGTACGAAGTCGGCCAGGTTGGCGATCTTGCCGTAGCGCGCGGCCATCTGCAGCGGATACTTGTCGCCGCCTTGCGCACCCTTGGCAAAGTCGTGCGTGGCCCAGTCGTCGTTGATTGTCTCCCAGTCCTTCTTGGGCATCATGCCGTGGATCGATTCGAGCGTCGGCACCGACATGCTGCCCGTTTCTGTCTTGAAGAAGTCGTCGGTGATTTCATAGAACTCGCGCGGTGTCCGCCAGAAATAGGGCCCATGCGAGCGCACTCCGGCGCCGTCGGTGGAACTGGGCTGGTAGCGGCGCGTGGGCTCCAGTTCGGCCATCAGCTTGCGCAGTTCCGCGTCGATGGCCGGCGGCGGAAAGCCCTCGTTGCGCGCGCACCACAGCATGATCGACGGGTGATTGCGGTAGCGCAGAATCTTGTCGCGCACATTGGCGATGTAGGTGGCCAGATCGGTCGGGTCCGGTCCGTCGCTCGGGTTGGGCTGGAAGAACTCGTCCCAGATGAGGATGCCGTACTTGTCGCACAGTTCGTAGAAGTCCTCGCCCGTGCTCTGGCCCACCCAGTTGCGGATCAGGTTCATGTTGGCGAGCTGGTGCATGTGAATCTGCGCATCGAGCCGTTCGCGCGGAATGCGCTTCATGGCGTCGTCCAGACCCCAGTCGCCGCCGCGGATGAACACCTGCACGCCGTTGACGGAGATGGTGAGCGTCTCCGCGCCGGGCACGCTGTACTCGATCTTGCGTACGCCGAAGCTCACATCCCTGGCGTCGGATTCGGCCTTGCCGGCGTTGAAGCTCAGATGCAGCGTGTAGAGATTGCCTGCGCCGTAGCCGTTGGGCCACCACAGGCGCGGATGCTCCATATGCAGAGCGGGCGCTGTCTTCGCATCGAAGCGGACGCGCTGTGTGCTGTGCGGCGCCAGTTCGACTGCCTTCTGGAAGCCGATCTGTTCGATTGTGCCCGTCAGTACGCCCTTCACGGGCTCGCCGCTGACGTTTTCCACGGTGGCTTCCACGGCTACATCGCTGGAATCGGTGCGGGGCAGCGGCAGGTCGGTAGTCACCAGCGGGTCCTTGATCACGATGGGGCCGGTGGCCGACAGAAACACCTTCTGCCAGATGCCGGTGTCGCGGTCGCGGACGGCGTTCAGCCAGTCCCAGCCGATGGTGGAGAGGAAGGTAGGCCCGTCCAGCGCGGTGTCGCCGCCGTTCTTGCCTACGCCGTTGCGCAGCGTGTGCTCGTGCGGAGTGCCGGGCGTGGGCTCGGGCGCAACCAGCACGGCCACCACGGCCTTCTTGCCGGGCGTCACCAGACCGGTGATGTCAAAGACGCCGCGGATGAATGCGCCGCGCGTAGTGCCCACCTTCTGGCCGTTCACCCATACCTCGGACGAATAGTTGATGCCGTCGAAGTTGAGCCATACCGCGCGATTCTTGTAGGTCCTTGGCACGTCAACGACCGCGCGATACCACCACGAGGTGCGCGCCAGGCTCTCCGGGATGCGATCCTCGCGATTGTTCTCGCCGTACATCGGCTCGGGATACACGTGGTTGTTTACCAGCGTGGTCAGCACCGTGCCGGGCACCGTGGCAGCGTACCAGCCGCTGGGATTGTAGGCTGCGGAGGAGATCTCCGCTCCGGATTGGGCCGTTTTGGCAGCATCCTGCAGTTGCCAGCCGCTGGCGACGGTGAGCGGCGGCGGAACGGTTGCGGCGGATGCGGTGAAGGCGGCTGTCATGATTGATATCGTTAACAAAATCTTCACTGGCTTAGATCCAAGGCTCTTCTTCAATGGGGTTGTCTCCCGCTCATATGCACGTTCGATCCCGGCTCTCGGCCGGATGCGGGAATTATAGTATCCCGCTCGCATTCCTGGCTGGCTTCGTCTCCTGTTCCCAGGGCAAACGCATCATCACTAGTTTTTGAAAGGGCACGGATTTATCCGTGCCACAAAAGCGGGGAAAATGCCGGGCTTCACAGGCTGCGGAAAAACTCTCGCCAAACGGGCTTTGTAACAGGGCCCGACTTCAGTCGGGCCGATAAACCACCTGGAATCAGCGGGGCTTTAGACCCTGAGGGAAGTTTCTCAGACTCCGCGATGGCAAACATGCCTTTTCCCGCAGCCTGTTCGGCCCCTGAGGGAAGGTTTGCAACAGAAAGAGCGTTCCTCAGGGCCTAAGGCCACCCTTCGAATGGGCGATTGAACGGCACGGATAAATCCGTGCCCTTTCAAAACCTCATTTCTTGACCTTTCATTTGCATGGTGCGTTTGCCCTGCTCCTGTTCCGTCGATAATGGCACTATGCACTTTCAGCGTTCCTCCGGTATCCTGCTCCACGTCAGCTCGCTGCCCTCGTACGGCGGCATCGGCGACCTTGGCCCTGCCGCATATGAGTTCGTGGAATTTCTTGCCGCCGCCCGCCAGCATGTGTGGCAGGTGCTGCCGCTTTCGCCCACGGGCTACGGCAACTCGCCCTATGCGGCGTCGTCTGCCTTTGCAGGCAATCCCGCTCTGCTGAGCCTTGAATACCTCTCCGACTGGGGCTGGATCGCGGGCGAACGCATTGGCGGGCTGGCCGGGCGCAGCGGCAGTGTGGACTTCGACGATGTGGAACGGCGCAAGTTTCCGCTGCTCTACGAAGCCGCCGCCAACTTCCTCAGCCGTGGCCCGCACGAGGCGGCTCTGGCCGGGCAGTGGAAGCAGTTTGAAGAGTTCTGCCGCGAGCACGCTTCCTGGCTTGCGGATTACGCGCTCTATGCCGTGCTGCGCCGCGTGCTGGGCACTGGCGCATGGGTGGCATGGCCGGAGCCGCTGCGCCGCCGCGAGCCCGCCGCGCTGGCTCAGGCCGCGGCCGAACATGCGCAGGCTATCGCGCAGGAGCAGGCGCTGCAGTTTGCCTTTTCCCTACAGTGGAACTCTCTCCGCAAGGCTGCCGCGCGCAGCGCCATTCGCATCCTGGGCGACGTGGCCATCTTCGTCAACATGGACTCGGCCGATGTGTGGACGCATCCGGAGCTGTTCGAACTGGACGGGGAACTGAAGCCGATCCGCATCGCCGGTGTGCCTCCCGACTACTTTTCGCCGACCGGGCAGCGCTGGGGCAATCCGCTTTATCGGTGGGATGTGCTGGCCGGGAGCGGCTTTGCCTGGTGGATCGAGCGTATTCGCCGCGCCTGCGCGCTTTACGACATTGTGCGGCTGGACCACTTTCGCGGCTTCGAAGCCTACTGGGCCATTCCCGCGGAAGAGGAGACGGCGGTCAACGGCGCGTGGATCAAAGCGCCGGGTTTGGAACTGTTCCATGCGCTCGAAGCGGCGCTGGGACCGCTGCCGCTGGTGGCCGAGGACCTGGGGCTCATCACGAAGGAAGTGGATGCGCTGCGGACGGCGCTCGGATTGCCCGGCATGAAGGTGCTGCAGTTCGGCTTCAACGCAAAGGGAGCGCACATTCACCTGCCGCATCGGCACACGCCGGATACGGTTGCCTACACCGGCACGCACGACAACGACACTACGCAGGGTTGGTGGACTTTGGCCGGCGAGAAGGAGCGCGCCGCGGTCGAGAGTCTTGTGGGGCCTGTCCATGACCGTCCGGTGTGGCCGCTGATCCGCGCGGCCAGCGGGAGCGTAGCGGAGATGGCCGTGGTTCCCGCGCAGGACCTGCTGGAACTGGGCGCGGAGGCGCGCATGAACACGCCCGCCGTGCCGGCCGGCAACTGGGCGTGGCGCGCGCCGGAGGGTGCGTGGACGCCGGAACTGGCGGCACGTTTGGCGGCGATTGCCGAAGTGACCGACCGCGACAACGATCCGCTGGGCGAGCCCGAAGAGCCGGAGGCCTGAGGGCAGGGAATCGCTGGGCAATCGTATTTGGAATAGAAATCACGTGCAGGTACGTTTTGAAAGGGCGCGGCTTTAGCCGTGCCGCTAAAATTGACAAAAACCGGCGGGCTTTAGCCTCTGGGGGATGGATGTAATTTTCAACGTTCAAAACCATCCCTCAGGGGCTGAAGCCCGGATGATTATCTTGCGCCGTCCTCGGCACGGCTAAACAGCTTGCTGAAAAAAGGCATGGGGATCGTAGCTAGCACGTTGTTTCCACAGGGGCATGGTTTAAAAAGTAGACATGCGCGGAGACGACGAGCGGCAAGAAGCGATATTCAGCTACATTGGGCTTG
>Ga0326727_10025160_pt1 | contig 11186 bp, 11 predicted proteins | sample MB2enrmetagenome_FD_207643 | JGI IMG/M metagenome (GOLD analysis project Ga0326727, IMG submission 207643) | Lab enriched peat soil microbial communities from McLean, Ithaca, NY, United States - MB29MY | ecosystem: Environmental > Terrestrial > Soil > Wetlands > Peat | place: USA: New York... | reverse complement strand
AAAAAGATCATGGGCATCGGCCACCGCGTTTACAAAGTGCTCGATCCTCGCGCCCCGCATCTCCGCGAGATGGCCATCCGCCTCACTGATGAACTCGGCGACGCCAAGTGGATTCGCATGAGCGAAAAAATCGCCGCCCTCATGAAGGAAAAGAAAGGCCTCAACGCCAACGTCGATTTCTACTCCGCCACCGTCTATTACTCTCTCGGCATCCCGACAGATATGTTCACTCCGGTTTTCGCCATTGCCCGTTCCGCCGGCTGGACTGGCCACGTCCTCGAGCAGCTTGCCGATAATCGCCTCTACCGTCCCCTCAGCGAATACACGGGGCCCGAGGCGGGCAAGAAAGTCGTGCCCATCGACCAACGGTAGATCGCAGCGCGCCAATTATTTAATTTCGTTGCGTCAAATGGCTCCGGTCCCTTAAGTCCCATCTCGGTGGTTCCATATGACGTTCTTTCGCCAGGTAAATGTTGTCCGCCTGAGCTTGCTGATATTGATTTTTTTCGCGATTGGTGCATGGGCGTGGCACAAGCGCATGACTGATCGCGAGCAGCGAACCCACTTCACGGTACAGGACCGCCTGCGCGAATATGACCCGACCGCCGGCGCGCGGGTAAAAGCTTTTTTTGAAGCCGCCGGAGTAACTTATCCTCCCGCCAGGATTGTCCTCCTTGGCCTAAAGACCGAACGCAAGCTCCAGATATACGCGTCCGGTCCCGACGGATCCCTTCGCTTCGTCCACGAGTACCCGATTGTCACTGCTAGCGGCCATCTTGGTCCCAAACTCGTGGAAGGAGACAACCAGGTGCCCGAGGGCATTTACAAAATCGACTCCCTCAACCCAAATAGCCTCTACCACTTGGCCCTGCGAGTGGGATATCCCAATGATTGGGATCAGGAGCAGGCACTCAAAGATGGGCGTAAGAATTTGGGAGGGGACATCATGATCCACGGCGGCGCGGGCTCTTGCGGCTGTCTCGCAATGGGCGATACGGTTGCCGAAGACCTATTCGTCCTCGTTGCGCATACCGGCATTGCAAACGTCCGCCTTCTGCTTAGCCCGGTAGACTTTCGCGCGCGGGATCTTCCGCAGCCCATGCCTTCTGTCCCGGCATGGACGAATAAGTTATATACTACGTTGAAAGCGGAATTGGCCCAGTTACCGACGCGCAGGGAGGTCCATTGAAGCGGCTGCTTTCTTTTATTCTCCTTCTTCTCCTTCTCGCCGCTGCTGGCTTTGCTTACTGCGTCTATCTTATCCAGCAGGCCGGCAAGGGTCGCGTCTATGACCGGGCCGATACCATTCCGCCCCGCGAAGTAGGTCTCGTCCTCGGTACCAGCGAGCACCGCCTCGACGGTGGCGACAACCCCTACTTCAAATACCGCATCCAGGCCGCCGCGAAGCTCTACCATCTCGGCAAGGTCAAACACCTCCTCGTCAGCGGAGACAATCACCTCCACGGTTACAACGAGCCCGCCGACATGAAACGCGCCCTCGTCGCCCAGCATGTCCCCCCCGGGGCCATTACCATGGATTACGCCGGCCTGCGCACCCTCGACTCCATCGTGCGCGCAAGGAAGATCTTCGGTTTGAAAAGCTTCACCATCATCTCCCAGCGCGAGCACGACCAGCGCGCTCTCTTGATCGCCGGGCATTACGGCCTCGACGCCATCGCCTACGCCGCCGATGACGTGGCTTTCGATTATGCTGTCCGCGCCCATATCCACGAGTGGCTCGCCCAGATCAAAGTAGTCCTCGACTTATTCGTCCTCAACACCGCCCCAAAGTATCTTGGCGGTAAGGAATCGATTCACTAACCCACCATCTCCCACTCCACCGCCACCGACCGCTTCTGCTGAAACCGGTCTGTAAAGTAGAGTTGCTTGTGTCGCGCCCCGTATTCGTGAATCAGCCGCGTCACCTTCACGTCATAGCAGCAATACTCCGCGATCTCGTACACCTTCCCGTCGCTCGTCTTCCCCACCCCCAGTGTTGCCTGCGCGATCGCGTCCAGCGCCAGCCGGTGCCCCAGCTTCGCTTCCACGTCCACCATCAGGTCCAGCGTCCGCAAATTCTCCTTCAGGTCCAGGATCGTGTACCCTTGCAGCACCTGGTAATCAAAATTCACCACGTTGAATCCCACCACCAGGTCCGCCCGCATCAGTTGATCGATCAACGCATTAACCCGTTTCTCCGGGTAAATGCGATACTCCTCCAGGCTCGTGCTGTAAGTCACTCCCACCGACATCCCCATGTCCTGCTTCTTGTTCCAGCCTCCCGCGTCATTCGCGGTCCGCTGCGTTTCGAGATCGAAATAGACGACGTTCAAAACAGGTCGTGCTTTAAGTAGTCGCCGTTATCGGCTTCGCCGGTAGCTGCACCGTCAGGATCAGCGCGATGATAAGGATGCCGCTCGCTGCCCAGCATGGCGTGTGTCCGTAGAGGGGGTGGCCGGCATCCAGGGAGAGCAGTTCTCCCGCGATAAAGGGACCGATGCATCGCGCAAGGCTCCCGGAGGATTGCATCAGGCCCGTCACGCGTCCCTGCCACGACCGCTCCGCGCTGCGCGAAGCCAGGCCGTTGAGCGTGGGCGTGACCAGGCTGTTCCCTATCCCTATGATCGAACAAACGATGATCAACGTGGCAAGCCCGCCGACAAATGGCAGGAGAGCCATCCCGACCGCCAGCAACAGCACGCCAGTTATCGCCAGCGATTTCTCGCTCTGGCGTTTGAGAAGCCGGCGCAGGAGCCCCCCCTGCACGACAGCCCCGACCAATCCGATCGCAGAGAACAAGAGGCCGATCGTCTTCTCATCATAGCCAAACCGCTTCTCGGCGAAGAGCGCGAATATGGTCGTCAAGATCGCGAAGCCGGCGATCGAGAAAAAGTAGCTGCCCATCAGCGCGGGCAGATGCCAGCCATGCTTGAAAACCTGGCTGATCGGGGCTCTCTCCTCGGTCGTGACGCGGTGTTCCGGCGGCAGGCTCTCGGGTAGCCGGACAAAAGCCAGCGCCGCATTCAGTAGCGCCAGGCCGGACGCGAACAGGAACGGCGCCGCGGGCGAAATCAGGCTCAGCAGGCCGCCGATCGCCGGTCCAAAAACAAAGCCAAGCCCGAACGCCGCGCCGATCAATCCCATGACATGCGAGCGCTCTTCCGGCTCGGTAATGTCCGCCATATACGCCTGCGCGGTCGAAATATTGCCCCCCGACAGGCCCGGTACGATACGGCCGACGAACAGCCAGACCAGCGTCTGCGCGAACCCCATGATTGCAAAGCCCACGCTCGTCGCCAGCAGGCTGATGAGCAGAACCGGCCGGCGCCCGACCCGATCCGAGATCTTTCCCAGAATCGGCGAGGAGATGAACTGCATCAGGGAATAGGTCCCGAGCAGCAACCCGACGATCAATTCATGGGCGCCAAACCGCTCCGCATATTTCGGCAGGATCGGAATCACAATCCCGAATCCGATCAGGTCGATGAAGACCGTCAGACAGATGATGCCCAGTTGGGCCTTTTTATTGGTCACGGTGAGAATTGCTCGTTGCTAAAGTTCGATTGCTGGTTGCTGAAGTCTGATCGCTGATTGGAACGCGGAGTCTCTGGAGGCGCATTCAAACGCCGCAGCCTCCCTAAATTAGCAATCCAACATTAGCAATTAGCAATTCCCTAATGACACCCGCAAGCGCCCCCGCAGCACGAGTGCCCGCCGGTCGGCTGCGCCGTCCGCTTCTTCGCCGATGCTTTCTCCATGATCCCGTACCCGCCGGAGATCACCCGCCGCACCGGTTCCCCGGTCTCGGGGTCCTTCGTCAGCGCGGCGTCATTCATGCTTTGGCGCACTTCAAACTGGCGCTTCTTTGCGCCCGTGGTCTCGTAAACATACGTTGGCATATCCTCAGATTAACCGACACCCGGCGGGAATCAATTCCATTGCCGCCGAAGCGATGAGATGATCTATCTCCCATTTTTCGAATTTCGGACTTATCTAGGCACAATCCAATGAGCAGCGAGCGCCGCAAATCCTATCCCTTCGACACCATCGAGCCCAAGTGGCAGGCCCACTGGGAACGGCATCGCACCTTCGATGTTCCGAACCCCGGCGACCCCGGCTTCGACCCCTCCCGTCCGAAGTTCTACGTCCTCGACATGTTCCCGTATCCCAGCGGCGCCGGCCTTCACGTCGGGCATCCCGAGGGCTACACCGCCACCGACATCGTCGGCCGCTACAAGCGCATGCGCGGCTTCAACGTCCTCCACCCCATGGGTTGGGACGCCTTCGGCCTTCCCGCCGAGCAATACGCCATCAAGACCGGCCAGCATCCCGCCGTCACCACCCAGCGCAATATCGAGGGCTTCAAGGGCCAGCTCAAGCGCATCGGCTTCGCCTATGACTGGTCCCGCGAGATCAATACCACCGACCCCGGCTACTACCGCTGGACCCAATGGATTTTCCTCAAGCTCTACAACTCCTGGTTCAACCCTGCCAGCCGCAGGGCTGAGCCCGTTGAGTCCTATCCGGGCAACGATGTGGACAACGTTCGCCTCGCCTACGTCTCGGAGGCCCTCGTCAATTGGTGTCCCGCCCTCGGCACCGTCCTCGCCAATGAGGAGGTCGTCGATGGCAAGAGCGAAGTCGGCGGCCATCCCGTCGAGCGCCGCCCCATGCGCCAGTGGATGCTCCGCATCACCGCGTTCGCCCAGCGCCTCATCGATGAACTCGACGGCCTCGACTGGCCCGATTCCATCAAGCTCCTTCAGCGCAATTGGATCGGCCGCAGCGAAGGCGCCGAGGTCCATTTTCCAGTCGCCGATTCCCAGAGCGTCATCACCGTTTTTACCACTCGCCCCGATACCCTTTTCGGCGCCACCTACATGGTCCTCGCCCCGGAGCACAGGCTCGTAGAGGAAGTCACCACCGAGGAGCATTGGACCGCCGTCCGCGCCTATCGCGAGCGGACCGCCCGCAAGAGCGACCTCGAGCGCACCGATCTCGCAAAGGATAAAAGCGGCATCTTTACCGGCGGCTACGCCATCAATCCCGTCAATGGCGAGCGCATCCCCATTTGGATTGCCGATTACGTCCTCCTCGGCTACGGCACCGGCGCCATCATGGCCGTCCCCGCCCACGACGAGCGCGATTGGGAATTCGCGAAAAAATTCAATCTCCCCATTCGCCAGGTCGTAGCCCGCGATCCGTTGACCGCTCAGTTTATCGAATCTCTCAAGCCCCTCGAGGAATGCTTCGCCGCCGAGGGCTTCGCCGTAAACTCCGGCTTGCTCAACGGCCTCCCCACCGCGCAGGCAAAGGACCGCATGAATGCGTTCCTCGAGGATCAGCGCAAAGGCGCCCGTACCATCAATTTCAAGCTCCGCGATTGGCTCTTCTCCCGCCAGCGTTACTGGGGCGAGCCCTTTCCCATCATTTGGGAGAATGGCAAACACGCCGCCCTGCCGGAGTCCGCGCTGCCTCTCCGCCCGCCAGAGCTTGCCGACTTCCGCCCCAGCGGCACCGCCGAGCCCCCGCTCAGCAAAGCCACCGATTGGGTCAACTACTCCGCCACCGCGAGGCGCGAGGTCAACACCATGCCCCAGTGGGCCGGCTCCTGCTGGTATTACCTCCGCTATTGCGACCCAGCCAACGCCTCCCGCTTCGTCGGCCAGGACGCCGAGCGTTACTGGATGGGCGCCTCGGAGCCCGGTCGAGCAAAGCCCGGTGGCGTCGATCTCTACGTCGGCGGCACCGAGCACGCCGTTCTCCATCTCCTCTACGCCCGCTTCTGGCACAAGGTCCTCTTCGATCTCGGTTACGTCTCCACCCCGGAGCCCTTCCAGCGCCTCGTCAATCAAGGCATCATCCTCGGCGAGGACGGCCAGAAAATGTCCAAGAGCCGCGGCAACGTCATCAACCCCGACGACGTCATCTCCCAGTACGGCGCCGACGCATTCCGCTGTTACGAGATGTTCATGGGCCCGCTGGAGCAAATGAAGCCCTGGAGCATGACCGGCGTCGAAGGTGTCTCCCGCTTCCTCGCCCGCGTCTGGCGTCTCGTCATGGAGGAAAACCAGGCCGGCGAGTGGACTCTCTCCACCCTCCTGAAAGATGTCCCGCTCGACAAAGCGCACACCCGCGTGGTTCACGCCACCATCAAGAAAGTCGGCGAAGACATCGAGGCCCTCGCCTTCAATACCGCCATCTCCCAGATGATGATTTTCGTCAACGCCTTCACCAATGCCGAAGTCCGGCCCGTGACCGCGTTGCGTACCCTCCTCGTCCTCCTCAGTCCCTTCGCCCCGCATCTCGCCGAGGAACTCTGGTCCCGCCTCGCCGCCGCCTTCCCCGGCTTCGAAGGCCTCGCTTCCGATCAGCCCTGGCCCGCGTACGACCCTCAAGCCCTTATCGACGATGAGGTCGAAATCGTCCTGCAAATCAACGGCAAAGTCCGCGACCGTTTCCTCATCTCCCGCGACGCTACCCGCGAGCAGACCGAAGCCGCCGCCCTCGCCAGCCCCCGCCTCGCCGAGCTCACCGCCGGCAAGGAAATCAAGAAGGTCATCGTCGTTCCCGGCAAACTGGTCAACATCGTCGCCCCCTGATCTTCGTTATTTGCACGCGATGATTTCTTGATCCGTAACGACGAGGTCCACCTCGTGGTCATGTCCCTCCAGCGGCAGTGCCTCGACCAACTGCGCATGGAAACTAATTCCCACCTTTACCGCCCGCGGGTGCGTCCCGATGAGAAACCGATCGTAAAACCCGCCCCCACGCCCCAGCCGCCCTCCCGTGCGCGTAAACGCAAGTCCGGGAACGCAGATCAAATCAATCTCCGGCGCCGCAACCACCGCGCACTTCCCCCCATCCGGCTCCAGCAATCCCCATCGTCCCGCAACCAGAAGCTCCTTCGAATCGCACCGGTGGAACTCCAGTTCCTCCCCCGCGACCCGCGGAAAACAAAACGCCTTTCCGCCTTTCCCCAGCAGCGAAAAAAGATTTGGCTCAGCCGCCTGTGCCGCATACAGCGCCACCATCTGCGCCTCCCCCCATTCCGGCAGCTCCTCGATCCGCCGGCAGATTTCCTCAGAAGCCGCCGCACGCTCATCCTCCGAAAGCCCCGCCAGGACTTTCTTCACCTCGCTTCGCAGCAATTTCTTCTTGGGGTGCTCCATCTCCTCTAAATCCACACCCAAACAGCTCCGCATGCGAATCATTCATTGCGCCTGCTTCGCTCCGGGCTAGAATTTCTGCCCTGTGGAAGACCGGAAAGAAAGCTCCCGCAAATCCGGCTCCGCCGCCGGCGTCAAGACTACCCGTGCCCCCGTCAAGGCGCGCAAGGTCGGCCTGCGCCCGGAGAAAGGCTGGCACAAGCGCAACTTCCTCACCCAGGTCCTCATCCCTTCCCTTTTCACAAAGCGCCTCGGCACGCATCTCGAGGCGCTCTTCCCGGACCTCACCGACGGCCAGATCGGCCTCACCTGGATCGGCCACGCCTCCTTCCTCCTTCAGACTCAGGGCATCAATATCCTCATCGATCCAAACTGGGCCAAGTGGCTCAAGGTCATCAAGCGCATCAAACGCCCGGGCATTCTCCTGCACGATCTCCCGGAGATCGATCTCGTCCTCGTCACCCACGCCCATTTCGATCACCTCGACCGCCGCACCCTCCGCCGCATCGCCGAGGATCAGCCCATCATCGTCCCCTTCGAGGTCGGCAACCTCGTCCACGACCTCGGTTTTCGCAGCGTCCACGAATTGAATTACTGGCAGACCTTTCAGCACGGCCCCGTGAAGATCACCCTCACCCCGTGCCACCATTGGGGCGCCCGCATGTTGACCGATTCCCACCGTGGTTTCGGCGGTTTCATCGTCGAGGCGGGAGGACGCACCATCTTCCACTGCGGCGACACCGCTTACTTCGAGGGCTTCAAGGAAATCGGCGAACGCTTCTCCATCGACGTCGCCCTCATGCCCATCGGCGCGTACGATCCCCCCAGCGGCCGCGAGGTCCACATGAACCCCGAGGAAGCCGTCCAGGCATTCCTCGATCTCAAGGCACGCCGGATGGTCCCCATGCACTACGGCACATTCCGCTTGAGTTACGAGCCCATGGACGAACCCCCGCGCCGCCTCCGCCGCCACGCCGAATCCCTTGGCCTGGCCGAGCGAATCTCGTTCCTCACCGAAGGCCAGGCCGCCGTATTCTAGGAATAATTCGATTTTCGAATTTCGATTTTTCCGCCGGGTCAAGTTTTTCATCGCCTTCCGCAAAGAAAAAGAGAGGCGGAAATTCTTGGCAGCCCGCGCGATGTTCGTGAAGATTTCCCAACACCCCGTATGAGAATCCTCCTGCTGTCCTGTCTGGCGTTGCTCGGCGCGCTCGTCACGGCGGCGCAAGCCAAAGACACCAAACCTATGAGCAACGAACTCGCAGTAATCAAAACAACCGATGGCGACATGGTCGTCGAATTCTGGTCCGACGTCGCCCCAAAGACCGTCGAGAATTTCAAGAAGCTCGCAAAGCAGGGCTTTTACAACGGCACAGCCTTTCACCGCATCATCAAAGGCTTCATGATCCAGGGCGGCGATCCGCTTACCAAGGATCCCGCCCAGGAGTCCCGCTGGGGCACCGGCGGTCCCGGCTACCAGATCAAGGCCGAGTTCAACGCCCATTCCCATCAGCGTGGCGTCCTCTCCATGGCCCGCTCGAACGATCCCGATTCCGCCGGCAGCCAGTTCTTCATCGTCCTGGGCGATGCCAGTTTCCTCGATCGCAAATACACTGCCTTCGGAAAGGTCGTCAAAGGCGACGACGTCCTTGGCAAGATCGGCGACACCCCCGTCGCCATGGGCAGTGGCGGTGAGAAGAGCAAACCGACCAAGCGGATCGAAGTGAAGAGCATCGATATCGTCCCTGCCGGTTCCGTTAAATGACCCTCCCGGTCGGATGACCGTAGGTTGCCCAGCTTCCCCTCCTTCCTCGTTTCTTCCTCATCCCTGCGACTCCTTATGGCCGTTGATACACAGAAGGCCGTGCTTGCCGTTGCCCAGATGCGGTGCGGACCCGATCCCGCCGCGAATCTGGCCCGCGCCTGCGACATGGTCCGCGACGCCGCGCGCCGTGGCGCAAATGTCATCTGCCTCCCGGAGCTCTTCCGCACTCAGTACTTCTGCCAGGTGGAGGATCATAAATACTTCCAGCTCGCCGAGGAGATTCCCGGGCCCTCCACCGCCGCCCTTGCGCCTCTCGCGAAAGAGCTTTCCGTCGTAATCGTCGCCTCCCTCTTCGAGCGCCGCGCCTCGGGCCTCTATCACAACACCGCCGCCATCCTCGATGCCGACGGCTCCCTCATGGGGCGCTACCGGAAGATGCACATCCCGGATGACCCCCTCTATTACGAGAAATTCTACTTCACCCCCGGCGATCTCGGCTTCCACGCATGGAAAACCGCGCACGCCCACATCGGTGTTTGCGTCTGCTGGGACCAATGGTATCCCGAGGCCGCCCGCCTCACCGCATTGCGCGGCGCGCACGTTCTCTTCTATCCCACCGCCATCGGTTGGCACCCGGGCGAGCGTCTGCAATATGGCCACCAGCAGCACGACGCATGGGAGACCATCCAGCGCGGACACGCAATCGCCAATGGCTGCTACGTCGCCGTCGCAAACCGCATCGGTCATGAGGCCCCGGACGGCGGCCCGGGCATCGAGTTCTGGGGCCAGAGTTTCATCGTCGCTCCCGATGGCGCCGTCGTTGCAAGGGCCGATGTCACCGACGAGGCCATTCTCCTCCACGAGCTCGATTTGGACTTCCTCGAACGCCAGCGGACTCATTGGCCCTTCCTTCGCGACCGCCGGGTCGACGCCTACGAAGGCGTCGGACAACGATTACTTGATTGAAGATGACAGCCACCATGGATTCAACAAGCACGCCCGCACAGCTTGGTTATCGCATGCCTGCGGAATGGGAACCTCATGCCGCGACCTGGCTTTCCTGGCCTCATCGCGAGGGGATTTCTTTCCCGGACGCCTACCATTCCGTCCTCCCGGTCCTCGCAAAATTGGTCGACGCCCTCGCCGATTCCGAGCCCGTCCATATTAATGTTCGCGACGCTGCGGACGAGGCCGACGTCCTCGTCCAGCTCAGGAAATACAAGGCCCGCTCCGGGCATCTCACTTTCCATCATATTCCCACCAATGAGCCGTGGTGCCGCGATCACGGACCCATGTTCCTGACCCGTGCCGCGGCGCCCCGCCTCGCCGTCGTGGACTGGGACTACAACGCATGGGGCTGGAAGTATCCCCCCTTTGACGATGACGACGAGGTTCCCGGCGCGATCGCCAGTCTCCTCAACCTCCCTATCTTCAAGCCCGGCATCGTCCTCGAGGGCGGCTCCATCGACGTCAATGGCAGCGGCACGCTCCTCACCACGACTTCCTGCCTCCTCAATCCCAATCGTAACCCCGATCTCACCAAGGCCGAAATCGAGCAGAAGTTGAAGGACTTCATTGCCGTGAAAAAAGTCCTCTGGCTCGGCGATGGCATTGAGGGAGACGATACCGATGGTCACATCGACGACCTCACCCGGTTCGTCAGCAGGGATACCGTCGTCACAGTCATCGAGGAAGACGAGTCCGACGCCAATTTCGAACCTCTCCAGGCGAACCTCACCCGCCTCCGCGAGATGACCATCGAGGACGATTCCCCCTTGAAAGTCCACACCCTCCCCATGCCCGGCAAGATCGTGAAGCAGGGCCAGCGCCTCCCCGCCAGCTACGCAAATTTCTACATCGCCAATAAAGTCATCCTCATGCCCGTCTTCCAGGACACCGGCGATGCATGGGCCTCATCCGCTCTCCAGCAGGCATTCCCCGAGCGAAGGGTCGTGAAGATCGATTGCCGCGAACTCATCTGGGGCCTCGGCGCCTTCCACTGCCTCACCCAGCAGCAGCCCGCGCTGGTTTAACCAGCTTTCGCGTTAGGTGCGCGGCGCTTGCATCAGCCCCCGCAGCACCGCCATATTCTCCACGTCTTCCTTCATCTCCTTCCCCTTCGGCGTCTCCAGCACCTTCGGGATTTTCCGGAACCGCGCCTCCCTCATGAGGTATCGAAACGCCTCCAGCCCGATCTTCCCCTTGCCGATCTGCTCGTGACGATCCACCCGCGAACCCAGCGCCGTCTTCGA
>Ga0326727_10025159_pt1 | contig 11186 bp, 14 predicted proteins | sample MB2enrmetagenome_FD_207643 | JGI IMG/M metagenome (GOLD analysis project Ga0326727, IMG submission 207643) | Lab enriched peat soil microbial communities from McLean, Ithaca, NY, United States - MB29MY | ecosystem: Environmental > Terrestrial > Soil > Wetlands > Peat | place: USA: New York... | reverse complement strand
ACCAAGTACCTCGATAATTACCTCCATTGGTATCACCTCGCCGTGCTCCCCAAGAATCCGACGGCCAGGGGATGCCTCAACGCCGCAATCGCCCCGTCTTTCCCTACGCGACGCGACTAGAGCGAAAGAGAGCGTCGTTTTCCGACCGCGAGGGCGCTTCAAGGACCGCGCCGCAGCCCGTCTTCTTGGACGGGCGTCTCTCGACGCCCTGCGGCGCCGCCGCGCTTTCGAACCTGCCGCGACGCCTCGCCGCACCCATTTTCTCCCAACGAAAAGTCCGACATCGGCCATGGCGTTCCGCTGCGGAGCCTGCTACGCGGCTCTGACGCCCGCGCGTCGCAGAAGACCGCTTTCGGGAGAACGGATGAGTCCTTGGCCGCAAACTTCCGACGGCCGCGTCGCCCTGGTGACCGGCGCCTCGCGCGGCATCGGCCGAGCCGTCGCGCTCGCCCTGGCCGCCTCCGGCGCGCACGTCGTCGCCATGGCGCGAACCCAGGGCGCGCTCGAGGAACTCGACGACGCAATCCGCGCGCTGCGGCCGGAAGCCGAAAATCCCGCCACCCTAGTTCCCTGCGACCTTCGCGATCACGCGGCGATCGACCGGTTGGGCGAGGCCCTCCACCGTCGCTGGGGCCGCCTCGACGTCCTGGTCGCCAATGCGGGCGCCCTCGGGCCCCTGTCGCCGCTCCATCACGTCGATCCCAAGCAATGGGACGACGTCTTCAGCCTCAACGTCACCGCCAACTGGCGCCTGATCCGCGCGCTCGACCCGTTGCTGCGCCAATCGCCGGCCGGCCGGGTCGTCTTCGTCACCTCCGCGGCGGCGAGCCGGGCGGAGCTGCGCGCCTATTGGGGCCCCTACGCGGTCTCCAAGGCGGCGCTCGACGCGCTCGCCCGCACCTACGCCGCCGAGACCGTCAACACCTCGCCGATCCGGGTCATGCTGGTCAATCCGGGCCCGATGCGCACGCGCATGCGCGCGAGCGCGATGCCGGGCGAAGACCCCGTGAGCCTGCGCACGCCCGAGGAGCTCGCCCCCAAGATCGCCCTGCTCTGCTCGCCCGATTGGCGCGAAACCGGCAAGCTCTACGATTTTCCGCAAGACAGGGTCATGAGCTTCGCCCCGCCCGCGTGAGCGCGTGAGCGCGAGAGCCTGGGCGAAGGATTTTCCTTGCGCTTCGCCCGCGCTCGTCTATAAGCCGCGCGACCGAAGCGTCCCGCTGGGGGCTGAACGGAAGGCCGAGATCGAACTCTTACGAGTTCGGACGCGGCGGGGCGGAGACGCCCGGCTTCCCGTGTTCCCGCCTTCGAACGATCCGCGTCGAGCCTTTTGCCGGGCTCGAAGGGCTCTGCGTGGGACGCCTCAAAACGGCTAAGGAAAGGCTCATCATGGCTCTCTACGAGCATGTCTATCTCGCGCGTCAGGACGTGACCGCGCCGCAAGTCGAAGCGCTGACGGAACAGCTCAAGGCCACCATCGCCGCCAACGGCGGATCGGTCGCCAAGGTCGAGGCGTGGGGCCTGAAGTCGCTGGCGTTCCGCATCAAGAAGAACCGCAAGGCCTATTTCACCCTCATGAACATCGACGCGCCGGCGGCGGCGATCGTCGAATTGGAGCGTCAGCTCGGCCTCAACGAAGACGTGATCCGCTATCTCACGCTGCGCGTCGACGAGCACGAGGCCGGCCCGTCGGCGATGCTGCGCAAGCGCGACGACAGCGAGCGCGATGAGCGCGGCGGACGCGCGCGCGGCGACCGTCCCGACCGCGGCGAGCGCAACGATCGTCCCGATCGCGCCGAACGTCTCGAGCGTCCCCGTCGTCCGCGCGACGACGCCCAAGCTGGAGCGATCTGATGGCGACCGCGCCCCGCCGCCCGTTCTTCCGCCGCCGCAAGTCGTGCCCGTTCACCGGGCCCAACGCCCCCAAGATCGACTACAAGGACACGCGTCTCCTGTCGCGCTACATCTCCGAGCGCGGCAAGATCGTGCCCTCGCGCATCACCGCGGTGTGCGCGGCGAAGCAGCGCGTGCTCGCCCAGGCGATCAAGCGCGCGCGTTTCTTAGGGTTGCTGCCCTACGTCATTCGTTGACCGAAACGGGCGCGCGCTTCGCGCCCCATTGACGACAGTCCCGCGCGGGCGAAGTCACGCGCGGGACGAGTTGGGAAAGGCGGGCCGCTCCGGCCTTTCCCTAACCGCCTCGAACCCCGCGGGACAGCGTGAATGTCATGGTGAACCGAATTGGCGTCTCGATCGGCGCGGGCCTTGCCTCCGCTCTGCTGTTCTTCGTCACCGCGAAGGGGACGGCGCTGGCGATGGCGCTGGCCTATCTCGCGCCGCTGCCGATCATGATCGCCGCGCTCGGCTGGGGCGCTCTCGCCGGCGTGGGGGCGTGCGGCGTCGCCTGCGTCTGCGTCGCGCTTGCCGTCGAGCCGCTTTCCGCCCTGCTGTTCGCGGCCGCCGTCGCCCTGCCCGGCTGGGCGCTCGCTTCGTTCGCGATTTTGCCCGGCACCCGTCTGCCCTGGCGCAGGGACGGCGACGCGCCGCCCGAATGGATGTCGGTCGGGGCGATCGTGACGCTGGCCGCCGTGCTCGGCGCGCTCGTCAGCCTTGGCGCGCTCGCGGCGCTGATCGTCGCCTACGGCGGCTACGACCAGGGCTTGCAGTCCTTCGCCGACGCGCTCGAAACCACGATCGAGGAAGCGAGCGGCGGCGGCGCGATCCTGCCCGAGGGCGAAACCGCCAATGAATTCGCGATGAGCGTCGTGCGCCTTGCGCCCGCCGCGATCGCCGGCTCGGCGCTGCTGATGCTCTGCGTCAATCTGTACGCCGCCGCGCGCTCGGCGGTGATGTCGCATCGTCTCATCCGGCCGTGGCCCGATTTGCCCAGCTCGTTGATCCTGCCGGCGCCGATGGCCGCCCTCGCCCTCGCCTCGCTGGCGCCGGCCTTCCTCCTGCCCGCGCCGGCGTGCCAATTCGCCTGGATCGTCGTCGGCGCGCTCGGTGCCGCCTTCGTCCTGCAGGGCCTGGCGACTCTGCACGCGCTGTCGCGCGGTCTGCCCATGCGTCCCTTGCTGCTCGGGGCGCTCTATCTTTGCTGCCTCGCGCGCTCCAATTGGACCCTGCCGGCGATCGCCATCGTTGGCCTGATCGAGAGCTTCGCCTCGCTGCGCGCGCGCGCGGCGGCGAGCAAATCGAAAATCTGAGTCCCCTGCCTCACATCGATCGAAGGAGAATGTCATGGAAGTGATCTTGTTGGAGCGAGTCGCCAGGCTCGGCCACATGGGCGACACCGTGCGCGTCAAGGACGGCTTCGCCCGGAATTTCCTGCTGGCGCGCGGCAAGGCCTTGCGCGCGACCGCGGCCAACAGAAAGAAGTTCGAGAGCCAGCGCGCCGAACTGGAAGCGCGCAACAACGAACTCAAGGGCGAGGCCGCCGACAAGTCGGCCATGGTCGACGGCAAGAGCTTCATCATCATTCGCCAGGCCGGCGAAACCGGGCAGCTCTACGGGTCGGTCTCGGCGCGCGACATCGCGGAGGCGCTTTCCGCCGCCGGTTTCCCCACCCATCGCAACCACATATCCCTGCTCCATCCCATCAAGACGCTCGGCCTGCACAAGACGCCGGTCCATCTGCACCCGGAGGTCGAGGCGTTCGTGACCATCAATGTCGCGCGCTCGCCCGAACAGGCGGAACGTCAGGCCAAGGGCGAGGATCTCACCGTGCGCGAGGAAGCGTCGATGGACGATCTCGGCCTCGAGGTCGGCAAGGCCTTGGCCGAAGCCGGCCCGGGAGAGAGCCTGGCGCGCGAATAGAGCGCGTTCGCTCAGGCGAAGCGAAATTCGCTGACGTGGCGGTATTCGCTTGCCGGTCGCAGGACGCAAGGACTGAAATGGCGCCGATTGGGCGAATCCGGGAACGCCTGCGGCTCGAGACAAAGGCCGGCGTACGGCCCGTAATGGACGTCATCGAGGCCGGGCGCCGGGCAATCGAGCTTGGCCGCGTCGTAGAGCTGCACGCCCGGCGCCGTGCTGTGCAGCTCCATGCTCAGACCGTTCAGCGGCGAGCGCAGCTTGGCGATTGGTGCCAGCCCGGTCTCGTCGGGCAGGCGCGAGGCGGCGAAATTGACGTCATAGGTCTGGCCCGAGGCGTGGCGGATCGGGCGCGCCTGGCGAAAGTCCAAAGGCGTCCCCTCCACCGAGCGAATCTCGCCGGTGGGGATCAGCTCGGCGTCGGTCGGCGTGTAGAAGTCGCTGATGAGCGTCAATTCGTGGTCGCGCACGTCGCTCGAGCCGTCGAGATTGAAATAGGCGTGCTGGGTGAGGTTCACCACCGTCGGCCGGTCGGTTCGCGCCGTGAACTCGACGCGCAGCGTCGCCGGCTCCATCAGCCGGTAGACGCATGTCGCGGTCAAGGCGCCGGGAAAACCGGCGTCGCCGTCGGGCGATTCGAGCGTAAGCGTCACCGAGGACGCGTCATGGCTGCCCAATCTCCATAATTTCCGGCCGAAGCCGTTCGGCCCGCCGTGCAGCGTATGCTTTTCGCCGGGTCCGCGCGCCAGCTCGTAGGCGGCGCCGTCCAAAGTGAAGCGACCGTTGGCGATGCGGTTGGCAAAACGTCCGGGGACGGCGCCGAAACTCGGGGAATAAGCGAGATAATCCTCGATCGAATTGAGGCCCAGGGTCACCCGCTGCGGCCCCTGAGCCGTTTGAACGACGAGGTCGCGCAGCACCGCGCCCCAAGTCAGGATCTTGGCGCTCGCCCCCGCCCTCGACGCGATGGCGACCTCGACCACGGCGCCGCCGCCGATCTCTCCGAACAAATGCACGCTCATGAAACCCCTCCCACGCGGGACTCGCTCCGCGACATCGAACGAAACGCGCCGCTCGCGCTCCAAGCGGCGCGGCACGATCATCCTCGCGCCGCGCCGTCACGCCAGACGGGCGCGCACAGCCGCGAACACGGCGTGAAACATCGGCGCCGTCAGCACGCCCGTATTCGTATTGTAGCGCGAACAGTGATAACTATCGAACAGGACGACTCCGGCGCCGTCGAGATCATGGCGCGCGCCGTGCGCGAAGGCGAATCGCGCCGGGCGCAAGCCGAACGCGCGCAACACGCTGTCGTGGGCGATTCGCCCCAGGGCGAGGATCGCCTCGAGGCGCGGCAGGGCGCGAATCGCGCCGGAAAGATAGGGCCGGCACGCCGCGATTTCCGTGGGCGTCGGCTTGTTCTGCGGGGGAACGCATCGCACCGCGTTGACGATCGCGCAGTCGCGCAAGACGAGCCCGTCGTCGGGGCGCCGCTCGTAGACGCCGCGCGCGAAACCGAAATCGAGCAGCGTCGCATAGAGCAGATCGCCGGCGTAATCGCCGGTGAACGGCCGTCCGGTGCGATTGGCGCCGCTTAGGCCCGGCGCCAGACCGACGACGAGCAGGCGCGCGTCGCGATCGCCGAACGATTCGACCGGCGCGTTGCGCCAGTCGGGATAGGCGGCGCGATTGGCCTCGCGAAATCGCGCCAGCCGCGGGCAGGCCTGACAATCGGCGGGGGGACTGGCGTCGAACGCCACGACGCGCGCCGGCTCAATCGCGCCCGACTTCGTCGACGGGCTGCTGGCCCGGCGCGAACGAGTTCTGGCCGCGCCGCGGATCGCCGAGGCGCGCCGCCCGCTCCGCCGGATCGCGGCCGATGCGCGCCATCAGTTGCGTAAGGTCGACGAATTCGTCGGCCTGCCGGCGCAGCTCGTCGGCCACCATCGGCGGCTGGGTCGCCACCGTCGAGACCACGGAGACGCGCACGCCCTGACGCTGCACCGCCTCGACCAACGAACGGAAATCGCCGTCGCCGGAGAACAGCACCATATGGTCGATGTGCGTCGCCATCTCCATCGCGGTGACCGCGAGTTCGATGTCCATGTTGCCTTTGATTTTCCGCCGTCCCGCCGAATCGACGAATTCTTTCGTCGGTTTAGTGACGACCGAATAGCCATTGTAGTCGAGCCAATCGACCAGCGGTCGGATCGACGAATATTCCTGATCGTCAACCAAGGCGGTATAGTAGAAAGCGCGAATCAGCCGCCCTCTGCCTTGGAATTCTTTTAGGAGACGTTTGTAATCGATATCAAAACCGAGCGACTTGGCGCTGGCGTAGAGATTCGCGCCGTCGATGAAAAGAGCGATGCGTTCCTGATCCGACATGGTCTCGATCATTTCGTGGTTGGAAAGAAATTGAAATTCGACAAAAACATAGATAGACGACCGCGCGCGCCGCGCAACCTCGCGACGAAAAAAAGCGCCGGCGCGAGGCGGGCCCGGCGCCGTCGGGATAGACGCCGCCGGTTAATTTTGGACTATCGGCAGGTTACGCCGCGCGCGGGGGACTTTGCCGACGACATCGGACGCAGGCGCCGGCGCAGGGCTTCGTTGTGCAACGTTGCGACCTGCGCTATGGCGGGCGGAGACGCCGAGCGGCCGTCTCGGTCGCGCGGCGCGGACGATGCGCGCGCGTCGCCTGAAAAGACGCGACGCGAAGGGGGACTTCGATGAAGCTCGTTCGTTATGGCAGGCCGGGCAAGGAAAAGCCGGGCCTCGTCGACGCCGCCGGCAAGCTTCGGGACTTGAGCAAGATCGTCGACGACATCCACGGCGAAACGCTTTCGCCGCGCGTTCTTTCGCGGCTGGCCAAGATCGAGCCGGAGGCGTTGCCGGCGGTGCGGGGCAAGCCGCGCCTGGGCGCTTGCGTCGGCAAGGTCGGCAATTTTATCGCCGTCGGCCTCAATTACGCCGACCATGCCGCCGAGACGGGCATGCCGATCCCGAAGGAACCGATCCTGTTCAACAAGGCGCCCTCCTGCATCGTCGGCCCCAACGACGACATCGTCATCCCCAAGGGCTCGCAAAAGACCGATTGGGAAGTCGAACTGGCGATCGTCATCGGCTCGCGCGCCAGTTACGTCGGCGAAGGCGAGGCGCTCAAACACGTCGCCGGCTATTGCGTCTGCAACGACGTCTCCGAACGCGCCTTTCAGCACGAGCGCAGCGGCCAATGGATGAAGGGCAAGGGTTGCCCGACCTTCGGGCCGCTCGGACCGTGGCTGGTCACCGCCGACGAGGCGGCCGACCCGCAGAAGCTTTCGCTGTGGCTCGACGTCGACGGCGAGCGCATGCAGACGGGCTCGACCGCGACGATGATTTTCGGCGTCCGAACGCTGGTCTCGTACATTTCCCAGTTCATGATCCTCGAACCGGGAGACGTCATCACCACCGGCACGCCGCCGGGCGTCGGCGACGGCAAGAGGCCGCCTCGGTTTCTCAAGGCCGGCGACACCCTTTCGCTCGGCGTCGAAGGCCTGGGACAGCAGGCGCAGCGCGTGGTCGCCTGGACCAAGGACGCCTGAGCCTTGATGAGGGCGATGAAGTCGGCGACCGGCGCCGTTTTCGCCGCGCTCTACGCGGCCGCGTTCGGCGCGGCCTATGTCGACTTTCTCGGCAAGACCGGGCAATGGTTCGCCGACATTTGGCTCGTCCTCGTCGCCCTGCCCTTCACGCTGGCGATGCGCTGGCTCGCCGGCGGCTCCTACGATTTTTCCGGCGACGCGACCGCGCGGGTGATCGCCGCCGCGGCGTTCTGCTGCGCCCTGGCCTACCTCGCCGGCGCGCTCGTCGAAGCCGTCATTCGCGTTTGTTTCCGTTTTGCGACAAGGCGCTGGCGCAAAGTCTAGAGACCCAGCATCAACGCGAGGTTCTGCACCGCCGCGCCCGAAGCGCCCTTGCCGAGATTGTCGAGCTTGGCGACCAGCACGGCCTGACGGCGCGCCTCGTTGGCGTAGACGTGGATCAGCAGATCGTTGGTCCCGTTGAGCGATTCGGGCTCCAGGCGAACCGCCTTGGCCGATTCCTCCGCGCTGGCCACCTTGACGTATCGCCGCCCGCGATAATGCTCGGCGAGCGCCGCGCGAAGGTCGGCGCCGCTCGGCTTGCCCGCCAGGGCGTCGAGTCGCAGAGGCGCGTGGACCAGCATCCCCTGACGGAAGGCGCCGACGCTGGGGACGAACAGCGGCCGCGTCGTCAGCCCCGAATAGAGCTGGATTTCCGGCATGTGCTTGTGCTCGAGGGCGAGCGAGTAAAGCTCAAAGGACGGCGCGCGGCCGCTCTCGAAAAATTCGATCATCGCCTTGCCGCCGCCCGAATAGCCGCTGACCGAACCGATCGTGACGGCCATGTCCTTGGGGATCAGGCCGACGTCGGTGAGCGGGCGCAGCAGCGCCACCGCGCCGGTGGCGTGGCAGCCCGGATTGGTCACCTTGCGCGCGTGAGCGATCGCCGTCTCCTGCCCGGCGATCAGCTCGGGAAAGCCGTAGGTCCAGCCCGGCGCGACGCGATGCGCGCTAGACGCGTCGATGACGCGCGGCGCGGAATCGCCCATCGCCTCGATCAGCGCCGCGGTGTCCTTGGCCGCCTCGTCGGGCAGGCAGAGGATGACGACGTCGACTTCGGCCATCAGGCGAAGCTTGGCCGCTTGGTCCTTGCGCCGCTCGGGCGGCAGGCTGCCCAGCGTCACGCCGGGAAGATCAGCGAGCTTATCGCGGATTTGCAAGCCGGTCGTTCCGGCTTCGCCGTCTATGAAAATCGTGGCTGTCATGATCGCCTCGCAAAATAAGTCGACGCGGCGCGCGGCCCTAAGGCCTCGCGGGGAAAGTGCGGTCAGCGTCGGCGGAGTCGAGCGGCGATCATGCCGTTTCCCTTGCTACATCAGCGCGACGGCGTCAAGCGGATCGGGCAATGTCGCAGTTTGAGTTTCCGCAATCGGCGAGAGCGGCCGTTCGCAACGTCGACATCGGCGCTCGGCGGAAGCGCGACTCGTCCTGGCGCCCGTCGTGCGCGAGCGGCGGCGCTTAGGCTTGCAAGGAGCGCGAAACAGTCGCACATTGCGGCCCGCGGCCGACGACCGTCCGGCGCGCGCGAGCAAAACTCGCTGAGTGATCGCACCCTCGGGTCAGCGGACCCGTCGCCGGTTTTCGTCGGCCTAAAGGCGGAGAGCTTGCACGGCTAACGCCGGTTTCGCCGATTCGAACGCGCCTCCCGCGTCAGCCCGCAGGATGTCCGTTAAGAAAGCGCTCGCGATGGCCTATATCAACAGCATCCTCGAACCGGGCGAGCAGGTTCGCTACCACGCCGCCGTCAGCTGGACGATTTACACGCAGGCGATTCTCCTGACGATTTGCGCGCTAGCGTCGCTGGCCGCCGGCATGGTCTACGCCGAAATGGCGGATTTCAGCTGGTTCGCCGCAATCGTCTTCGCCCTCGCGGCCACCGTCGCGTTTCTTCCCGCCTGGTTTCGCCGCTGGACGACGGAAATCGCCGTCACCGATCGCCGCATCATACTCAAGCGCGGCCTGATACGCCGGCATACGGTCGAAATGAATATGCAGAAGGTTGAAAGCGTCGACGTTGACCAGACGCTGACCGGCCGCCTGTTCAACTACGGCAACGTGACGATCCGCGGCACGGGGAGCACCTTCGAAAAGCTTGTCAGGATCGATTCGCCGCTGAAGCTGCGCACAACCGTGACCGCCGGGTGAGGGAAACGTCCCGTTTTAATTCCTTCATGACGTCGAACGGCCAGTTTGGGTCGGAGTGATTGGATTGTTGGGCGCTCGCCGGGCCGGGCAATCCGCGTCGATTGGCGGGAATGGCCGGCGCTCACCACGGGACCGTACGGCCGAGATAGTCGAGGTACTGCAGGCCGGCCTTCCCCTCTTGCGCGGCTATGGCGTTGGCGAGGTTCGGAATGCTCTCCTCGATGCTCAGACGCGCTTTTGGGCCGCCCATATCGGTCCTCACCCAGCCGGGCGCCAGAAGCAGCAGGGTTCGCGGATCGTCCTTGTGGCGGGCCGCGAAGCTTCGCATGAACATGTTCAACGCCGCCTTGCTGCCACGGTACACCTCGTAATTGCCGTCCTGATTGTTGGCGAGGCTCCCCTGCCCGGAGGACATCACGGCGATCACGCCAGTGGCGAGCACGACATCCTGGAGGGCTTCGACGACGCGCATCGGGCTCAGGGCGTTGGTCACCATCACCCGCACAAATTCGTCGGTCGATACGTCGGCGATCGTCTCCCAATCGTCGTTCTTGACCCCCGCATTGACGAACAGCATGTCGAACCTTCGCGACCCCAGCCGAGCGCGCAGCGCGCGGACCTGATCGGGATCGTTTATGTCGACGATTTCGACTTCGAGCCGCCCGCCCGACCGCTCCGCCAATTCGTGCAGCGCGGTCCTTTTGGCGCCTCGGGCGGTGGCGACGACGCGCCAGCCGCGTTCCAAGTATTCCTTGGCTAAAGCAAGGCCAAGGCCGCGAGACGCTCCAATCAGAAGCAGGCTTTTGTTTGGATCGAGCATCGGGAAGCGTCCGTTCACAGTTGATTGGGTTACGAGCCTCGGCGAGCGTCGCCTCGGCCGACAGGCGCCAAATAGCATCTCCGCGGCAGGGCGTTAGCAGGCTGTTGAAAAACTCATTTCCGCCGAAGTTCGATTCCGTTCCGGACCCTGTTGGATTCCGTTCCGTTCACGGTTCAGACGCTACGCTGCGGACTTTTTCAACAGCCTGTTAGGCGCAACGGTTGCATTGTGTTCCTGCGCGAAACGCCATGTGTCGTGACGCGCCGCGCATCCGCATGATAGCGTTGCGGATCGGTGCGGCGAATGTCGTGGACACCCCCCACTTCGTCGGCCGTCGTCGGTTCTTGCATGGATGCGCCCTCCGAATGCGGCGGTGGCGGCGCAGCCGCCGTTCGCCGAGCTTCGGCGGAGAGCGCCGTCGACCTCATGGAAGCCTCTTCTTTCCGAAGCCGGAGGGCAGTCAAGGGGCGAAGCCCGCCTGCGGCGGCGCGCAGATGCGCGCCCTTGACAGCCCTTCGGTTTCGGAAGTCTTAGCCTCCATGAGGTCGACGGCGCGGTGGGTCGGCGGGAAGGACCGACGGAACCACTCCCGGAGACGGCGCTGGTTAGGTGCATTTAGTAAGGTGTCACCGTAACGCGTAACGCCTGTAACGCCGTAACGCCGACTAGCAACGCAAAAAATGCGACAACCAAAAGGGGGCGATTAGCGGATGCTAAAACTACGCCATTTAACGTCTGTGTTTGCGATCTTGCTCGCGGTGATTGGAGATTCTTGGGGGCAGT
>Ga0326727_10025158_pt1 | contig 11186 bp, 8 predicted proteins | sample MB2enrmetagenome_FD_207643 | JGI IMG/M metagenome (GOLD analysis project Ga0326727, IMG submission 207643) | Lab enriched peat soil microbial communities from McLean, Ithaca, NY, United States - MB29MY | ecosystem: Environmental > Terrestrial > Soil > Wetlands > Peat | place: USA: New York... | reverse complement strand
CCCAACGGTGGCCATGTCTCGGCCGCGAAGAAGGAGTTCTCTGGGACTGCCGGACTTGTCCACGGTCTGCAGATAGAGTACTTCGCCTTCGACAAGCTGAACATGAACATAGACGTGGACGAGACCAAGAAGAAGCTTAGGGCTCTGAAAGCGAGTGGATGCAAACTGAAGATAATTATGTTCGGCGGCAGCCTCCTGCTCTTCCCTCAACCGGTACATGAATTGAACGAAGTCATCCGAGAAGTCGGGGCGACGCCATGTTATGATGCCGCGCATGTGGTAGGTTTGATCGCAGGCGGTCAGTTCCAGGACCCCCTCAGAGAAGGGGCGGATATCATGACTTTCAGCACCCATAAGACCCTGTTCGGTCCTCAGGGAGGAGCCATAGTAGCGAAGTCGGAGTATGGTGACGCGATAAAGAAGGCGGTCTTCCCAGGAACCTCGAGCAACCACCACCTCCACGGAGTTGCCGCCAAGGCGATGACGTTTGCGGAGTTCTTGAAGTACGGCAGGGTGTACGCAAGAGATGTCACAAGGAACGCCCTGGCTTTGGCGGAGGGGCTCTCGGAGCTGGGCGAGAGTGTGGTCGGCGAGAAGATGGGATTCACGAAGTCCCACCAGGTCGCCCTTGATGTCACGAAGTACGGTGACGGAGGATTGGTTGAGAAGAAGCTCGAATCGATGAACATCATAGCTAACAGACAGCTCCTCCCAGGCGACCTCCAGGCCGGAAGGCACTACACCAACCCAGGAGGCATAAGATTGGGCGTTTCGGAGCTCACAAGGCTCGGGATGAAGAAGAGTGAGATGCAGGATGTCGCTGAAATCCTTCACCTAGCCCTGAACACCGACAAGGTCGCCGAGGTGAAGAGGCGCGTGTCACGTCTGCGGAAGTCGCATCAAGAAGTGCATTACTCGTTCAAGAGCACGCCTGCTTACTTCTATCATTAGATGGGCGTGAAGTCTGTGAGCTCCAGTTGAGTTGAGCGCTCCCGCTCCTGGAAGAGCTGGTCAAGCTCCCTCACCAAGAGATCCAAACGTCCCTTGATGTAGTCGTCGACTTCGTAGTCGTTGGCAAGCCTTCTGGCGAGCGCGAGGTACTTCTCGACCGAGCCCCGCGTTAGCGTCTCCCTCAAATCCTGACCGCACATGTCACACTTTCCCGAGATGGTCGGCCTCCGGAAGGTACGTCCACAACCTCTGCACTTGAACGACTGGGTGGCGTATTTCTTCATGTTCCCCATGATGTCTCTCAGCAGGTGGGTCTTGATTATCGACTCGACGACCTCCTTGGTTGAGACCGCGTCGATCTTCTCGGCAACCTCGATTTGTTTCGCTATCTTCTCGCTGAGGCTCGTCAGGGTAGGGTAGGCGCTCCTGGGGTGCTTGATGGTTATCGACTCGGTCGGGTTGGTGAAGCCGTAATCGTAGAATTGGTTCTCTTTGTTTAGCCTGTCTCCGATCCTCTCTATCAGCTGTGAGACTTTGGACGGGTTCGGGGATTCTTGGCTGAGCTGATAGAACTCGAGCGGGTACTTCCAAGCAATGTCGAAGTTGTGCGCCTGGTCGTCCACCTCGGCGGGCAGGAGTATCGGCTGGATGAGCAGCGGCGTGTCCATGAGGCCGCCTATCTGATTGGGTATGTACTCAACTGAGAAGTTCAGCAGCACGTCGAGAAGGAGCAGGAGAGAATCGCCGTCGCCGTCGCAGTCACGCCGTTTTGCGGCGTGCCAGCATGGGTTCGCGAAGCAGACTTGGGCGTTGGTGAAACCGACTATCCTCCCTATGACCCCCACCGATGTGTGTGGGGCGAGGCCCACGGCAATCCTGCCGAGGAGGTCCTTGACTGTGGTGATGTTGTAGATTCTATCAAGGTTGTATATCGTCTCGAGCTCTTCGTCGGCGAACTTCGCAATCCTGACTAGGTCCGCTGCTATGTTCTCGGGGATGATTATGTCCTGTGGCTTCAGTTCCAGAATCTGGCCGGCCTCAGTCAGAGGGGCCAGATTGATGTCTTCGGTGTAACCGAGCGACCTGAGCTTCTCTATGTCGATATGAACATCACGAGGCCTGAAGTGGGTCAGCGTGGCATTGGTGAGGTCTATCCTCGTCGTCCCGTCCTTGTAAACGTAGATTTCGTGCTTGCTTCGTAGCGCTCCCTTCTCGATGAGCTCGCAGAATTTTGATTCGCTCGTGAGGCCGCGCACCCCTTTGATTGGTCTTTGGCCTACGGTCGGCACCCGCCTGAGCGCCCGCTCCATCCCAAACTTCAGGTCGTAACCGTAGCTCGAGTGTCTGACCCCATCCACCTTGCAGTTAGGACAGGTCCTCTCCCCTTTGAGAACTTGACCGCACCTTGGACAACTGAGGAATCTTATCGTGGCCTCGCTGCACTCCTGACACTTGCTGGAGAGCCTCCTCTGTCCGCAGGAGGGACAGATGACGTTCACAACGTCAATGGGCACAACACCCAATCTCGAGGCCACCAGAAGGTCTCTTGTGCTGCCTCCTCCGCTGCCGACTGGGAAGAGGACGTGAACCGGCGGCTTCAGGTGCCTTAGCATCGCCTTCTCCGGTCTTCCGACGCGCATTCCGACCGTTGCAGTGGTCTGGCGCGTGACCTTGATTCCGGATATCTCGGTCACCATCTCCAGAGTGTCTGCGTAGTGGACACCTGTGTCGAGGCCTTCGCCGAGTCGCAGCAACTTGGACAGGACTAGGGCCGTTTCTCCCTCAACGATTGCGATATCGTTCTTCAGTGTGTATGGTATGAGAAGACTCTGCATTAGCGATGTGATGTGCTGAGATGTGAGCCCGACCTCTACGTTGGGACCGACAAGGTTCATGGAACCCCTCAATGTGATGAGGTCGGGTACGGAGAGTCTGTCGAAGCGGGGATTGTAGGTCGGGTTGATGGGTATGCTCAGGCCCTCAGATAGTCTGAAGGCCTCGAGGGCCGACGGGAGACTGCCGCTCCGGATTTCTGCAATCCTCGAGAGAGAAATCGCATCTACGCCGCCAAGAGCGTGCGCTTGTTCCTGGAGGGCGTGATCAAGGTCCTGCAGCCACCATTCCTGTACGTATGGAGAGGGCAGGATGACCTTGTTGTTCTCGAGGAAGTCGCCGAAGCTGATCAGCGCGTCCCCGAGGTCGATGATGTGAGTCACGCTGTCATGAAGGGCTTCCGCATCCTTCACCGTGTTTATCTTCTGGACCGAGCCGTCGCGCAACAAGACCGTCGGGCCTTCAATCGAATCTACGAACGCGATGGTCGCAGCTTTTCCTGGGGCATCTACCTTGACCTGAGTCCCGGCCACCACTGGATCATCCAGCAGAGTGGCGAGCGCCGGGTGAATGCCCAAGGTGGAGAGCCCGGTGTTAATCGCTCTTCCATACCTTATCCTGAAACCTCCCTTCGCGTTGTGAGAAGACAGGACGGCGCGGCCGGAGATGACCTCCTCGAAGTGCGCGCCGGCCTTCTCGGTCTCGTTGGTGGTCTCTTGTTTTCCTCCCTTCAGCTGAGGGAGCCACTCCCACCCGGGGATTTCGAGTTGGCGGAGGACCTTGGATATCTTGTGTGCGCGCCCGATTATCCCGTCATTGAGGACCCTGAGGGCGCCGCCTCTGACGCGGTCCGTGCTGACCCTCTTGAGGTTGCGGTGCACGACCACCTCCACCGGGTCTGTCTCGACTCCGTCAATCTCGACAGGCAGGTTAGATATCGCCACCCGGATGTCTTCGTCTGTCACGTGGTACTGGAAGTTCCCAACCTCGCGCTCGTACACCCTGAGCTCCTCGATGTAGCGCCCAATCTCTTCCTCGCGGGCTCGGTATGGGGAGAGACCGAGCTTCTTAGCCACCACGTCCCCAATCAAGACCGAAAGCGCCGCCTCCGTCCCTCCTGCGGAGCGCATGGGACCAGCGTAGGAGATGGACGCGTACTCGCTGTTGTCGTCGTTCTTCTTTATCGACACCGAGTAGATGCCCTGCACCGGGGCCACCGTCACGCCGTCGGTGATGACGGCCAGACCTGCGCGCACGGCGTGGTCCAAGGCCTGCTCCTTCTCCATGGGTCCGAACCTACCCAGCGCAATCTCCTCCGCAATGGTGAGGGTAGCTCTTTCTTTCGAAGTTGACTTGAGAAGTTCGCGGAGCCTTTCAGCCAGGCCCTCGAACTGGGTCAGACCCAGCATCTGGTTCACCCTGTCCGCGAGGTCGAAGACGACCTTGGATTCCACGAACTCGTTCGGGTCCAGACCCTTCGCCTTGGCTTTCTCGGCGGTGTTGAACGTCGATTCGTATTCTGCGAGGATGCCTTTGTAGTAGTCGTCAAGGCCGGCAGGGAAAGCCGTGAGATGCTTGGTCCTCTCCCAGGACGTCTCGGCTGAGAAGGGCATTGGCAGTCTGAATCGTTCTGGGGGGGTTAAAGCCTTAACCTGCGACGTCCACTAATACGACCGGTCTTCGCGCGGCAATCCTTCGTACTTCACGAACCCGTGCTTGGGAAGGAAAGACTTCTGGCTCTCTAGTCGATGTTCTCGTTTATCAGCTTCTCGAGCTCGACTACATCAATCCATCTGCCGTCGAGCTTGGCGTGCTTCTCTAGAAGCCCTATCTCCCTGAAGCCGAAGCGCTCGGTGAGCCCCCTGCTCGCCACGTTCTGGATGAAGACTCGGCCGATCAGCTTCCAGTAGCCCTCTTTCCTAGCCCTTTTGATGAGCGACCCGAGTAGTTTCTCGCCGACTCCGGTGCCGCGCCTGTCCCTTCTTACGTACACTGAGAACTCGCCGATACCAGAGTAGCACTCACGCTGGCTATACAGGGAAATCGAAGCCCATCCTATGACCTCCTTTCCAGTATATGCGACGATGACAGGGTGTTTTCGGTCGTGCCCAGCGAGCCATTTCTTCCTTTCCTCTTGGGTACGCTTCACTGTCTCGAACGTCGCAACCCTGTCGTCTATGCCCTGATTGTAGATCAGCGCCAGAGCACCTGCATCAGCGGAGCGAGCCTCTCTTATCTTGAATCCACCTGAAGACAAACGGATTCTCTAGGGAGGTGGAGTTAGATTAGATTGTCTCTTGCTCTGGCGGCCGAAGCATAGCGAATCTGCTAGTGGGACGCTAGTTGCTTGCCCCTCATCAGGTATGATAAATATAACGATGGTTGTGGCGGCGACGGAGGTCGGTATATGTTCGTGAGAAGCCTGCAGAATCTCGGCTACTCGAATACGAACGACCTTCCGGGTTACGACAACGCGTTGCTGACTTGTCATTGGCGTACGAAGGGTGGCCCGTCTGCTCGGTGCACGGTGAATATGTGATGGGGGCGGTCGTTTCGCGTAGCAGGCTTCAGGAATTCGGGCAATCCTTCGGACCCGCCTGGATTGTCATGATTGCCGATGTCGATGCGCCGAGCATCTTGACTGCTGCGACCGTGGGAGCCACGTACGGCTACGGGCTAATCTGGTTCTTCCTCCTGTTGACCGTTCCCCTATTCGTAATCCAAGAGACCAGTGGGAGAATCGGCATAGCGACAGGCAGAGGCCTCGGTGACGTGATCAGAACCTCCTTCTCCAGGAAGGTCGCGGTCCTTTCGAGCTTCCCGATGGCGACGGTCGATGTAGTCAGCTATGTCGCGGAGTACACGGGCATAGCAATCGGGATGGAGCTCGTGGGGGTCCCGCCGATTGTCTCGATGCCGGCTGCATATATCGCGCATATTCTGCTCATAAGAAGGAGAAGGTACGTGACGGTGCAGAAGGTCTTGTTCGCAATCTCGCTGGTGCTGATAATCTCCTACGCCGGAGCTCTGCTGTCGAGAGGCCTATCCGCATCTAGCGTGTTCTACTTCAGTGAGAAGCCCGACTTCCTCTTCCTTCTTGCGGCGAGCGCGGGCGCTGTGGTCATGCCGTTCATGCTCTTCTTCCAGGCCTCAGCAACTGCGGAGAAGGGCGCGGTCCGCCTCTGGGCGATGCGAACCGAGACCCTGATTGGTGCTCTGGCGAGCGAAATCGGCATGGTCGTGATAGTCATGGCGACCGCCGGCATGAATTCCTCCCTGAACATAGGCAATCCGAAGACGCTTGCGAGCGCCCTGTCATCAATCGCCGGGTCGTACGCTCCCTATCTTTTCGCTGCGGGTCTCGTTGCGGCGGCGTTCCTCGCCCTCGTGGTGATTTCGCTCGCCAGTTCCTGGGCGGTGGTCGAGACCATGGGTTGGCAAAAGCGTGGGTTCTTCTGGGTGTACGTCGCGGAGTCGCTGCCGGCGGTGTTGATACCAATCTTCTATCCCAATCCGCTGGCGCTCGTGCTCAACCTGATGGTGCTCTCGGTCTTCGTCCTCGCCGGACCGGGCATCCTGATGGGACGACTGGCTGCTGATAGGAAGATAATGGGTGCGTATGTCTCTAAACCTGGGTGGATAGCCGCGTATTGGGTCAGTCTGCTGGGGATATTGAGTTTCGGTGTCGTTGCCGTGGCAGCGTACCTGTAAGATCAACTGATTGCTTGGGAGCGCACCGGTGATGGCATAACCCATTCTGTCCGGAAACTGCACAACGACAAGCGATTGTCATATTACAAATGGTCATAAGATTACCACACCAGCCAGTATCTCCCCGAATATTGTTAGGCCTTCAAATGAAACCAAAATCGGAATTGTTACGTTAGCTTGTGTTCCACAGGGGTACAGACCAACCACTTGTAGACATAGGGTATTTCCGACGATGTCCGTCGGCCATTCCGGGGAAATTGGAGCCATGGTTCTCCATGTGGAGCGGGACAAGCCCAAGATGATTAGAGGGCCGAGGAGGGTCCTGCTTGGCAGTGTGGAGTCGAGTTCGAGTGAGTGACCACGGGCTCGCACGTTGGCTTTCGAAGTCCTACAGGGTTCTGGGGGCGTTGGTGTTACTCGCCAGTTTCGCCACTACGACGGTGATAATGTTCGCTGCCTCACTAAACGGTTTGATGCTTCACGAGTATGTCGTTCCGGTGTACACGAACTCGTATGGTGAGGATTGGCTTGAGGTCATAGTAATCGTGGTCGCTATCCCTTCGATAGCTCTGTGGTTCAAGCGCGTGGTAGACGAGATGTGAAAGCGCGAACTTCATCCTGGCTGTTCATTGTCACAATCAGTTAGTTTCGGTTGAATCTTTCCTAGCCACCCGTAATCGGAGAGAAGAAGGGCACCGTGTCTCCGTTAGAGAGTAACCTGCTGGGTGCTGTGAGGTCCCTGTTCACCGTCATCTTCAGCATTGATCGCACCTTCTGGATGCCGTTGTGTGGCCAGAGAGCTCCGGCAGACTCAGACAGACGTCTGAAAGCGGCTCTCAGATTTCAATCTTCTAATAGAAGCCGCGGCTCACAATGATGGCGATTGGGGGATAATTGGTAATTGCGGCCAAAGGAGTTCAGGTTATACAATTGGTTGATCAAACACGCGCAAGGAGCGAAGTTCAACCTCGCGTCTAGCGGCTTGACGGAGCCCGACCTTCCGAAGATGGGAATCGACACGTCGTACGAGCATTTTGCACGCGCACATGTAAGTCATGAGGCGCTGATGAAGGAAGCCATCTCGGAACTGTATGGGGTGGACGACGAGAACATAGTCCTGACCTCTGGTGCCTCCGAAGCCATCTTCATCGCCTTCGCGGCTTTCGGCAGCGGGAAGACCGCCCTCGTGCCGCTGCCCAATTACGAGCCCATCTTCGTCGTGCCCGAGTCGCTCGGGATGAGAGTCGGCCATTCCATTGCGGTTAAGCCCCGTTCCGACTTGATGTATGCTCTCACAAATCCCAACAACCCGACGGGACGCTGTCTTGACGGCGATGAACAGGATTTGTTGATTGATGCTGCGAGGGAGGGCGCGACCGTCTTCGTCAACGAGACGTACAAGGAGTTCATGTTCCAGGGGCGTCCTCACTCGCTCTTCCAAGAGGAACAAGATATCATAGTCTGTTCGTCCATGACCAAGTTCTTCGGCCTCGGATGGCTCCGGGTTGGGTGGCTCATGGCCGATAGGAAGAAGGCTCGCAAGATGACCCAGGTCATGAGGTTGCTGAGCGGACATAACTCGGAGTATTCGTTGTATATTGCGAGACAGGTGCTCGCCAAGAGGGTGGAATTCGTGAAGCGTGCGCGCAGGATCTACGATGGTAACCTTGAAGTTGTCAGGGCCTTCGCGAATACTGTCGACGGGGTTACTTTGAGGCTGCCGGACGCCGCACCGTTCTGTCTCGTCCGGTACGAAGGGAAACGGAGTTCGATCCGGCTGGCTTCAGAGCTGCTCAGGAGAAAGGGGGTGCTGGTCTCTCCGGGTGATTACTTCGGGGCGCCTCAATCTTTCAGGATGTGCTTCACACTGGATGGTCCTATGCTGGCACTCGGGTTAGACCAAGTCTCGGACTTCTTGACGAAGTGATTCCGTCGTTGGGTTGTCAGCCTCGGTTCTCGGGGTTGTCGGTTCGCGCGCGCATCGCCTCAGCGACCTCCCGGTCCCCCGCCAAATCACGTTCGCCAAGGCCCGAGATGACGCCGCTGCGATCCGCGTCCGGACGGTTCTGGCTCATCTTCCACTTCCCCTCGATATTCATGATTGGAACCTCGAACCCGACGATTGCTTTGAGTTGAGCCTCTAGGTAGTCAACTGGCGCGTCGTCGACTTTCCAAGGGTCCTCTGCGGTTGATTCGTGGTGGTCCGTCAGTTTCCTGACAGCCTGTTTCAAGTGCGCTGCATCCTCGAAGAAAGTGATTGGACCTCTAGCGTGGATTGCCACGTAGTTCCAGGTCGGGACCACCTTGCCGTCCTGCTTCTTTGTGTGGTACCATCTCGGTGTAATGTATGCGTCAGGACCGAGAAAGACCACTAGAGCCCCGCTTCCAGGCTTCGTCTCCCGCCATTGTGAGTTGCCGCGCGCGATATGTCCGAAGAGCGTCCCGCGTTCTCCTCTCGCTGCGTCGAGCATGATGGGGATGTGACTCGCAAGGATTCCGTGGGCTTCGCTCGTGGTGACAAGGGTTCCGAAGCTGATTTTCCTTATCTCGGCCTGAAGGAAGTCGAGATTGTCATTCCTGAACCACCTCGGGTTGTACAAGACGAGCTTCGATGTAGTCGAGTCCATAATAAGGCTCACCTGACCGTGAGGCCTGATCCTTGGTTAGGTGGGGGCCTCCCCTAAATGCACCGCAGGAAGACAATGAGATTATTGCTTGTAGCGCTCGTCGCAGAACAATGGAGAGTCAGACTGGAGGATGGGCATGTAGGGCCCTGATCGCTAATGTGCTAGCGACCAGATGGATTGACTGCTGGTGTAGGCGTCGTGCTCTGTTCCCACGCCTTTTCGAGCAACTCTCGGAATACTGTGGTCGGTTGGGCACCGTTCATGCCGTACCGACGGTCGACTACGAAGAGTGGGACGCCGCTCAGACCAATCACCTGCGCCTCGTGTTCGTCGGCCTCCACCTGAGCGAGATATGCATCGCCGGCGAGCGCTGTTCTGACTTGGTTCGCTTCTATTCCAACTTGGCCCATCAGCTGCATTAGAACGTCTGGGTCGTTGATGTCCTTGCCCTCAGTGAAGTGGGCTGCGAAAAGCAGTTTTGCGAGTGCGGTCTGAAGTCCACAGTCTGACGCGAGGTGGAGCATTCGGTGCGCGTCGCGGGTGTTGGCGACGACACGCTCTGGATTAATCGTTAGGCCCTCAATCTTCGCCAATTCGGCTATCTGTGCTTCCCGTCGGGTCGCGGCTTCGAGGTCGATTCCGTATTTGGTGCTGAGCATTTCCGGCATGTTCTCCTTCTTGCCGGCTTTTGTGGGTGTGGTTGGATTGAGCTCGAAGCTGTGGCGAATTATCTGGACTTCGGAATTGTGTGGAAAGCCCTCAAGTGCGGCCTCGAGACGTCGTTCGCCTATGTAGCACCATGGACAGGTCACGTCTTCCCAGATTTCAATGATCATGAATCAAGTCAATTGCGCTCGGTGGTTGTGAGGAATATAGGAGTATTGGGCGCCTTTGGATGTCATCCGTTCGCCGTCAATAGAGCAGTGTTCAGGTTTAGAGAACCTTCTTCAGCTTACCCGTTTGCAAGCGCGGTTGGCGCAGCAGAGATAGTCTTCTTGCTTGTTCAGTCCCTTCTGAAGGACAAACTCGATTGGCTGTGATTCTGGGCTCGGCCGGAAAGAGAATCTCGTTTCGCCCTTTTTGAGAACTGGAAACGCTTCTCCTTTGAGTCCCAAGTGGATCATAAGGTTGTCATCTAGGCGAAGCATAAGGTTGCCGTCTTTGCTAAACACGGTTATGTCGCCTGATTCTGCCTCGTTGATGTCAGGAAAAGCGTAGCGCCCGATCAAAGCCTCTCGTTCCACTTCCGTCAGAACTAGATTCGGAGATGGTGGAGGGAGAAGGGGCCTGAGGGAGAGAACCTGTTCAATCGCTGTTTCTTGGGTTGTCTTAAGGAGGGCGTTGGGTTGATTGATGAGTTCGATGATTGCGAAGCGCCGCTCCGGGAGCATCTGTAGGACGCTGCAGAACCCCCTTCTTCCTCCGCCGTGCTCAAGCGTGCGCATGCCGTGATACTCCCCGACAAAGAGGCCGTATCCATAGTATTGGCCGTCGGACGCATCAACTGGTTTGGTATATGGTTGAACGAGTACTGAGATTACCTCGGGACTGAGTACTTGATCTCCGTCGAGCCGGCCTCCGTTCATGAAGGCGATGCAAAGACGGGCGAGTTCGATAACATTGGAAAAGAGGAAGCCGGCGGGCCAGCGCGTAGCATTATCGTCGTATGGGCGAACCACGCTGAGTTGAGATGCGTCGGCAGTGTGGCCTTGGGAGAATGGGAAGGTCATCGCCTGAGCTAGTGAGAAGGTACTGCGTTCCATGTGTAGCGGGTCGAGGACGCGTTCCCTTACTGCCTGTTCGAATGGTTTCTGGCTGATTGATTCGATGACGACCCCGGCGACCGCGTAGCCAAGCCCCGAATAAGAAAACACCTTGCCGGGTTCAGTGAAGAAACGGTCATGATCATAGCGGCGTACGGTCCTTCCCAGAGCGCTCTCATCATGAGGGCCGTAGTCACTGTCGTCGTCCTTCAACCCAGCAGTATGGGTGAGCAGCTGGTGGACTGTAAGTGGCTTGAGCACCGGAGGAAGATCAGATACATACTCGCCGATGGGCGTCTGG
>Ga0326727_10025157_pt1 | contig 11186 bp, 17 predicted proteins | sample MB2enrmetagenome_FD_207643 | JGI IMG/M metagenome (GOLD analysis project Ga0326727, IMG submission 207643) | Lab enriched peat soil microbial communities from McLean, Ithaca, NY, United States - MB29MY | ecosystem: Environmental > Terrestrial > Soil > Wetlands > Peat | place: USA: New York... | reverse complement strand
GAACGCCTCACTGTTTGCAGCGAGCATTTTGCCCCTCTCGACGGCACATTCAGTCTGTGAAGGAATCGGTTTTGAGTCCGGCGTCTCTAAGACCTTCCGAGAGGCCCCAGTATTTTATGGACTCTACACAGGGACAATAGTGCTAGCAGCGTTCTTCATTTCGCTCCCGAACGTGCCCCTCCTTTCAATCCTCTATTTGTCGCAAGTCGGCAACGGAATTCTGCTCCCTGTCATCCTTATCTATATGCTCGTTATCGCGAACGACAAGAAGATCATGGGCGAGTACGTCAATACGAGGTTGTTCAATTACATCGCGGGGGCAACGGTCGCCATCATGATCGGATTGAGCATCGCGCTCATATTCATAGGCTTTCTCTAATACCCGCGTCCTGAGACGATCTACAGCTTATTGTGCTCGTATTCTCGTTTTCCATTTTGCGATGTGTGTGCTGCGGCGTTAATTGCTGCTGGTCTTACAAATCCGTTGTCATCTGGAACAATCAACATAATCTTGGTATCTTCTGCGAAGCTTAGCTAGGGGAGCGATGGCGGGGGCGATAATTACAGTGCCGAAGCGAAAACGCGTGCTCTTCTTCAGCACGGATTTAATTTGACCTGGACGACGACCGGTGTAGCATAGCGAAGGAGACGCCAAAACGGCGTGCGAGACAGCGATGGCGAAGGCGAGTTTTGGGTAGTGTCGCAACACAATAGCGTTGGCGATACTCCCGTGAGGGGGCGAGGCCAAAAAATAAAGAAGATTTGAAGCCACCTAATCCGGAAACAAACTCAATAAACTTTGAAGACCATGTAATTTTTCGGCTTGATTTTACTAAGAATATAGACACCAGTGAAAAACGATTAAAAAAATTTGAGTCTCGTATAGAGGAAAAATTTTCGCATCCACTTATTGAGCCGCGAAAGTCCTTTGAATTTACAACGTCGCCACAAGGCAATATTTTTAAAGATGGAACTGTTAAATTCTATAAATTTACAAATGAATCTGGAAGTCAGCAAGTCAGTTTAGAGCCGGGGGCTCTAGCTGTGGCATTTTTTTCTCAAGTAAGTCCAGAAGAACTATTATCAACCCTAAAGTTGATACTCAATGGTTTTAAGGAAGCCTACGAACCTATGGATGCCAAGAGAACGGGACTGAGACATACGTACAAAATAGAAAAACAAGAGAAAAAGCCGTTTGATTGGAAAGACCTCATTTCATCTTGTCTGGTTTCGCCAATCGAATTCTACCCCGACTCTAATGACTTGTCGCGAGTAATCAGTTTAATTGAATTTACGAAAGAAGGTTTTAGAGTTAGCATGCAAGCCGGTCTTGGGAATATGACAGACTACCCGGGCCACATCGTTGCTGAGGAGTTTACCTTGGATTATGATTGCTTTACGTTTGAGGAAAAAAGGGGGGTCGCCCCTGTCCTTGAGCTCATACCTACCTTTAATAGCCAGATTATGACCTTGCTCGATTTGTCTACCACTGATAAACTCAAGGGAATTATGGAGGAGAAAAAGTATGCGTAAGGTTGCCTTAAGAGGTACAGAAATTGCGAGCATCGAAGAACCCGACTATTTCAAACCACTAGAAACTCGATGCGAAGAATGTGAAGCAAACGAACGAGAGACCATGCCTCATGAAACTGAAGAGCTGATAGTCCTTATTGAAAAAAGTTTTCAGAATAAAGGCCCAACACTCATAGGATTTGGCTTCATTGAACCAGACTGATAGCGCTTATACTAAAACATCTGCCGAAAGGCTTCAGCAAGGCGACATATTACGAAGTGTACCCTATTTTTATCCTCGCTTTGAAGGTTTGGGCGCAAGCCAACTGGACGTGACACTACCCTACATTGTCATTTTGACGCAAGATTGTGATTTGCAGTGGGATTTTTGCAAGCGCGAGATACAGAAGGAAGAACTGCAAGACCATTTCCTACATGCAATTCTAGTATGTCCTGCCTACAACGCTCAAAAATTTAGAGAGGGAACACACTTAGACCATTGGCGGGTTAAGATGGGCAAGCCAGACCATTATCACAACATCAAAAGCAATAATCACAAACGCTACCATCATCTGGACGAAGACAGAAACTATACGGTTCCTGAGTTAATTTTGGATTTTAAGCACTACTATGCGATTCATGTTGACGTATTATACAAAATGAAGACTAGCAGGCGTTATGTTGCAACTATAGAAAAGCTATTTCGAGAAGACTTGTCCCACAGATTTTCATTTTATCTTAGTCGCATCGGATTGCCGGACTTAAAGCTAGTGGACAAGTCCGAGCTAGCGCAATGTATTAACGCGGGTTGAGCTGACCGCTCTGCCTAACTACTTTTTTAATATACCCCAACAGATTCAGCAACTTCAGTGGAAACGATTAAGCGTAATTAATTCAAATCACCTGCGGAACGCCCACGCGGACTTGACTGCACCACTTCTCTTTTTGGGGGGTCGACGCTCCCCTCCCCTTCATTACTTCTGTTTTTCAACTTGCAGATATGCCATCAACTCTCTTAGTTTGTTTACCGCAGTTGACATGTAACTAGGCGCGTTCTCTATCGAGACAAATGCCGACGAAGGTAGCTTGATAGGACTCATATATCGATACACTTCGTCACCACAAATTTTCGCAGTTAACTCTACAAGCTCATTATAACCGTCAACGTAAGTACGATAGGCATACCATTCCTTGTTGCGAAACGCCTCATTAGCTTGGTTCAGCAGTATTTTCGCCTTATTGTAAAGATGTCTTTTATCGTCCATATCTCAACACTATCTAGCTGAAGTCACTTGATTTTATTGGGATGCAATTGCTAATAAAGTATATTCTATGGTTGTTGCAATCACCAACCGATTCACCAACCGCAAATTCACCATTTGGTTTCACCTGAGATCCAAGTGCCGGCCGACCGATTCTGTTAAGTTAAGGAGTACAAGTAAAAATGGATGTTAGATTAACGCTGCCAAAAAGGAGGGTCGGAAATTTCGACACTTTTCTGCAAAGAGGAGGATTAAGGTACATAGCTAGCGAAAGCGAGCACAACATTTGTCTACACGCAGCACAATCGACAAGTATAACATTCCCATCGACAAATTCATCTGGAAATTCAATGTCAGCAAAAAAAAATATGCGTAAGGAGTATCGCAAGCCACCAATTGCGGAAAAAGTGTGCCAGTTTCTGCTAACGCCTGATACTCCTTGGGATATAACAATCCCCGGGCTAATCTATGACAAAGTTAAAGAAGAAGGATTCAAAGTCAGGGAGCCCGGCGTAATTCAACAATTTAAATTTACACCATCTCAGCAAGCAACACCTCAAATGCAGGCAACTCAAGGTGTGCGTTTTTTCACAGAGGATAAGAAAAAATTCATTCAAGTAGTGCCACTCAACTTGGCTATTAATTGTTTAAAGCCGTGCCCTTCGTGGGAAGAATTTAAACCGATGATTAAAGATGCAAGTGAAATACTAACTGACACCACTAACGTCGAGTACTTTCAAGCACTTAGGTTAACATATGTCAATAGAATCGAAATTCCTAGCTCTTCTGCAAAAAATAAGTTAAGAGACTACTTTGATTTTAGGCCCTTTTTGGGTCAGAATCTGCCGCAAAATCCAGTAAGCTTTATTGTCGGATGTCTGTTGCCGTTCCATGATTATCGTGACATATGCAAGGTTGAACTTCAATCTGCTATGCCGGGGAGACCCGAACAGAGCGCGTTCCTTTTGAGACTCGATTATAATCCTGCCAAACCCGGGGCAATCCCAGTAACCGATACTATAAAATGGCTCGAAGACGCGCATGAAAAAATCGTAGCAACTTTCGAAGGATGTATCAATAATCGCTTGAGAGAGATTTTTGAGGAGGTGACATAGGTGGGGCAAGCAAACGTATTCTCTGAGCCACTTCTAGATGATTACGGAGATGGGGTAAAAGCGGGCAAGAACAAAAGACCGTATCCGAGACCTGAAGAAGAATTTAGGTCGCAAGGAGAAGCGCAGGAAGAGCTAACGACTAGGCAAGAATATGGAGCCTATCGAAATAAATCAACTACTCGCTATTTGCTTAACACATTAATCGAACTTCTATCAGATGAAAGTATTGAACGTTTATCTGGTGAAAGCGCTAGCTTGACATCTTTTATTGAAAATCTCTTGATTCATTTGAAGAGTATCGGGATAATTATCCCCGATGTTACCGACGTTCGAGATTATTTAATGAAGCATCCTGATATGGATGATTTGCTGACTTTTGTGTGTAATCTCGCTGTAGAGACCTTTGGCGATGCTGCTGAGTTGTCCCTCGAAGTATATCACGACCCTGAAATAAAAGACGAATATTTAATCTTATATATCCGACAATATGAATACCAAGATAATATTAAGGCAGTAATCAAAGAATTGCGCTCTAAATACAAGAAGGCGCTAATCGAAAGTTCAGGCTGGATTTTGGTCACAACTGATTATAATTCTCCAATGAAGGCACATGCGTAGCGAGCAATTCTCTTTTAAGTGGAGCGATTTTCTGGAGATAGCGCGGTGTCTCCAGACTTACGGAGCTACCCATCGCACCAATCGTGAAGCTGCATATCGTAGCGCAGTCAGCAGAGCGTATTTTGCAGCATTCGGCTTTGCTGTACGAGCTGCCATACCTCACGGCTTTAAACCAGCTGAGGAGGACAAAGTCCAAGACCACACAAATCTTCGTACTTTTTATAAGGAAACCCTTTTCATGATAGAAGTTGCTGAGAACTTAGATGATTTGCGAATAGCGCGCAACTCTTGTGACTACGACGACCAAGTTGCGGAGCTAAACAAAGTTCACAAAGATGCAGTTAGTGATGCACAAGACACAATCAACTGGTGCGAAGATATCCCGTTTTCAAGTTCCTTTTCGATTTAAGGCTATTAGTTAAGTCAAAGGCTCTAAATTCCCCTTCGAACTCAGCGATTTCAGCAGTCTATCTTCCAGCGCTAGCTAAGCCTCCGTGAACTCGTGGGAAGTTTTGCTTTTTGCGCTTAATTCTGTTCCATAATACCTAAAAGTATACCGAAAAGTATAAGATATATTGAAACCTTATACATCCATGTGAAAAAACATGCAATGCAAGCGATGTGAAACAAACAAGGTGGTGAAAATCGGCAAAAGGGACGGCGTTCAGCGGTATTTGTGTAAGGACTGTGGCTTCAAGTTTCTCGATAACGGTCACTTTGAGAGGATGAGAAGCAAGAAGCGTGTTGTTGCAGTTGCTATGGACTTATACTTCGACGGGATGAGTGTAAGGAAGATTCAGAAACAAGTCGCATACATCTTTAAAGTCGATGTGTCGCAGGTCACGATTCATAATTGGATTACGAAGTACTCCGAGCTTGTCAAGGAGTACATCGACAGTCTGACGCTGGAACTGGGCGATGAATGGCACGTCGATGAGACCGTCATCAAAATCAAGGGAGAACAGAAGTGGTTTTGGGAAATCATTGACGAAAAAACGAGGTTCATGGTTGCAGGGCATCTCTCTGATACGAGGACTATTAAGGACTGCACGATGTTGTTTAATGAGGCGAAGAATAGAGCAGCAAACAAGCCGAAGTATATGTATGCAGACGGGTGCTTTGCCTACCTAAAGGGATTCAACAACGTTTTTTATGACCACCACAAGAGCTGTAAACTCGTTCAAAAGGTGGGAATCAGGAGCAAGATCGGGCAGAGCCAAAACGTTATCGAGAGGCTTCATGGCACGTTAAAGGATATGCTAAGGGCGCGGAGAGGGATGGACGCGGCAGTTAAGACCGAGTCTATGCTTAAGGGCTGGTTTGTCCATTACAATTTCTTGAGACCGCATGCTGCGCTTAATGGGAAAACACCTGCGGAAGTTGCCGGAGCAAAACTCGACCTCCAGAATCGGTGGGAAAGTCTCATTGACCAAGCTACAAAATGGAAAATGAAAGCGGTATTTACCGATAAGAATCAGGCTGCGCCGCTGGCTCATCACGTTCGGGAGGAATCATGTCAGGTAAAGGCCTAATGACAACAGTGCAGGAATCGAAAGGGAAGTTTACGACACCGATTCCGATGGGTCTTATCGGGTTGTTGGGTATAGAGAAAGGTGATAAGCTCAAGTGGACGTTGCACGACGGTGAAATACAGATACAGGTTGTGAGATTGTGAACAGAGACGTTGAAGGTGAACTCTACCATCTCGATAAGATGATAACGTCACTTGTCGAACTTCTTGAGGAAAAAGGCATTTTGACCTATGAAGAATGGGAGACTCGAATAAGGAAGAATATCGAAACTGCCACTGGATTAACGAGATTCGAGGAACTGGAAGATTAATTTTTTTGTTTGCTGAATACTCCTTAACTTAACAGAATCCGGCCGACCAAAGATTTTTATAGAGTTTGTCGCACTTACGCATACCCCGCATGGACATCTCGCAACTCATACAGTCAATCGTCCTCGGCATCATACAGGGCATAACGGAGTGGCTTCCGGTCAGCAGCAAAGCGATGATGTCCGTGATACTGGTGAGCTTCTACAATATGAACCTCACCGAAGCGGTCTACTATGCCATTTGGTTGCATATCGGGTCGTTGTTCGCCGTCGCGCTGTTTTACCGAAGCGATATCCTCAAACTGTTGCGTAACGTGCCCACGTACGTGCGAGACGTTCGCCACCCGAGCGGGTACAACCGACTGACGACGTTTCTCATCATCGCGACGTTTGCCACCGCGCTCATAGGGGCCCCATTGCTCGTCTTTGGCCTGACAAAGCTGCAGCTGACGGGGAGTTACGCCATCGCGTTTATCGGCGCGCTCCTCATCGGCACCGGGCTGCTGCAACTGCACGCGCGGCAGAGAGTCGGCAAGCGAAACCGGTCGCTCTCACCAATCGATGCCATCATCGTTGGGCTGTTGCAAGGCGTGGCAATCCTCCCCGGCTTCAGTCGCTCAGGGCTGACCGTGTCAGCGCTGCTCTTGCGTCGTTATTCAGCACAGGACGCGCTCAATTTGAGCTTTCTTATGTACATCCCTGCCGTGATCGGAGCTGAAATAGGGCTGACCGTAATAAAAAGCGGGTCGTACTTCACCATTTACGCTCTTATCGCCATCGTCATCGCATTCTGCTTTTCGTTATTAACCATCAGCACGCTCCTGAGAGTGGCAGAGCGGATAAACTTCGGCTATTTCTGCATCCTTATCGGGTGCCTGGCGCTGGTGCCGCTAGTCATCACACTGACCGGCGTCCTGCCCGGGGTGTGAGCGACCGAGCACGCCTCATCTGTCATTTTTGAGTTCTCTTACGACAGCACAGAGTGTCGACGAACCAGGAATTTCCCAGCGCAACTCGTACAAGGCAGCAAGGAGAACGCGAATTTTGCCATCTCTCTCGCTTCGTAAACTGGCCAAAAAATCATAGTGTTCGGAAGAGCGCAGAACAAGTATAGAGTTTGAGTATTCTCTATGCAGTGACTATTTCCTGCCCGACGCACACATCAGTCTGGTCGCATCAAAGCGGTCGTGTCAACACAGCTCGGCAAAGTCGGGAGAACGGAGGCGTTTACGGGCTTGTGCTCTGCCGTTCTCCCTTGCAATCGCGATCGGGCGTGCATTGCTGAAGCGACTTCGATTCATCTCTATATGGTGAGCGCGTAACGGCATATAGACTGACTCCGTCTTTGTGCCACTGACCATTTTTTTCACCTCATAACGCGCTCACCACTGATAAACAGTTTTTCGCATTCTTTCGTTCTGCCTTCGCGCACTGTTCTGCGTGACAATGCGCTGTAACAACTCAGGAGAGGAAATGTGACCCAGGAGAGCACAGAGGAAATGTATATCGGCGGTCTGATGCAAGTCTCGCTCAAGGAGGTGAGGCATGATGCACACAGACCAGGTAGAAAAAGCAGTGAACTGCTATTACCACCTGTACGGGGAATGCACGAAAGGACGCCTGAGGGTGAAGGACGAGGCGTGCGTCTATTGTCTTGAGCGCGCCCTCGACGATATTAGCTTCGCCCTCCGCTATCGCAATTTTGTCTAGTTCCTCTTGTTTATATCGGCCATCCGGAGGTGAGATACAATGACTGTCAAAGAAGAGATCCGTTCGCAGATCATTGGAGCTCTTTCGGGAGCGAAGTTCCCCATAAATACGCCGGAAGAGCTCCTAAACACCATGCCAGCAGGTGCTGACGCGTGCTACAAGGCGGTCGTTGAGGTGACGGCCAAGGAGGCGGGATATTTGCTGAAGTATGAGGATTTCCCGTTCAGCAGTGCTGAGCAAGCGGCAGACACCATCGTTGAACGGGCAGGGCTGTAATCAAACCTTTTTTTCTTTCTTTCACTTTCTGCACGTTTTGGCCGTTGGGCTCCTTAGTAGAATTTTTCCCAAATATGCTTAAAATTCAGTACTTAGAAGGACTTCTAGGGCATATTGGACAAAGCAAGCAATAGGGGCGTAACAAAGGCCAGGTTAAGCAAGCAAGGAGACCTCCGTGTTTTCACAACAAAAGCGCTATGCCCGCGAATGCCGAAAGTATGGTGGTTCTTAGGGTGGAGTTAACCGAGAAAGACGGAGGTAAGGTCATGAAAAAGATGGTAGTCTTTTTGGTAGCAGCGGCGGTAGCAATTTCAATCGTCGGGGTAGCTGGAGTAGCCGCACAAACGTCCTCAAGCTCAACGACAATGACGGCGACTCCGATGGCAACGACTACCAACACTTCGGTATCGCCAGGTTGCCCGGCCAAAGCTCCCACGACATCGTCTACCACGACAACTTCTTCGTCAGGATGCTCCGCTGCGAGCACGACAACGTCTTCGTCAGGATGCTCGGCAGCGATTACGTGCAAAACCTGCGCTCCGACCAGTTGTCCAGCCACAGCCTGCACACAGTGCACAAGCTGCGCGAAATCTACGTCCAGCGTGAGCAATTCAGCGACGACGGCCGGGTGTTCGGCGAAATAAAAGGCGCAACTGATATGGCACGTCCGGAATGAACAGTTCTGGAACGGCGATGGGGTCAGCGGAGGCCAATCAGTGTAGAGGCATTTCCGAATAGGTGATCGCTATACCTCTACTGCTTGCAACCCATCCACAAATTCGCGAATCTTTTCTTGATATGCACCTGCCTTGACATCCCTTTGCCGGAGAGCAAGGATATTTACCGGACGTTGCTCACAGAGCGCTTCCATCTCATCAAACAAGGGCTTACTCGTAGTGCCTCCTTGTGTGCAAAAAAATGCGACGCGTTCGAACTTCGCTTTGTTGTTGGTGACATAGGTTCGCATGGCGCTCGACAACGTGCCGCCCCAAATTGGCGTGCCGAGTATCACTAGATCATATATCGCGGGATCGTGCTTGATCTCTGCAAGCGCGGTGAGCTTTTTCGCCCGCGCATCCCTTGCGGACCTCACAAAACCCAGAGGCCCGCTGCGTTTCTTCTCGTCAAGGAGTTCCTCACTGTCGCAGTTGAGCGTTTGGGCAAGAGCGTCCCCAACCTGTTTGGTCGCCCCGGTTCGTGAATAGAATACCACTAAAGGCTTCATTGTACGGTCCTTCCATGAGTAGTTGCGCTCTTCAGGTTAAGCTTTTTGCGTTTTGAACTACGGGCGTAAGAACTACCGGTCACGCTTGCTGTTTGTCCGCTGTTACCGATCCTAGCACTATTCCTTGTAGCAGACGAACACCTGTGTTTGCGGCGGAAGGTAACGAAAAGGGATGAAGGTCTATTTAAGCAACGTCGAGGAAACGCTACTGATCCCGCTATGGGGCCGAGCACAAGCAAGCAGGGCGCATAATTCGCTGCTTAACGATGCGAAAGCGATTGAAATCGTTGATAAAATCGATTATGACTTCTCAAAACTCGCTCGGCGTCAGATTTTTAGACGCGATTTCTGGTTCGTTGTACGGGCAAAACAGTTCGACGATAAGATACGCGCGTACATTGCGGAGCGTCCACGCGCATCGATCGTGAACATCGGCGCTGGACTTGGCACCACGTTTTACCGCGTCGACAATGGGTCGATTCGGTGGTATGACCTTGACCTTCCGAATGTCATCGATATCAGAAGACAGTTGCTTCCTGAAACCGACAGAACAACATCGATAGCGCGATCCATTTTCGATTCGAGCTGGTATTCTGAAATCAAACACACGCAAGACGGCGTGTTTCTGATGGCGGCGGGCGTCTTGTTTTACTTTGATGAGACCCAGGTACGACAGTTCTTTTCGTCGCTGGCAGACAACCTTCGCGGCGCCGAGATTGTGTTTGATACGGTGCCTAAACTCGCTGTTTCTTTCATGAATTGGAATGTGCGGAAGGCGGGAATGAATGGGGCTACCGTCAAATGGGCGCTTAAAGATGCGAATGAAATCGCGAAGTGGGACAACCGCATTACCGTGATCGATCAGGTTCCGTTGTTCAGAAATATCCCGCGAGATCCTTCGTGGGGCATAGGCACTCGCAGATTCATGGATTTCAGCGACAAGTTCAAGATCTTGAATATTTTTCATTTACGCGTGTGATAGGGCGCATTTCCATAGCTGTGTCAAACGCGTTGAAAGGTTCGCCTGAAGGCTCCTTTTTTTGGTTGGCTCTATCCTAGCAGTGGGGGGCATTTACGGTCTTATCTTCCTATCGGCCCTTATATTCAGCACGCCTTGATAATAAATGTCTTTGGGACGGCGCCTGAGGCGTTATGCTATGCTCGATTTCTCTGCGAATGTCTCGTCAAGCCACTCCTTAATCTGGTCGCGCACGTGTCGAAAAGAGGACACTGATCATTACCTGATCTAGGAGTGGCCCCAGGGTTCACAAAAGTGTGGTGGAGATACGCAGCGCCACCCGGGAACATGGGACAGTTCTCCTGTGCATCAGCACACACGTCGTCACGACGTAGTCAAAGGATGCGTTGTCATACGCGTCGAGTGACTTAGCGCGCTGTGAGGCAATGTCGATGCCCTGCTCTCCATCACTTCGATGGCACACGGGTGCACTTCCGTCGGTTCGCTGCCGGCGCTGTACGCCTGATACCGATCGGCATGCAGGGCGTTGACGAATCCTTCGGCCATCTGCGAGCGTTGACAGCGTGCGTTATCAATCCGCACTCAAAAAGCACACTGAAAGTTCAAAAGTGGTCGATGGACAGGCGTAACGACAATCTTGGTCAGTGCCG
>Ga0326727_10025156_pt1 | contig 11186 bp, 9 predicted proteins | sample MB2enrmetagenome_FD_207643 | JGI IMG/M metagenome (GOLD analysis project Ga0326727, IMG submission 207643) | Lab enriched peat soil microbial communities from McLean, Ithaca, NY, United States - MB29MY | ecosystem: Environmental > Terrestrial > Soil > Wetlands > Peat | place: USA: New York... | reverse complement strand
CAATGAGTGGGCAATGGTCCAGTGGGGCAAGCATGTGGATGCGTGAAGGTTGGGAAGGCGTAATCCCGCAGACCATGAGGCTTTACCGTCAAACTGAGAGCGAATGGCGGAAAGAAGATATTGAAAAGTTCATGACTTCAAGACCCTGCACTGCGTGTAAAGGGAAAAAATTGCAGCCTGTAGTGCTCGCAGTAAAAATACTGGACAAAAGCATAATCGATGTAACTGACCTTTCAATTGAAGAAGCAGTCGACTTCTTTATCAACCTGCCCGCTCAGCTGAACGAGAAAGAATTAACCATTGCTAAGCAGGTGCTAAAGGAAATCAACGAGCGATTGAGTTTTCTCAAGAATGTTGGTTTAGGCTACCTTTCGCTTTCCCGTGCGGCAAGAACACTCTCCGGCGGCGAAGCTCAAAGGATTCGTTTAGCTACGCAAATCGGTAGCAACTTGATGGGTGTACTCTACATTCTTGATGAACCCAGCATCGGTTTGCATCAAAGAGACAACGCGAAACTCATAAGCACACTTCGCCGCTTACGTGATTTAGGCAATACACTGATTGTTGTAGAACACGATGAGGAAACAATACGCAACGCAGACATAATTGTTGATATGGGACCTGGCGCAGGAGTCCATGGAGGACATGTCGTCGCAGAGGGTTCACCAGCTGAAATCATGGCGAATAAGCGAAGCCTCACAGGCAAATACCTTTGCGGAGAGTTAAAAATTGAAGTGCCCACGATAAGGCGAAAACCCGTTGGCTGCATCACCGTTAAAGGAGCAGAAGAAAACAACCTCAAACACCTCACCCTGCAGCTGCCGCTAGGCGTATTGTGTGGAGTTACTGGTGTTTCTGGTTCTGGCAAAAGTACGCTGATGAATTTGACCCTTATTCCTATGCTGCGGCAAATGTTCGGGGAACGGGTGGACAAAATCGGTAAACACGAATCGATTGATGTCCCAAACGTAGTCAGGAACGTTATAGTTATCGACCAGGATCCAATTGGCAGAACACCAAGAAGCAACCCTGCAACTTACACGAAACTTTTCGATGAGATTAGGCGCATTTTCGCGTCAACCAAAGAGGCAAAGGCGCGCGGTTACAAGGAAGGACGATTCAGTTTCAACGTGAAAGGCGGCAGATGTGAAACGTGCCAAGGCGACGGCGTCCTGCGCATAGAAATGAACTTCCTGCCTGCCGTTTACGTGCAATGCAGCGACTGCAAGGGCAAACGGTACAACAAGGAAACCTTAAGCGTTCTCTACAAGGGCAAAAACATTGCTGAAGTGTTGGATATGACTGTGGAGGAAGCAGCAAAGTTCTTTGAGAACACTCCGCGAATTTCACGCAAACTAACCACGCTGGTGGACGTTGGATTGGGATACATTAAACTTGGGCAAAGCTCAACTACCTTGTCAGGCGGAGAAAGCCAACGTATCAAGATTACCCGTGAACTTAGCAAAAACAAGTCTGGGCATGTTGTTTACATGCTTGACGAACCAACCACGGGTCTGCATTTTGACGATACTAAACGATTGATTAAAGTGTTAAATCGGCTAGTTGACAACGGCAACACCGTCTACATCATCGAACATAACTTAGACGTGATTAAAAGCTGCGATTACCTTGTCGATTTGGGTCCTGAAGGCGGAGCGGCTGGCGGCGAACTGCTGGCTCAGGGAACACCCGAGGAAGTCGCACAAAACGATGCGTCTTACACAGGTATGTTTTTGAAGAAAATACTTAACCATCCGCAAGAAGAAATTAGTTTGGCAGTGAAACAGTCTGCATGATCCAAATAACTAGCGCATCAGACTTCAAAAGCTCAGATATGCCAACAAACCCTGGAGTTTACCTATTCAAGAACGAGCAGGGCGAAATTCTATACATTGGCAAAGCCAAAAGCCTCCGCGCTCGTGTCAAAAGCTACTTTTCAAACACAGACCAACCAGCGAAAACACGGCAGCTAGTTTCAAGGATTAGAATTATCGACTGGATCATCGTCAACAATGAAGTTGAAGCTTTGCTTTTAGAAAATAAGCTGGTTAAGCAGCACACGCCTAAGTATAATATTGACCTTAAGGATGCTAAAACTTTCGCTTACATCTCACTCACAAAAGAACCCTATCCAAGGATACTAACCAGCCGCAAAGTCTCACGCAAACTCGAATCCTTCGGACCATACACTGAAGGCTTCATACGACAGGATCTTCAGCGCCTAGTAGTGCGAGTGTTCAAATTACGCACATGCAAAACAATGCACAAACGCGCATGCCTAAATTTTCACATCCACATCTGCTCGGCACCATGCATTCAAAAAGTCACCGCTGAAGAATACGCTGAGCAGGTTAGGCAGGCACGTTCTTTTCTAAACGGCAATTACCAGCAAACAATCGAACAACTCAACTCTCAAATGCAAGCCGCCTCGGCACAAAAGCAGTATGAGACTGCGCTTGATCTCCGCAATCAAATCGCCTCCATTAAGCTTTTGACACAACATCAGATTGTTGACCATGAACGGCGATTTGACCAAGATATTATGGCGTTCAGGCAGGTTGGCGAGAAAATGCTGGCGATTCAGATGAGTGTACGTAGAGGCGTTTTGCGGGGCAAAAATCAGTTCACCGTTGACCTCCAGCCCCAGATCGAACAGGAATTTCTAAAAGCTTTCTACACAACCAACCAGATACCCCGCGAAGTATTACTTAACAAACCTTGCTGGCAGGGAAATGAAGAGAAAAAAGCCCTAGAAGAGTTCCTCTCAGCAAAAAGATGCGCTCCTGTTTCGTTGACGATTCCTAGGCGAGCGGATAAGCTTGCGCTTGTGCAACTGGCAGAGAAAAACCTGGAATCCACATTGGAGGTTGATAGTGCATTGGTTGATTTGCAGACCGCGCTTAATCTTCCAGTGTTGCCGCGCGTGATAGAATGCTTTGATGTTTCCAATTTGGGGCAGGAGCATGTGGTTTCAGGCATGGTTAGCTTTAGGGATGCGAAACCTGACAAGAAGAACTACCGTAAATTCAAAATCAAAACTTTCATTGGACAGGACGATTTCGCCGCCGTCAATGAGGTTGTCATAAGAAGGTACAAGCGTTTGGTAGAAGAAAAAAGCCCACTGCCCGATTTAGTGGTGATTGACGGGGGACCGGGGCAGGTTAGCGCTGCAAAAACGGCGTTGCAAACGCTTGGACTTCAAATTCCGCTTATCGGCTTGGCGAAGGAGCATGAAGAAATTTATTTGCCAGATGAGTCTGCCCCAAGAAACTTTGACAAGAACAGCAGAATGATGCTTTTGCTGAGGAGAATCCGTGATGCCGCACATGAGTTTTCGTTGGGCTATAACCTTAAGAGAAGGCAAATGAAGATTAGGGAAGAATTCAAACAAAGCTAAGCACTGCATTCCACGTTCGTTAAAAAACACTTTTTTTCCGTCTAAACATCCAATTATATTAATTAATAACTTGAAAATAGTTTATTTCCAGTGGCGGGAGAAAGGCATTGCTTGACATGGTTACGTTGCTTCTAATGTCCATTGCCGTTGGGCTAGTCGGCTCTCTTACAGGTCTGGGCGGCGCCAGCATTCTAACCCCCATCCTGGTTTTATTTGGTTTCCCTGTCAAGGAGGCGGTGGCATGCGGAATGGTGGCTATAATCGCTACTTCCAGCGGTTCAGCTTCATCCTTCGTTAAAGACAAGATTACAAACTTAAAAATCGCCATGTACCTTGAAATGTTCACCATCATCGGCGCCATCGTGGGAGCAACAATCACCGTAATAATCGCGCCTGTTTTCCTCTATTTCCTATTCGCAGGTTTCCTGCTTACTTCCTTCATCAACTTTAGAAGCTCATTCAAAGAAGTTTATACTCCGCCAGAAAAACAAGACAAAATTTCCAAACAGCTCGGCCTTGAAGGAAGCTACTTTGACAAATCCAAAAATCAAGTTATAAAATACAAAGCCACCAACTCTCTTCTGGGAGGATTAGGCATGTTTGTAGCTGGTCTAGCCGCGGGGATGCTTGGAATAGGCGCGGGAGCCTTCAAAGTCATTGTTCACGAGAAAGTCTTAAAAATACCCTCAAAAGTATCCAGCGCTTCCAGCAGCTTCATCATAGGCATGACTGCATTGGCTGGCGTGAGCGTTTACCTTTTTTCAGGTTTCATGAACTTGACCTTAATGGCGCCAATGGCTGTGGGCACAACAATCGGCGCGGTAGTCGGCGGAAGATTCTTGAACAGAATCCGTGATAGAAACCTCCGAATACTCTTTCTCATCATAGTTACACTGCTAATTATTCAGATGCTGTACAAAGGAGTGATCTCGCTATGACTTCTCAGGGCTTAGGCAGCGGCGAATCAAAACTTGAAACCGTTGTAAGTTACATTCTAATAATAGGCGTCGTCATCAGCGTATTGCTGGAAATTATTGGGATAAGTCTCTTTTACAGGACATACGGTAACGTGCAGATTTCCCAAAGTAAAACTGTGTTTATTAGCGGACAGAACTTTTTCGCTTTCATAGTTGACCAGATTCAACACTTATTCGGGTCGCAGAACGCGATCATGTTTATGACGCTGGGGCTGATAATACTGATTTTGACTCCTTACATTCGAGCAATTTCTTCTGTCGTTTATTTTGCATGGGAAAAGAACCGCAATTACGTGTTGATAACGCTTTTTGTGCTCATTGTATTGACAGCAAGTTTAGCGCTGCATTAAACAGATGGGATTAATGTTGTTTTATTACTGGTTTGAACCGTCGGGTTAGATTAATATTAGTCGTTATTTTTTTCTTAATTTCTTGTCGAAATTTTCGAGTTTAAGAAATATATGGAACTTTGCCAAATGAACTATACAGCATCAGTGTAAATGTAAGTTGCAAATGGTCCTGTCATCTTAATTGTTGAAGGTGAGAAACGGAATTGAAGCATAGCAGGCGTACTATTAGTTTAATGGCTGTTGTTGCAGGGTTTTTGTCGTTCATCGTTGGCTCCTCGATTATTGCTCTCTTTGGCTTTTCACACAGCTATTTTAGCCCGCCAGTGTCGCCAATAAGCGGTCAAGTTACTGGAATCACACCCATGTACTGGGTCGGTGCAGCCATCATCGTTATTGGTATTGTCACTTTTGTAGGTGGCATTATTTTATTTTTCTTGAAAAAGCATCATTAATTTTTGATATGGCGGGCCCGACGGGAATTGAACCCGCGACCTACGGATTAAGAGTCCGCCGCTCTAGCCTGACTGAGCCACGGGCCCGCATAAAGCTTCTTTTGAAAAAGGTTTCAATGAGAAATATAGAGGTTACGGTTTGTTGTTGCAGCGTGATGTAGTGAAAAACTAATAAAATAGCAGCCCTTTATCTCTTATGGAGAAGGGTTTATGGCAAACTCTTTGGGCGAAGTTTTCATTCTAAAAACTAAAGATAGAGCGAGTGGCGTTCCTGCATTGCTCAACAAGATTGGATTGGGCGATTATTCTGGGAAGCAGGTGGCTTTGAAGGCTAATTATAACAGTGCTGACCCATTTCCAGCATCAACCCATCTAGATACGTTAAGAGCTATTGTTGAAAACCTAAAGGGCGCTGGTGCAAGCGGGATAACGTTGGCCGAACGCAGCGGCATGGGCGACACCGAGCAGGTTCTGGAGCAAATGGGTGTTTTAGCCCTGTCAAGAGAACTTGGGTTTAAGGCTGTTGTCCTAAATAACGTGGGCAAGGAAGACTGGCTTAAAGTTGAACGGGGAGGCACCCATTGGGCAAGAGGATTCTACATGGCGAAAGTGTTTCATGACGCTGACAAAGTTGTCCAAACGTGCTGCATAAAAACCCATAGATTCGGCGGCCACTTCACGCTTTCAATGAAGAATTCCGTGGGTTTAGTGGCGAAGAAAGTTCCTGGCGGATTATACGATTACATGTGGGAGCTGCATACTTCACCCTATCAGAGGCAGATGATTGCGGAGATAAACAGCAATTACAACGTGGACTTTGTTTTAATGGATGGAATAAAAGCGTTCACAACCGGCGGCCCCGACAAGGGCACATTGGTTGAGCCGAACCTTTTGCTTGCAAGCCGAGACCGAGTAGCCATAGACGCAGTCGGAGTAGCGATTCTCAAAATGTACGGAGCTAAAGGCAAAGTTGGCGAAGCCGACATTTTTGAGCAAGCCCAATTACATCGCGCAGCCGAGTTGGGGTTCGGAGTGAAATCAGCCGCCGAAATACAGTTGACACCTCTGAACGATGAAAGCAAAGTTGAAGCTGAGCGGATAGAGCGAGTTCTTAAAGCGCAGGTTGCTATGCATTAAGACGCATGAGTATGTCTGGCTTGTCGCTGGCTATGCCGTCCACGCCTTTCTTAGCGTATTCCTCGACTTCTTCTGGGTTGTTTATGGTCCAAACCACCACTTTTAAACCGTTTTCATGGGCTTTCTGAACGTTAGCGGTGTGTGTGAATCTGTAGAGTGCAAAAAGATAGTTCGCTTTTAGTTCTAACGCTGCTTTAATTGGGTTCTTATGCTTCGCATAAATCAAGCCTGTCTCGATGTCCTTGTCTAATTCCCTAACTTTCTTGAGCGCATCTTCAAGGAAAGAAGTGATAACAACATTCTTCTCTAGGCTTTTCGCATGCACTATCGAAAGCACCTGCTCTTCAATGCCCGTTTCCTTAAGCTCAACAAACACCTTCACCTTCTTATCCAAAAAATCCAGCGTTTCCTCCAAAGTGGGAATTTTCTCGCCGCCTTCAGCGGAGAAGCTTTTGATTTCTTTAAGCGTAAGTTCACTCACCAAGCCTTCGCCGTTGGTTGTCCGCTTAACATCTGCATCGTGAATAACGACAAGTTGGTTATCTTCGGTTTTTCTAACGTCCAACTCAACCGCGTCTACACCGATTTCTATTGCCTTCTTAAAACTCGCCAACGTATTCTCAGGTGCATAAGCTCTGGCGCCTCTGTGACCAATACGCAACATGATAAAGTGTTTCTTCAACGAAGCAAAATACTTTTTGCAAAGTTCGCTATTAACATGTCCTACGTGGTGTAGTCTTTGCGAGCCAAGCGATAATAAAATAAAAAATAGAGGAAAGAAAACGTAATCAGAATACGCCACTCACATTACGTTTCTATCTATCTAAATTGTCAAGCAGCATCATCAAATTCTAATAGCAATCGCTTCAATAATCTATCGGATAGAACAATATGTGAGGGTCATTCGTGGATGAATTAGCTCTTCTCAATTACATTTTGGACCTCAAAAAGAAAACAAATTGCACGAAGTTAGTGGGAGCATTAACAATTGAGCTTTTGAGAACAGAATTGTCAGATTCAGGTTTAAGCGTTAGCGGTAGAGATGTTTTCATTGAAAGTGTACCATACGAGGTTGATCTGTTGATTACGAAAAAAGGGGCAATTGGTGAAGCGAATACTGTTTACCACCCAAATGACGTGTTAGCAGTTTTAGAAATTAAGTTTAGAGGGAGCTACGGTAACGAAAGCAACAACCATGTCAAAACCGTTTTTGATTCTGTAAGAGATGTCAACGTAAATATTCAATGTTTTTACGTAGCATTGTCTGAGAATCAAAGGTATAAGCATCGTGCTACAAGCGAAAACCTGGGATATGAATGTTTTGAGCTTCTAACTAGAGACACAAACTTGGAGTCAGCATTAAAAAAGAAAACTCTGAAAGCGACGGGAGATTTCCCAAAATTACTAAAGACATTACAAAAATTAAGTAATTAAAAAGAGCTTCACTCTTCAGATTAGTTCTTTAGGTTCAGAATTAAGGTTTTATGGTGACTATGGGTGAAGTTCTTCATGATGAAATTCAACTTTCCCCCAATGTTCAATGAGGATTTTGTCATTCCGTTTGTCAACATTAATTGTATTTCCCTCATCATCCGAAATTTTAAGCGTTGACTTGAAAAGCTTTAGGTGCGGAGTATATGTCTTACCACCTTCAGTAATCTGTTCATCCCATTCTTTTTTGAGTTCAGGTTTTCCTCTGGTCGTCTTAATCACCTCTTTAACATCCGATCAGTTCCGCCATGCGTCTAGTGAAGCCCTCACTAAGTGCGAAGGGAAAGCTGCATTAATATTAATTTTTATCATTCCATCTTGCCCAATTCTTTGTTTAAGTTCGTTATCGGGCAACTTTTCTAATGCTTCAAGTTCTTCAACAATTTTAAAAACATTAGCAAATATATCCTCAAAAATGGCTATTTGTATCTCGTAGACCTTCTGGAACCTTTTAGACGTACATATTCTTTTGTATCTCTCATAATTCTTCAGATATTTTTGTACTGCTTGAACTAGTTGATAATTTGTTTCATTGATTTTTTGAAGGCTCAGCGGGGCGCGCGTACTAAGTTCAAAGACAAAATTTTTGAAAGTCTCAAACCACCAGTCACAGAATTCTTTACTTTTTTCAACCATTTCGTTGTTAAGATGAGCCATTTTGTACGAACCAATTACAGTTATGCTTTCCATGAATATTTTTTCATTCTTAATATCTTCGTAAGTATCCCTAGCTTTTTTCATGTTTGGAAGAAAATTGTAAAGTAAGTATGCGGCTGAATCGCTTAACCTTGTCGTGCTACCATATTTCAAGAGATCATACTTTGAAAGGAACCCGACAAGTTTTGCGCCATCTATTAGCTCCAATTGTTTGTCTCTAGCAAAATCCAAGGCCGCTTGTGTAAAGGTCGAGTTAGTTATTAGAATACCTTTGTTTGCGTTAACTGAATGAACAACTCCATAAAGGTCTCTAATTGGGGATTCGGGAACCTTATGATTATACCTTTTACATTGTATCACATATTTTCCTTCAAAAAGAGGTTGGTGGGAATGCGCGAGAATATCGACTCCACCATCGGCAGTAAGTTTTCGTTCTTCAACGGTAAACCCCATTTTTTTCACAAGGGTCTCGATTAAAGTTTCAAATTGATGCCCATCAAGCTCGTTTATGTCAAACTTTTTCCCTAACGAATTGTTCAATGCGTGAGAGGAAGTTTGTTTTCGTTCAATTTTGGAAGTCGCAGTACTTTCGACCTTGTCAGATTGAAATGTTCCTAACAAGGTAATATATTTTTTTATATTGATGTGTCCAGTGTTTTTAGCATGCTTCCTGATCGGTAGCCTTCCAAATCAACCGTGACATACTTGAAGCCTAATTTTTTTAAAGCCTCAGCCACCCTATCCAAAACATCGACACTGCAAAGGAGCGCTCTTTCAGCTTTTCCAACTTCTATTCTTGCTAACCCATTGTGGTCTCTTACTCGGATTTGTTTAACTCCAGTTATCGCCTTTACCGTTTGCTCTGCCTTGTCAATTCTGCTCAACTTCTCGGCGTTGATTCTCTCGTTAAACGGTATCCTTGAAGCCAAACATGCTAAAGCTGGCTTGTCGTGAACGCTGAGCCCCATTGTTTTGGCTACTTGGCGAATCTCATCTTTACTAAACTTGTTAATCATCCATGGACTGTACACGCTTTCTGCTTCCTGAACGGCTTTGAACCCTGGCCTGTGATCGTTTAAATCAGTGAAGTTTGTGCCTTCAAAAACCGCTTTGAACCCCAATTCATGCGCAAAGTCGATGAGGGATTTGAGTAATTCTTTTTTGCAGTAGTAGCAGCGGTTTTCAGGGTTTCTAGTAAAATTCTCATCGGATAACTCGTTAGTTTCAATCACGTACAGTTTGATGCCTATGTCCTCGGCTGTTTTTTTGGCATCCGTTAACTCTTCAGACGTGTACGTTGGAGATTGAGCTATAGCAGCCACAGCCTTCTCACCCAAAACCTCGTGGCTTACAGCAGCCAACGTTGAGCTATCCACGCCTCCAGAAAAAGCAATCACCACACCGTCCTTTCCTTTTTCCCTGATGAAATGTCTGAGCCCTTCAAGTTTACAACTTAGGTTTTCCATGCAATCACTTTGTGCGGATTAAAACTTCTTGAGCCTTCGAAACTGCAAGCTCCGAAAGCGTTCTAAGAGGTTTATTAGTTTTTTCCGCTAACCGTTTAAGATCTTCGTATTCGGGTTTTATGCGGATGATTTCTCCGTTGCTGTTTTTTGAAACTTTAATTTTTACTGGTTCTTTAACGCCGCCGATCAGCAAATCGACAGAATACGATTCACGGGTTACAATGTGTCTTTCACAGAGGTAAACTCTGACGCCCAACGTGCCTGTTTCATTAATCAGTACATTTGAGAGATGCTGAGTGTCTTTTTGGTCAGCGATTACCTTGATAATTTGCCCAGGTCTATTCTTTTTAGTGTACATGGGGATGATGCTTACGTCTTTTGCGCCTTCCGCAAGAAGCCTATCAACAGTGTGCCCCACAATTTCCCCTGACACGTCATCAACGTTAGTCTCCAACACGGCAATCTGATCCTTCATCAAGTTTTCTAAAGGTTTACCCATGGTTATTCGAAGAACGTTAGGTATTTCAGAAAACTCTTTGCCGCCTGCACCATAACCAACCTTCACGGGAGCCATCTCAGGATAAAACCTGCTTACTTCATCCGCTAAATTAACTATTATTGCTGCGCCCGTTGGCGTAGCTAGCTCCGACTCTACAGGTCCACCTTTAATCGGGAAATTCTTTGATTGAAAAATAGCCAGCGCTGCCGGAGATGGACTTGACACCGTACCATGCGAAAACTGGAATAATCCTCCGCCAACGGAGACGGGTGACGAAAAGATTTTAGCGTTAAAGAAACCCAAGTCTTGCATGGCAACTGCCGAGCCGATAATTTCCGCGGCAGTGTCAACCAACCCAACCTCATGCAGATGTGCATCAGCCAGATGATGCCCGTGGAGTTTCGCTTCTGCATCAACCAATGTGTGGATGACGTTTGAGGCGTACTGCTTTGCTTTGGCTGAAAGCTTGAGGTTTTCTGCTGTTTTTTCAACGATTTCGATTAATTGTTTCCCGTCTTTTCTGGATTTTCCTTCGGCTGTAACATCAACTTTGGTGGCTCTGAACTCTCTACGCATAACCCGCTTGATATCAACCACCACATTCTTGTAACCGTAATCGGCGTTCTCCAGACTTTTTATGGCTGAAGTAACCTTGTTTACATCTGCTCCAAGGTCCAGCAATGCGCCCAGAATCATGTCTCCAGAAACTCCAGCGACTTGGCAATCAATCATAACTATTCTAGAAAATTCAGTCATCCTG
>Ga0326727_10025153_pt1 | contig 11189 bp, 9 predicted proteins | sample MB2enrmetagenome_FD_207643 | JGI IMG/M metagenome (GOLD analysis project Ga0326727, IMG submission 207643) | Lab enriched peat soil microbial communities from McLean, Ithaca, NY, United States - MB29MY | ecosystem: Environmental > Terrestrial > Soil > Wetlands > Peat | place: USA: New York... | reverse complement strand
CCTCGGCGGTTGCCTGAGCAATCAGCATTCTGTCGAATGGATCCTTGTGGACCGGCGGCAAAACGTAGATCCCGGCAATATGCTGGGGACGCAAAATCAAGGGAGCAGCTGCCAACTGCTCCAGCGCGTCGAGCCACCAGGCGCGCGGATCGCCCACGTCAAGAGTGCCTTTCATGCTCTTGAGAATGACCTCCCAGTAGGAGACTACGCTGAGAAGATTCGGCCCATCGAGGATCGCCTGGCGCGCCGCGGGGGAGAGCGCATCCGGGTCGGCGAGAGCCAGCAAGGCCGAGCAGGTGTCCAAAAGAAATCCGTTCGGGCCGGCGCTGCTTCTCACAGGCCGCCTTCCAAAAACCGGTCCAGATCGACGGGCGCGTCCCAGCCGGGAAAGAGGCGAATGCGGTGCTTCATGCCTCCAAGCTTAGCTTTGCGGCCCTCCGCGGGCGGTGGAGCAATCTGGGCGACAGGACGGCCATGACGCGTGATAACCACCTGCTCGCCACCCTCGACCATCCGGATCAGCTCAGTGAGGCGATTCTTGGCTTCTGCGGTACTGATGTCCATACCCTCAATTCTAGCCATATTTTATGGCTATTGCAAGCGGTTTTTCAGCAGCGAAGCCAGTTCCGGACTGCGCCGGCAAATCCGTCCCGGGGCATAAACTCTAAAATGACCATGACAGAGACTCCAATATCCGCGATGGCCGGCCTTCTCGTCCCCATGCGCGCCCTGCTGGGCCGGTTTGCTGGCGGGATGATTCCATGCGGGCGCGCCTGATACACTTCCGGTGAAGATCCCATGGAGCTTGAATACGCGATGAAACACGCATTCCTGATTCTGTTGATTGCGGCCAGCGCTGCCGCAAGCGCCCAAACCCCCGCGCAGCCCGCGGCCGCTCCTGCTCAGCCGGCCGCCACCGCCGCTGCTCCTGCCAAGACAGCCGTCAAGCCGGCAACCGCTGCCAAGCCCGCCACGACGGCTGTAAAACCTGCTGTTGCGCCGGGGAAGCCTGCCGCCGCGCCCACCAAGACAGCGGCAACCGCCGCCAAGCTGCCTTTCGGAGTTCCCGCTCCCGGAATTCCGGCGGTCAAGACCGTCAAGAAAACCCTCTATACGGTGGCCTTGCGCTACCAGGAGATCAAGGTCGGCGACGGAGCCCCGGTTGAAGCCAAGAAGCTTCTCAAGTTCAACTTCACCTTGTGGGCGGCGGCGGATGGCCACAAAATCGATTCGACCGACGACCACCGTGTACAGGTGCTTGACAAGGACAGGAAGCCCGTTCTGGACGCCGACGGGAAGTCCAAAATGGCTCCTCAACCAGCGCTGACGATTATGGGACAGGGCCGTCTGCTGCCCGGCTGGGAGATCGGTTTTGAGGGCATGAAAGCTGGCGGGAAGCGGCGCGTCTTTATTCCATGGCAATTGGGATTGGGTGAGCATGAGATGCCGGCGCGCGACCCCAGCCATCCGGCCATTCCCGCCAAGTCCGATCTCATCATCGACCTCGATCTGGTCGAGGTGGCGGACCCTCCGCAGCCGCAGCAGCGCCCAGGCATGATGCCTGGGATGCGCCCGCCAGTGGGTGCTCATCCCATGCCCGGTGCTCCGGGAATGCCGCTGGTCCCGGCCACGCCCGCAGCTCCGGCGCCTCCAAATCCGGCGTCCGCACCGGCAGCGCAGCCCAAGCCCGATGCACCAGCGGCGCCGGCAGTTCCAGCGGCACCGGCGGCTCCTGCACCCCCAGCCCAGCCGCAGTCAAAGTAGCCGGGGATTGACCGGGAATGAACTTCAGCGCACGGCCAAGGCACTGACGTCGCAGCCACCGTTCCCAAAGCCGATTTCAGGCGATGGATAACTGTTCTTAGAGCAAAACCAGAGTGAACGTGCCCCAGCAAGGAGTGTTCGAGGTGGCTTTTTCTTGAGGAAAAAGCCACTCGGCGCGGTGCTTCCTGCGTGCAGCCACTCTGGTTTTGCTGCAGCCGCAAGACGCCGCGCTCGCGGCGTTTTGCGGCTCTTCTTTCACAGGCGAAGAGATCAGCTGGAAGCTGCCTTGGAAGACTTTCTCTTCCGCGGTTTGGCTGGAGACGGTTTGGCCTTCGATCCTTGCAGCTTGTAAAGCAACGACCGGTAGCTGATATTGAGCCACTTGGCCGTCTTGGTGCGGCTCAGGCCATGGGCTTGCATCACCTTCATCACAATCTCGCGCTCCAATTCCCGCGTGGCTGCCCTCGTAATCTCCTTCAGCGAGACGGGGTGGGCCAGATCGATTTCGGGAATCAGGCTGGCCGGGGTATACGAGCTCAACTCCGCCGCCAGAGCCTCCTCGCTGCCGATCAGGACGTAGCTACTGATCATGTTCTCGAGTTGCCGGATGTTGCCCGGCCAATTGTGCCGCTTCATCAGGCGAATCATCTCGCTGGAAAGCGGCTTGGGGTCGAGACGATATCCCTTCGAGTGCAGCGCCAGAAAGTGGTCGATCAGAGCCGGTATATCGGCGGCCCGCTGGCGCAACGGCGGCAGATCGATGGTCACGGCGTTTATGCGGTAAAAGAGGTCCAGCCGAAAGCTGCCATCCTCGGTCTGCTGCCGCAGGTTTCCATTGGCTGCGCAGATGATTCGCGTATTCACTCGCCGGGGCTCTTGCGCTCCGACACGCATGAAGCTGCCGTCTTGCAGCACTTGCAACAGCTTGGCCTGAACCGACAGGTCCAGGCTGCCCACTTCATCCAGAAACAAGGTTCCCATATGAGCGAGTTCGACGCGTCCCCGCTTGGTGCCATATGCACCGGTAAAGGCTCCGCGTTCATAGCCGAAGAGTTCCGACTCGATCAGCGTGTGCGGAATGGCCGGACAGGTTACCTTGACCCAGGCTGACCTTGATCGGCTGGAGCGCACATGCATCAACTTGGCAAGAATATCCTTGCCCGTCCCGCTTTCGCCCTGCAAGAGGATCGGGACAGTCGAGTCGGCGGTGCGGTCCAGCTTCTGGCGTGCAAGAGCCATCATCGGCGATTGTCCGAAGATGACTTCCATCGGAGGCAAATCGCGCATTTCGACAAATTCAGTCGGGCGTGGGCGAGCCATTCTCCATCCAACTAAGAGCAGGTTGCTCTCTTGTTTATATGCAATTGTGGTGCCAAACTCAAAGCCAGCGAAGACACGGGGCCAGATCCCCGATTCCCCAAGGGCATTCCGGGACGCCCTCCAGCAAACTTATTAGGCGGCGTCCAACCGGTGCAGAGCCGTGCGCCGAAGTTCCCAGCCTCATCGTCTCGATACAGTTTTCTTCGCACATTGCCGGCCAGGCCGAAGCCGGCCATTCCAGCTCCAAGGGCATGCGCCGCCAACCAGATTCGGCAGGCTGCAGCGTATTCTCGCGGATGCTTGATTTCAATCGAAAGGCGAAGTATGCTTGAGGCTTCCAATGCAAGGGGCCGGCCGACCGCAACCCCGCGGATCGGGCGCAAGTCTTTTTTAACCTTGGTTTAATCATTCTGTGAAGGGTTATCCAGAAATATGCGGGCCGTAGCACAAGTGTGTAAATCTTTGCACAAATAGCGAAATCATTTACCATGTTCGAGTGGAAGAGTGCTTCCCATGTGGAATGGAATCAAACCCTCCGGGCTCTTTGAAAGCTCTTTCAGTCAGGAGTGAAAGAACAAGGGATGGCGAGTAAGCTGCGCAGAGCGCCGAAGAAAGAGGGCAAACGACGCCCTCATGTCCTGGTGCTCGATGCGGACCCGGCAATCCTGAACTACCTTCAGAGCATTCTTGCCGATCGCTTCAGCGTGAGCCTGTTCACCGAGGGCGCGGAACTGATCCGGAGCCTGAAAGAGTTTCCTGCAGCCGATCTGCTCCTGATGGACTGGCACATCGGGATGGACGACAGAGAGGAGAACGCTCTCGGCCTGTTGAAAAAGATTCGGACCTGGAAGCCGTCTCTTCCCATCCTCATGCTCTCTTGCTCCGCCGAACTCCAGGAGATGGTGTTGGCGATTCGCATGGGCGCCACGGACGTGATCCTCAAGCCATTTAGAAAGAGCGACATCGACCTTGCCGTCGAGCAGTGCCTCAAGCACGTTGAGAAGCCGGCCGACGATGCCGACGTCACGGAAATCCCCCTCGATGAGAACACGTCCTTTGTGAGAAGCAGCAAGCGGATGCGGGAGATCGAGTCCCAGTGCGTCCTGGTTGCGCGCGCTGACATCCCGATCCTGATCCTTGGGGAGAGCGGTACCGGCAAGGAAGTCGCGGCCATGCTGATCCACAAGCTGTCGGCCCGGAACCAGCGCCCATTCTTGAAAGTGAATTGCGCGGCGATGCCCGCGGATCTGCTGGAGAGTGAGCTCTTTGGCTATGAGCAGGGCGCTTTTACCGGCGCAGTCAAGTCAAAGCCCGGGAAGTTCGAAATCTGCAATAGCGGCACAATCCTTCTGGATGAAATTGGCGAGATGCCCAGTGTTTTGCAGGCAAAGCTCTTGCAGGTTCTTCAGGACGGGAGTTTTTCGCGGCTGGGCAGCCGGTCCACGGTCAAGGTGGATGTGCGGGTAATTGCCGCAACCAATATCGACATCAAGGCGGCTATCGCGCAAAAGACATTTCGAGAAGATCTCTATTACCGTCTCAATGGCTTTACCTTGAAGATGCCCCCTCTGCGCGAACGCACGGATGAGATTCCGATTCTCTCCCAGCACTTCATGCGCAAGGTAGCGGCCAGGTACGGGTGCGATCCGGTGCCGATTTCCCCGGAACTTTTGCAGGCTCTGACCAGCCATCCTTGGCCGGGCAATCTTCGGGAATTGGAGAACACGATCAAGCGTTATCTGGTATTGGCCGACGAGCAGACGATCATCGACGAACTGAAGCCGCCGCCGAGCGAGGAATCTGTTGACCCCGGCGAGGACGAGGCCGGTTCAGACGGGGGTCTGAAGCATCTGGTGCGGAACTTGAAGGGCGGCGCTGAATCTGCCGCTATCGCACAAGCCCTGGACGGTACCGGATGGAACCGGAAGGCGGCGGCAAACGATCTGCAGATCAGCTACAAGGCGCTGCTATACAAGATCAAGCAATACAGTCTCACTCCGCCACTGAAGCGGCGCAGCTTTGCCCGGGCAAGATCGGGATGATCGGATGGCGGATTTCCGTTAACAAATAGGAGAAGATTTCTTGCTTCGGAACCGGTACGATCAAGGTTAGCCTCGAATCGCCGGTTTGAACCACAAAGCTTAAAGCGCCGGGGAAGCTCCCGGCGATTTGCCCCAAGCGGCTGGAGTTGGACCGCATTGGGGGAGTTCTGGGCCCATCCACCTCTTCCCCAGCCCCGGCCGCCTGCATATTGGTACTGCCGGGCTTGTTACCAACGAGCCACTGCCTTGGCGCTAAACTGGGATTGGCCTCCTTGCGACTCAAGAAGCATCATGGTCCAGCATAGCCGATTGTCCGTCCCGCGGCCTGCTGGGGCATCGTGAGAAAGTTCGCCTATCGATGATCGACAGCAATTCCACCAAATCGGAAAAGGTTGTGATCCAGTTCGGCACTGGGATCCTCAAGGGTTACCTGGATTCGCCGGCTTCGAACACGATCGAAGAGCTGCTCGGCAACGCTCCCAATAGCGCGCCTGAGTCCATCCGCATCCGCCGTCTCGATACGAATGCGGTCGAAGAGGTTTCATTTGAGGATGTCAAGGCCGTCTTCTATGTAAACAGCTTCGATGGCGACTCGGAACACAACCATCTCAATTTTCATACCAGGGCGCCAATCATCCACGGGATATGGATGCGCCTCCAGTTCCTCGATGGGGAAGTCATGGAGGGAATCGTGTACAACTCCATTCGCTACCTGGTCGATCCGGGATTCTTCCTTCTGCCAACTGACCCCGGCAGCAACAATCGGCTCGTTTACGTGCTAAAAAGCTGGCTTGTCGACCATCGCGTGCTGGGAATGCGCAAGCTCTAAGCGGCTTGGACAGGCTCCCGGACAATCGAATAGCTGAGAATCTCAGCGGCGACCCCAATCAAATTCCTCGAAGCAGACTCTATGCGCGTTGCCCGGCCCCGACACTGAATCAGGCAGCAGGTAGACAGGGTGATCTCCGGAGGCAATTCAAGAGTAAAGTCAAAATCGTGATCGATCAAGGGAGTATCGTCCGAGCCTAAAAAGAAGTAGACTCCCCGGTTGCTCAAATCCCGGGTATAGGCTGGAAATTCGCGGTCTCCGATCTTCACTATGAGCGGTGCGTTAAGGTTGAACCGCTGCCTCCCCCTCCGGTCGTCCGCTCTTGCCAAGTTTTGACGCATGTGCTCCATCTCAAAACGCCATCGTCTGCCGTGGAATGCGATATGCTGCGAACTTGCCGCATTCGCGAACACCGGACCGCCCTCGGAGTGCTCGTGCGAGAACGACGCCGGTGTTCACCACCTTAGCGTTTGCCATTTGATACTTAATTACTATTGCAATCCGATTGCCGAACGGCTTTCACACAAAAATAAAGACTTACGAGAAATTTGCGGTGTGCATATGCAATTCCGTGCACACAAAGTGGGTAGAACTTGGACACTTTGTGAAAACTTGCTCAATCGGAGCCTCCTCCTTCCCACATGGCGAGACGGGGCCGTGGGCTGGACTGGAGCCCAGTCGACCACAGTGGAATCAGCCTCGCACCCACCGCATTCTCATGGGCGAGAGGGAGGCCGCAGGACGGCTCGGCCGATCGATCCGAATCGGCGCGGGCGCCGGGGGCTATCTTGGATGCGCGTTCAGCTTGTCGAGCACGTGCTTCAAATCGTCCAGTTTCTGCCCGGCGTCGCCCAGCTTGCCCTCTGAGGTGAGGCGCTGGTACTCCGAGAAGTCCTTGCCGGCCTGGGCAATGAGCGCATTCAGATCCTCGGCGGGTTTCGGCGCTGCCCCGGCAACCGAGGCGGCTCGGGGCGCTTCAGTGGAACTCAAGGATGAGGTCTCACCTCCAAAGAGCGAGGCCAGCGCGGCCTCGAACGTCGGCGCGTAGGCCAGCCGGTCTTGCAGGGCAAGCACCACCAGGCGCAGTTCCGGCATGGGGCTGCGTTCTGCCTGCAGGTAAATCGGTTCCGCATAGAGCAGCGCGCGCCCGCAAGGAATCACCAGCAGGCTGCCGCGGCGCACGTGCGAACCCTGCTGATTCCATAGGGTCAGTTGCCCTGAAAGCTGCGCATTCTGATCGATGCGCGACTCGATCTGCTGCGGCCCGTCAACCAGTTTGGACTTGGGAAAGTCGTAGACCACCGATGTGCCGTAGTGTGCGCCGTCGCTGCGCCCGGCAATCCAGCCGATCAAGTTATTGCGGTTGGCGGGCGTGAAGGGGAGAATCTCAACGAACTCCAGGCCGGCCTCGCCGGGCAGATTCATGAGCACGAAGTTCGGCCGCATCGCCTGGCTGGTCTGCGCGCCACCCTCGCCCATGCCCGTCTCGGTGGCGACGGTCCACAGGTCTTCGCGGTTGTAGAAGACCTCCGGATTGGTCATGTGATAGAGGCCATAGACCTCCGCCTGCACGCTCAGCAGCAGCTCCGGGTAGCGGACGTGCTCTCGCAGCCCGGCGGGCATGGCCGCGGCGTCCTGGAAGAGCGACGGGAAGATGCCGCGATAGGCAGCCAGGATTGGATCTTCGCTGTCGAAGACATAGAAAGTAGTGGTTCCATCGTAGGCGTCGACCACCGCCTTGACGCTGTTGCGCATGTAATTGATGGACTGATCGCCGAGAGTGTTATGCGTCGAATAGGGATAGGTGTCCGATGAGGTGTAGGCATCCATGATCCAGGAGAGGCGGCCGTCGTCGCCCACCACAATGTAGGGATCCTGATCGAAGGTGAGGAACGGCGCCAGGGCGGTAACGCGATCGCGCACATTGCGCCGCATCAGCAGGCGGCTCTCTGCATTCACATCGTCGCTGAAGGGCAGTTTGGCGAGATCGCCGCGGTCGAAGGCAAGCAAAATGCGGCGCAACAAGCTGCCCAGAACGATGCCTCCGCTCCCCTCGTAACTGGCGAGGTTGTTGGTCTGGCCCTCGGGGTAGTTAAACTCCTGCTGACGGGTCTTCACATAGACGTCCGTGTTGGTCATCTCGCCAAAATAGATCTCCGGGCGCGTCACGTTCAGGCCATGCACCGTGCTTTGGACGGGCATGTTGCTAAGCATTAGTGTCGGCAATCCCTCTGCCGTAAAGCCATTCACGGGGTTCATTGTGATCCCGTAGCCGTGGGTGTAGATGAGCTTGTCGTTGATCCAGTTCTGGCTACTCACGGGGAGCTTGTCCACATTCAGTTCGCGCGTGGCCAGCATCACCTCGCGCAGATTGCCATCGATCTGGTAGCGATCGATGTCGATGCTGGGGAAGTCGTAGTAGGTGCGAATCTCCTGAATCTGGCGCAGCGTGTCCTTCAGCGCCTGAACGTCCCACAGGCGGATGTTCTGGAGCGTGGGTTGATTGTTGGCCGCGTCCGCCGCGCCTGGGGTGGTCTCGGCGGGAAACTCGCGCTGCGAGAAGCGGTCCAGGCCATAAGCGCGGCGCGTCATCTCGATGTTGTTGGCGATGTAAGGCTGCTCGCGAACCAGCTCGTTGGGTTTGACCTGGAAGCTGGTGACGTACCAGGCGACCGCGCCAACCGCGACGTAACAGACCGCGGCCGGAACGATGGCGGCGAGCAGCCAGCGCCCGCGCGGCTTGAACGCGGCGCCGGCCAGCGTGATCGCCGCCCCAAGCAGAAGCGCCCAGCACACAAAAAGCAGGCCGGTGAGCGTGACGTGCGCGTCGGTGTAAGTGACGCCGTCGAAGATCGTGTGATGCTCAAAGAAAAGATCGAAGCGGCCAATATACACATGCAGCGCCATGAGGAAGAGAAAAACCCCAACCTCGATAGAGAGCCCGCGCCAGGGCACTTGAATAGCGCTGCGGAATTGCCCGCCAAGGACGCGGCTTCCGCCCGTGATCAGGATGAATACGACGGCAAGGATGCAACCGATCACCGAGAGGGTTAGCAGCCAGCCGGCGAGAAGGTGCCAGGCGGGCAGTGTGAAGAGATAGAAATTCAGCGGCATGCCGAAGATCGGGTCGGCAACGCCGCCGGCGGCGCGCGGAGCATACCAGAAAAGCGCCAGCGTAGGCCACTGCGCCTCCATTGCGGCCCCGGTGCCCACTGCGATGACCATCGATAGGCCGCCGGCGATCAGGCGCAGAGCGGAAGCGACGGGCAACTTTATCTCGTTTCCCGCTATGTAAATCGTGTGATCGCTGGGCAAATCGGCCGCATGGGCCCGCTTGAATGCCGAAAATGTCCCAAAGAGAATCAGAAACGTGGCAGCGGCGAAGCCCGCGAAGACTCCCCACTCCAGGCCCAGGGTCCTCCAGAAGACCTCTCCGTATCCGAGCGACCTGAACCACAAAAGGTCAACCCAGTAGGAGAGCACGGTCCGGCCTCCAAAGAAGAGGACCGCGACCACGGCGATAAGGATAAGAACTCCGCGGCGGCGAGGCCGCGCCGTCTGCGTCTGGACTGGAAAATGGATGTACTCGGGCATTTCTCTACCCCACCTTGTGTGCTTCCGATTGCTGAGGGATCCAGGAGTTACACATCGATTGAAGCGCGGCGGATGCCTTGCGGCTCCTGAACCCTGGGTTAAGCGATCCCGCCAATTCCACTCTAGTCCTCTTCAATCGCCTTTGCAGCCACGGACCGGCTTCCTGGTCGTGGGTCAATTTCGGAAATGCGACTGAAGATGTGCCCTAACACACTTGGCAGACGAAAGGTCAATTGGGGGCTACAGAGAACGGGCAGACGCATCTGAATTCGCTTCTATATGGGAAGAGAAAAGCCGCGCAAAATATTGGATTCATGCGCTTTGTAACAAGGGCCCGACTGAAGTCGTGCCCTTGTAACAAAACCGAACGTGGATAGCGATCAGGGGGATCAAGATGTGTTCACCCCGCTACAACGACGACTCGAGAATGTGCCCCATCTTCTCGTGCTTGGTGCGCAAATAGCGCTCGAAGGACTCCTGGGGCTCGACCTCGGCGGAGACGCGCTCGACCACGGCGATGCCCGCCGATTCAAGCGCCTCTACCTTTGCCGGGTTGTTGGTGATGAGGCGGACCTGGGAGACGCCAAGCAGCTTGAGCACTTCGGCGGGCAGTTCGTAGGCGCGGCAGTCGGCGGCATAGCCCAGTTCGACGTTGGCCTCCACCGTATCCATGCCCTCATCCTGCAGCTCGTAGGCCCTGAGCTTGGCCATCAAGCCGATGCCGCGGCCCTCCTGCTGCTCGTAGAGCAAAATGCCGGCGCCGGCCTCGGAGATGGTTCCCATGGCCAATTCGAGCTGTAGACGGCAGTCGCACCTGAGCGAGCCGAAGACGTCGCCGGTGAGGCACTGGGAGTGGATGCGCACCAGTGGCGGCGCGGAGTGAATATCGCCCATCACCAGCGCAACCAGACCCTCGACTTCGCTGTTGCCCGCGCGGCCGCCGGTTTCGTCACAGGGCTGGAGCTCCGTCGGGATGCCCTCAAACCCCAGAATGCGGAAGGCTCCCCAGCGGGTAGGAAAATCCGCCTCGGCGATCTTCTTCACGCTTGCAAATCCCATAGAGCCATTCTACAGAGATCAGAGATCTGGTATCAGGGATCAGGGGTCAGAGATCAGGGATCAGGGACTAGGGACTGCCCCGCGCCGTTACACCCAGGTGAGCACGCCCTTGGCCCAGGCCCACGCCAACCCCTCGATCAGCATCAGCACAAAGACCAGCATCGCCACGCAGGCCGCCGCGCTCAGCCCGGTAAACGCCACTGCAAACGGCAGCAGGAACACCGCCTCCACATCGAAAATCAAGAAGATGATGGCGTAAAGGTAATAGGCTGAGCGGAACTGCATCCAGGCGTCGCCCTTGGATACCAGGCCGCACTCGTAGATGGCGTTCTTTACGGCGTTCGGCTTGGGCGGCGAGAAGATCTTCGCCCACAGCCACGCCAGCGCCAGCGGGGTCAGCGCAAAGCATAGCGCCGCCGCAAAGAGAACCGCCAGAGCAAAATAAGGGCTAGGGGCCATCGTCAAGAAAGAGTATCCCTCCGATCAACCTACCAGTTCAAGGTCCATTCTGGCGAAGGCGATCGGTCTACCTGCCCGCCCGGCCGCTATTCCCCGCACGGGCAAAGCTCCCGCCCTGGAGT
>Ga0326727_10025152_pt1 | contig 11189 bp, 11 predicted proteins | sample MB2enrmetagenome_FD_207643 | JGI IMG/M metagenome (GOLD analysis project Ga0326727, IMG submission 207643) | Lab enriched peat soil microbial communities from McLean, Ithaca, NY, United States - MB29MY | ecosystem: Environmental > Terrestrial > Soil > Wetlands > Peat | place: USA: New York... | reverse complement strand
CAAATGGTCTTCGCGGTACTGGTGCTCAAGACCGGTTTCGGCCGGGTCTTCCAGGCCATCGGCGCGGGCGTAACGGCCATGTTGGGCTACACGACGGCGGGCAGCCGGTTTGTCTTTGGCGACATCCTGGGCGCCAACACCAACGCGCAGTTCGGCGTGGTCTTCGCTTTCCAGGTTCTGCCCATCATCATTTTCATCGCCTCCTTCTTCGCGATTCTCTACTACCTGGGGATCATGCAGTGGATCGTGAAGGCCATGGCCGTGGGTATGCAGAAGGTCATGGGGGTGAGCGGCGCCGAATCGCTCAACGTGGCTGCCAGCATCTTCATGGGACAGACGGAAGCGCCCCTCACCATACGGCCGTTCATCGCCGGGTTGACCGAATCCGAGCTGTTTACGGTCATGACCAGCGGCATGGCCCACGTGTCCGGATCGGTGATGGCCGCTTACGTCCTGATCGCCCATGTCGAGATCACGCACCTGCTGACGGCTGTGATTATGACAGCGCCGGCCACCATCATGCTGGCCAAGATTTTCATTCCGGAGACGGGGAAGCCGGCCACCGCCGGCCGTGTGGACGTCGAGATCGAGAAGACCGCGGTCAACGTGATCGACGCGGCGGCGCAGGGCGCGGGGGACGGGCTGCACCTGGCCCTCAACGTGGGCGGCATGCTGATCGCTTTCCTGGCCCTGATCGCCATGTGCAACGGGATCATGGCGGCGCTGCACGGCGTCGCGTGGCTGCACTGGATTCCTTCTTCGCTGCAGGATGTGTTCGGCGTGGTCTTCGCGCCGCTGGCCTGGGTCATGGGAGTTCCCTGGCACGATGCGCCGGCCATCGGCAACCTGCTGGGCACGCGGCTGGTGACTAACGAGTTCGTGGCCTTTACCGAGCTCGGTCCCATGAAAGCGGCGCTCGATCCGCGATCTTTCGTGATCGCCACCTACGCGCTGTGCGGCTTCGCGAATTTCAGCTCGATTGCCATTCAGATCGGCGGCATTGGAGCGCTGGCGCCCAACCGTAAATCGGATCTGGCGCGGCTGGGATTGCGCGCCGTAGCGGCCGGGTCGATGGCCAACTTCATGTCGGCCTGCATTGCGGGGATGCTGCTGTGATCGAAGAAGCCAGGCGGGAAATCGAACTGCGCACGGCGCTCCGGCCGGCCATTGGCGTGGTGCTGGGAAGCGGCCTGGGCGCCTTCGCGGACGAACTGGCGGGGCGCGTGGAGATCCCCTACTCCGAGATTCCGGGCTGGCCGCGCTCCACGGCTGTAGGCCATGCGGGCAAGCTGGTCATCGGTAAGCTGGGTGGCCTGGACGTAGCGGTGATGGCCGGGCGCGCGCATCTTTACGAAGGTTATTCGCCCGCGCAGGTGACCTACGGCGTGCGCATGCTGCACGCACTGGGCGCCCGCGCCATGGTTTTCACCAACGCCGCCGGCGGCATCGACCTCTCGCTCGAGCGTGGCGGGCTGGTGCTGATCTCCGACCATATCAACCTGCAAGGCGCGAATCCGCTGGTGGGACCGAACGACGACGCGCTGGGGCCGCGCTTCCCGGACATGTCGGACCTCTACTCGAGCGAGTTCCGGGCTATCGCCCGCCGCGTGGCCGGGGAACTTTCTATACCCATCGCCGAGGCCGTCTACGCGGCTATGCTGGGACCCTCCTACGAGACGCCGGCCGAGATCCGCTATCTGCGCGCCATCGGCGCAGGCGTGGTGGGGATGTCCACCGCGCTCGAGGCCATCGCGGCGCATCACATGGGCATGAAGGTGCTGGCTATTTCCTGTGTCACCAACATGGCGGCCGGCATTTTGCCGCAGAAGATCGATCACCAGGAGGTGCTGGAGGCCGGCGCCATGGTGCGCGACCGGCTGGTGCACTATCTCAACGCGCTGCTGCCCGCGCTGGCCGAGGCTTCTCGATGAGCGATGCGCTGGTCTCGGCGGCGCTGCAGGCGCGCGAAAACGCCTTCGCGCCGTATTCGAAATTCAAAGTCGGCGCGGCTCTCGAAGACGCCGATGGACGCATCCACACGGGCTGCAACATCGAGAACGCCACTTACGGCCTGACCGTGTGCGCCGAGCGCGTGGCTGTGCTCAAGGCCGTTTCCGAAGGTGTCCGCCGCTTCCGGCGCCTGGCGGTGGCGGCCGATACCGATGCCCTGACGCCTCCCTGCGGGGCGTGCCGCCAGATCTTGTGGGAATTCTGCGGGGATATCGAGATCGTGCTCTCGAACCCGCGCGGCCGAAGCGAAACCTGTCGTCTGAAAGACCTCTTCCCAAGGCCCTTCGATGTTTCGTATCTGTAGCCTTTTCCTTTTCGCCTCCACTCTGTTGGCCGAGTCCGCGGACTGGATCTGGAGCGCGCGCTGGGTCATTACCGAAGATGCGCGCCAGCGCGTGATTACCAATGGCGCCGTGGCCCTACGCGGCGACCGCATCGTGGGGGTGGGCACGCGCGCCGAGGTCGATGCGCGCTTCCAGGCCAAACAACGGCTCGACCGCCCGGATGCCATTCTCGCGCCGGGCCTGATCGATACCCACACGCACGCCGCCATGTCGCTGTTCCGCGGCATCGCCGACGACAAGAACCTCCAGGAGTGGCTCAACCAGTACATCTTCCCGGCGGAAGCCAGGAACGTTTCGCCCGATTTCGTCCGCTGGGGGACGCGCCTGGGCTGCCTCGAAATGCTGCTCGGCGGCACCACCACCTTCACCGACATGTACTACTTCGAGGACGTGGTGGCGGAAGTGGCCAAGGAAGCCGGGATGCGCGGCGTGCTGGGCGAAACCATCATCGGCTTCCCGGTGGCCGATGCCAAGACGTCCGCCGATTCGCTGCGCTTCACGGAGCGCTACCTGGCGCGCTTCCGCAACGATCCGCTGGTGGTGGCGGCGGTGGCGCCGCACGCGCTCTATACCAATTCGGACCAGACGCTGAAATCCGCGCGCGCCCTGGCCAACCGGTTCGGCGCGCCGCTGATCATTCACGTGGCCGAGACGAAGAAGGAGAACGACGACGCGATGGCGCAGCGCCACATGACCACCGTGCAGGCGCTCGATTCGCTAGGCGTGTTCACCGGGCGCACGGTGGCGGCCCATTGCGTGTGGGTCAATGAGGCCGATCTGGCCATCCTGAAGGCGCGCGGCGTGGGCGTGGCGCACTGCCCCTCGAGCAACATGAAGCTGGCCAGCGGCGTGGCGCCCGTGACGCGCATGCTGGCGCTGGGCATCCACGTGGGACTCGGTCCCGACGGTCCCGCTGGCAGCAACAACGATTTCAACCTTTTCGAGGAGATGGACCTCGCCGCCAAGCTGCAAAAGGTGACTCGGCTCGATCCGCAGGCTCTGCCGGCGGGGACCGCTCTCGAGATGGCCACCATCGGCGGCGCGCGCGTTCTGGGCATGGAGAAGGAGATCGGCTCGCTCGAAACCGGCAAGCGCGCCGACCTGATCGTGGTGCGCCTCGACCGTCCCAACGCGCAGCCGGTCTACGACCCCATCTCGCAGATGGTCTACGCGCTCAAGGCCGACGATGTGAGCGACGTCATGGTGAACGGCCGGCCGGTGGTGAGCGACGGCAAGATTCTGACGCTCGATGAAGGCCAGATTCTGCGCAAGGCCGAGGAGTTCCGCGCCAAGGTCAGCGCGTCCTTGCGGTGAGCCGGTAGGATCGGCGCGCGCGGCTCACACATCCGCCGCCACGCGAAAGCCATAATCCGCATAGCGGAATTCCGGCGGGATGCTGCTGCGCGCCGCGCATCGCGAGAACTTGATGTGGTGGCGCCACGCTCCGCCGCGCGACGCTCGCCGCTCGCCATGCTCCGGACCGCGCGGATTCTCCGCCGGCGACACCGCGTAGTACAGCGGGTGGTACCAATCGGAGCACCACTCGTGCACGTTCTCACACATGTCGAACAGGCCGTAACCGTTGGGCTCGGAAGTGGCTACCGGCTCCGGTCCCACTCGCCAGCGGCCGGGGGCATACGCGCGCGGCTGGTCTCCCCACGGGTAGAGCTTCTGTTCCAGCCCGCCTCGCGCGGCGAATTCCCATTCGGCTTCGGTGGGCAGGCGCAAATGCCGGCCCCATTGCGCGGAGAGCCAGCGGCAGTACGCCACGGCATCGAACCAGTTCACGGAGGTCACCGGCAGGACTAGGGCAGGGAAGTGCGGCGTTCGCGCGCCCGGTGGCTTTCGAAAACGCCTCCCAATGCCGCTCGGTTGTCGGGAAGCGGCACAGCAGAAACGGCGCGATGGTGACACGGTGCACCGGACGCTCGTCATCGCGCCCTTCGTCTTGCCCCATGAGGAATTCGCCGCCCGGAATGCGAGCCATATCGCCGGGCTCGAGGTGGGTGGCGCTCATGGGGACCCCCTCCGCCGCCTTCACCGCTTCCGCTTGGCGCGCTTCACCGCCGGCTCCACAAGCGAGAATTGCAGCTTGCGCTCCACATCGTCCACGCGTTCGAGAATCACACGCACGCGATCGCCGATGGAGAATTCGCGCCGCGTGCGCTTGCCGACCACCTTGCGCACGTTCTCATGGTACGAATACTCGTCGCCCGGCAGGCTGTCGATGGGCACCAGGCCCTCGATGAACAGATCGGCCAGCTCAACGAACAGGCCATAGCGCGCGGTGCTGATGATGAGGGCGTCGAACTCCTCCCCCACACGCTCGGCCATGAACTGGACCTTCTTCCACTCCACCAGCTCGCGCTCGGCATCCGCCGCGCGGCGTTCCGATTGCGAGCACTCCTCGGCCATGGAACTCAGTTCGCTTTCGGGCAGCAGCAGCCCGGTCAGCAGGCGATGCACCAGCAGGTCCGGATAGCGCCGTATGGGCGAAGTGAAATGCGTATAAGTGGGGGCGGCCAGCGCGAAGTGGCCCACGTTTTCGGTGCTGTAGCGCGCCTGCTTGAGCGAGCGCAGCATCAGGTAACTCAGGATGCGCTCCTCGGGTTTGCCTTCGATCTTGGCGACCAGCTTCTGGTAGTGGCGCGACGAGATGTTCATCCCGCTATCGGCCAGCACGATCTCGCGATGGCGCTTGGTGCCGTCGCGGTGGCGATCGGTCATGCCGAACTTCTTCACTGGAATCGCGCCGATCCCCAGCGAATAGCCGAAATGCGCGGCCACCTCTTCGAATTCCATCACGCGCTTGGGGTCGGGCTTCTCGTGGATGCGGTAGATGGAGGCCGGCGCGCTGTTCTCGAGGTGCGAGGCCACGGCCTCGTTGGCCGCCAGCATGAACTCCTCGATGATGCGGTGCGCGATATTGCGCGGCGCGCGCGTGATGCCGGTCATGGCGCCCCACTGGTCGAATTCGATGAGCGGCTCCGGCAGATCGAAATCGATCGACCCGCGCCGCACGCGCTTGCGGTTGAGAATCAGCGCCAGCTCGCGCATGGTCTCGAAGCGCTCCACCAATGGCGTATAACGCTCGCGCAGCGCGGCGTCGCCTTCGAGCAGCTTGTGCACATCCGTATACGTCATACGCGCGGCGCTGCGGATCGCGCTCCGGGTGAACTCCTGTGCGGCGATCTCTCCCTGGCGGTCGATTTCAAGCAGCGCCGAAACGGCCAGCCGGTCCACGGCGGGGTTGAGCGAGCAGATGTCCGTCGAAAGCTCGTAGGGGAGCATGGGCACGGCGCGGTCGGGGAAGTAAACGCTGGTGCCGCGCATGCGCGCTTCGAGATCGATGGGACTACCCATCGGCACGTAATGGCTCACATCGGCGATGTGCACGTGCAGCGCGAAATGGCCGTTGGGCAGGGGATCCACCCACACCGCGTCATCGAAATCGCGGGCCGTTTCTCCGTCGATGGTCACCACCGGCATGTGGCGGAAATCGCGCCGGCCGGCCAGCTCGCGCGCATCGATCGAGTGGGGAATCGCCGCGGCCTGCTCGGCGGCTTCGGGCGGAAAGCGATGGGGCAGGTGGTGCTTGCGGATGACGACCTCGACATCCACACCGAAATCGCCCGGCCGTCCCAGGATCTCGATCACGCGGCCCACCAGCTCTTCGTAATCGAGCAGCTCCACGTTGACGATCATGCCCTCGAGTTCCGCGACGGACGAGACCTTCGGCCCGGGGGCCCCGATGCGGTCCAGGTTCGGCCCCGGCGGGGGCATCTCCATGCCCTCGGGGATTTCAATCCACTGCCGGATGCGGTCGTCGTGCGGCACCACGTAGCGCCCGCGGCGCCCGGTGCGAAACTCGCCGACCACGGTGGGGTGGGCGCGCCTGAGTACTTTGAGGATCTCGCCATCCGCGCGGCCGTCCAGTTCGATGCGCGCAATGCGCGCCACCACCCGGTCGCCGTGCATAGCCTTCTGAGCGGAATCGGGGGGGATGAAGATGTCTCCGGCGATGCCTGGAACCGCGTGATCCGGGATCACGAAGCCGTAACCATCGCGGTGCATGTGGAGACGGCCCACCGCGAACTCACGGCTGCGGGCGGTCGCGGCGTAGTGGCCGGAGCGCAGCTCGAGCAGGTCTCCGCGCGCTGACAGGCGCTCCAGCGCCGCTTCCAGGCCGGCGCGATCGGCGCCCTTGGCGCCCAACTCGCGCACCAGTTGCTTGAAGGTGGCGCGTGCGTGCGGGAGCTTCCCGATGTGACCGAGCAACTCCGCGTCGCGCATACTCCGATTCTAGCGGCAACCGGAACCGGCGTCCCTTAGTATTGACAAACGCGCTCCAAGGGTTATCATACAAATTACTCCCCCGATCGAACACAAAACGCATTGTGACCTCCGCACAAAAAACAATCCTTCTCGCCACCGAGATGCCGGGCGCGGAGCTGCGCGCCCGCGGCAAAGTTCGCGACGTATACCAGGCCGGCGATCGCCTGCTGATTGTGGCCACCGATCGCATCTCCGCCTTCGATTACATCCTGGCCACCGGCATACCCGCCAAGGGAAGGGTATTGACGCAGCTTTCCATTTTTTGGTTCGAGTTCCTGCGCGACCTCGTCCCGAACCACTTTCTCACCTCGCGAGTGGAGGATTATCCCGCTCCGTTCCCGGATTTCCGCGGCCAGCTCGAAGGCCGCTCCATGCTGGTGCGGCGCGCGGAGATGATCGAGATCGAGTGCGTGGCGCGGGGCTACCTCTCCGGATCGGGCTGGAAGGAATACAGCCAATCGGGCACCGTCTGCGGCATTCCTTTGCCGGCGGGCCTCCAGGAAAGCTCCCGGCTGGACGAGCCCATTTTCACGCCGGCCATTAAAGCCCAATCGGGCCACGACGAGAACATCTCCTTCGAGCGCATGGCCGCGCTGGTGGGCGGCGAGTTGGCCGGGCGCCTGCGCGATCTCACGCTGTCGATCTACGAGCGCGGCGCGCGCTACGCGGAAACCAAAGGTATCATAATCGCCGATACGAAGTTCGAATTCGGCACGGTTGCGGGCGAACTGGTTCTGGCCGACGAAGTGCTTACACCGGACTCGTCGCGGTTCTGGCCCGCCGATACATACCGCCCGGGCGGACCCCAGCTTTCCTATGATAAGCAGTACGTGCGCGACTACCTGGAATCGATCCGCTGGAACAAACAGCCCCCCGCGCCAGGGCTGCCGGATGAGGTCGCGGCCCGCACCAGTGAGAAATACATCCAGGCATATCGCGCGCTCACGGGCGCGGAGCTATGAACTGGCTGGATATCGTCCTGCTGCTGGTGCTGGTGGCTTCGGTGGCCACGAGCTTCCACAAAGGTTTCACGCGCGAGGCGATCGGGTTGATCGCGGTGGTGCTGGCGCTGCTCGCGGGGACCTGGTTCTATGGAACGGCGGGCGCGTTTCTGTTACCCTACGTCAGTTCACCCACGGTGGCCCACTTCGCCGGTTTTTTTCTGGTTTTTTTTGGAGTGCTCCTGTTAGGCGGCTTGGTGAGCCGCGTGGCGGGCCGGTTTTTGCGGGTGACCGGCCTTACGGTATTCGATCACGCTTTGGGCGCGGGCTTCGGCCTGGCGCGCGGAGTCGTGATCTCGGTGGCGCTGATTTTGGGTATCATGGCCTTTTCGCAAGGCGACAATCCGCCGGCGGCGGTGGTGAACTCGCGAGTCGCTCCTTACGTCGCTTTCGCGGCGCGGGCGATTGCCGCGGTGGCACCGCACGAACTGCGGGAGGGCTTTCGGAAGCGGTATGACCAGTTGAGGAGCTCATGGGGACGGGCGCTGGAGAAACGGGCTCCGGCTGCGCCTGCTACGGAAAAGGGAGAGAATGGGCAAAGAATTTGACGGACTGGTGGAGCACCTTCTCGGAGGAAACGTGCCCCTGCCGGACGCGATCGAGATCCTGGAGCGGAGCATGATCGCCGGGGCGCTGAGCCGCCGCGCAGGCAATCAGTCGGCCGCCAGCAAGCAGCTGGGAATCCACCGCAATACTCTACAGAGGAAGATGGTGGAGTACGGGCTGGGCAAGGAGCGGCCTCGCGGCCGCCGCAAACCCCCGGTGCGGGAAGCGCGCGCGCGTAAGAAAAAAGTGGGCGCGGCATGAGCATGGACCTTCTGATTTTCGACCTGGATGGCACCCTGATCGATTCGCGGCTCGACCTGGCGCACTCCGTGAATGCCATGCTTGCGCACTTCAGACTGGAGCCGCTGGAGACCAATCTCGTCGCTTCCTATGTTGGCAATGGCGCGCCCGTGCTGATCCGGCGGGCCTTAGGCGATCATGCGAGCGACGAGATGCAGCGCGCCGGCCTCGAGTTCTTCCTGAAGCACTACGCCGCGCACGACCTGGACTTCACCACCCTCTATCCCGGCGTAAAGGAATCGCTTGAACGGCTGCAGGCCGCGGGCAAGCGCATGGCGGTGCTGAGCAATAAGCCCACGCCCCAGAGCCGCCATATCCTGGAGGGCCTGGGCGTGGGCGGCTGTTTCTTCCGCGTTTACGGCGGGGACAGCTTCGAATTGAAGAAGCCCAACCCGATGGGCGTGGAAGCGCTCCTCCAGGAAGCCGGCGTGGACCGCGGCCGCACCGTCATGATCGGCGACAGCTCGGTGGATGTGAACACCGCGCGCAATGCCGGCATCCGCTGCTGTGCCGTGACCTACGGTTTCAAGCCGGAATCGCTGGCCGATCCCGCGCCGGACCTGCTGGCGGACCGCATGGAGCAGGTGGCCGACTGGATTCTCAATACCAACGGAGCCGAGAAATGAACCATCGTCCTGGAACCGCCGTGCCCGCTACGGGCATCTATTGGTGCACCGTCTGCAAGCTGCCCAGGCCATTCACCGCCGGCCAGCAGTTCAGCGAATGCCAGAACATGTGCGGCCGCGGCCTCTGGGAGCTGGTGGAGAAGCAGGAGCCGGAGAGCCACGAGCGCGGCTGAAGCCGCCTGGGCCCGTGGCAGCAAGGGCGTGGCATCGCCGTCAAGCGGTATGTCCCGCCAGCGGCGTGAGCCGTGCGGTGACCTGGTGAAATCCCTGCTAAGATCGGCAGCATGGATCTGAGCTATCCCATCGGCAAATTCGAGCCGCCGGCCGCGCTCGGCGCGGACGCGCGCCGCGAGTGGATCGATACGATCGCCGCCGCCCCCGCCCGGATGCGCGCGGCCGTCGAGGGCTTGAGCGTCCAGCAACTCGATACGCCGTACCGGCCGGATGGCTGGACCGTCCGCCAGGTGGTGCATCATCTGGCCGACAGCCACATGCACAGTTACATTCGCTACCGCTTAGCGCTTACCGAGGAGAACCCCACCATCAAACCCTACGACCAGGTGAAGTGGGCGGAACTCCTGGATGCCCGCTTCGGCCCCGTGGAGACCTCCCTCGAGCTGTTGGAAAGCCTGCACAGCCGCTGGGTGGCGCTGCTCGAAAGCATGTCCGATGCGGATTTCGAGCGTACGTTTTTTCACCCCGAGCGCGGCCAGGTCCGGCTGGATGCCACCCTGGCCCTGTACGCGTGGCACTGCCGTCACCACGAGGCTCATATAACCGGCCTGCGCCGGCGCATGGGCTGGAAGTGAAACCCGTTACAACCAAACCGGGTACCGGCGCGTCCAATGGATGTGCCTTTCTGCCTGTATAATGGCTAAAGGCTGCAGGAGCTGTCGAACCAACCTATGAGTCGCCGGACGAAGTACTACGTAGTGAGCACGTCTACGTGTCTCGCTGTTTTGCTCCTGATCGGGAGCGTGCTGGGCAAGAGCGCCGATCAGACCGACACTTACAAGCACATCGAGGTATTCAGCGACGTGGTCGCGCATATCAAGAGCGAGTACGTCGAGGAGCCCGATATGAAGAGCGTCACGCTGGGCGCCCTGAACGGCCTGCTCGAAGCCATCGATCCCTTCGCCAGCTACCTCAACGCCGACCAGTACAAGGATTACCTGAAGAACAAGGACGCCGTGCACGCCGACGTCGGGTTGATTCTCTCCAAAAAGTCCGGCTACGGCCTGACCGTGGAAGGCACGGTTCCCGATTCGCCCGCGGCCAAAGCCGGCCTCTCGAGCTACGACATGATCGAGAGCATCAAGGGGATCTCGACGCGCGATATGCCGCTGGCCTATGCCGTCCTGTTGTTTCAGGGCGAGCCGGGATCGGCCGTCGAATGCAGCGTGGTGCGCGCGCGCCGGCCCGATCAGCCCCAGACCGTCACGCTTACGCGGGCCGTCACGGCTCTGCCTCCCGTGGACACGCGTATGCTGGCGGGCCAGGTGGGCTATATCGATATCAACGCCCTCTCGCCGGCGCACACCAAGGAAGTAGCCGCCGCTATTGAGAAGCTCCAGAAGGACGGCGCGCAGAAGCTGATCGTGGATGTGCGCAACTGCGCGTTGGGGACGCCCGAGGTTGGTATCGCGGTGGCCAATCTCTTCCTGAACAAGGGGCTCATCACGTATCTCCAGGGTCAGAAGGTGCCGCGGCAGAATTTCGACGCCGATCCGGCCAAAGCCGTGACGAGCTTGCCGGTGGCGGTGCTCACCAACCATGGCACGGCCGATGCGGCCGAGATCGTGGCGGCGGCCCTGATGGACAACAAGCGGGCCCAGGTGGTTGGCGAGCGAACCTACGGCGACGCCGCCATGCGCAAGGCCATCACCATGGATGACGGCGGAGCCATCATCCTTTCGGTGGGCAAATATTATTCTCCGGACGGCAAGTCCATTCAGGACACCGGCGTGACGCCCCAGGCCCCGGTAATGGATACCGAGGGCCAGGTGGAGTTCGACGAAAACGGCGAG
>Ga0326727_10025151_pt1 | contig 11189 bp, 8 predicted proteins | sample MB2enrmetagenome_FD_207643 | JGI IMG/M metagenome (GOLD analysis project Ga0326727, IMG submission 207643) | Lab enriched peat soil microbial communities from McLean, Ithaca, NY, United States - MB29MY | ecosystem: Environmental > Terrestrial > Soil > Wetlands > Peat | place: USA: New York... | reverse complement strand
CGCATTGAGTTCACCCGCACGGCGCAGAAACAGGTCGCCAGGCTTGACCGTCCCTCCCAAGCCCGCATTCTCGGCTATCTCAGGCAGAGAGTGCTGCCGTGCGAAAACCCTCGCCAGTTCGGGAAAGCGCTGCACGGCGACAAGCAAGGCTTGTGGCGATACCGGGTTGGAAAATGCCGCATCATTTGCGACATCCAGGACGCAAAGTTAACCGTGTTGGTGCTGGCTGTCGCGCACCGCAAAGAGGTCTATCGCTGAGGGGCCAGCGCTAGGCCAGCCTGCATCGTGGACATGGACTTCGTGTAGTTTGATTATCCACGCACAAAGAGTGTATCCTTGTGCGGAAGTCCTGCGGAGAGATTCAATGACACATCAGGATGCAGTCACTGAGACTGTTCCGCGCATCGAGTACCTAGGGGTAAAGAACTACCGTGCGCTGAAGAACCTGGAGCTGAAAGGCCTCACTCCACTCACTGTTTTCCTAGGCCCCAACGGGAGCGGCAAGTCAACTGTTTTTGATGTGTTTGCGTTTCTTTCGGAGTGCTTCTCGGCGGGTCTGCGGAAAGCATGGGACCGCCGAAACCGATTCAAGGAGCTCCGGACCCGAGGTTCGGAAGGCCCCATTGTATTCGAGCTAAAATACCGCGAGCGGCGACGTACTCCCATCATCACATACCACTTGGCCATCGATGAAGAGCGCGCAAGAGGGCCCTTCGTTGCAGAGGAGTGGCTGCAATGGCGGAGGCTTTCATATGGGAAGCCATTCCGCTTCCTCGATTTCACAAACGGCAACGGGCGCGTGGTAACAGGAGATATGCCAGATGAGCAGGATGAGCGCGTGGAAGAGAAACTGGATTCCCCGGAGATGCTCGCCGTCAATACGTTGGGTCAGCTCGCCAAGCACCCGCGAGTAAGCGCCTTGCGTCGCTTCATCACCGGTTGGTATCTCTCTTATCTCACTACAGCGAGCACACGCGGCATACCTGAGGCTGGGCCCCAGGAGCGTCTATCTTCAACAGGTGACAACCTACCGAATGTGATCCAGTATCTCAAAGAGCAGCACTCAGACCGACTAGGGAGAATACTCAGCATCCTTTCAAGGCGAGTCCCCCGATTGGAAAAGGTGGATGCCGAGCTAATGGCCGATGGCAGGCTGCTGCTGGAGATTAAGGACGCGCCATTTGAGCGACCCATCCTTGCCAAGTTTGCCTCGGACGGCACCTTGAAGATGCTAGCTTACCTCACTGTGCTGTACGACCCGGCGCCGCCGAAACTAATCGGAATAGAGGAGCCTGAGAATTATCTCCACCCACGTTTGTTGCCAGAGCTGGCGGAAGAGTGTCGAAATGCTTCAGCGCGGACCCAACTCTTGGTCACCACACACTCACCTTTTTTCGTTAATGCCCTCGAGGCTAACGAACTTTGGGTGCTCTACCGCGACGAGAAAGGATACACGCAAGCACGGCGTGCTTACGACATGCGGGGTGTTGTAAAGTTTATGGAAAACGGAGCCTCACTAGGTGACCTCTGGACCGAAGGTTTTTTCGAGGTTGGCGATCCGTTGACGGCGAGTGGGGGGCCAAAGACTCCCCGCACACATCATGCCCCGGAAACGGCAAAGGAGTAATTGGGGCATGCATCTTGAGTTCTTGGTGGAGGAGGAATCAGCAGAACTTGCTTTGAGAAACTTCGTGCCAAGAATTATCGGGGATGCAGCCTCGTTCGATGTTCATGCCTTTCAGGGTAAGTCAAACCTTCTCGGAAAGCTGCGTCAGAGGTTACGAGGCTATCGCGCCTGGTTGCCTCCGGATTATCGTATTGTGGTGATTGTGGATGAAGACAGGCAGGACTGCAGGCAGGTGAAAGAAGAGCTTGAAGAAGCTGCTCACCAAGCTGGCTTGGTAACCCGGACTTCCGCTCCGCAGGGGGCCGCTTTTCAAGTCCTGAACCGGATCGCCATCGAGGAATTGGAGGCGTGGTTCTTTGGTGATCCGGAAGCGCTTGTCGCAGCGTACCCCGGGGTGCCGCCGACTATTGGCTGCAAGAGCAAGTACAGGAACCCCGATGCAATTAAGGGCGGCACATGGGAGGTCCTGGAGAGAGTGCTTCAGCGAGCGGGCTACTATCCAGGCGGCTTGCCGAAGCGGGAAGTCGCTCGGAACATCTCGGCCCACATGCAGCCAGAGCGAAACACGTCGCGTAGCTTTCAGGTTCTTAGACAGGCTCTCGTTCAGATGCTCGACTGAGGGACCCATCCCGCCTCGCGGGACCGGGACGGGCGGCCGTGCTACCACTGGAGACCAGAGGCAGGGTTAGTGAGAAGGTTTCCAGCGCAGGACCGGTTTGCGCGCCGCAGCGGCTTCATCCAGGCGGGAAACGCGGGTCGTGTACGGCGCCTTGAGCACCAATTCCGGATTCTCCTCCACTTCTTGGGCAATGGACCCCAGCGCATGAATGAAGGCGTCCAATTCTTCTTTGCCGGCGCTCTCCGTGGGCTCGATCATCATGGCCCCGGGAACTATCAAGGGAAAGGCGGTGGTGTAAGGATGAAAGCCGTAATCGATGAGCCGCTTGGCAATGTCGCCGGTGCGGACGCCACGCGCGGCCTGGCGCCGGTCCGAGAACACGCATTCATGCATTAACGTGCAGTTAGAGGATAGGTCGTAAAACCCCTTCAATTGGCTCATCACATAGTTGGCGTTGAGCACGGCGTCCTGAGCGGTCTGACGCAAGCCTTCGAAGCCATTGGCCTGAATGTAAGCGAGCGCGCGCACCGCCATGCCGAAGTTGCCGTAGAAAGCGCGCACCCGCCCGATACTCTGGGGCCGGTTGTAGTCCAGACGAAACGTCCCCTCCGGCCCCTGCTCGATGACGGGCAAGGGCAAGTAAGGCTCGAGGACCTTCTTCACCGCCACAGGCCCCGAGCCTGGGCCGCCACCCCCATGAGGCGTGCTGAAGGTTTTGTGCAGATTCAGATGCATCACGTCCACGCCGAAATCCGCCGGCCGCGCCACGCCTACCAGCGCGTTCATGTTGGCCCCATCCATATACATGAGGCCGCCTCGAGAGTGCACCAAGTCGGCGATCTCGCAGATTTGCGACTCGAAAATACCCAGGGTGTTGGGATTGGTGAGCATCAATGCCGCAACTTCATCCGTCATGGCGTGCTCGAGCTCGGCGAGGTCAATGCAACCGCATTCATCGGATTTGATATTCCGAACCTCGTAGCCAGCGATGGTTGCGCTGGCAGGGTTCGTCCCATGCGCCGAGTCGGGAATCAGGATGAGCTGGCGCGGGTTGCCGCGCTCGGTCAGGAAGGCCCGAATCATCAGGATGCCAGTCAGCTCGCCTTGTGCGCCTGCCGCAGGCTGGAGCGTGATCGCGTCCATACCGGTGATTTCCTTGAGGCAGCGGGCGGTCTCGTACAAAACGCTCAGGCAACCCTGCACCAGGGCTTCGGGAGCGTAGGGATGGTCCGTAGCCAGGCCTTCCAGGCGCGCCACCACTTCGTTAATCCGCGGATTGTACTTCATCGTGCAGGAACCCAGGGGATAGAGGCCGGTGTCCACTCCGTAATTCCAGGAGGAAAGGCGCGTGAAGTGACGGATGACCTCCAGTTCCGAAACTTCCGGAAAGCCCTCGACTTCAGTGCGGCTGAATTCCGGGCCCAAGAGCTCTTGCGCGGATACCGGGGGGACGTCAAGCGGGGGGAAGTCCACGCCGGATTTTCCGGGGGTGCTCCTCTCGAAAATCAGCTTTTCGTTTCTGTTGACGTGAGGCCGTGCCTCACGGATTCGGTTTACCATAGTTTTTTGCAACCCTTGTGGTTGCCCGCCCTGCGGCCCAAAGCCTTCGGGCGGCGGACCGCGGGCGGGCACCAGGGCCGCCCCTACATCGTGATTTTTTCACGGCTTCAATGCCTTTCCGCAAGACAGGCGGCGGAGCCGCAAATCATCGTTGACAGAATCAAGCATAATTTGGAGATGCCCGAATTTACTTCGCCACATGGCGGGGCGAAGCCGCCTCTACAAGTTCAGCACCCGCCCCGGTGTTTTCAGCGATGGGGTCCGACCCGGCCGCGCGCCTGAACGCTTCCACCGCGCGCTCAATCGCCTCCCGGCTGACAGTCTCGGTGACGCAGACCAACAGGTGGTTTCTCAGCTCCGGGTAGAAGCGCCCCAGGTTGAGGCCACCGATGATCTTTTGCTTCTGCAAAGCGGCCAGCAACTCGTCCGGATCGCCGGGCAACCGAACCACGAACTCGTTGAAGTACGGCGCGCTGAATCGAAGCCTGACGCCTGGGATTCCGGCAAGTTGCGTGGCCGCGTAATGAGCCTTGGCGAGGTTTTGTTCCGCCAGCCTTTTCAACCCATTTTTCCCCAGCAGGCTGAGGTAGATGGTCACGGCTAGGGCGCATAACGACTGATTGGTACAGATGTTGGAGGTGGCCTTCTCGCGCCGGATGTGTTGCTCGCGCGTGGCTAGGGTCAACACAAAGCCCCGGCGGCCCTCGGTGTCCACCGTCTGGCCGACCAGGCGGCCGGGCATTTGCCTCACGAACTTCGCCTTCGTGGTCAGAAAGCCAACATACGGCCCGCCGAATGCCACCCCCACACCAAAGGATTGCGCCTCTCCGCAGACAATGTCCGCTTCCCGGGGCGGCTTGACCACCGCCAGCGACAACGGTTCGGTGAGGGTTACGATCAGCAGGGCGCCGCTGCGATGCACCGCTTCCGCAATCCTCGCCGTACGTTCCAGAGTTCCGAAGAAATTGGGCGATTGCACAACCACCGCAGCCGTCTCCGCGTTGAGGGCGGATTCAAGTCCGGCAAGATCAAGCTGGCCCGACTCTTCGTAGGGAATTTGCTGAAGTTCAGTTCGCGGCTGCTTGGTGAATGTTTTCAGCACCTCGCGATATTCCGGATGCACCGTGCTGGCCACCAGAACGCGGTGGCGGCGCGTGACGCGCATGGCCATCAGGACGGCCTCCGTGGTGGCGGTGGAGCCGTCGTAAAGCGAAGCGTTGCCGACCTCCATGCCCGTGAGTTGCGTCATCAGGGTCTGGAACTCAAACATGGCTTGCAAAGTACCCTGAGAGATCTCCGCCTGGTAAGGCGTGTAAGCGGTGAAGAATTCGCCTCGCGAAAGAAGCGCGTTTACGGCCACCGGGATGTAATGGCTGTATGCTCCGGCGCCTAAAAGCGAGACATACTCGCGCGTGCTCCGGCGCGCGGCTTGGCGGAAGAATTCCAGAATCTCGGGCTCGGAGAGGGGCCCCGGCAGGTTGAGCCGCCCCTCGAGTCGCACTTCCTTTGGAATCCGGTCGAAAAACTCTTCCACGCTGCTCCGCCCTGTGGCTTTCAGCATAGCGGCGCGGTCAGAGTCAGAGTTCGGCAAATAGCGCATTAGGCGGATTTTTCCTTTTGGATATAAGCTTCGTACTCATCAGCGGTCATCAGCTTTTCGATCTCGCTTCGATCCGAGAGCCGCACCCGAATTAGCCATGCTGCACCGTGCGGATCGGTGTTCAGCAATTCGGGGTTGTTCTGAAGCTTGCCATTCGCGGCAGTTACTTCTCCACTGACGGGGGAGTAGATTTCAGAGACTGCTTTTACGGATTCCACTGTCCCGAAGCTTTCGTTGGCGGAAACGTGTTCGCCGGGCTTTGCAACTTCCACGAACACAATGTCGCCCAGCTCCTTTTGGGCGTAGTCGGTAATGCCGATGGTACCGATCTCTTCGTCCACTCGGATCCACTCGTGCTCTTTGGTGTACAGAAACTCCTGAGGGTACATGGATGCTTCCTCTCTTATGGGGAATCGGGTGATTGGGAGATCGGGAGAACGTTCGAAAACCGAAATTCGGAAACCGGAAATCAAAACTCGCAACGATTTTCGGACTTCGATTTTCGAATTTCGAGCTTCCTGTTCACCTGATCGCCCGATCTCCCGATTCCCCGATCACCCGATCTTCACTCTCTTGTAAAAGGGCAGGGGGACAATCCGCGCTCCTGCCCGTTTGCCTCGAATCTCGACTTCGATCTCCCTGCCCACCTCTGCCAGAGAGGGTGAAATGTAGGCCATGCCGATGTTTTTCTTCAAATACGGCGCGTAGGACCCACTGGTCACCGCGCCGGCGATTTTGCCTTCGACGTAAACTTTATAACCATCGCGCGCAATTCCCGGGCTCGTCATTTCAAAACCCACCAACTTCTTCCGTATGCCTTCCGCCCTTTGCTTGAGCAAAACGTCACGGCCGATGAACTCCCCTTTTTCAAGCTTGGCGATCCATCCCAGGTTGGCTTCGAGCAAGGTGGCATCTTCATCGAGCTCGTGGCCGTAAAGAGGGAAACCGGCCTCCAGCCGGAGCGTGTTCCTGGCGCCCAAGCCGGCGGGAATCAATCCTTCGGGCTTGCCGGCGTCGATTAGTGCGTTCCACACTTTCTCGGAGTCGCTCGGCGGGAAATAGAATTCAAATCCATCCTCGCCGGTATAGCCGGTGCGCGCCAGCAGGCCCTCCACGCCACAGCACCGAGTACGGCAAAACCAATAGTACTTGAGCTCTGCGAGGGCGGTGTCTGCCACCTTGGAAATGATCTCCGCAGCGCGCGGGCCTTGCAGGGCAAGCTGCGCATAATCGCCTGAAACGTTGCGCACCTCCGCCCCGACGGAGTTGTGCTGAACCATCCAATCGAAATCGCTGTCGGTGTTCGCGGCGTTGACGCAGATGAAGTAATGGTCCTCACCCCAGCGGTGCACTATGCAGTCATCCACAGCGCTTCCCTTCGGATGCATCAAGGCGCTGAATTGGGCCTGAAAATCCCTCAGGCGGGACACGTCGTTGCAAGTGATTCGCTGGAGGAGCGAGAGGGCGCGCTGCCCGCTGACTTCGATCTCTCCCATGTGACTTACATCGAAAAGCCCTGCTGCCCTCCGCACCGCGAGGTGTTCCTGGATGATGCCGGAATACTCGACCGGCATCTCCCAGCCTCCAAACTCCACCATCTTGGCCCCGAGCGCCTTGTGCAGCCTATTGAGCGCCGTTCGCTTCAACCCCACTTCCGCTGGCGCCGCCAAACTTTCTCCCCCACGTGAAATAAGCTGTTATTGCAATTCAACTCAAGCTAACACACTCTCAACGATCCGGTCAAGGCAACCGAAGCGTCGGTAGTGGGGTCTTTTGGCTTGAAGCGCTCAATACGGAGGGCTCACAAAACCTCAGCAGAGCTGTAAGAGTTCTAGAAAGGCCTCTCGGCTAATTCCTGCTGTTCGGATTAAGTTGTGAATGATGTCAATCCCAACCTCATTGTAACGAGGAATGATTAGGGGGGCGTGCGACGCCAGGTTTTTCGAGTTTGATGTGACTTCCTTTTTGCCCGGCCATTCGATACCCGAGCTTGCCGAACACACAGGCGATTTTGAACATGAAGGCAATTAGCCTGAAGGTTGGTCGAACTCTTTCACGTTAGCAAATCCTGAAACAAATCGACGCCCGGGCACGGGCGTGGCGTGCCGGGCCCTTTATGGGCGGCTACAGCGAAAAATGCAGCGCCCAGCCTCGTGGCTGGGCGCTGCGCGCTCTCTTCCTCTGGGATCTCTCCCCTACTGCGTGGCCTTGTGAGTCGTACGGCGGCGAGTTGTCGCGGGTTTCGGTTTCTCCTTAACCGGCGGTTTATCCGGCAGCGGATCGGGTTCGGTAATCGCGCCCACGACTGTCAGCGTCACATTGGGTGTAGCGGTATAGGAATCCATTTTGCCTTTGAACCTTACCGCATCGCCCCGCGCAAGGTTTTTGGCGTTGGGCTGCGACGTATCTTTCACCTCAATGTCGTAAACGCCGGGGGTAGCCTTGGAGCTGTCAAGGATGTCGATCCGCACCAGAAAGGTCCCCGGCTCAGTCCCTTTTTCGACGCTGTCCACAACCCCGCCCAACTCGATGTCTTGTCCTTTCAGGGCATCCCACTGCTTTTGCGCCGTGTCTCCTCCGAATTTGAGAGGATAGGTCATGGTATTAAAGGCATCGACCAAGGGGTTCCCAGTGGACTTCGGGGCTTCCATCGCGCCCACTTTGAACCCGTCAGGCGGGTTCACGGATTGGGCGGCCTGCGTCTCAATCGCTGGCAGTCCATCTTCGTTACCGTGATATCCAATATAGGTCTGCTTGAGGTACTTCTCGAACTCCGCGGCATTCGAATCACCCGCTTGTTTAGCCAAGTCGTAGGCGCGAGCGATGTCCCAGATGCCACGGTCGTAATCATGAGGGTTCGAATACAGGTAAGCTAACCCCATGCGGTAGAAAACGTACCAATCGCTTGGGTTATCTTCGGCAGCGGCTTTATCGGAAGTGATGGCCGCCGCGTAGTCCTTGCGCTGAAGGGCCACAAACCCCACGGTCCCATTGAAAATGTCCCGTAGGCCTTTAATCGCCGTGTTGAAGTCGCTTTCGGAAACGTTGGCGGGCCTTTGGAGTTTCTGGACTACTTCCAGTCCATGTTTCGCCTCTGTCTCCGCCTCGGCCAGCTTGGCGTCGTGGTCAGGCGCCTCAGCCTTATAAACAAACGGGAATACGAAGGACAAGAACCTTAGCGCATCGAGGCTGTCAGGGTTAACTTGTAACGCCTTGTGAGCTGCATCGATGGCCTGATCCGGTTTATTCAATTGCTGGTAGGTTTGCATCTCGACGATGTAGGCGCCATCTTTGAAATCCGAGTTGGCATACTTCTGCAGGAACGCCTCGGCCAGTGAGATCTTCTTGTTCGGATCCTTTTCGTTGGCCATGGCAGTAAACGCGTCATACTCGTCCCTGGACTTCCAACTCTTGGCCGGTGCTGCCGCCTGGGGAGGCGCATTTAATTGGCGGGCGGGGACTGGCCCTTGCACGTTCCGCAATCGGACCGCCGCTTGCGCCACACAAGTCGATACGATAAAGCAGGCTAGCAGGGTGAAGCTCCAAAGCGCAGTTGTTTTCCTCATTGGGAAGCTACCTCAGTGTTTGGGTTTTGACTCTTGCGAGTCTGGGCGCGCTTCATCACGTTTCCTTCTTCAAAATCTACGGTCCGCGCACACCGTAAATGTTTGATGCATGATGCGAAGCTTAAAATGACGTATTCCAAATATCAAGGATTTAAGAACAATTCAAGCAAAATCTTACTTACCCTTCACCCACCCCTTGACGCTCTTTGAGTGTTAACTTGGATGCTGGGGGCAGGAGAGAAATAACCTCCCCCCTGACGCCTCTATCATAGCATTTTTTCGGGGTTTGCGGCGGCCAACCGTGTTTTCTTTGGAGGGTGGTCGGGGTCGGTATGCTTGCCCCCTCCCTGGGGAGTCCGATTTCTGGACCCCCATGGGGACCATCGGACCCCAGAGATCGGGGAGGGTGTCCCGCGACGGCGCTTTCTCCAGCCACCGCGGGACAGGGGGTCTTTCAAGCCAACCATTTCGACGTACGGACTGCGGAGATTTTTGCTCGTCCCAAAGAGCGGGACTCCTCAGGATGGCACAGTTGGACGGAGCAGGTCTCCTCAGGGTCACAAGGCCGGAGCCGTCCTACTGGCTGAACGCGAGCCCGTTAAAACTGGCGACGCCCACCGAGCTTGAAGTGGCTACGGGCGTGAGATCGCCGTAGGCATCGATGGCAAAGACAGCGACATATCCCTCGCCCTCGTAGGTGTAGATTACGGCGAGAAATTTGCCATCCGGGGACACCGTGATGTCAGTCGGCGAGCCCGGCAAGGGTATCGACTTGTAGAACGCTCCGCCTTGGCCGTCGCTGAAAAATATGGAAATAGCCTTGCCAGGGGAATTACCCGTGTACCATATGTTCCCCGCGCCTTTAGCCACCCAGCAGGGTGCGTTTGTGGGAAACGAAGGCGTTGGTCCGACCACTGGGAAAACCATCCCGCCCTTGTTCAGGATAGCGAAGCTGTCCGGACTGTGGGCGGGAGTGAATCCCAGAAGGTCGTCCCGGAAGGCTTCCCCGAGCGGGACTATGTTTGCATTGGCGGGGAGCGTCACGTTAGTACTCGTCCCACTGAGCGCCCCGTCTCGAGAAAGGCCCAGTTGAAGGACGGATCCTGTGCCCGTGGGGTCTGCCAGGGTGACAGCCCCCCAACTCCGTCCGACCGCTATCTGCGCAGCCGTGGCATCAGTGAGACTAACAGTTCCATCCACTCTGCCCCATGGCCACACATGACTCTCGGCGCAAGTCGTGCCGACCACATACAGATGTTCGTTGGCGAGCGCCACAGAATCGGGCTTCGCGCAACCCGCCGCCAGGGCTATTGTCTTCCCTATGCTGATGATGTTCTCATCCCGCACTAATTGCGTGACGCTATTGGATCCGTAGTTTGCTACAGCTCCGAAGTCGAAGGCGAACTGTACAATTCCAGCGTTAGTGCTCGCACCGCCATTACCACCCGTGGGTAACATGTCCACGAGAGATAGAGAAGGCGTTCCCGCTGTATCCAACTGGAACACAACGACATCGTTGCCACTTACGTTATTCGTGCTTGTGAGCACGAACACACTCCGTCCTTCCTCGCCCGCAACTGACAATGCGGTTGCGAGAATTACCACCGCCAGCATGCCGCCGGCGCGACGCAGATTGATTTTCAACGTCTTGTTCTCCTTTATTTGGATTTAGAAGCCCTGTGTTGCTACCCGGTGGCACTGCTGAATCAGTTTCGCAGTTCCCACACACCATGGAAATACCATTCGCGCCCGTTTCTATTCCCGGAAACTACAAAAATCTGACGGTGGCGATTCCCAAGGTGTAAATGAATCGGGTTACAGGGGAGGCCCTAGGCGAACCGACAGCCCTTCTCTCCCCATGGGAGTCTGGTGATAACCCTGCCCGTGCCGTCATTCCGATCCGTCAGCGGACGGAGAGGAATCTCGCTCTGAGTCTTTTCAAGGCAGTGCGAGATTCCTCGTCGTCCCGATCAGATCGGGACTCCTCGGAATGACACGCAAACTGGGGTTATCGCACAGACTCCATGGGAGAGGATAGCGTTACTATGCCGATGCAGGATGAAGAACGGGGACGAACAAATCAAACTACGGACTAGTGTCGCGTTACGCAAATAGGTGAAACACGCCGGGCGTAAGCTGTCATGCTGAGCGAAGCGAAGCATCCCCGCAGTTTCACGGAGAAAACAACTGCAGAGACCCTTCGCTGCGCTCAGGGTG
>Ga0326727_10025150_pt1 | contig 11190 bp, 8 predicted proteins | sample MB2enrmetagenome_FD_207643 | JGI IMG/M metagenome (GOLD analysis project Ga0326727, IMG submission 207643) | Lab enriched peat soil microbial communities from McLean, Ithaca, NY, United States - MB29MY | ecosystem: Environmental > Terrestrial > Soil > Wetlands > Peat | place: USA: New York... | reverse complement strand
CGCAACCGTCCCCATCCACCGAGATCAGGTTCGTAGTGGTGACTTTGGCGCCACCCATCAGATCAAACCCGAAATTGCCCACCCAGGCTCGCCCGTCGTGATCGACAAGCATGTCGTTCAAATGCCACGGAGCAAGGCGCGACAGATCGGCGTACTCGACGAGAGAAGAATCCAACTCGCGACGCATGATCTTGCGGTCGCGCATGGACACAATCAGCATGCGGCCGTCGGGCAGAAACCCAAGTCCCGAGGGCTGGCCCGGCACTTCAGCAATTGTCTCCACCGTGCCATCCAGGGCAACGGCCAGGACCCGCTGGGTGTAAAAGTCCGCGAAGTACAACCTTCCATCGTGCCAGCGCGGACACTCGGTAAACGACAGGCCACTGATCAGGGTTTCGAATTTTGGCATACCTTTCCTCAGCAAAAAACCGGCGGTCGAGCGGATTTTGCCGGAACTTTCTCTTCGCAATCGCGAACAACGGCATGATACGCCTATCTCGGCGGCTCCCGGGATGACGGCGACTTGAAGAAGATGATATGAGGCTGTTCGAGCGTATTCTGCGCGCTACGCATGAATTGCGGTCAGGATCGATAACGTGCCGGTGTGCTGCCGGTCCATCTGTGGAACGCATGACGAAAGTTCGCAGCTTCGCTGAATCCCACAAGCTCTGAAATGTCCTCGATACTCAGTCTCGTGGAACGCAGATACTCGCTCGCGAGGTTGCAGCGGACATCATCGAGAATCTGCGTAAACGAAGTACCCTCGGCGTGAAGCTTTCGATTGAGCGTACGCACGGTCGTGGTCAGCTGCCTGGCTACACTCTCCATGCTTGGTGAATGTCCAGGTGTGGATGCGACGATCTGATAGACCTCACCGGCCACCCCGGTCGATGTCTTCACCTCACCGAGGATGCGATCGCAGGTTTCCCGCAGGATCTTCGAAGTAAGACCGTGCGCCAGGCGCGGCTTCGCAGAGAGAATCGATTTCGGATAGGTGAGTTCCGACATGGGCTGGTTGAATCGCACCGGACAGCCGAGATAACGCTTGTAAAGATGGGTGTGGTTTGGAGCAGAATACGAAAGCGCAGCGCACACCGGAAGGTAAGAGTCGTCTTCGAGCACGGCTCTCAGATGAGTTGACAATTGGGTCAGCTGTTGCTCCACGAGAAAACGCAGCAATGAGTCGGGATACGTGACTCCTGCATTCATCGGGAAAATCCATGATACGTAATCGCCCTCTTCGCGCCACGACATGGCTAGAAGCGGGGTTGCGAGCCGGTGGTACTTAATAGCCACTTGAAAGTATTCGCGAATCGTGGGACTGCATACCAGGGCGAACCCGTACATCCCATATGCCGACAATGGAATTCGACTGCCTGTTCGAAATGGGGTCTCGGGGGTTTTCGATAGCTGCAGAGCATTGCGGCATACCGTAATGTACTGGAGAACGGAGGTACGGGTGTCAGGATCGGAAAGGCTCTCAGGCGACAGCCCCGTGCCCGACAGGCTCGCTTCAGGCGCAATTCTCTGTTCCCCGAGAACCTCAACAAGGGCTGCTACCTTGTAGGGCGCGTACCGTTTTTCGTTCCAAAGAGGCAGTTCCATAACGCTCAAACCCCTGTCCGAAAAGAACACTCTTATGTCCGAATTGAACCTGTGCAGCATAATTGTGCATCATTAGCATTCCGTTTTGGAAGTGGGGTACGAGCCTGCTTTCAATTCAGATCGGAATATTATGTCAGACTTCGTTATCGCAGCAGCTAAGCGTACGGCAATTGGAGCGTTCCAAGGGACTCTAAAAGACAGTTCGGCGGTTGACTTGGGCGTTGTTGCAACCCAGGCGATCTTGCCCGGACTGCCCGTCGAAGATATCGCGGATGTGATTGTCGGCAATGTTCTGCAGGCGGGCAACGGCATGAATCCAGCCCGCCAGATCGCTCTAAAATCCGGCCTTCCGGACCCGGTGACAGCGCAGACCATCAATCGTGTTTGCGGCAGCGGTCTGCAGGCCATCGTATCCGCCGTGCAAGGGCTGCAATGTGGAGACGGCAAGCTATACCTCGCTGGTGGCACTGAAAGCATGTCGCGCGCGCCGTATCTCCTGCCCCAGGCGCGTGCCGGATATCGCTATGGCCATGGGGAACTGGTCGACAGCATCCTGAGCGAGGGCCTCACCGATCCCACTCTCAACTATGCGATGGGCCTCACCGCGGAGAATCTTGCGGAACAATGCGGGATCACTCGCGAAGAACAGGATGCTTTTGCGTTCGAAAGCCAGACCCGCGCAGCCAAGGCATTGAAGGATGGCGTCTTCAGCTCGGAAATTGTTCCGGTTCCCATTAAAACCAAGAAAGGCATCGTCGAGTTCACGACGGATGAACATCCGCGACCGGATTCCTCGCTGGAACTCCTGGCCAAGTTGAAACCGGCCTTCAAACCGAATGGGACGGTAACCGCAGGAAACTCCAGCGGCCTGAATGATGGTGCGGCGATGCTGGCCGTGACCACCGAGGAGTACGCCAGGAGTCATGGACTACCCGTGCTGGCGCGCATTCTCTCGTATGGCCTGGTCGGAGTCGCCCCCGGGGTCATGGGGCTCGGTCCAGTGGCTGCGGTACCGATCGCTCTAAAGAAGGCGGGCCTGACCCTGGAACAAATCGATCTCTTCGAATTGAACGAAGCGTTTGCCGCACAATCGATCGCTGTCGTCCGCAAGCTTAGTCTTGACCCGGCCAGGGTCAACGTCAGTGGCGGAGCCATCGCGCTCGGACATCCCATTGGCGCTTCAGGCGCTCGCGTGCTCGTAACGCTGGTTCATTCCCTGAGGAGACTTGAGAAGCGATATGGTGTGGCCAGCCTTTGCATTGGCGGTGGCATGGGAATCGCAATCGTGATCTCGGCTGAATGAAAAGTGTAGCGGTCATATAGTTACAGTGTGGGGGCAAGAACGTGAATAAAGTAATCAACTCTCCGGATGCTGCGGTTGCGGATCTGCGAGACGGCATGACCGTCATGCTCGGCGGCTTCGGGCTTTGCGGCATTCCCGAGAACCTGATAGCTGCAACGATCCGTAAAGGCCTCAAAGGACTTCACACCATCAGCAACAACATGGGTGTCGATGGATTCGGGATGGGCCTGATGCTTGAGGCGGGAATGATTGCTTCGCACATAGGAAGCTATGTGGGCGAAAACCGTCTGCTCGAGAAACTCGTAATCGCCGGCCAGCTGGACCTCACTCTGATTCCGCAGGGCACGCTCGCCGAGCGGATTCGTGCCGGCGGTGCTGGTATTCCGGCCTTCTATGTGCCTGCTGGCGTCGGCACCATCGTCGCCGAAGGCAAGGAAGTACGCGAGTTCGACGGAAAGTCCTACCTGATGGAGCGTGCTTTGCGCGCTGACGTTTCCCTGGTCAAAGCCTGGAAAGCTGATACTCACGGCAACCTTGTCTACCGGATGACAGCTCGCAATTTCAATCCCGCAATGGCGACGGCCGCGGATTTGACCATTGCCGAGGTTGAAGAACTCGTCGAGCCGGGCCAGTTGGATCCGGATGAAATTGTGACTCCGGGTATTTACGTACACAGGGTTGTTGTGGGGCCTGAGTTTAAGAAACCCATCGAGTATCGCTTTATTAAGGAGTACGTGCCACGATGACAGGAAAAGACACAGGAGCGCCGGAACCTCCATTCACGCTGAGCGGCAAGACCGCCATAGTGACGGGAGGAGGACGAGGCATCGGAAGGGCCGTCGTTGAACGCCTGGCTGCAGCAGGCGCGAATGTGCTCGCGTGCGACCTGGATCGGCAAGCGCTCGAGGAGACGCAGTCCTCTGTTCACCACCCTGAACGCGTCGCCTTGGTCTGCGGAGATCTGATGCAGCCGTCTCTTCCCCAGGAGATTGTGAGTGCCACGCTCGAAGCCTTCGATGCCATTGACATCATTGTCAATTGCGCGGGTTTCAGCTGGGACAGCGTCATCCAGAAGACCTCCGACGAGCAGTTCCTGGCAATGCTGAATATTCACGTTATTGCGCCGTTCCGTTTGCTGCGCGCCGCCTCCGATTATCTGCGTGCGACTGCCAAACGCGAGATTGCCGCCGGCCAGCGCGTCATGCGCAAGGTCGTGAACATCACGTCTATATCTGGTACGAATGGCAATCCTGGCCAGGCTGGCTACTCCGCGGGCAAGGCCGGAGTGATTGGACTCACGAAGACGCTGGCTAAGGAGTGGGGACGGTACAACATCAATGTGAACGCGGTTGGCTTCGGCCTCATCCAGACGCGCATGACACAGCCGCTCACGTCCGAGGCAAAAATCGAGATGGCGGGCAGAGAGATTCCCATCGGCGTCCAGCCCGCCATGCTCGACTCCATCGCCGCCGCGTGTCCGCTGGGACGCATCGGAACTCCCGAAGAGGCAGCCGGCGCTGTGCTCTTCTTCTGTTCTCCGTTATCGGACTACGTTACCGGCGAAGTGCTGATCTGCAGTGGTGGATATCATTTTTGATGCGACAGCCCTGTCGCGTTGATGTTTCTGTCCCGAACGCAGTATCGGGGAGGGTTATCAAGGTGAACGGTAAAGAGCTTATCGCACGGCGGATTGCCCGGGAACTGAAGGACGGTTTCTATGTCAATCTCGGCATCGGTCTTCCCACCACCATCGCGGCATACGTGCCGCCGGGAATCGAGGTCGTTCTGCAATCGGAGAATGGCCTGCTGGGAATTGGCCCGCCTCCTCTTCCGGACAAGGAAGATTCCGACCTTATTAACGCCGGTAAACAACCTGTGACCATCCTTCCCGGTTCCAGCTTCTTCGCGAGCGAAGAGTCTTTCGCTATGATTCGCGGCGGACACATGGACCTGAGCATATTGGGCGCCATGCAGGTCTCATGCCAGGGCGACCTTGCCAACTGGATGATTCCGGGAAAGATGGTGAAGGGTATGGGCGGAGCGATGGATCTCGTCGCCAGCGCCGCGCGCGTCATCGTCGCGATGGAACACAATGCTAAGGACGGAGTTTTCAAGATTGTCAATCATTGCTCGTTGCCTCTTACAGGGGAACGCGTCGTTCATGACATCGTTACCGAACTGGGTTGGTTCCACGTTTCCGCCGAAGGACTTGTGATGCAGGAGATCGCTGAAGGTGTGACGAAAGATGCAGTAGCGCAGCGGACAGAATGCCAGGTGCGCTTTTCTGCGGATCTCAAACCGATGCTTCCGTTCTAGAGCCTGTTATGAACTTCCGGCCATTCTCCCGCGATCGAGTCCATGAATAACTCGAGCCTGCATGCCACATTTGACGTCGCGGCGGATCAGTACCCAACGTGGACGCGCCCCGTCGTTCTTACTGTTCGCCCTGTCAAGAAAGCGCTTGCGGTGGCGCAGCTCAAGTCCCAATGATTACAGTGTTGGTGGGAGTCAGAAAATGCGGAAAGCGATTCTTCGTACATTACTTTGCATGGGCGCGCTGGGAGCGCTGACTGTAACGGCGCGTCCCGACAGCGGCGCAGCGCAGAATTTCGTACAGCAGATCGATCATGGCTGGCAGTTCCGGCAGATCACGGGTGTCGCGCAAGGTGCGGAGGAGGGTTGGCTGCCTGCCACAGTACCCGGCGATGTGCATCTTGATCTCCTCGCCAACAAGGTGATCCCAGATCCATTTTTCCGCGATAACGAGGCCAGGCTGCAGTGGATTGAGAACGCGAGCTGGGAGTATCGGACGAATTTCGACGTGACGCCGGCCCAGCTCGGCCACGCCAACATCGACCTTGTCTTTGACGGCCTCGATGCCGCCGCCCAGGTCTACGTGAATGGCGAAAAAGTGCTCGACGCCGACAACATGTTTCGCATCTGGCGCGTGCCGGTGAAGAACCGGCTGCACTCGGGAGCAAACCAGTTGCGCGTCGTCTTCCCCTCGCCCATTGCAGCGGCGCAGGCGGTGGCTGCCAACGATCCCTGGCAGCCGAAGACCGGTACCGAGGCCAAAACCTACCTTCGCAAAGCCGCGTATGAATACGGATGGGACTGGGGACCGCGCTTTGTGACCAGCGGAATCTGGCGATCGGTGCGCCTCGAGGCGTGGGACAAGGCGCGCATCGCCGACTTCGCCGTCCGCCAGCGCGACGTAAGCAACGAGGTGGCGCATCTCGATGCGGAAGTTGAGATCGAGGCGGCAAAACCCGGGACGATGTTCGTCGTCGTCGATTACTGGGAACATGGCCTGCCTCTCCACGGCAAGGCGCCTTCAGTTGCGCGCACCGTCAATGTTCATATGGGAAGAAACGTCATCGATCTTCCCGTTGAAATCCGTCAGCCAAAACTCTGGTGGCCTGCGGGATATGGCGACCAGTCGCGCTACGACTTTACTGTTCACGTGTCCGCGACGTCGCCCTCGAACACCCTCGACGATCGCACCGTCACCACGGGTCTGCGCACGATCGTTCTCGACCGCCATCTCGACAAGTGGGGCCGCTCGTTCCAGCTCATCGTCAACGGGATTCCCGTTTTTGCGAAAGGCGCAGACGTGATTCCCTTCGACAGCTTCCCCAACCGGGTCACCACGGCAGACTACCGGCGCATTCTCGAGTCCGCGCGCAACGCCAACATGAATATGATCCGCCACTGGGGTGGCGGCTACTACGAAAGCGATGAGTTTTACGAGATTTGCGACGAGTTGGGCATCATGGTCTGGCAGGACATGATGTTCGGCAACGACTGGCAACCAGGCACCTATGCCTTCAAGCAAAACATCGAAGCCGAGGCCGAGGATCAGGTGCGCCGCCTGCGCAACCATCCGAGCATCGCGCTCTGGTCCGGCAACAACGAAACTGAGGAAGCGCTGAACTGGGGCCGTCGCGGGTCGCTGCCGGCGGATGTGAAGTTCCAGATGTGGCAGGATTATCTGATCGAGTTCAGCGGCATTCTCAACCGCGTGGTCGCGCGCCTCGACGCCGAGACTCCCTACTGGCCCAGTTCGCCGAGCGCCGATTACGAAGAGACAAGCAACAAATTCGAGTCCGGCGACGCCCACGACTGGAGCGTGTGGCACGGCCGCGTGCCCTTCACCGACTACGAAAAGCACCACTGGCGATTCGTGAGCGAGTACGGCTTCCAGTCCTTCCCCGAGATGCGGACGGTTGAGAGCTTCACCGTGCCCGAGGACCGCGCCAATATCTTCACGCCCGTGATGCTCGCGCACCAGAAAAACAACGAAGGCAACTCCATCATTCACGATTACATGCTCCGGGATTACTCCGAGCCCAAGGACTTCGCCAGCTTCCTCTATGCCAGCCAGGTGTTGCAGGCCGAGGGCATCAAGATCGGCGCCGAGCACTTCCGGCGCAGCCGCCCCGAGACCATGGGCTCCATCTTCTGGCAGTTGAACGACTGTTGGCCGGTGGCATCGTGGTCGTCCATCGACTACTACGGCCGCTGGAAGGCCCTTCAATATTACGCGCGCCGCTTCTACGCGCCGGTGCTGGTTTCGCCGCACGTCGAAGACGGCGTGGTGAAGGTCTTCATCGTCTCTGACCGAACCGCAGCGCAAGGCGCCGAGCTCCGCGTTCGTCTCATGGACTTCGACGGCAAGGTGCTGCTTGAAGAAAAGCGCGCCGTCAACATGGCGCCGCTCTCAAGCCAAGTTGACCTCGAATGGCCGCTTGACAAGATCTCGACCGCCGCCGCCGGCGACCTGACAAAAGTCTTTGTCGCCGCGGATCTCAGTCAAGCGGATACGCAGATCTCGCGCAACCTCATCTATCTCGCGCCGGTCAAGCAAGTGCATCTGAAGCCGGCAACGCTCAATGTTGATGTAGGTGGCCAAAAAGGCAGCTACACCATCCACGTCACCTCGCCCGTGCTCGCTCGCGACGTGTATCTCTCCTTCGGGAATCTCGACGCCATGCTTTCAGACAATTACTTCGATGTTCTTCCCGGCGAGACGGTGACGATTACGGTAACAACTACAGCCTCTCGCGACGACCTGCAGGCGCAGATGAAGGTGATTTCGTTGACTGACGCCTTCCGCAACGAATAGAAGCGGGACGCCAGGCAAGAGGGGCGTTTCAACAGAGACACGAATACCAGGTGGAAGACGATGATCCAGGCAACATAGGGATGCGTCGGCTGCAGTCGGCCCGTGGCCTTCGTCGATGGTTCAAGCGCTCCTATGTTCCGGCTTCGGCCGTTACGCGAACTACCAGTTTCCCGAAGTTCTTTCCTTGCAGCAGGCCCATGAACGCCTCAGGAGCGTTCTCCAATCCGCTCACTAGATCTTCGCGATATTTGATCTTCCCTGCCTCGAACCATTCCGTCATCTGCTTCCGGAACTCCCCAAAGTGCGATCCATAATCCTGAAAGATGATAAATCCCTGCATCCGGAGCCGCTTCTTCAACACGGCTGACATCACCTGCGAGGTTCGGCACTTGCTCTCCGCCGCCAGGTCGCCGTTGTATGTGGCAATCAGCCCGCAAACGGGAATGCGGGCGCGCGCATTGAGCAACGGCAGCACTGCATCGAAAACCACCCCGCCAACATTCTCGTAGTACACATCAATGCCTTTCGCACACGCCGCCGCCAGCTCTTCCCGCAGTTTCGGGCTGCGATGATCAAGGCAGGCGTCCAGTCCAAGCTCCTCCACAGCGTAGCGGCACTTCTCCGCTCCGCCTGCAATCCCCACCACGCGGCATTCCTTTAACTTCGCAATCTGTCCCACCACAGAACCCACAGCACCTGTTGCCGCGGCAACCACCACCGTCTCGCCCGGCTTCGGCTGCCCAATGTCCAACAGTCCCATATAGGCCGTGAATCCCGGCATGCCCAGCACGCCCAGCGCATAAGAAGGCTTGGCCGGGTGCGCGCCAAGATTCAACACGCCCTTGCCATCGGAAATCGCGTACTCCTGCCAGCCGTTCTGACTCAGCACCCAATCGCCAACCGCAAAAGCCGGTAGGTTTGAAATCTCCACCCGGCTCACCGTCGCGCCCACCATCAATTCCCCAACACTCACGGACGGCGCGTAGGAAGGCGCGTCACTCATCCGCCCGCGCATATACGGGTCAAGAGACAGATACACCGTCTGTAAAAGCATCCGCCCCTGTTCCGGGGATCGAACTGTCTCGGTCTCCATGCGAAAGTCTGAAGCTTGAGGAGCCCCCACGGGCCGTGAAGCCAGGACAATTCTCCGGTTTGTTGTTCCGCTCATATGCAATCCCTCTCTCTTTTCGTGACTCGCGTCAAGTTGTGAAGCAAATTGTCCTAGCGCGCAGTCCAGCCCAAGTCAATGTCCAGCGCCGCGCCGGTTATACCTGCGGCGGCATCCGAACACAGGTACATCACCAGCGAAGCTACCTCGGACGGTTCCAGCATCCGGCGGATGGCGGCGGGTCCAAGCATGATCTTTTGAACCACGTCCTCGTCCGAAAGGCCGTTTAGACGAGCCTGATCCGCAATTTGCTTTTCAACCAACGGAGTGCGAACGTAGGCGGGACATATGGCATTGCAGGTGATGTTGTTTTCGCCCATTTCGAGCGCTATAACTTTCGTCAATCCCAACACCCCGTGCTTGGCCGAGATATAAGCCACCTTGAAGGGCGACGCCACCTTGCCGTGGACCGAGCTGACGTTAATAATCCGGCCCCACTTCTGCTGGATCATGTGCGGCAATGCATACTTGCAGCAAAGGAAAGTTCCAGTAAGCATAACGCCAATCAGAGTGTCCCAGCGCTCTTCGGGGTAATCCACCACAGGTGCCACGAATTGCAGGCCTGCATTGTTGACCAGGATGTCGAGTCGGCCAAATCTTCCCATGGTGGCCTCCACGAGATGACGTACGTCGCCGGGCTGGGAAACACTTGTCGCAACGAAGAGACAGTCTGCTCCAGCTTCTTGAAGTTTCGTCGCGGCTCGTTCTCCACCGGAAGACTCGACGTCGGCAATCACGCAGTTCACGCCCTCCCGCACGAGCATCTCCACGATGGCGAACCCAATCCCGCTCGCACCACCTGTCACGATCGCAACTTTCCCCTTCATAACGTGCTCCTTGCGATACTACCGTCCACTGGTTGGCTGTGCCGGGGTTTCCGACGGTTACGCTTGACGATAGCGCAGATACATTGGGTGGAAGGTCACACCAAAATCCGGCAAATGAAGATTCCAAGTCTATTCCGAACTGATGAAAGGAAGTTGGATACTGTCGGCTCGGCCCGGCATCGCGCGATGCTCTTGCGCCTCCAGCTCATCCTGGTTCTAAGTTAGAACCGACGAACTCAGTTTTGTCAAAGACGGGTGTCTCACATGATTGCAGCGGTGACCGACCCTGAATACCGCGCGGAACGGGGTCTTCAACTTTTGCCAGCGGGCCGAAGCATACTACTTGCATCCATCGGGCGCGAGCATTACTGGCCATCGGTGCTGAACAGTCTAAACCCTCCAGGCTTGCAAAGAACATCAGTACGAAAAATCCGTCCCGGAAACGCCGCAGCGTTGAGGAGGCTTCCCGGCATCAATGGTAGTCGGTTTGTGAAGTTCTGTCTGAGAAGGTATAGGTTTTGGAACGGCTCATTTCATTAGAATTGAACGTTCGTTTTCAGTGAGACACAACGCATGATTAGCGACGCCTCTCCGTATGGGAATGGCGAGCATTCAAGGGACTTAGCCGTTTCAAAAGGCTATAGCGGCAGTTCGATTTTCGACACCCCTTTTGATACACGACCTGTGAAGATCCGGATAGACTTTGGATTCCCGGAGTATCCACGGCCAACCGGCCAGCTGAAAGCTAACACTTGGGCAACAGCTGGAACAGGCTACGCGAGTGTGGAGGATTTGGTACGGAGACAGCAACGCAGGTTCTTGGAATGCCTTTAGATATGCTTGACTGGTGCAAACTACCTGAGCGCGTCTTCAATGAGCATGATATCCATCCGCATCATTTACCGCCGTCGTCCTCTTCTGATACGTTCCAAAAACCTGCCAGAATTGCACTCTGAAGCGCATATTCAGAGGTGCCCAGAGTGATCTGATCAGGCCGTTCCAGAAACAGGTGTTATTGGAAGGCGACGGGCGCGGTGTGCGCGGCATCTACAACCGGGCCGAATATGGGACCTTATTCTCACAGCCGTACTCCTACTGTTGTCACCCCCGGCTTCCACTCAAAGCCGGACACCGGTCAGGAAGGCCTGCACTCATTGCAGGA
>Ga0326727_10025149_pt1 | contig 11191 bp, 11 predicted proteins | sample MB2enrmetagenome_FD_207643 | JGI IMG/M metagenome (GOLD analysis project Ga0326727, IMG submission 207643) | Lab enriched peat soil microbial communities from McLean, Ithaca, NY, United States - MB29MY | ecosystem: Environmental > Terrestrial > Soil > Wetlands > Peat | place: USA: New York... | reverse complement strand
TTGTGACTCAAACGCGCCAGGCGTTGCTGCTCGGCCTCGCCTTCAACCTCTACAGGCTGAGACCGTCGCTATTTATCACGAGGATGTCAACAGAGCCATGATACCTCTGGTCAGCCGCCCGCCTCGCCCTTCCGCGGCCATATCGCGGGTGGTGGAAGATCCCTGCAACCCCGCGCGCAGGATTCCCGCCCCATTCGCCGTTAAACCCTGTAAGCTGTATTTGTTGCTTCCTCTTCGCCGGAATTCCCCCGTCGAATCCGGCAGAACCTGAATCCCCCATCGGCTTCTTCAAAGGAGAGAATCATGGAACCCGAAAACACCCAGCAGCCAGACGAGACCCATCACCACAAGAAACCCACCCCGCCAACTCCCCCGCCGCAGCCTCCCGCGCCGCCCACGCCGCCCCAGCCGCCCACGCCGCCCCAGCCGCCCACGCCGCCTCAGCCGCCGGCTCCGCCCCAGCCGCCCACGCCCGGCTCCACGACTTACACCCTGCTCACCGAGCCGGATCAGGGCCTCACCACGATCTACAACCTGCTCTCCTCGGCCAAGAAGTCCATCGACATGACCATGTACGAGCTGAACGACCCGCAGGTCGCCACCATCCTCACCACGGCGGCGGCCAACGGCGTCACTGTCCGCGTCATCCTCGACCAGAACAACGAGAAGGCCAGCAACACCCCCGCCTACAACACGCTCACCGCCGGCAAGGTCGCCGTCCACTGGGCCAACCCGGCCTACGCCTGCACCCACCAGAAGACCATCACCATCGACGCGGCCACCTCGGCTATCATGACCCTCAACCTCACCCAGGACGACTACGCCACCACGCGCGACTTCGCGGTCATCACCAACGACCCCGCCGACGTGGCCGCCATCGAAGCCACCTTCAACGCCGACTTCACCGACGCCGCCATCACCCCGCCCACCGGCGACAACCTCGTCTGGAGCCCGACCAACTCCCGCAGTTCCCTCACCACCCTCATCGAAGGCGCAGCCAAATCCCTCCTCATCTCGCAGGAGGAGTTTGCCGACACTGCCATCCAGACTCTTGTCGAAGCGGCCCTCAGGCGCGGCGTGGCCGTCACCCTGGTCCAGGAGAACGCGGGCGGAAAGTACTCCCCCGTCCTCAACGCGCTCAAGAGCGCCGGCGCCAGCATCGCCACATACAGCTCCCGGACCGGCTATTACATCCACGCCAAGACCGTTCTGGCCGACTACGGAACACCGCAGGCCATGCTCTTCGTCGGCAGCGAGAACTTCTCCACCTATTCGCTGGACAAGAACCGCGAACTGGGCGTGATTCTCTCCGATCCCGGCTGCATGGCGGGCGTTGAAGCGGCCATCACCGCCGACTACAACGGGGGAACCAAGTTCTGAGCGGCTGCCAGCAGCTTGCTCGGAGTGAAGGCGATAGTGTTTTCAGGCAATGCGCTCCATCCTCCCGCGGGCCGCCGGAAGGGCTCGCGGAGGAATGGAAGGCCCGAAATCCCTCCTTGCGCACGTAGGCACATTGGCGTGTCCCAACCCTCTTCGCATCCCGCAACCGTTATCATCGGTATTGGGATGGCCGCGAAACGCCGCGGCTGCTTTCCTCTTGCCCGCTTGCGTTCCGGCCGGGCGTTCGACAAACTTCCGCGCCTCATGGAGGACGGCGCCACCCTGTGCTGCGCCATCCCCATCGTCGGCGCCCGAATCGACCTGTTTTTGGGAGTCTGACCCGCCATGAACGACATTTTCTGGATCAAGGGCAATCCGCCCGCGGCGCTGGCCATCGTGCTTCGCCCGCGCGGCGACGAATGGCTGGAGGACGATCTGCTGAGGATGAAGCAGAGCGGCATCCAAACCCTTGTTTCGCTGCTCGAAAGGAAAGAGTCCATGCTCCTCGGCCTGGATGAAGAACACCCGATTGCGGACCACATTGGACTGCAATTCCTCTCTTATCCGATTCCCGATACCGAGATTCCATCCAATGTCGCCGCCTTCCAGACCTTCGTTTCCGGCTTGGCCAATCGCCTCAGAGCCGGCGAGCGCGTCGGGGTCCATTGCCGGGGAAGCATCGGCCGGTCCACCGTCACCGCGGCCTGCGCGCTCATCCACCTGGGCTGGGCGCCACGCGCAGCCCTCGATGCCATTCAAGCGGCCCGGGGATGCATGGTTCCCGATACACAGGAGCAGGAGGACTGGATTCTGCACTACAAGGCCAGACCGTGACCGCCCTCCTTACCGCGCCTGTCGTGAATCTCGCCTTTGCTCACCGCTGGCAGGCCGAAATTCTCCCGGCGCGCCCCCTCATCCTGCCCGCCCGCCACCTCGTCTATCCCCGCATGGCCGAGGAGGTCGAGCGCGGCGCCCTGGAGATACTCATCCGGCCCACCACCGAGCCGGTCGATGAATCGACCCTGAAGCCTCTGCTGGACGCGCGGTCCTCGCCCTCCGCCGCGGAGTTTCTGGCCACCTGCGCCCTGGGCTTCCTCAACACCGCTGTTCCCACCGGCATCTGGTCCACCCCCAACCCGGAAGAGATTTGCGCCGTCTCCGGCGGCTACGCCTATCTGATCGACACCACCGCTCCGGAGTGCTTCACCATGCTTGCCTACCGGCCGGTGCTGGAGGTTCGACCGCTGCCCGCGCAGGGCCTGCTGCTCTTCGCCAGCCATCGTTCCATCCTCGCCTGGGGCCGCGACGGCCAAGCCTGGCAAGCGGATAAGCTCTCTTCCGAGGGCATCGCCATTGTCTCCATCGACGGCAGTGTCCTGCGCGGCCTGGGCTGGGACCTCTTCACCGGCCAGGAAGTTCCCTTCGCCCTCGACCTGCGCACGGGTCTGCGCATTCCCTGACCACACTCCCGGAACCGACTCCATAGCTCCAGCAACTTGCAAAGCCTGCGCCATTGAAGAAGGGACCAAGGAGCGAGCCAGCTTCGAGACGGATTGCGCATGGGAGGTCCCCGGCGCCCCTCGCGGCTGCATTGACGCCCCGGCCCGGCGGGGTTGAGGATAGAGAGTGGGCTAACCTGCCTCATCCCCGGAGAGGAGTCTACCGCATGCCTCACGAATCGAGCGCTCTGGAGGACAAGCCGAACGACAAGCCGGACGGCAGCTTGATCCCGCCCCGGCCGCTCCCGGACGGAGCCGATGATTTTTCCAACCGGGTGCATAGCTTGCTGGACGGCCAGCCCAAGGACGATGAGACTGTCGCCCAGGCCCTGGACGGGATGGAGGATATCTTCGACCTGCTTGCGGCCGGGCTCTACAGCATGGCTTCCATGCTGCTCGGCGAGGGCGAGGAAAGCATTCGGGCGGTGGAGACGGCGATTGCCAACGCGGAGGTTTCGGCCTGCCAGAATCCCGTCGAGGCGCGCCAGAACAGCCGCAGGGCGTTGTGCGCAGCGGCTCTGGAGACCGTTGCGCGGCGCGATCCCGGCAGCCTGGCCGCGCCCGAGGGCCTGGAGCGGGCGTCTACCTGCATCGAGGACGACGACCTCGACGCGGCGCGGGAATCGGGCGAAGAGCTGCTGAGGATGCTTGCCGGGCCGGATCGGGACCGCGTGCGGAGCTGGCTCGAGGGTCTGCCCGCCGCACAGCGCACCATCTTTGTGTTGCGCGCCGTGGCCGGGTTCACGCCGGCGGAGACCGCTGGGCTGCTGGCTGCCCACGGCGGCCCGCGCGCTGCCGGATGGACAGAAGATGCGGTGCGCGAGTTCTGCCGCCAGGCGCTCTGTTCGCTGGCCTCGCTGCTGATTCAGGCCTCCACGGCTCGGTGAGCCCGGTTTTGGCAGGCAGATTTCGCCTCCAGCCGTGCAAAGCCGCGTCGCCCCTTTGTCCGATACACTTGTATTGAGAACCCTGCCGCCCTTGCCGCGCATCCATCAGGAGTGATTGGCGTCGGGCTTTACCGTTTCGCCGTGAGTGAAAGAACCTTGATTTTGTTCGAGCGTCTTGAAGAGAACACGATCCGTCGCTGCCTCTGCGCCCTTTTTGGCCTCGCGCTTTCGGCTTGCGGCGGAATGGCCGCGCAGTCGCTGCCCAGTCTGCCCGCCGGCCAGTCCTCCGCGGCGGGCGCGGCCAGCTTTCAAGGCAGCGTGGCCACGGGCGAAGCCTCGCCGCAGCCCATCGATCTCTCTCTCGACGAGGCCATCCAGCGGGGTCTCAAGGCAAACCTGGGAATCATCCTGAGCGGCGCGCAAACGGCGGGGGCGCGCGGAGAACGGCTCAGCCAGCTCCAGTCGCTGCTGCCCTCGGTGGATGCGAGCGCCAAGGAGACCGTGATGCAGATCGACCTGCCCGCCGAGGGGTTGCGCATTCCCGGCTTTCCCGCCATCATCGGACCCTTCGGCTTCACCGATCTGCGGGCCTCACTCAGCTGGTCGCTGGTGGACGTGGCCTCGCTGCGCAACTACCTGGCCGCGCGCCACAACTTTGCCGCCGCCCAGCTCTCCGCCGAGGATGCTCGCGACCTGGTGGTGCTCACCGTGGGCAACGCCTATCTGCTGGTCCTGGCCGACGAAGCGCAGGTCTCGAGCGTGGAAGCGCAGGCAGCCACGGCCAAAATCTCGCTCGACCAGGCGATCGCCAATCACCAGGCGGGCACGGCGCCGCTTCTCGATGAACTGCGCGCCCGCGTGGATTCGCAGTCCATCGATCAGCAGTTGATCGTGGCCCGCAACGCCCTCGAAAAGGACAAGCTGGCCCTGGCGCGCGCCATCGGCCTGCCCCTGGCGCAGAGCTTCACGCTCGCCGACAAGGCGCCCTATCAGGCCTTCGATCAACTCGACGTGGACGCTGCCATTCGCGAGGGTCACGCGAGCCGCAAGGACCTGGCGGCCATGGTTGAGCAGACCAAGGCAGCCGAAGAGCAGCGCAAGGCCGCCACCGCCGACCGGCTGCCCACACTCGAGTTCAACGGCGACTACGGAGACATCGGCACCACGCTCTCTCACTCGCACGGTACCGGCGATGCCGCGGGCACGCTGAGCGCGCCGCTCTTCAAGGAGTTCGGCTTGCGCGGCGAGGCCGAGATCGCCCAGGCGCAACTGGACGCCGCGCAGGCCCGGCTGAGCGACAAGAACGCGCAGGTGGACGCGGATATTCGCGACGCCTTGCTGGATATTGCCTCGGCGCAAAAGCTGGTTGAGGTCGCCCGTTCCTCGGTCGAGCTGGCCAATGAGGCTCTCAGCGAGGCCCAGCAGCGCTATGCCAACGGCGTCAGCGACAATCTGGCCGTCAGCCAGGCAGAGCAATCCGTGGCCCAGGCCGACAACCAATACGTGGCCAGCCTTTACCGGCACAATGTGGCCAAGCTCAGCCTGGCCCGTGCCCTGGGCGCGGCCGGGAACTACAAGAACTATCTGGGAGGAAAGTAGACGTGGCGGATTACACTCCAGTACCAGCCCCAACGGAGCCGGATGAAGCCAGCGAGAACCCGCAGCCGCAGTCCCGCCGCAGGGTCATTGCCGCGGTGGTGGTTGTGGTCCTCGCGGCGGTCGCGGTGGCAATTTGGTGGCACGGAACCTTCACCGAGAACACCGACGACGCGCAGGTCAACGGCCACCTGATCCAGGTCAGCTCGCGCATCAGCGGCCAGGTTCTGAGGGTCGAGGTGAAAGAGAACCAGATGGTGAAAGCGGGCGACCTCATCGCCGAGCTAGACCCCGCGGACTACCAGGTTGCGGTGGAAAACGCCGAGGCTGCCCTCGCCAGCGCGGAGGCCAACGCCGCGGCCGCCAGCGTGGCCGTGCCCATCACCACCGTCAACACCGGCAGCAACCTCACCGCGGCCGGCGCCGATGTGAGCGGCACACAGGCCGGCATCGAGCAGGCCCAGAACCAGCTACAGGCCGCGCACGACCGCGTGGGTCAGGCCAAGGCAGCCAACATCAAGGCCCAGGCCGATCTGGCCCGCTACAAGCCGCTGGTCGAGAAGGATGTGATCAGCAAGCAGCAGTTTGACGCCGCCGTGGCCGCCGCCGACGCCGCCAAGGCCGCGCTCTCCGACGCCCGCGCCATGGAGCGCGCCGCCGGCGATGCCGTGAAGGTGGCCAGCGAACGCCTGGCGCAGGCCCAGGCCCAGTTGAAGTTCGCCCAGACCGGCCCTGAGCAGGTGGCCGCGCAGAGCGCCCGCGCACGTCAGGCACAGGCCATGGTTCAGCAGGCCCAGGCGCAACTGGACATGGCCGAACTCAACCTCAGCTACACGAAGATCGTGGCTCCCGCGACGGGTATCGTTACCCGCAAGAGCGTCGAGATCGACCAGAACATCGCCGCCGGCCAGAACCTGCTCACGCTGGTCTCGCTGGAAGACCTCTGGGTGACGGCCAACTTCAAGGAGACGCAGCTGCGCCACATGGCCGCCGGACAGCCGGTGGAGATTGAAGTGGACTCGACCGACAAGACCTATCGCGGCGCTGTGACCCAGATCGGCGGCGCGACAGGGTCAGTGCTTTCGCTGTTCCCGCCGGAGAACGCCACCGGCAACTACGTCAAGGTAGTCCAGCGCGTCCCGGTGCGCATCGACTTCACCGATCTAAAGGACGAAGACCCGAACCACGAGCTCAGGCCGGGGCTCTCGGTCGAGCCGAAAGTCCGCGTGAAGCAGTAGAAAAGCAGCGTGTGGCCTCCGGCTTCGAGCTAGGGCATAGTTTTCAGGCTCGTGCAAGCGTCCTGGTCTCCGCCGCTGCACGCCTCTTGATACCAGACGCGCGCCTGGTCATTGTCCTGGGTCACGCCCTGGCCATCTTTGTAAGAATCGCGGACACTGGTGCATCCCTCCGTATCTCCGCCATCGCAAGCCTTCTGATACCAAAATCGCGCCTGGTCAAAGTCCTTCGTTACGCCGTAGCCATTCTGGTAAAGAACGCCCAGGTTGATGCATCCGGACATATCTCCGCCGTTGCAGGCCTTCTGACACCAGTAGCCCGCGTGGACAATGTCTGGACTCCCGCTCTGGCCAGGCTGGCAGAGAACTTCGAGCGCGCCGCATCCGTAACCGTTTCCACCGTTGCAGGTCTCTTGATACAAGGCGCGCGCCTTGGCACTGTCCTCGGTCACGCCCAGGCCATTCTGGTAGAGAACGCCGAGATCGTAGCATCCGACCGCCTCTCCGCCGCCGCAGGCCTTTTGATACCGGGTTCGCGCCTGGGCATAGTCCCTGTTGCCACCCTGGCCATTTTGGTAAAGAACGCCGAGGTTGACGCATGCGGACATTTCTCCGCCGTCGCAAGCCTTTTGAAACAAGGAGCGCGCCTGGGCATAGTCCTGAGTGACGCCCTTGCCGGTTTCGTAAAGACTGCCGAGATCGGAGCATCCATCCATATATCCGCCGTCGCAAGCCTTCTGATACATGACGCGCGCCTGGGCATAGTCCTGGGCCACGCCGTAGAGGCCATCTTGGTACAAATAGCCGAACCAGACGCATCCCTCCATATATCCGCCGTCGCAAGCCTTTTGATACAGGGTTCGCGCCTGGGCAGGGTCAAAGTTCCCCCCTAGGTCGTGCTGGTAGAAAATGCCGAGGCGGGTGCATCCCCTCAAATTTCCGCCGTCGCAGGCCTTTCGATACCAGGTGCGCGCCTTGGCATAGTCCTGGGTCACGCCGTAGCCACGGTCGTAGAAGACGCCGAGGTTGCCGCATCCGCTCATGTTTCCACCGTCGCAAGCCTTTTGGAACAGGGGCCTCGCCTCGGAATATCGCTTCTGAAGGGAAAGCACAAGAGCTTGCTGCTCCGCGTCCGCAGGGCTCAGCTGCGGGCCAGAGTTTCGTCCCGCGACAAAGACCGCGACCAGGATCACCGCAACCGGCGCCAGAACTGCCAACGCTTCCCATGCCCATACGGGCATTCGTCTTGCGAGCCCCTGCCGGCGCTCTTCCGGCTCAGGCTGCGCCTCTTCTGCCGCGGCGCGGCGCAAGCGCTCTTCCTCCGCGAGGCGGGCGCCTTCAGCGACTGCCCTCTTCTCTTCTTCCTCCTTTACACGCCGCGCCTCCTCGGCCGCGACCTGGCGGCTTCGCTCTTCCTCCGCGAGGCGGGCGCTTTCAGCGATCACCCTCCTTTCTTCCTCTTCCCTTACACGCCGCGCCTCTTCGGCCTCGGCCTGGCGTAGGCGCTCTTCCTCCGCGAGGCGGGCGCTTTCAGCGATCGCCTTCTTCTCCTCCTCTTCCTTTACACGCTGCGCCTCTTCGGCCGCGGCCTGGCGGCTTCGCTCCTCCTCGGCGAGGCGGGCTTCCTCGGCAATCTTCTTGTCCCCTTCCTCCTTTTCACGGCGAGCCTTGTCGGCGGCCACCGGCCCTGCCGCCAACTCCTCTTGCTCTGTCTCCGGCGGCGCCGGCTCGTCAGGTCGTTTACGCTCATCGGCTTCCCGATGAGTCTTTTCACGAGCGAGGTCTTCCTGCTCCCGCTGTGATCGGGCGAGTGCCTGCGCCGCTCGAATGCGCTTCACCTGGGTCTTGAACCCATCCAGTATCTCGGCCTTGACCCTGGCCCATTTGGAATCGCTCTCCGTATAGTCGATCAGCGGCATCGAGCCGGGAACCATCTGGCGATCCGCAAGAACCGGGTACTCGCTCCAATCGCAGGGCTCCACCAGGACTGGCACGATGATCGTCTGCCCCAGCCTGGCGCGTTCCGCGATCCGCGACATCTCGTGCTGCTCGATGAACTCCGAGTTCAGAAACGCCTGGCTGACGATAAGAAGGGCGATCTGCGACTGATCGATCTCCGCCCCGATCTGCCTCCTGAATTCGTCGCCGGGTTTTAGATCCCGGTCGAACCAGAAGACGACATTCTGCCTCTTCAGCGATTCCATGAGGAAGGGAACCAGGTTGAACCTGTAGTCCCGGTCCAGCCATTTCGCGTCCTCGCGCGCGTAACTGACAAAGACGCGCGTGAGCTCATCGGAGGCGCCTGTATTGATGCCTGAGTCCATCGAGCATAGGCTCCTGACTGTTTGAATTCCGTGCTGCCGCGGGCAACCTCAGCATCGGTTCCCGTACATCTGGCTGCCGGGGTGTCCGGTGTCGCACTGCGGGCAGCTTTTCATTCGTTCGCCCAGTTTCTATGAGGGTTCGGCAGTGCCAACATTGTGCCACCACACGCCGAAGAGCGCAATGGAAATGGCTCGGTACATGACCGGTCGCTGCGAGCAATGCGGCCGGGAGAGAACAGGGCTCGCCCAAAGGCTATCGCCTATACTTCTCACAGCGGGAGATTCAGCAGCCCGGGCGAGGCCGGGGACCAGCGATGAACCCTGAGTGGCACAAGCAACACAAGATGCCGGACAAGGCGACCGAGAAAGAGCGCATCGAGTGGCATCTTGAGCACGCAAGGAACCGCGCGTGCAGGCCGGTCCCCGAGGACCTTCTGGCGAAGATGGAGAAACGGGGAGCGCCCCGGCGCGCATCGGCAAGCGGCGAGCATGAATGAATTCCGAGAGGTGCGAAGCGTTGATGGGACCGCCGCAGCGCTTGGCAGTCCCGATGAAATCGATGGGGATCTGCCGCAGTCTGCGGCAAACTGGCACCCAATGCGAGTCTTAGGGATCGATTGCGAGAACGAGGTTACGGGGTTCGCCGTGGTGGAGTCCCGCGACGACGAACGGCAGTCTCTGCTGGTGTACAGGGCGATGGGGGCGATCCGGCTGAAGAAGGCTCTGACCACGGCGGCGCGGCCTCGCCATTAAACGGCTCAATGCGGGGTCCCTGCCGCGCGAACCTTGCGCGGTGGGGTAGAAGCAAGTCTGGGCCATGGACATAACTTACATCCCCATGGCGCGCGGCTTCGTCTATCTGGCCGCGGTCGTCGGCTGGTTCAGCCGCTACGTGCTCTCGGGGCGCGTATCGATCGCCATGGATGTTAGCTTCTGCAGGCCTTTGGTATAGTTCTGGAGGGGAATCGCGCGATCGGCATGCCCAGCGGCTTGGGGAAGATTGTCCAGATAGGCTCGCAGACGTTCGGGTTGGTGGGAGAAATCCGCAAGTTGGCGGCTCATCGCCTTCAACGTACCGCCGCGCCATCGCAAGCGCCAGAAAAATCGCGACCAAGGAATTTATGTTATAACACAGTAGTACTAGAACCTGTTATTAACTTTGAGGAGCGGCGAATGTTGCCCGAATGCTCAAAACCTGCGTAAACTGCACTTCCTGCGAGATGTGGCACGGATTGCAATTGCGGTTTCCATCTGAGTCCGAGTCATTTTGCAAAAGCCGCGCTGATTCCATTGGGTTTACGCGGGTAACCCATCTTTCGAGCCCTTGCTGCTCGCGGGGTGACAAGCATGCAGCCATGCAGGCTCCGTGCGACGACCCGTTGATCGTGCGGCGGAGGTCGAAGCGGACTCTTGATTGCCGGCTTGCGAGGCAACCAGTCTGCCGCCTCAGGTAGGATATGGCGTGTGGGCCATAGCCTCCGAGCCCGGATGGCGAAACTGGCAGACGCAGCGGACTTAAAATCCGCAGGCCGCAAGGCCGTGGGGGTTCAAATCCCCCTCCGGGCACCATTGAAATCAATCATATATAGCGATTGCCTTTCTCCATCTGATACGTCCAAGTAGTGCTGGTGCCACTTCTGGTGCCGCTTTGTTCCAACTATGCTAGCGTCGCATCAGGAGGACGGTTTCCATGCTGAGAAAGGTGGTTCGCAAGGAGCGAGGAGTCTTTGAGAAAGTGCCAGGATCTGGCATCTGGTGGATTCGCTTCAAGGTGGACGGGTCGAGCACCGTGAGAAGGTGGGACGCCGCGGCGATGCCATGAAACTGTATGCCCTGCGGAAGGCCGACGTGGTTCGCGGCGTGAAGCTGCCGGCGAACATGAAGCACAAGGGCGTCAAATCTGGCGTAATCGCCCAGGAAGCCATCGACTGGTACATCAACCACGAACGCAGGGACGTGCGGAATTTCAAGGGCAGGATGAAGTTCATCCTGGAGGCTTTCGGCGAAAGGATCGCCGATGAGATCAAGCCATCCGAGATCGATACCTAGATTGGCGCCCACGAATGGGCTCCGGCAACCAAGAACCGGTACAAGAATGTTTTTGGGAAGACGTTCAAGATCGCACTGGCAGACGGCAAGGTTCGAGTGCCGGGCAAATCTTGTACCAGCGGGAATGAGACAAACCGGTATGAGAGGAGCCTGGTATGGCACGAGGAAGAAAGCAGCCTAGTCCTGAGCAGATCGTGAGCCTGCTCGGGCAGATTGAAGTG
>Ga0326727_10025147_pt1 | contig 11191 bp, 6 predicted proteins | sample MB2enrmetagenome_FD_207643 | JGI IMG/M metagenome (GOLD analysis project Ga0326727, IMG submission 207643) | Lab enriched peat soil microbial communities from McLean, Ithaca, NY, United States - MB29MY | ecosystem: Environmental > Terrestrial > Soil > Wetlands > Peat | place: USA: New York... | reverse complement strand
GCGATGGTGGCCAGCGTGGGCAACGTGGGAATCATGCGGTCGGTTTCGAGCTTGGAGAGCAGCGCCGTGGAAAGTCCGGTTTCGCCCGCCAGCCGGGAGAGAGTGAGCCGTTTGCTGTTGCGCAGCGAGCGCAGCTTGAGGCCTATGCAATACGGCTGCAGAGACCATTGAGCATATGAAACAGCCTTGGGCATCGCCAACTCCGGAAAAGTAATGCGGAATCTGTGAACCAGTCTACGCCAGCTATCAGGCGCATGTGGTGCAAGCGGCTTCTGATGCTAATGGGCGGTCGCTGATTTTCGCTGACTGGGGCGGCGCCATTGGGACCCATCGGCAAACTGGACGTCATCGACAATCAGGTTGTCCTTCGTGATGCCATCACAGAAATACACATATCGTGAAGAATCCATCTTGTCATCACGCGAGCCACCGGGCTTAATGTCGCCCGGCGACCCATAGATCACGCTGCCCCCGTCCGAATATAGTCGCAGGGTATAACTAATGACCTCCTTCTTGGAGCGGTTTCTCAACTTGAAGGTGAGATTACGCAGAGAAGGAAACTTCCTGTCGAGCGACGCGTGCAGGTCCACGATCTCAAGCGGGCAGTCAGGGCTGTTGCGAATGATGATTTCGTCGGCGTAATCGGCTGCGAAGTCTGCCTCGGCGAGGTGGGTCTTTTCCCAATACTCATCGATGTTCGGCGGAGAAAAGTACCACTCGCCGCGGTCACGATAGGCCGCGAACCCGAATTTGGATTTCTTCTCCTCACCGTTGATTGCGACCAATCCTTCACCTTGAATGAACCACCACCTACTCTCTGGAGGCATATTTAGTATTTCTGTGCTGAAACTATAGTTTTCATAGGTAAAGGCAGTTAAGGGCATGGTTCGCATTTGGTCGACGATGCACTGTCTTTGCGCCGTCGTAATGATGTGATTACCCGTTCCCCCTCGCCGGTACCGACCGAGCATCGATGCAACGACATCCCATTTGCCATCTCTCTGAGCCTTGGTGTAAACAGCCAAGCGCGCCTTGAGCGAAGGTATCAGGGAGTCCGGTAGTTTCCCGCGCTCAGATATCGACTGGCCTCCGGCGGAGCATAGGCAGAAGCTCAGAAAGATGGTTAAAAGGCCGCTTCGCCGCATAGCCCGTCCTCCTGAACTGGCCGAATTGACTGCATCTACTTTACCGCCACCGGCTGCAGCCACGCGCCATTGCCCGCCGCGTCCCACACGTCGAAGCGCACCCACTTCTTGCCGCGCGCGTCGAATGGGATGCGGAAGGTTCTTGTGCCGAAGGGCTCGGTATCGGTGAGCCGGATGATCTTGCGGTTCAGCTTTGCGCCGTCGCTCCAAACCAGCTCCGCAAATTCCAGCGGGAAGGTGTATTCGATGCTGGCCGTGTAGACGCTGTTCGCGCCCGCGCCTTCAATGCCCCATTTGTGGAAGAGAATTTCCCCCGTGGTGCCGAAGAAATTGCCGTTGCGAATGCCCTCGACGACCGGCGCCCAGCTCTCGTTGTAGGCCGGTACCTTGTCCAGCTTCAGGTAATTGATCGCGAGCATCGGATAGGTCTCGTCGCTCGGGACCTTCATGTAGGTGTCGCCCTCGGCCAGCATGAACTTGGGTTTGAGCGCCCAGTTGCTCATGTCGTCGTTGACACCGAAACACCGCACTTCGCACAGCCGTTGCTGCGATAGATCGACCGGCAGCGACTCCCACGATCCGCCGATGAAGCGGTCGCTCAAAAAGAAGTCCTGATCCTTATAGACGTCGGGTACATGGCCGAGCTTTTGGTGCGCGGATGCGCCACCCAGAGGATGCCCTGCTCGCGATTGATGAAATTCTCTACGTCCTCAACCGAGCCCAGATGGTAGACGTGCCCGTAGGTGGGGTCGTTCTCCTCGAAGGTCTGATCTGCGGGCCGCGGCGTGGCATGCGAGAAATACACCGGCTTGGGCAGCATCAGGTACCAGTGGCCGCCGAGATACACGTTCACCTCTTCGGCGGGGATGACGAGAAAGTCTTTGTCGCTCATCTTGCGCGCGCCTTCGAAGTAGAGCTTCTGCTCGGGAAAGCGCTTGGGGCCGGGATCGGCAAGGTCGGAGTCGTCGTGAAAATCGGCGAGATAGACGATGTTGATGCCGAGGCCGCGGAAGACCGGAACCCACGTAGGCATGAAGTCCGATGTGCCGCGGTCGCGGATCATCTCGTTGAAGTCGAGATGGAAATGGCCGGTAACGGTCTTGAAGCCGGGCACGGGTTTGTAGGCGTCGTCGTGCGTGTAAGCCATCACCTGCGGCTGCGTCGGTCGCGCGCTCTCCGCGCTCAGGTAGTAGTACACCGGCATGTGTTGCAACGTGCCCGGAGGCGCGTTGTAGAGCGCGTAATTGTAGACTTGCGACCGCGCCACGTGCACGCGGCGGTTCCACACTTCGTCGCTCACGCCCCATGGCGCGTAACCTGTGCCGTGCTCGGGCTGCATCACGCCCAGCGAAAATGAGTGATCGCTGTCCTTGCGGTAGTACACGTAGCCCAGGTTGACCTCATTTTCGCGCGCAAAGAAGAATTTATGCGGCTCAGGAAAGATGGCCAGCGAGCCCGCGCCGGCATCGAGAATCTCCAGCCGGTTGCGCGCCTCAAGATCTACCGGCTGCTCATTTACGTCGCCGCCGAACGCGTACTGCTGCCACTCCTGCGCATCGTCGCGCCATTCGAGCTTGGTGTTTGCGCCGATCGCGAAGCCCTTCAGGCCGGCTTTGTAAATGTAGGCCACATCTTTGACGTCGGTCCTGGCCACCGCCTCCTGGCGCAGCAGGTTCGAGCCTTTGTACGCGGTGAACTCCAGGTCGCCCGAAAAAATGCCGAGTGTGAGGCCGTTGTAGATCACGCTCGCGCGGTCGCCGTCGCTTTCCACGCGGCAGGCACTCGCGCTGTAACTCACCGTGGCGCGCTTCACCTCATCGGGAGTGCGACCCGGACCTACAAGATGCGAGTCGTGGCCGGGAATCTCCAGCGGCGCATCCCAGAAAACGTTCCATTTGTACTCTTCCTCGGCCTCGGGCGTGTCATTGTGGAGGCGCTTCAGAATATCGAGTTCGGTCGTCGAGATGCGGCGGCGGCCAGTGGTCACCTGAAACTCCGGCTCCAGATTTTTGCCCAGAACAATCCATGCGCCGCCGGTTTTCTGGGCAGCCAGCTCCTCAACCACCGGTTGCCCGTCGCGCAGCGCAAACCGCGCGCGGTTCTGCTGGCCATGTTCGCCCGGCCAAACCATTTCAACGCCACTGCGGCTCGCGGTCACGCTCACGCCGGCGATCGGCTTCCAAACCTTCATGTCGCAGCTCTGCGCCTGCGCCACGGCCGCGCCCGCGCACAGCACCACCATCCACGCCATATGGCCGAATCTCATCTGCATCTCCTCTGTTCTGCTCGCGATGTATCTTTCGCTATCGGTTCTTCGTTCGCGCAACACCATGCGCCGCGCATCATATCTTCACAAAGATCTTTCTGCGGTAGAGCAGCCACACCGGCAGAAAGCAAACTGCCGTGTAGGCCACCACATAGGCAAACGATCTCCATCCTGGATCCGGGATGTGCATGAAAACGTGCTGGAACACATAGCGAAGCGGGTTCGAATGCTTCCCGGCGTCGGTGAAGTGAATTTGGGCGAGAAGCACGTACAGCTCGTCGCCGATGACAAATGCCACGATAGCGTTCGAGCCGAAGACCAGCCATGGCCAGGCCAGCGCTTTGCTCCACCCTTTCTGGCCCCATCCACGCTGCTCCATCGCCCAATAGAGTAGCGCCAACAGGAGCAGTGAGAATCCCGCCGCAACCAGCACGTAAGAGCTGGTCCACATCTTTTTGTTCAGCGGGAACCAGAAGGCCCATAGATATCCCATGGCAAGACATGCGGCCGCGCCACCAATCAGGCCCAGCGTTTTGATCCTCGTGGGCAGCAAGCCTTTGAGCCATAGGCCCGTAAGCAGGCCCAGCAGCGCCGTCCCGATGGCGGGAATATCGCTCAGCAAGCCCTCGGGATCGCGCGTGTTGTGGGGATTGCGCGGGTTCTCATCCGTAGACTCCTCGTATAGATGGCCGGGCATGAGTTGGCGGTCGAGCCAGGCCACGATGTTCTGATCCTTGTCGAGAAAGGCAACGTCGCGGCCGGGCACGCCCGCTCCCGGCACCGGAACCCACCGCACCAACGCCCAATAGCCAACCAACAGGAGCACGAGCAGCATCACTTTTGTCCACGCGCGCCGGTCCCACAGATAAAGAAGCGCCACGATCAGATAGCAGACGGCGATGCGCTGCAGCACTCCGTAAATGCGCCAATGTTGGAGATGAAAGTGGGGAAACCCGTTGATAAAGACGCCCAGCAGAAACAAAATGACTGCGCGGCGCACCGCGTGACCTAGGAGTTTCGCGCGCGAGTCGCCGCGCCGCAGCCGCGCCTCGGTCGAAAACACGATCGAGACGCCCACCACGAAAAGAAACGTGGGAAAAACCAGATCGGTGGCCGTGAATCCGTTCCAATCGGCGTGTTGCATTTGCGACCACGCGCTGGAAGTGGAGTTGTTCACCATGATCATGAAGGCGATGGTGAGGCCGCGCAGCACGTCAAGCGAAAGCAGGCGTTTTTGAGGCGCCAGGGCAGAAGGCAGTTTGATCATTCGGCTCTCCGTCCGTACCGATTGCTATGACGCTCAATACCCTATCTGCACGGGCCCATCTTCGCCAAGTAAAAAGCCGTTGCGGTTCTCAATGAGCCCGTAGAACCGCGCTACAGCATTTTCGATGCTGGTCTTTACAGGAACTCGGAGGCCAGTGGCTTTGTCCTCAAGAAAAAGCCACCTTGCACAAACTCAAGATGTCGAGATGTGAATCGAAAATGCTTTGAAGTCCGCGATCCGATTCTTTGCGCACAGAAAAAGGCCCGGACCGATCGAGTCCGGGCCTGTTTTGTTGAGCCGGCGGCGCACTACTTCAATATTTCGAAGGTAAGCGTGGTGGTTTTCGTCACGCCTCCACCGGTTCCCGTAATCGTGATGGGATAGGTGCCGGTGGGGGCGGTCCTGGAAACCGTTAGGTTGAAGTGCGCGGAGCCTAAACCCGGCGCCGCGATGGGATTCGGACTAAAGCTCGCAGTCACACCCGAAGGCAGCGCAGAGTACGACAGCGAAATCGCCGCGTTGAAGGAACCGGAGGTCGTGGTCGTCACTGTCGCATAGCCGCTCTGGCCCTGGTCGAGGTATCCCGAGCTGGGCGAAACGGAGATGCTGAAGCTGCCTGGCGGCGCGGCGGTAACCGTGAGTGCAACCGTTGCGGTTGCGGTCGTGGTGCCGCTGGTTCCCGTGATGGTGATGGTGTACGTGCCGGCCGCGACCGTTGAACCCACCACAATCGACATGGCCGAGTTGCCGGTTCCCGTGATCGACATTGGGCTGAAGCTGACGGTCACGCCCGTGGGCGCGCCCGACGCCGACAGCGACACCGCGGATGCGAAGCTGCCGGTTGTGGTGCTGACGATGGTCGCAGTGCCTGAGCCGCCCGCCGCAATGGAAAGCGAGGTGGGCAGCGCGCTCACCGCGAATCCAGCCGTCCCGCTTTTCGCCAGCGCATTGAATAGGCCGGTGCCGTTGGGGCTGCCCCAGCCGGTGGCAAGGTCGTACCCGGATGCTGCCGAGTAGCCGTTGCTACCGCTGGTGATGTCGTGGAAGGCCGTGGTGTACGTCGTGTTGTTGGGACCGGTATCGCCAATCAGATACAGGCTGGGATTGACGAAGCCGAGCGGCCCACTGCCGGTGGTCGCCCGCTGCTGATTCACCAGGGCCAGGTAGCCGGCCCACAGCGGCGCGGCAAAGCTGGTGCCGCCATATTCGTTAGCCGTACAGGTAGTCTGGTCGGCGCACACGTAATAGGTGAAGTTGGCGTTGGCTGATACGTCAGGTCCGTTGCGATAGCTCTGCGAGCAGCTGGCGCAGCTTGCCGCCGCCGTCACCTGCCACGAGGGAATCGCATACTTGTCCGGCGAAATGCCGCCACCGCCGTCTGACCACACGGTTTCAGAGGACCAGGCGCCCGCCGCTGACTTGGTCGACAGGTCCGTGCCGCCCACCGAGGTCACATACGGGTCATCGGCCGGGTAAATCTCCGAAGACGTCGTCCATTTGCTGCTGTCGCCCGCGGCCTGGAACAGGTTCTGGCCCTGCGCCGCGAACTCCTTGAAGTACGGGTCGTCGGTGCCGGGGTCGGCCGGACTCCAGGTCCACGAAGAGCTTAACTGCAGAGGGAGCGGACTATAGGTCGCCATCTTGCCAAAGATGGCCGAGTCGCTCGATCCGACGAACATGACCAGGTGCGTGAGTCCCGGCGCCATGCCCAGCGCCTGCGTCATATCCAGGGTCTGCTCGGTGTCATCGCAGTTGCCGCCGGCTCTCGAGTCCACGCAGCTGGTGCTGGTGCCGTCGGTCGAATACAACGTGATAACACTGCCCGGATAAGTCTGCTTCGCGTTGCTGTAGTACGTCTGCAAATCGGCCAGGTCGGTGCCGTAGTACTCGAGCAATCCCAATGTCTGCCCGCTGCCGGTCAGCGAACCGCCGTAGTAGGCCGCACGCATATCGCTGCCCAGAAATGAGGCCGACGGGCCGGAGCCGGTGGTTGCGCCGGACTTCGATGCGGATCCCTGCGGATTGTGCGTCAGCCCTGCGGGCTTCGGCGTGGAGAAATTGTCTAGGCCATCTACATGCCACAGCGCAATCGAAAGCCCTGTCGTGGGCTCCTTATCGGGTGCGAAAAAGGCGCGGTTCTCGGTGGGATGCTGATACACGCCGAGGCTCACATGAAACGCGCTCTGAATACTCGCCACGCTTCCCGTCACCTGCAGGTTCAACCGGTTCGCTGACTTGTCGACCACGGTGAGGCCGTTCGCCTGGAGGAAGTTGATCACGGAGTCATAGTCCTGCTGGGTCGGCCCGAATTCCGCGGTGAACTGTTCCACCGTGAGGAACTGGTGATACGACGGACTGCTGGGGTCGTAGAGATCCTTGATGAGCTGATTGAGCTCATCCTGGTTGCGAAGCGGCAACGTGATCACGAGACGCAGCGACTGCGATGAGGATAGGTTGCCGATGAAGTGCGCGGTGCCATCCTGCGTGGCCTGGCGCACATGATGCGTCATTACGGTCTGAGCCTGACAGATGCCAAAGCTCAGCGAAAGGCATGCAGCGATCGGGAGCCCAAATGTCTTCAAGGAACGCATGCGGTCTTCTCCTTCATTGCGGTTGCAGTCATGGTAAAAGATCGTCCGCTTTAGCTTTTCGGCTGCCGCGGGGAATTGGACTTTGGCCCTTGGTACATAGACAAGTACGGGAAGAAAATGTCGCGTTCTAGCGAACGAATGCTCCAACTATTCATGCATTTTCAGACGTTCAGACGGCCGTTGTCTATACAAATCGGCAGCCTGAACGCTATTGTTCTGATTACTTTTGGGGCAGATGGACCTGGCCCGGCCTTCGGGCAGAATTCGCGCGTTCTAAACGCTTGAATCAATGCAGAGAGATTCGCGGTTGCCCCGGCCAGAACGTGTCTTTCGCGGTTTTCTCGCTCCCTGGCTCCCTGGTCTCCTAGTCCCTTAGTCCCTGGTCCTTGTTCCCCCGGTCCTTTGTTCCCTTGTTCCCTGCCTTTGATACACTCCCCTTTCAGGTATTTCTCCATCATTTTGGTTGCCATCGTCCGGAGGCTATTGTGCCTGAGTTTAAGCCCTTTGTTCCCGCCGACCAGAATCCGCCGGAATTCACACTCCGCGCCGTCCTGCTGGGCTCGCTTTTCGGCCTCATTTTCGGCGCCGTCACGGTCTATGTGGGTCTTCGCGCAGGACTTACCGTGGCCGCCTCCATTCCCATCGCGGTCATCACCATCAGCGCTCTCCGTTACAAGGGCAAGCCGTCGGTGCTTGAAACCATCATCGTCCAAACCTGCGGAAACGCCGGCCAGTCCATTGCCGCGGGCGTCATCTTCACCCTTCCGGCACTTATCTTTCTCGGCTTCGATCTCGAATACTTCCGCATCTTCATGCTCGCCCTTATCGGCGGATATCTTGGCGTTCTGTTCATGGTTCCTCTGCGCCGCCCGCTCATCGTGGAGGAGCATGGCGTCCTCAAGTACCCTGAAGGCACCGCCTGCGCTGAAGTCATCAAGGCCGGCGCCACCGGCGGATCGACCGCCTCCCGCGTCTTCTTCGGCCTCGGCCTCGGCGCCATCTACGCACTCTTCCAAAACGGCAGCCTCTTTGGCGCCTGGCCCGGCACGCCCGAGTACCAGCCTGACTTCGGAGCGCAGCATGTCCTTAAGGGCGCATCCATCAAGGCCGATGCCACAGCCGAGTATCTAGGCGTCGGCTACATCATCGGCGCCCGCACCGCGGGCATCATGTTCGCCGGCGGCGTAGTCTCTTGGCTCGTCATTATGCCCTTGCTTTATTTCTTCGGCAAGAATCTCACCAATCCCATCTATCCCGGCACGGTCCCGATCGCGCAGATGACGCCCAGCGATCTGTGGGCGACCTACATCAAACCCATGGGCGCGGGAGCCGTGGCTGCTGCCGGGCTCATCACGCTCTGCAAAACTCTCCCCACCATCATCGGCGCGCTGCGCTCCGGTTTTGCACAGATGCGCCACCGCGCAACGACTGTTGCCGAGCCCCTCCGCACCGAGCGCGATCTATCCATGGGCACTGCCGTCCTCGGCTCCGTCTTCCTGGTCCTTCTGATGTTCTTCTTCCTCTGGCTCAAGCCCGTGCCCGGCGCACAGGTCGGACTGCTGGCCAACCTTGGCGCCTCCGTCCTCGTGGTAATCTTCGGATTCCTTTTTGTCACTGTCAGCTCGCGCATCGTTGGTCTCATCGGTAGCTCTGCCAACCCGATCTCAGGCATGACGATTGCCACGCTCATGGCTACTTCGGCCATCTTCCTTGTCAGCGGCTGGACAACCCCGGCCTTCGGCGCGTTAGCCATCACCATCGGCGGCGTGGTCTGCATCGCATCGGCCGAGGCGGGCGACACTTCGCAGGATTTGAAGACTGGTTTTCTTATCGGCGCCACACCTATCAAGCAGCGCTATGCCTTCCTCATCGGCATCGCCGTCTCCACCGTCGCCATCGGCATAACACTCAACGTTATGAACACCGGCATGCAGGAGTTTCGTGAAGCGCCGCGCGCCTGGGACATCACCGCTACACATGAGGGCGTCACTGTCCTCGAGAACACGCACGGCCTCATCGACCGTTTTCCCGTCAAGGCGCCCAACGGCACAACCACCCAGCACAACAAGAGTGAGTATGTTGTCCTCAACGCCCTTGGCTCCTCCGAGCTGGCCGACGGCAAGTACCTCTACTCGCCCGCTACGCATCGCATTGAGGTCCAGTGGATCCTCGGCATCGGCAGCGAAAAGGCTGCCGCGCCACAGGCTCGCCTGATGGCCACTGTCATCAGCGGCATCCTTTCCCGCAAGCTTCCCTGGGGACTCGTCCTGGTCGGCGTCTTCCTCGTCATCGGCGTCGAGCTGCTGGGTATCCGCTCGCTCACCTTCGCTGTCGGCGCCTATCTCTCCATTGGCACTACGCTGCCTATCTTCGTCGGCGGCGTTGTCCGCTTCCTCGTCGATGCGGCCGCCAAAAAGGCCGGTGGCAGCGAAGAAGGCGACTCATCCTCCGGATCGCTCTTCGCCTCAGGACTAATCGCTGCCGGAGGTGTCGTGGGACTCCTCGGCGTCATCAACGCCTGGCTGCAAATGAAGTTTGGCTGGCCCAACCCCATCGGTTGGCCGCACACCTTCCTCTTTAACGCGTGGGTGTCGGTCGTAGCCTTCGCGCTGCTGGCGTATTCTCTGTATTACTTCGCCCTCAAGCCGCTGAAGAAGTGAGCGGAGCGCGAAACAGGCCACTCTTGCCGCCTCCGCTACAATAGTGTGAAGCTCCTGCCAGCCGGGAACCTGAGTCCCTGGTTCGCCAGGAGCATTCACACATTATGCTGCCCGATAATCTTCCTGAAGCCCTTACCTTCGACGATGTCCTGCTGGTGCCCGCCTACAGCGAGGTGGTGCCCGCGCTTGTGAGCACGCAAACCCAACTGACACACGGGATTACGCTCAACACCCCGCTCATTTCCTCGGCCATGGATACGGTCACGGAGTCGCGCATGGCCATCGCCATGGCGCAGCAGGGCGGCATCGGCATCGTGCACCGTAACCTCTCCATTGCCGACCAGGCCGGCGAAATCGACAAGGTGAAGCGCTCCGAGAGCGGCATGATCGTCGATCCCGTCACCATCGGCCCGGAAAAAACCATCGGCGACGCACTCGAAATCATGCGCCGCTACCGCATCTCCGGCGTGCCCGTCACGCAGGGCAAGCGGCTGGTGGGCATCCTCACCAATCGCGATCTGCGCTTTGAAACGCGCACCGAGATTCCCGTAGGCGACGTGATGACCAGGGAAAATCTGATCACCGTGCCCGTGGGCACCACGCTCGAAGAAGCCGAGCTGATCCTGCACAAGCACCGCGTGGAAAAACTGCTGGTGGTGAACGAGCAGTACGAACTGAAGGGCCTGATCACGGTCAAGGACATCCAGAAAAAGCTGAAATATCCCAACGCCAGCAAGGACGATCAGGGCCGGCTGCGCGTGGGCGGAGCTATCGGAGCAACGGGCGACTTTATGGAGCGCGCGGCGGAGCTGGTGCGCAACCGTGTCGATGCCCTGGCCATCGATTCGGCGCATGGGCACTCCTCGCGGGTGCTCGATGCGGTGCGCGAAGTGAAGAAGCGCTTCGGCGATGTAGCCCTGCTGGCCGGCAACGTGGCCACCTACGAGGGCGCCATGGCGCTCATCGACGCCGGCGCGGACGCAATCAAAGTCGGCATCGGTCCGGGATCGATCTGCACCACGCGCATGGTCACCGGCGCAGGCATGCCGCAGATTACGGCCATTGCCGACGCCTACCGCGCCGCGCACAAGCACGGCATTCCGGTGATTGCCGACGGCGGCATCAAATACTCCGGAGAAATCACCAAGGCCATTGCCGCGGGCGCCAGCTCCGTGATGATCGGCTCGCTCTTCGCCGGCGTGGATGAGAGCCCCGGCGAAACCATCCTCTACCAGGGGCGCAGTTTCAAGACCTATCGCGGC
>Ga0326727_10025146_pt1 | contig 11191 bp, 11 predicted proteins | sample MB2enrmetagenome_FD_207643 | JGI IMG/M metagenome (GOLD analysis project Ga0326727, IMG submission 207643) | Lab enriched peat soil microbial communities from McLean, Ithaca, NY, United States - MB29MY | ecosystem: Environmental > Terrestrial > Soil > Wetlands > Peat | place: USA: New York... | reverse complement strand
AATTTGGAGGCGAAGAGGATCACATCCATCTTCTAATCAGCATCCACCCGGCATTGAACATCTCGGAATTGGTAAATAACTTGAAGTCAGCCACTTCTAAAAAGACCCGAAATCATTTTAGAGACCACGTCGCTAAATTTTACTGGATGCCCTATTTCTGGCACCGGGCTTATTATGTCGGCAGCGTAGGAACGGTATCTCTTGAAACGATCCGCAACTACATCGAGAAACAAGGGACCAAAGAAAAACCTAAAACAAAAACCGCTCGTTAGACCCACCTCCTGGCTATCGCCTAGCAGGGGGAATGCACTCGCATTTGTTCAACTGTTTTCCGGCCGAAAATCCCACCGCTTTCCGGGCGGCAATCTTAATCTCCTGACCTGTCTGCGGGTTGCGTCCGACCCGCGCCTTCCCGTCGGAAACAGAGAACGACCCGAATCCTACGAAGATCACCTTGTCGCCAGCTTTTAAAGCCTCAGTGACACCGTCCAAAAACGCCTTGAGGGCCACCTCCGCCTTCGCCTTGGTAATTTCCGCATCTTTTGCAATCTTCTCTACCAATTCCGCTTTAGTCATGTATGCCCTCCTGGCTTGTATAATACGGGATACCCCGCTTAAATCTTCTGAATTACGGCTGATAAAGGTTTCCCGATATTCGGAAACAGGAAAGGCTATATATAACTGATTTCAGGAAAAGCGCAAGGCAAAAAGGTAAGTGGCCCCTCCGATATTCCTGAAGAATTGGTAAAAATGCACAGGTTTTTAATTTTACCTGTTTGTCATCAACTCGCCTCCCCCAGAAAGGGGATCGCCAGGTGCTTACGCTTAGTCTCCCCTGGGATCTTCGGCCTCCCCTCCCTCTTTCCCCTCTCTCCCACGTGTTGAGGTTTTGAGAAACTCGGCAGGCTGGAACCGAGGACGATTGCATGTTTGCCGAATTTCTTTGCAAGTTCGTCAATCCGGCCGTAGAGATTCTGCATCTTTTCAATCCTGAGGCTGTCGCCGAAAAGGTCGAGCTGTACTATCCTGTCCTCGGAGAGCTTTGTCAGGATCACACCGGTGGCCCGATACTCAGTCTCCTCCTTGAAGAGATTATCGAAGGCTGGATGGATTACACGGATGATATCGCTCGGAACCGCCGTTGCCGCTGACAGTGCGCATTCCACCCCCTCACCCTGAAAGTCCTGGGTCTTGACAAAGATGACGGCGCAGCGGGCAGCGAGTCCGTGCCTCCTGGCCTTGATGCAGGCGTTCTCAATGTTTTTTGACAGCTGGGCGAAGACAAAATCCCGGTCTCGAGATGGAGGTGTGAAGGTTTTCGTCTTGCTGATGCTTGCGTAGTCGTGCTTTTCCTCCGTCTCAAGATCATATACGGACTCTCCATGGAGTTCTGCCCAGATCTCCAGGTGTGGCTTGGTGAAGTGCCTCTTTACCCACTCTTCATCTTTCCTAGCGAACTCTAGGGCAGTCTTGACCCCCAGTGTGCGCAGGTGCGCCTCTGTCTGGGGCCCGATGTTCCAAACCTTACCTACTGCAAGCTCTTTCAAGAATAGGTGCGCCTGATTACCGGGAATAATGGTGAGCCCTGCCGGTTTCTGCCACTTTGAACCAATCTTCGCAAGAACCTTGGTGGGTGCGAGTCCAATGGAAAAGGTGATCCCCAGCTCCGTCTCCAGTTCCACCTTTACTGCCCGAGCTATTTCGCCATAAGACATTCTGAGCGGGCGCCTCAATCCGGTTAGCTCGGCGAAGCACTCATCAATGCTGTATTCTTCCACCATGGGGGTGTAACGCCTGACTATGCTGAACATCCGGGTGGAGTAAAGGCTGTAGGTTTCGTAGTCGGACGGAAGAATTATCGCGTCGGGGCAGATCTTCCTGATATCGGACAGGCGCATACCCCGCTTTACACCGCGGGCTTTGGCCTCGTAAGTGAGGGCAGAGGCAATCCCCCGCTCCACGCCGGTGATTACCGGCTTCCCCCTGAGTTTCGGGTTCTTCGCGACCTCGCAGCTGGCAAAAAAAGCATCACCATCTATATGCAGGAGTGCACGGGGAAAAGAGCGAAGAGTGAGAAAGGTTTCGGAGTCCATATGCGTATCTCAATTGAGGATCTTTCTCACGAGGAACGGTAATGTCTCCACATTGATGATATTGAAGATGTGGCGCTCATTGGCGGTACTGGCGGATGACGGCCCGTACCACGAGGTCTATCTTCAGCTCTTCACGGGGAACAATGGTACGGTAATTGCGGTTAGCGGGTTCGAGGTAGACTTGCTTCCCTATTCTGCGGAAGTATTTTATGGTCCACTCTCCATCAATGTTGGCCACTACGATGTCGCCTGGCTTGATATCGGTGGTCCGCTCAACCAAGACAAGGTCGCCGTGTTTGATCCCTTCGTCGACCATGCTGTCGCCAGTGACCTTGAGGAGAAAAGTGGCCTGGGGGTTCTTAATCAGGAGTTCGTCTAAGGTAACGACATCGGCTAACTCCTCTTCCGCCGGTGAAGGGAAACCAGCGGCTACTGAGCCAAGGATCCTGATGCCATGAGTACGCGGGCCGGGAACGAGCTTCCCCCCGCCATCCCGAAGAAGCCACCCCTCTTTTACTAGACGGTTAGCAATGTAGAAAGCGGAACTCTTGGAACGTAATCCAGTAATACGGGCGATCTCGGCGTAACTCGGCATGCGCCGGTGTTCGCTGTAAAATGAAAGGATAGCTTCGTGATGAGGTGTTTTCATGTTATGAAGTATAATCGAACGATCGTTCTATGTCAATGCACTTTTACTCTATTGCAGTTGGCCGGGCCAAGTGAACGCGAGAATTAAATTTGCTTTAAAATATCGGGGTATTGTGGTATCAGGTGGAATTATTAAATGGCCGTACGGAGTATGAAATTGTCGAAGTCTGTTGAAATAATTCGTGTGCCTGAGGATTAACTTCCCGCCAGAGAGACACCTGGATAAGTTTCTCCTGTGCCGCCTTTCTGGCCTTCCTATACCATAGACGTAAGATTTTTTTGTCCGGGAATAATTTACAGACCATGGACCCTATATGGACCCTATGACGAGATTAAAATGCGAAGGGGTTACATACCTAACTGTAACCCCTTGATATTCTGGTGTCCCCGACACGATTCGAACGTGCGGCCCTCAGATTAGGAATCTGATGCTCTATCCTGCTGAGCTACGGGGACGTGATGCAATTTTATACACCAACTGACCCGATATTGCAAGGTCAGAACTTTAGCAATGAAAATACCTTACCTGCCGGCAGCTTATCCCTTCCTTTTAGAAACTCCAGCTCGGTCATGAAACAGCATTCGACAATCTCTCCCCCCATACCATTCACCAAATCCACTACCGCCGCCATTGTCCCGCCGGTTGCCAAGAGATCATCAGCTATAAGGACTTTATCCCCTTTTTTGATGGCGTCGGTATGGATTTCCAGGGTATCCGTGCCATATTCCAGATCGTAGGTCTTCTTAAAGGTTTCAGATGGAAGTTTACCTGGTTTCCTGACCAGCACGATACCAGCCCCCAGCTTATAAGCCAGAGCAGCACCGATAATAAAACCCCGTGCCTCAACACCGATAACCTTCTCTATCTTTTTTCCCACATAGCGGTGCGACAACAGGTCTATCATCTTCTGGAATGACTGGGCATCGGCAAGTAGGGTGGTAATGTCCTTGAAGATTATCCCCTTTTTGGGGAAATCGTGAATGTCCCTGATGATGTTTTTAAGATCTTCCATGCAGTCTCCTTATTGTTAATTGCCATGACGGACATTGGCTTGCGTCGATTCGACGATTTTTCTGAGCTTTTCCAGTGATTTTGTCTCAATCTGCCGGATGCGCTCACGAGTGACGCCAAAGCTGCGGCCAATTGTATCCAGAGTCTGCGGCTCCTTATCGTCAAGGCCAAAACGGAGCGTAAGGATCCTTTTTTCATTCTCGGAAAGGGTATCAAACCACGCCTCGATCATCTCGTATTTGTTCAATTCTTCGAGAAGCTCAGCCGGAGATACCGTTGATGTATCTTCAATGGTGTCGATAAGGAAATAGTCATTGTTCTCGCCCATCGGCCTTTCGATGGAATAGGTTTTTTTCAGTAATACCATAAGCCTACGCACATAGACGGTATTCACTTCCATCTCGGTGGCAATCTCTTTAATCGTCGGCTCACGGTTCATCTTCTGGACAAGTTCCCTGGTAATCCGCAGCATTTTGTTGATGTCATCGGAGACATGTACCGGCAGCCTGATAGTGCGTGACTGATTGACCAGCGCCCGCTCGATGGATTGTCGTATCCACCATGTTGCATAGGTCGAGAAACGGCATTCCTTGGAAAGTTTGAACCTTTCCACCGCCTTGATCAAACCCATGTTCCCCTCTTCGATAAGATCAAGGAAAGGAAGACCACGGTTAATGTATCGTTTAGCAATTTTGACCACCAGACGAAGATTTGATTCGATCATCTTGTCCCGCGCCGCTTTCTCCCCCTTGGCAATGCGCCGTGCCAATTCCTTTTCTTCGTCCGCTGAAAGGAGTTTGGTTTTCTGGATCTCACGCAGGTACAATTTTATGGCGTCATCAAAATGCTCAACTTCTGGGAGTTTTATATCATCTCCTTCGGGCTCGTCTTCATAATCCAAGGCATCGGGATCAGGTTCATCAAAAATTTCAGTTGTTTCAACAGAATCATCGGCCACAATATCGTCCAGATCATCTAAATCCATTGTAACTCCTTAAATATTTTCGTCATTCCAGCCAAATTGGCCAATCAGCTTGACAAATTTACAGTTGACGAAATCTTCACGGGCAATGGAGCAGTCCGCACCTCTAGTAAGCCTTGCGAGCACCTGCTCTAACTGGTTGCCGACAGGGATAACCAGCCTTCCTCCCATACTTAGCTGGTCAATGAGCTGCCGGGGGACATCGGGAGCGCCAGCGCTGACAATTATCGCATCAAAGGGGGCCTCGACGTCCCAGCCAGAGGTGCCGTCCTCAATTCTCATGTTAATGTTCAACAAGCCGAGGCTGTCCAGAGCCTTGCGCGCTTTCAAAGCAAGCGGACGGAGTCTTTCTATTGTATAGACCCGGGCCGCGAGTTGGGCTAGAATAGCTGTCTGATACCCGGAACCGGTACCAATCTCAAGTACCTTTTCCGAACCGGTGAGCTGCAGCATCTCAGTCATAAGCGCCACCATGTAAGGCTGCGAGATGGTTTGCTTCTCCCCAATGGGGAGGGCGGTGTCGCTGTATGCCTGCCCAGCCATCGCCTCTTCGACGAAGATATGGCGCGGAATTTTCAGCATGGCATCAATCAAACGACTGTCATTGATACCCCGCGCCTTGACCTGCAACTCGATCATCCGCTTTCTTGCATTCTCAAGGTTGATCATTACTTAATCCGATTAGGGGGAGAAATATATCAAAAGTGTCATTAAAAGTCCAGATTCCACTTCTTCAGTACCTCAAAAGAATTATAATTGGTCAGATCAAGATGCAGAGGCGTTATGGATATATGGTCACGGGAAACAGCGGAATAATCACTTCCTTCAATATCCAGAAAATTGATGTCAACAGAGCCGATCCAGTAATAATTCCGCCCCCTCGGGTCTACCTTGTCAATAATCATCCCCTCATAACGCCTTTTCCCCTGGCTGGTGATGAGCGGCGGCAGAAGCTTGTCGGCAGGAAGATCCGGTACATTCACATTCAGAAACGTGTCGTTCGGTAGCCCTTCGGCGCATACTATCCCGGCAAGCTTCGCAGAAAATAATGCAGCCACCTGGTAATTTTCTCCCTCTCCCGAGGTGACGAGAGAAACGGAAAAAGCGGGAATACCCATGAGCGTCGCTTCCATGGCGGCGGAAACCGTGCCGGAATAGGTCACGTCGTCACCGAGATTAGCCCCCCTGTTTATTCCGGATATGACGATATCGGGCTTGAAATCGAGCAGGCTGTGGATGCCTAGATTCACGCAATCGGTGGGGGTGCCGTCCACAGCAAATAGATGCGGAGCGACTTTCACGGCCCGGAGCGGATGATGCAAGGTAAGCGCATGGCCGATGGCGCTCCGTTCCCTGTCCGGAGCTACAACGGCTACCATCCCGAGATGCCTCAGAGCATCTACAAGAGCAGTTATTCCGGGGGTATGGAAGCCATCGTCATTGGTAACCAGGATATTCATGATATTCTCCCAGTTCGCGGATAAAAAAATAGACGGCTCACTTGCAAGCCGCCTACATGGTTCATATGCACCTTAATGTAATAAGGTTTACTTTGTCAAGAGTTAACAAAAGAGCTAACCCATTCCTAGATATATAGACTAGATATTTCATTATCAGGATCACCACTGTCCGGTAAATTTTGTTTGTGAGGCTGTAACATTTTGAATCTATATGTTCTTTGTCTCAATTGTTTTTTCGATTTGAATTTAGCTTTGGTGGCACCTTTCCATTATTTAAGGAGGGTACCCATGAACTCCGTTTCAGACAACGGCTCAAGCATTTTCCAAGTAATGAATTTAATTTCCGTTCTCACCGGCATCGGTGAGAATACTGGGTTAAAAAAAATCCACATTCGATCTCATTTTCTGGCTTATGCATAGATATCAGGCCGAGATAGCCTGAGAGATATCGAAGCGTGCCGTAACTACCATCGGGGGAAGCTCTATCATATCGGCTTTCTCGGGGGCATTTCATGAGCTACTCTGGCCGATGAAAACGAACGCCGAGATTGGAGAATCTTTCAGGATTTCGATCTGGTGCTTAACGGCATTGGCAAATCAATCCCTTAATCCTTGTATCTCTACTTTCTGAAACCGTTTTTATAGAATGAATAAGGCGTATTACCGAGCGGCATGCTCTGTTCGGGGATCGGGAGAGTATCAAAATGCCAAATCACATTGGAAGCTGTTATCAAGCTGAGGCGCCACCAGTTGTTTATAGGCATTCCTGAACGATGCAATACGCTCCTGTTCCACCTGGATAACCTTGGTGAATTGCTTACTTAAAGAATTACCGGTAAATTCCATGATATTTTGAATATTAAACCTGGTGAGCTTTTCTTCGAGCTTGATGGAAGTCTTCAGCGCCTCTACAAGAGAAGGGGGGTTATGTTTGGTCCTCTCGATAAGAGATCGGAGATAGATAAGGGCGATTTCCGCATCAAGCAGTTCTCTCCGGAAAGAATGAATCACTTTCTGGCATCTGTGGTTAGCGATGACGGCAAGTTCCTTAGCTTGATTCTTTTCTCCCAGAGCGGTTCTTTTCCATAAGAGCAGTGCAGACCTGACGTCCACAAAAAGGTCGGCGTAATAATGGTGCAGTTCGGCGCACATGAGCCTGATGTCCCGGCAGACATCGAGTATATCCTGCGCCCCGTTACTTAAGCTTTTTGTGGGGTCCAACATCTTCACATAATTCCAGGTTCGATGACCATCTATTCAAAATGAGGCTAGAAAAATATTAGTTGACTATTAAATGACATATTCTCTATTTAATTAATACAAATACAAAGGAAACTTGAGCAGGATGTTCAACGATACCCAATACCCGGTCTCCGGTCAAGCCCCCACTTGTTTGCGACTGCGCATCGAATTTCTCCCGACAGGCACGGCTAACTCGCACGGGAAATTGTCCATAAAAACTAATCGTTAATTAAGATGTGATTATGCCGGAAATCCTTTTCCTAACAAATGAGCAAAGTCTACTGGAGGTCATTGACCAACTGAAGGCCCTGGTAGATGCCAGAACTTTAATTATAAACGATTTTTCTCAGGGACTCAAGGAGATTTTCTTCAGACAGCCTGCCGTTGTCTTCATGCAGAAAGAAATCGGAGGCATAACCGGAGAAAAAGTGGCAAGTCAGGTCAGGGCGCTCCTTGATGATGAACCAATCAGACTTGTGCTTTTCCAAAATGAACCGAATGAATGTCAGGGTGCAAATACGAATTTCAATGGCATTATCGACATCTCTCTGCCTCCCCCGGAACTTATCCGCCAGCTGCAGCAACAGATAAACAACGTCCTTTTCAAAGAGCAGGGAATGCCTGCAGTCGCAGGAGAGACCCTGCAAAACGATACGACAATGTTTGAATTTTCCATCGACCCACCCAAACCGGTTGATCTATTTACTATCGACTCATTAGCCGACGTTTTCCCGGCCCAGCTCCCCAATGACTGGGGAGCCCCTCTTCCATACGATAAACAGGATGCGCAAACCGCTCCGGAAATAATTGAACCGATTAACCCCGGTGAAGAATTCACCTTTGACACGATTCCTGAAATTCCCCCTGAAAACCCGGCCGGCAACATCAATTCCCCTCTTTTTACTGAAACCGGCCTGCATCACTAACCCCCATGTGAAATTTCTCTCCCCGGGCTAGAACCTGCGGATGATACCAAACGGCCGTGTGAAATTGTTTGGACCGACAATAAAGAGCCGCAACCACATTTATCCGTCGGCACTGCCGATGAGACTTTTCCAGACATTGATTTACGTCACCCTGCAGTTGCCGGTTCGGCAATAGCCATAGAGAGCGGAGTCCGCCCGGAACCCACGCCAACATTCGTCGATCCTTTGGAAACATTAAGTGCAAACAGCTCTTCATCAGCGGCAACTGCCGGGCATTCGGAAATATCGCCCGTCATGGTTGATCAAGCGCCACCCTTCCCTGCCACGGCACAAAAAAAAGCCCCCTTTTTATTCGACGGGAACACTTCCATACCGGCCGGAACAGGGTCGGAACATTTCGGTACGATTTTTACTGATGCAGCTTTAGCCAACGATAACCTTTTCCGAAAGGATTTCGGAAAGAAGAGCTCACTCATGCCCAAAATGTTCATCGGCGCGCTCATCCTGATTATCTTCCTTGCAGCCCTTTATATCGCCCTGGATCTGTTGGGGATTCCCAAACAAATTTCGGTATCCGTCGCACCGTCTTCCACACCTCTCCCCGCACCGGTAGGGTATCTGCCGGCATTTATCCCTAGGGTGACGCCAGACAGCGCCTATACCGCAACCCATCCGGGGTGGGAACGCCGGGAAGCTGACAGCCTCGGATATCTCATCTACCGCGAAAACGGCCGCATCAGGGCAATTCAGATCATTGCCGGACCCCAAGGGGTGATAAGCGTTCCTTTCCTCAAAACATGCATCAGGGAAACAACCGGCCGGGAAGATGCCGACAATTGGGTAAGGAAAAATCAAGACGATTTCATGATCGAAAAGGGGACGCTGCGTAACAAGGGAGAATTGGCAGTATACCGGAAAATGCCGGAAGGTGACATCAGGGGATTCGTGCTTAGTTTTTACTAGTGGTCAGCTGCTAGCTGCTAGCATTTCCGGGAGGGTAAATGACATTAGGCCGCGCTAAGTTTTTATTTCTTGCAGCTCTTTTTTTGTCGGTGTTACATGGCGTTCATTATGCCCATGCCCTCGATCCCCGCTTTGAACTGAGCCCTCAGGCGCTGCACCAGAAACTTCCGGATAAGCACCTACCGCCGGCTTCTCCGGCAAAAAAGACGCCGGAGCCGCTGCGGCAGGGTGCTGGAGAGACAACTTATACCGTTAAACAGGGCGATCATCTCATGAAGATACTGATGCGTGACTTCGGGATGGGTAACAAGGAAGCGGAAGCCCTGATCCCGGAAATAAAGAGTCGCAATCATCTCGTTGATACCCGTCGTTTAAGAACCGGCAAGAGGATCATTATCCCGCTTCCGGAGAAAAGCGCAAAATACGTTGTCAGGCCTGCGCGCAGCGCAAAGTTCAGGCGGCCGAAGCCGTCGGACAAAAACCATGAACTCGCCCTCTTCAAGGGAGCACCCGAGACGGGAAATGAAGGGATAGGGAACGCCAGGGCTGTCTGGGAAAAGCTCATTCCCGTAAAGCAATCAGCGCATGATGCGATCTCGATCAGGGGGAAGAATTATTCCCTTGACCTTGCCCCTGATCGCTATCCTCTTTTCCCTGCCGCGGATGGCGGCAAAATACTTATCGAGGCGGGAAGCAGACTCTCGCCCATCGTAAAGTCGCTCATTCATGATCACGATCCCGGCATCCGGTTCGTCGCATACACCTCGCAAAACCGTATGCGTTTTTTTGCCGATCTCTTGGCTGCCGCCGGGTTCTACTCCGTGGAGGAAAATTTTACCGTCGCCTTCGGCGCCGACCCTAAACTCACCGTTACCACCGATTTCAAAATTGAAAACGACTCCAACAGTTCCCTGCAACAGAACATCTTCCTCTTGAACGTCGAGGCGCGCCATGGGAGCTTTCCAGCTACCCTTTCCGACTATCTCGCCAAACAGGGTTTCAAGGTTATCGATCTTTATCCCGCCAATCAGCGGGATAAAATCCGGACCGACGACCGAATCCACGTGATTACCGAGAAAGAACCCTCCACCCTGGCGGACAGGCTGATGTCCGCATTGGGACTGACTTACGAACAGGACAAGGAAATCGATCTGTTCAGCATGGATGAAGGAGGGGTTGCGCTACGCGTCAAGGCCGATCGTTATTTTGAGAAAAACGACGAGAGGTTTGTGGTCAGCGTTTTCAAGGGGGACCCGGAAAACTATACCCTGCTCCGCCTTCTTGAGTCACAGCACTACCATGTAATCGTCCTCACCCCGGATGAAGATTTCCGCTCAATTGCCAGCAAGTTCCTTTCCCAGCTCAACCTGCCGGGGCGATACGCCATGCAGGATCTTTTCGCGTCCGGAGTCCTCCCTTACAATATCCAGATGACGGGCCTCATGGTCAACCCCCCCGGGAAAAGGGGCAAGCTGTTTTTAACCAGCTCCCAGCCAGACCCGATCATCGGCGAGCTCTTGGAACTCAACGGATATACCATTTTCGGCAGCAAAGAAGATGTTGTGAGCAAGGATAGCCGGTAGAGGCCGGTGGCAATGGGCGAGAATAATAGTTCAAGGATCATATTTGAATTGCTTATGCGTCGGACATTGATTTGAAAATCAGATCCAAACCGGCGCGCCAGTTCTTGGCCCTACTGATGGCGGGGGAGAAGGGCCAAACCCGCTCTCTACTCTATTTTAAGTTCTTCAGTGTTCTAATTGCTTATGTTTATCAAAGAAAGCGGGGAGCAGCTTGATTCGTCGTCCCGCCACGATCTCTATCTCTTTCTGGTCTTTCATCCGGTTCAGGGCGCGGGTCACGGT
>Ga0326727_10025145_pt1 | contig 11192 bp, 6 predicted proteins | sample MB2enrmetagenome_FD_207643 | JGI IMG/M metagenome (GOLD analysis project Ga0326727, IMG submission 207643) | Lab enriched peat soil microbial communities from McLean, Ithaca, NY, United States - MB29MY | ecosystem: Environmental > Terrestrial > Soil > Wetlands > Peat | place: USA: New York... | reverse complement strand
CTGGCCTGATCGAATCGCTTGGGAGTACGACATATTCGGGGACTTTGCCTGCGACCTAGTGATTGGCGATTGGGCGAGGCGTGAATACTGCTTTGTTGAGTTTGAGGACGCTCGAAGCAATAGCATATTCACGCGTCGATCTTCCAAGGCTACTCGCGAATGGGGTCGTCGCTTCGAGCACGGCTACAGTCAGATCATTGATTGGTATCACAAGCTTGACACACGTCCTGTCCCTGATTTGCTCTCCCGATTCGGGCATCCTGAGATTCGTTATGAGGCCGTGTTGGTTATTGGGAGGCAACGTCATTTGAATGAGGGCGAGCAACAACGACTGCGTTGGCGATCGGAGAAGGTTGCAGTCAACAACAAAAAAAATCACTTGCATGACATTCGACGAACTGCACGAGTGGCTATCGGACAAATTCAAGCACTTCTGTTCGGCGTTCGGGCAGGACTCTTCGTTACCTCCGAACTAAGCAAACTTCTCTGCATCCCAATCGCGACGCGTCACCAGGCGCTTTGCGTCTCCTACTTCCCCACAAATTCGCTCGGCCTCACCCCCTTCTGCGCCCCGTTGAATCCGTACGGTCTGGGACTGTAGTCACCGACCAAATCTACGTTCGACTTTGCCGGGATCGCGTCCGCCATGCCGGTTGCCCAGTAGCATGCATTCACCAACAAGCGCCGCAAGCCCTCGCTCTGCAGATCCTGAGATGCGCCCATCGTCGTCGTGAAAGACTTGCCCGTTTTCCCTTCGCGGACAGAGTACGTCTTCACCCAGGCGACCGGCATCATCGGATCGTTTTTCTTGCCTTCCACCGGCAGGTCCGACGGCAGCATCCCCTTCAAAACCTGGCCGAGCAGGAGTGGTTTGCTGTCGCCCGGCAGCGGAAGATGGACGCCGTATACGTCGGTCGGTCCCCAGACGTCACCATCGTGGATGCCGCGCAGGATCGGGTGATTTTCAGCTCCGGGGGCGATCAGCCCGCGAGTGCTCTCATGCTTGTGATTGCCGTGATGGCTGACCCACGTCTCGCCCAGTACGCGCCGGCCAAAGCCACCCTCCCAATCCTTCGCTTTGGCGTCCCAAGTGTAGTCGCTGTAGGTCTTGCTCTTCAGATTGAAGGCGTGGGTGGCAGTCCGCATGCCGATTACCGGCTTGCCAGCCTCCAGATACTCCACGATATGCTTCATCTGATCGTCGGGCAGGTTGCGGAAGCGGGTGGCAATGATCATCAAGTCGGCAGTTGCCAATGCCTCGAGCCCCGGAATGTTGTCGTTGCGGTTCGGGTTAATGGTCCCGTCCGGGTCGATGGCAAAGAGCACGGTGCAGCGGAATCCATGATGCCGGGACAGAATCTTGGCGAGCTGCGGTAGGCCCTCTTCGGAACGATATTCCTCGTCACCGCTGATGAGGACGATGTGCTTGCCCTTCCCCGGACCTTCCCTGCCTTCAAAGACGATCCAGGGATCCGCGCTTCGGGCCGAGCCGGCGAATAGCCAGGCAAATATTGCGAGAAGCGGCGGCCAGACCAGCCGGTGGTTTGTACGCATTGGTGACTCCTCATTGCTGCCAGAGCGGTGTCTCGAGAAATTGTGGGCGGCTATTTGCAGGCTTTCAGGAAGGCGACCAGATCCGCCAACTCGCGCGGCGTGAGCTGCTGATCGAGACCGGCAGGCATGACCGAGACCTTGCCCGGCTGCATGTCCTCGATCTCCTCACGAGGAATATGCGCCTCCTCGTTGGCGTTGAGTGCCAGCACCACTTCATCGGCTGCATCCTTGCGGATAACGCCACTGATGGTCTTGCCATTCTTGGTGTTGACGATGACCGGTTCGTAGCCACGGACGAAGCTGACGCTGGGAAAAACGATCGATTCCAGCAGATCGCGCTCAGTCCGAATGCCGCCGATCCGTGTGAGATCGGGGCCCACGTGACCGCCGACATAGCCAACTTCGTGGCACGACGAGCAAGCTGCCTTGGTGCTGTTGAACACCGCCTGTCCGCGGCGGATGTCCCCCCCGCTGACGCCAGCGAGCAATTCCTCCAGCTTTGCACGCTGCTTGCCGGCGTCGACATTCAAGATCGCATACAGGCCTTCGGCCTCTTCACGCACTCTGGCATCGTACTTGGCCAGGCGAGTTTTCACGGCATTGGCCCGGATGCCTGCGCGCGCTGAGGATTCTTTCAGCGCTGCCAAAAGGTGTAGACCGACTTTCTCATCCGTCGTTTTCTCGAACACGGAGAGCAGCCGGTCGACCTCCATTGGCCCGAGCGACTTCATCGCATCGGCAAGAGCAATGAACTGTTCGGATGTCAGTGTTGCGCGCGTCAATACCTCGGCAGCCAGCCCGCGCGTGGCAACCGGTTCTTCGAGCGTCAGTCGTGCGAGCAGGTAAGCGAAAAGCGGCGGCTCAATTGCGCTCAGCCCGCCGGGGACGGAGGCCAGCGCGCCGAGACGCGCTCCTGCTGGCGCCGTGCTATCCATCGCGATTTTGCGGAGAGCGGAAGCGACGGACGCCGCTCGCGCTTTCGGGAAGGGCAGCGCTCTCACGGCAGCGACAGCCTCTCGAGCCACTTCGGCATCGCGCCCGGTCAACGCTTGTGTCAGCGCAATGGCCCAGACGTCAGGCGCCTCTTTCAACCCGGAGCGAGACATCGCCTGAAGAACCAGCCTCTTCACGCTTGGGGATGCGTTGGCATCGTTTAAGCGTTCGGCGAGCAGCGCTTGAACGCCTGCCGATTTGGCGAAACGAGCGAGTTGCCCGATTAGCTCTTCTCGATCGTTGGCGTTCAAAGCGCTGGCGTCGAGCTGGCCCCGCAAGTAACCACTCAGCGCGCTGCCCCACTCCGGGTGCCGCCCGGCGATCCAGACGGCGGTCTCCCTGAGGCTAGAATCTTTGGCTCTCAATTCAGGCGCAACCGTTTCCGGACTTAGTTTGCTGCCCGGCATCTGATCGAGCGCGACCAGCGCCGCACGTCGAATCGATGGAGTCGGCGAATGTAAACCGGGCGCCGTTCCCTCGCGATCGGCGATTTCGATGAGTGCATAAGTGACCGAATGCTCGTAGGCCCGGTCGATCGTACTTGCGGCTGCTTCCAGCAAAGCCGGCACAACCGACTTATCGCCGATGCGTCCCAATGCCTCGGCGGCAATTCGCTTGTTGTGAGCGGATGGCGCATGAAGCAGCTCGAGCAGTTCGGGAATCGCCTTGTGGTCGCGCCACAGGCTGGTGGAATGGCCCGCGACCTGGCGGACGGTCTCGTCCGCATCGGCAAATGCCGCGCGAACGACGGAGCGTGCTTCAGACGAGTCGATTCGCGCGGCGGCCCAAACGGCATTACGCCGCGCCTCGGGCGATTTTGCAGTGCGAATCACGCTCGCGATCGCCGTCAGGGCAGTCGGCTTCGCCGCCAACGCGCCAATCGCTCGCTTACGAACGGCCGGGCGCGGATCGTCCAGCAAGCTTGCCAGGCCATCGGCACTGAGCCCGCTCCAGTTAATCTTTCGGCCGCGCGGGTCTTCAAGCTTGGCCGCACCAGTACGCCGAATTCGATAAATAGCACCCAGGATATCCGGTTTGTGCAATTGAGACGTGGGGCAACAGAGCTTGTACCACCCACCGGTGTCGATCACGAGCAGGCTGCCATCGGCGTCTTCCAGAACGTCGGTCGGGTGGAAGTCGTGATTATCCGAGACAAGGAAGTCTTCGTCGCGGCATGAGAAAGTCGAACCGCTCGGCGTCAGGACGTGGCGAGTAATGCGGCGTTGATTGAACGCAGCTGAAAACAAGTTGTCCTTATACTCCGGCCCGAAAACCGTCGATTCGTAGCGCACCAACCCGGACGGCGCAGCCGGACCCAGATGGGTGAGCACCGGCATTACCGATGGACCCGTCCAGGGATGGTCGTCGATCACATTGTGCACCTTGCCGTAAACACCGCCGTAAATGGCGTGAATCAGCCCGTCGCGCCGCCCGCCACCCGGATGCTGGAAGAACGTCGTCGTGAAAATGCGCTCGCCACCGGGGGTGAAAACGACTTCGACGGGGTTGTCCATACCGCCGGTCATGACATGTTCGATGCCGCTGCCATCCGGCCGGCAACGGAATATGTGCGCAGCCCGCGTGACAAAGGGAGACTTGCCGGGCCGTTCGTAGGATTGTTGGGCAAACGCTCCTTTGCACCAATAAATCCAGCCGTCCGGTCCGAAATAGGGACCATGCAAGTCATTGGCACAGCCGGTTAGCGTTTTGCCCTTAAACCACTCGCTACGAGTGTCGGCGCTGCCATTTCCGCGGGTATCGGTGAGCTTCCAGATGCTGGGCGGCGCCGCGACATAGAGCGAGCCAGCGTGCCACATCGCACCTTCGGGAAACATCATCTTGTCGGCGAATACGGTGGAGCGATCGAATCGGCCATCGCCGTCGGTGTCTTCGAGGCGAACGATTCGATGCGGGCGAACGCGGAGTTGTTCCGCGACCTTATCGTTGGACCCGGACGAGTCGGCGACATAGAGGCGACCCTCCTCGTCGAGGTCGGCGACGATCGGGCGATTCACCAGCGGCGCGCTGCCGACCAACTCGATTTCGAAACCCACTGGCAATGTAAAGTGGTGACCGTTGAGCTGAACTTCCTGTCGGCCGGGGGCTGGCGGTTGTTGTTGGCCGAGCAGGCAGACTCGTACGACGACTGGCAACAACAGCAGACTCGCCAGAGCGATGTATTTCATGCGGGGACTCCCGAGGTAGGGTGGGTCCCTGTCATTTTGCGAGATTTGACGCGAAGATGGGAGGGGGGAGGACGGAGCAAGGACGGAAATACTCCGGTCCGACACCGGTTCGTGCAGCCGACAGCGCAACTCGAACTGGGGAAGCTCACTCTCGCTCTCATCGAGAGAGCTGTTTACTGACCTGCGTCGGCTACCACGGTCACAGTCATATTCACCGGGCTATCCCAGTCGGTTGGTGTCGTGAGAAGTCCGAAACCATCCTCGGAAGTGATCTTCTCGTCACCCCCACCGCTCAAGCGGGCCACTTGCTCCGATTGTGACTCGGACTCGATCGGTAGCAGTGCTGTCAGCGTGGTGGAGTTGAGAGGAGTTGCTTGCGCGACGGAATGCTCAGAGGGTATAGCGACTAGTGTCGGCTGACCAGGGCCTGTAGCAATTGACGCAAAAGCCGCATCGGACACTTTGCTATTGCCGACCGCTGTGCCCTGTCGGGTGTCGTGCCCGGACGCGGGAGCTGCCGCAGTTGCCGGCGTCGCCCCTGACGCCGGAGATGCCGGAGGCGCTGGATCAAAGTACTGGAAGAAGGAGAATGTCTGTTGACCCTGGAATAAGTTGCCGCTGTCCAAACCCAGGGCAATGAAGGAGCCGTCCGAAGCGGGAGCGAGTGCGACGCCAGATGTTATATCTGGCCCGATGTTGACGAGCTGAATGCCGTTGATGCCGAAGCTGCGGTTCAGACTGCCGTCCGGATTGAGACTGGCAACGGCCCACTTGGAAAGCCCGAGGCCCCGGGGGCCGGTCGACGGGCTACCGGACACGATGATGTTGCCATCCGGTTGAACGCATAACCCATCGGTGCCGGTCCAAATGAGGTTGGTCGTGTACACATCGGGCAGAATTCCCGTTGGCGTGTACATCTGACCGACGATCGGCAATGGCCCGAGCGGATTAGCAGCCGTACCGAGCAAGACGGCTCCCTGTTGCCCGAAATTGGTGTCCAAGCTGCCATCCGCCGCGAATCGCACCAGCAGAAGGCCGCTCTGCGAATCCTCGTCGTACCCGGCCGCCAGTATCCCGCCATCCGGCAAGACTTGCAGACCGGTCATGATGGGGTTCGTTCCGGAACCCGATGAGTACGTCGCAATTCCTTCGGAACCAAAGCTGCTGTCCAAGGTGCCATCGGAGTCGTATCGAAGGACGACGAACTCGCCGGTCGGTTGGTTGGACGAATCGGTCTCCGATGGAGTTGAAGCCGGGTTAGCGACTTCGATAGACCCCGGGCTCATTAGAGTACCGCCAGACTCTCCAGACCAGAAAATCGGTGGGAGCGGATTGGGGAGGGTCGGAACAGTCAGCGTGATCGGCTGGGGAAAGACCGCTGCTGTCTCACTGGCGCCGACGATGATGCGGCCGTCGCTGTCGACTGAGACCGATGCGACTCCGCCGATATCGGTGTACAGATCGCCGGGTAAATTGGTGATTTCGACGCCCGGCTGTGTTCCAGCAGAGTTAAAAGATGTGTCGAGACTTCCATCCGCGTTGTAACGAACGACCACGACGGGAGAATTGCCGAACATGCCGTCCCGGCCGGCCACGACAATCTTACCGTCGGACTGGACGGTCACGGCGACAAGCGAGTTGCTCTGCCCGATGTACGTACCGCCGGGGATGGGAGTAAGCGATGTCACCTGAAAGCCGGGTGTATCCGCTGCTGAACTGGAGTTGAAGCTGGAATCGTAAGAACCGTCCGCGTTCAAGCGAACGACCAGCATTCCGGAATCTTGCCAGACAAACTCGTAATCCGGAGATGCGTATTCGTTCCCGTAGGCGCCGAGATCATGGATTTGCTGATAATAGCCGGGCAGCTGCTGATCGGTACCGGAGAACATGATCCTGGTTCCGACAACCACGATCTTGCCGTCCGATTGCAGTGTGAAATTTGAGAAATTGTCGGACGGATCGCCGAGGTAATCGATGACGCCCCCGTCGCCGAAGCTGGTGTCGAGAGTTCCATCGGGATTGAAGCGGGCCAGTTCAATTTGATTGCGGTAAATGGCACCAAAAACTTGACCCGGCCCGGCAAGAGGCATTTGCGAGACGTAGAGATTGCCGCGCATCGTGCCGCCGACGAGGATTTTGCCGTCGGGTTGCACGAGAGAGTGGATATTGAAAAGCCCGGTGCTCCCCGACGTGTACTCCGAAAGATTCAGCGTCGTGAGCGGTGGATCACCGGGGAAGCCGGGATTCCCGCTCAGGAGAAAGCGGTCTTCCAGTGCCTCCAGCCGCGGCTTCACGCATCGTGATCGAGGGGTCGCTACGCCGCGGGACAAAAACGAAAGCCGGGGCATGAGCAGCTTCCTCTACGTCGGTGATCAGCATTTGTCGGATGTCGACTAGATGACTGTGCGGGTCGGCGAGGACATCCACTCTCAAAGGCACGAAGTGTCGGGCGGTCGGGCCGCGCCGGGGAGCCGACTTTTTTGCGCCGCCGCGCTCGGCCGCGGCAACTTCGGTGTCCGCACTCAAATCTGCGTGACCGGAATCCTCGTAAAATGCCCGTAACTGAATCCGCTCATCGATCCGAGGAAAGGAGCGTCTTCCGATAATGAAAACTCGTCCGCTCGGCAATTCCGACATGGCAATCACTCCGATCGGTTTCGGGGCCTGGGCAATCGGCGGCTCAGGCTGGGCTTTCGGGTGGGGTGCCCAAGACGACAGCGAATCGATGGCAGCGATCCGCGAAGCGCTCGACCTCGGCGTGAATTGGATCGATACTGCGGCGATTTACGGATTGGGGCATTCCGAGGAAGTCGTCGCGCGCGCTCTCGAGGGTGTCAAGAATCGACCCTATGTGTTCACCAAATGCGCTCGCATCTGGGATGAGAAGCGACAAATCGGCAAGAGCCTCAAGGCCGAGTCGATCCGTCGCGAATGCGAGGCCAGCTTGCGCCGGCTCAAGGTCGATGTCATCGATCTGTACCAGATCCACTGGCCCGAGCCGGATGAAGACGTCGAAGAAGGTTGGAGCACGCTGGCAAGCCTCAAGCGCGAGGGAAAAGTTCGCTGGATCGGCCTATCTAATTTCAACGTCGCGCAGCTGAAACGGGCACAAGCGATTGCACCGATCACCTCGCTGCAGCCGCACTATTCGCTGATCAACCGCAAGATCGAGGATGAGGTCTTGCCCTATACAGCGGCCAATAACATCGGCGTCATTGCCTATTCACCGATGGCATCGGGCCTGCTCACCGGCAAGATGACGCGTGAGCGTATCGCCAATTTGCCGCCGGACGATTGGCGGCGCAACAACCGCAACTACCAGGAGCCGCTGCTGACGCGGAATTTGAAATTGGTCGAACTGCTTTCCGCGATCGCCAGCCGGCATGGTACGACGCCGGGAGCAATTGCCGTCGCGCGCGTCTTGCACGAACCCGCTGTTACCGGTGCGATCGTCGGCGCCCGCCGGCCCGGGCAGCTGAAGGAGATCATCGCCGCGGCCGATCTCCGGCTCACCGCCACCGATTTGACGGAATTGGATCAGTTTCTCGCCGCCCATCCGGTATGATGGGTGGACCTGCGATCGAACGGTTCGCCGTTAAAAGGGCCGCAGAGCATACATCTGCTCAGACTTCCAGCAGGCAATGCCCCGGATATCAGAGCGCTGTCGGACCGGGCGGTGTTGATAGAAACAGAGATTAGACAGGCGGGTAAATGGTCCTCTCCCCCGCCTTCGCCCGCGACCGACCCCCATGCATCCTGATCGATCCACTTTGTTGAGGGAAACCCATGACCCGCTGCCGTCATCCGCGTAAACCCGCGGGACGCCAGCCTGCCGCTCTAACGCGGGCTTGGCTGGTGCCGCTGGCTTTGTTCATCACTCTTTTGAGCGTCCCCGCCAAGGCGCTGCCGGCCGCTCCGGCTCCCACTGTGCCGGACGCAGTGGCGCTCGATAAGCAGATTATCGAAGCGGCCAAGCAGAACTCCGAGATCATTGCGAACCTGACGCAGCTGAGCGACGGGATCGGTTCGCGCCTCACCGGTTCGCCGGCTCTGAAGAAAGCGAACGATTGGGCCGAACAGAAGATGAAGAGCTACGGCCTGACCAACGTTCACCAGGAGGGTTGGACGATCCCCATCGGCTGGGAGCGCGAATCGGCTTACTTGCGCGTGGTCAGCCCTGAACCCGGGCATCCGATGACGGTCGCCGCCATGGGCTGGACAGGTTCCACCAATGGCAGAATCACCGGCGACGTCATCGTGCTGACCGCCCGGAATTCCAAGGACCTGCTCGCCTACAAGGGCAAGCTGAAGAACGCCATCGTGCTTCAAGGCGCGCCTGCGGAGATGCGGCCGATCACCGAAACGAACCTGTTCGACACCGGTCGCCGCGGCCGTGGCGGTCCGAGACCACAAGGTGGCGGCCCGAACCGCGACGCGAATCCGGACGCCAAGCCCGAAACAAAGACACCTGCAAAGCCTGAAGTAAAGACCGACGCCAAGACAAATCCCGCCGCGCCGGCCCAGCCTGCCAAGCCAGATCAGAAGTCGGAGGTGAAGGCTAATCCGGCTCCCTCGGCTCCGCCTGCAACCAAGCCAGCCGCCAATACGCCTCCTGCCGCCAATGCCGGTGGTGGAGGCGGTAACCAGGGCATGGAGCGCATGTACATGTCGATGATGGCGTTTCGCCGTGAACTGCGGGAGTTCTTATACAACGAAGGCGCGGCCGCCCTCATTTCAGACTCCGACAAGCCGCACGGTTTGTTGAACATGACCGGTTCATGGTTGGGTGGCGACCGAGTCAGCGCTTGCGATCCGTTGCCCACGCTGTTCATGGTGCACGAGCACTATTCCCAGCTCTATCGCCTGGCCACACGTCCGGGCGGCAGCAAGGCGCGAGTCGAGGTGGAAATCCACAACAAGCTCACGCCCGGACCGATTCCGGTCTTCAACACGATCGGCGAGATTCGAGGCACGGAAAAGCCGGATGAATTCGTCGTTCTGGGCGCTCACATCGATTCATGGGACCTCGCCCAGGGAACGACCGACAACGGCACCGGCACCTGCGTCGTGCTCGAAGCTGCTCGCATCCTGAGCAAGTGCGGCGTAAAACCGAAGCGAACCATCCGCTTCATCTTGTTCAGCGGAGAGGAACAAGGCCTGTTCGGCTCGCGCGAGTACGTCAAGAAACACGCGTCCGAGATGCCCAAGACGTCGATGGCCCTCGTGCATGACACCGGCACCGGCAAGGTCCAGGGTATCGGTCTGCAGGGGCGCGATTCCTGCAAGCCGATTCTCGAAGAGGCGCTGGTATCGCTCAAGGATTTGGGCTGCAGCGACATTAACTTGCGCGGCATGCCCGGCTCGGATCACATGTCGTTCGAGTCGGCCGGCGTCCCCGGGTTCGCCGTTCAGCAGGATTGGGCGGAGTATCGCTTTACTCATCACTCGCAGTCGGACACCCTCGACAAGGCCAAGGAAGCCGATCTGATTCAGGGTGCACAGGTCTTGGCGGTGGCTGCCGCGCGCGTCGCCAATCTGCCGAATCTGCTGCCGCACGACAAACCGCCGCGTCGGTCGATGTTCGATACGACTCCGGAGAAACCCGCGCCGCCCGCGAAGACTCCAGAGAAGCCGGCCGATAAGCCTGCGGTCAAGGATGCCAAGCCTGCGGCCGAGAAGAAAATCGATTCCGCCAAGCCAGTGGCTCCGAAAGCCCCCGGCAACACATAACCTGTATCAATTGCCGCTCGATGCGTTGCGATCCTCGTTCCCGAACATCTACTCGAGAACGAGGATCGCTTCGTTTTCACCTGGCTCGCAGCCTGCGCGATTCCGGTTACAATGCGTGCCGGCGATGCGAATTCGGGATTTGGCGAGGGCAACGCTATGCAAAACATCGATTGGCGGGGCGTGTTTCCCGCCGTAACGACACAGTTCCACGGCGATCAGTCACTCGATCTCACGGGCACGGCCCGGCACGTCGAGCGGCTCGTGCGCGCCGGCGTGCATGGCATCATCGTGCTCGGCACTCTCGGCGAGAACTGTTCGCTGGAATATGCGGAAAAGCTCAGCGTACTCGAGGCCGCCGTGCACCAAGTGGCCGGACGGATCCCGGTGTTGACGGGCGTCGCCGAGTGCAGCACCGCTCTGGCGTGCCGCTTTGCCGCGGATGCACGCAAAGCTGGCGCGAACGGATTGATGGTACTGCCGGGGATGGTCTACAAATCGGACGCGCGCGAAACCATCGGCCATTTTCGGGCTGTAGCGGCTGCCAGCGACCTGTCCATCATGGTGTACAACAACCCGGTCTCCTACGGCGTCGACATCACTCCGCCTGTTTTCGCCGAACTGGCTGGCGATCCGAAATTCGTCGCCATCAAGGAATCCTCCGAAAATGTCCGTCGCCTTACAGACCTGAGGAATCTTTATGGTGACCGCTTCGGTCTCTTCTGCGGCGTC